>Ga0193723_1001016_pt1 | contig 11006 bp, 12 predicted proteins | sample H2m2metaG_FD_143042 | JGI IMG/M metagenome (GOLD analysis project Ga0193723, IMG submission 143042) | Soil microbial communities from a riparian zone of the East river system, Colorado, United States - H2m2 | ecosystem: Environmental > Terrestrial > Soil > Riparian zone | place: USA: East River... | reverse complement strand
TCTGCGCTCGGTAACGCAGAAATCGTTACGCGAACGGATCGGGCTCGTTACTCAGGAGACGTTCTTGTTTCACGATACGATCTTCAGCAATATCCAGTTCGGCCGGCTCGATGCGACGCCGGAAGAAGTTCGCGAGGCAGCGCGAGCCGCCTACGCACACGATTTTATCATGGCTCAGCCGAAGGGTTACCAAACGGTGATTGGCGATAAAGGATGTCTTCTTTCTGGCGGCCAGCAGCAGCGTCTCGCCATTGCACGCGCGGTGCTCAAGAACGCGCCGATTCTTTTACTGGATGAAGCGACTTCATCGCTCGATTCCGAGTCCGAACAACAGATTCAAAAGGCCCTGGCCAAACTGGCGGCTGGCCGCACGGTAATCGCTATCGCGCATCGGTTATCCACTGTCTTATCCGCCGATCAAATCATTGTGATGGACGGCGGCCGCATCAAGGAGATTGGCACACACGCAGAGCTTCTCGAAAAGTCGGGCTACTATCGTCGGTTGTACGATCACCAATTCAATCGTATTCCGGAGGAAGCGGCTACTGAGCCAGCGTTTGCAATTGAAGAGTTGGTCTAGCGACAGCAGTTAAAAAGTTAAAAGAGTTGCAATGTTAAAAAGTAGGGTGGGAATAGCGTGTTGTGAGGTAGCAGCAGCTCAACTTCTTAACCATTTAGCCCTTTTAACTACTTACTCTGCCTTTTGAGCCATGGCGTTTAACATCGATCTGCACACGCATTCTTTTTTTTCCGGGGACGGTATCTCCAGTCCGGAAGACATGATTGCAGCCGCGCGCGCCAAAGGTTTGCATGGGATCGCCATCACCGATCACAACACATGCGATGCGGTCAATTACCTTCTCCAAAAAGGCTTGATGCGACTGGATGGATTGCCGGTCGATGATTTTCTCATTCTCCCAGGAGTGGAAGTGACGACCGCCGATGTTCATCTTCTCTGCATTGGGGCGGAGCTTCCGTACCTGAAAGGAAAACCGGCACGCGAGGTTTGCGACATGATCCACCAGCGCGGCGGGCTAGCGATTCCTCCGCATCCATATGATTTGTTTCGCGCAGGGATCCGTTTTTCCACTCTGGAAACGCTATCTGTTGACGCGATCGAGGTGTTCAACGCCGCGACAACTCTTCGCCGCTATAACCGTTACGCGTTCAAGTACGCGCAGATTCGGGGCTTGCCCATGACCGCAGCGAGCGACGCGCACCATGCCGCCGCCGTTGGCACCGCTTACACGATCGTGAATACCGAAGATTTTTCCGTAAAAGGAATTCTCGCGCAGATTGTAAAGAGCAACGAACTGAACCAGAAATATCAGACCCCGCGAGACAGCTTGCGCAAAACCTGGAACAACTGGTTGCGGCTGAAGCGGCGAAGGAAAATTCCGGAGCTTGCCGCAAAAGACCGCAGCGCTAACGGCCACTGAATTTACCTCTTAATCCTTCAACGTTTCAACCGAGTTATGCCAGCTTACATCATCGTCGAGATCGAGATCCTCGATCCAGTCGGCTACGAAGAATATAAAAAGCTCGCCGGCTCTACCGTGGAGAAGTACGGCGGAAAATACATCATGCGCGGCGGCAAAACCGAAGTGCTCGAAGGCGATTGGCAACCCAAACGCATTGTTGTCCTCGAGTTCGAATCGGCGCAGAGCGCCAAAGAGTGGCTGAACTGCGAAGAATATCGCAAGCCGCGCAAGATGCGTCACCGCACCGCCAGAACAAACATGATTTTGGTCGAGGGTATGTAGGCTAAGCGCGCTTTTTCAGTTCGCGCTCCTTCGTTACAATCATCCGCTCATACCCGGCTAACAGGCGGCAGAGTGCCCAGCCCCGATAGCCGTCGCGGAATCCTTGCTTCCAGACGTAATGGTAAACAAATCTTAAGCTGGGGCGGAACGGAGCGCGCATCGTAGCTTTTTTCACCCAGCGTTCACGTTCCAGTTCTGTTCCAAAAGGCGTGGATCGCAATGATTTTTCATCCACGGAATGCAGTTTTCTCCAAGCGGCCGCTTCCCGCGAGGAATACCGATCATGCTTCTCAATAAACGTAGCAATGTCCGGAAAGGCGTAATGCTCCATTGGTGTCGGTAGATATTCGACGCGGCCCATTCAGCAATACGTGCTCGTGGACTTCGTTGTCTCCAGAAGGAATATCATTGCCGATTTCAATTTGTTCATATCGGCCAAGCTGATGCCGAAACAGGCGCAGATTCCAACTCGGAAATAACCGCAATGATTTTCCAACCATCCAGAAACCAGAACCTGCGGTTGACATAAAATCCGTCCACGTCGGTGCGGCAAATGGCCTAGAGAATTTCGCGTTCCAGTTCCGGCGTGATGCGCTCGTCGGCATCGATGATCAGTACCCATTCGTTTTGCCAGGGAACATTTTCCAACGCCCAATTCTTCTTGCGCGGCAGTTTTCCGTTCCAATCAAACTGTATAACCCGAGCCCCCGCTGCCTCGGCGATCGCCTGACTTCCGTCTGTGCTCCCCGAATCAACCACCACGATCTCTTGCGCGAACGATACGCTGGCGAGACAGTCACGCAGGTTCGCCGCTTCGTTCTTTACCGGGACAAGCACGGACAACGGCACCCGCGCGTCGGACTGCTCGCTCATTGACTGCTCTCGCGCTTCTTGCTTTCGCGCGCTGGATTTCCGACGACGATGCTTCGAGGTTTTACGTCCTTCATCGCAACTGCTCGTGCACCAACAATTGCTCCCTCGCCAACGGTGACACCCGGGCCTACGAACGCATCCGCACAAATCCACGCGTCGGAGCCAATCACAATCGGCGGACGCAGCAGCGGAAAATCCGGCTTGGTATGATCGTGTGTTCCGGCGCAAAGATGCGCGCGATGCGAGATCGTGACGCGCGACCCCAGCGTCACGCGGCCAAGATTATAAATAAACACGTGCTCGCCAATCGCGCTTTCATCTCCAGCCTCAAGATGCCAGGGGAAATAAATTGTCGCCGATGGATAGACATGCACACTTCGCCCAATCTTTGCTCCAAAACAGCGGAGCAGGAATCGTCTCCAACCGAAACAAGGCCTGGGACTGAATCGGAATAGCGGCTTTGCTAGCGTCCACAGCACACGGCTCGTCATTTCGCCCGGTGAGTACTTTCTGGCTCGGCGATTTTCCTTAATGTCCAGCATCGGAAAGACCACCAGCTCGTTCTTTGACTTGATCATCCCGGCACCGACGGCTTGAAGCCTTTTTTCGACGCTTCACGTTTTAAGCCGCCACCAGATCTTTCAAAACGCGGACGTCAGCCGTGAGCCGTTTCTCTGCGCGCAATGCACACCGAAAATCGTATTCGGTCTGAAGGTTAAGCCAGAAACGAGGTGATTGGCCAAAAAACTTCCCAAGGCGAATGGACATCTCCGGCGAGATTCCTCGCTTTCCGAGGACGATTTCGGAAATGGTTTTCGGTGTAATGCGCAATGATCGCGCGAGTTTGTTCTGCGACACGCCGAGAGGTTTCAGATACTCCTCCAACAGAATCTCACCAGGATGGATTGGGTTAGCCATAATTTGTCTATTGCGTAATGCACAATAATCCCTCGGCCCTGGTGATCAAGTCAGTGTTTTTCAATGATAGTCACAAATCGTAACTTTCTCCGGTCCGTTCGCAGTCCAAACGAAACAGATTCGCCACTGATCATTGATGCGGATCGAATGTTGGCCTGTGCGCTTCCCTGAAAGCGCTTTGAGCTGATTTCCCGGTGGCACAGAGAGATCGCCCAGCTTCTCCGAAGCGTCCAGTTGCAACAGCTTCCGAAGAGCGACTCGAGCAATATTCCCGTACCGCTTCGATTTTTCATCGATCCAGAGATCCTCAGTTTGCTTATCGCCAAACGAAAGAATCATCCTTGAGGTTGTACAATCACGCTCTCCGGCACCGCTCCGCCGCCGCGGGCCCAGTCATAGACGTCTCGCATCTGCTCGCCGATTCGTGGCCATGAAAATCTTGTTGCTACGAGGGCGCGCCCGCGATTCCCCATTTGGATTCGATCATTATCACTCATTTCGCGCAGTAATTTTAGACCGGCGGCAATTTCCTCCGGAGTCGTTCCAATTCGCAAGGCTGCATTGGCCTCGAAACCTTCCGGTAGATTACACTCGGGGGTCATGAGTACTGGCTTCGCATGCGCCCAGGCTTCAAGCACCGTCATGGGAAGCCCTTCACTCAATGACGGCAGGATAAATGCGTCGCACGTGCGATAGCATTCGCTTTTGTCCGCGCCGAATTGCGGGCCGAGGAAAACGACCGAAGGGCCAGCTGCGATATGCTTGAGTTCGCGCTCGTACCCGCCCTGATCCCATCCGGCGATTGCGAGGACCCAACGGTCGCCGCTGCCGCGTTGAGAGTTAAAAGTTTCGTGCCAGGCGCGGATCAGATTCAAGATGTTTTTCTTCGGGTGAAGTCGGCCAAGGTAGAGAAGAGTTTTTCGACCCTCCGACTGAGTTTTCGCGTTGCTTTCGCGAAGGTCCGGCAAATCAACGCCATTGGAAATCACGCAAATCGGGTTGCGTAATCCATAACCGCGGATCGATTGTGCTTCAGCTTCCGACAACGCGCGCAGACAAGCAGCCTCGCGCAAATGTTGATTTTCATAAAGCGCCGCTGCGATTCGTTTCTTCCAACGCGCGTTTCGCAAGGCCCATGAGTCCAACATGCCGTGAGGATGAACTAAATAGGGGCGACCCGTCTGCCGATGCCAGCGTTGTGAACCGACGGAGCAATATTTCCACAAACCGTGCACCGACAGAATGTCGAGATCCGCTTCGAGCATTGCGGGGACGAGCTGGTTTGAGTAGCCCCACGCGCGCAGTCGCGGACGAAACGTCTGAACAGAAAGCGGACGCCACTCCTGTAAATCGACAGCACTCTGTTCGTCGCGAATCCCAAAGACCCGCACAATCGCATTTGTGGACGCTACCGCCTTGGCAAGGCCGCGCACGCTTTGAAACAATCCGCCCGCCTCGCGGGAAACGCTGCCGACTAAAAAACCGACTCTCATTCAGCTCCGAGCAGGTAAATTGCGTCGGCTCCGTAGCGACTCGCCCATTTTTCTAGCCGAGTTTCCAGTTGAAAATTCGCCCATGGCCACAAGCGATCGCCGAATGGAACACCGAGGCTGTGCCGCCGCGTCTCCAGAATCCGCAACCCGGCGCGGTCGCACGCGTCGGAGATGTTTCGTTGGGAGAACCAGGAAATCCTGTATCCGCGCCGGGCCAGCTCGCTTCGCGAAGTAAGTGCCCGGACAATGCGTGTTCCAAGGTGTTCGGCCAGTGTTGTCTGCAAAATGATTCGCCCGCCAGGCGTGAGCATCGATCTCAAATGCGGCAATAAAATGTCCAACCGTCCAGTATGCGCAATCAATCCCAGGCAAAGAATAAGATCGTAACGCGAATCAGATGGTTTGAAGTTGAACACGTCCAACTGAACAAATTCAAGTTCGGCGTTTTTGATTTGCAAAGTGAGAAGGTCCTTTGCGCTCTGCAACATCGCCGGCGAAACATCGACGACGGTCGCGTGATTAAATTTGCCCGACTTTAGTAACGCGCATGTTATCTCACCCGTGCCTGCCGCGCAGTCGAGCAGTCGTCCCGACGACGCGCCACCCAATTCACACGCGAGTTTCAGACGTTGTTGGAAATTGAAGTTTGCGCCCGACGCGCGTTCCTCGAACTGGCGCTTGTGAGTCTCCGGAAGGTTTTCGAAGTACGCCGCTACCGGATCATTCTCTTTCATCGCGCATAACTTGTTGTGACGAGTAACAGCGCGCGATCTATTACTCCAAATCTCTTTTGCGGAACTCCCATCGCCACGCTGGCTGCGCGCTCCAAGCCTTCGCCAAAACGTTCCGGCGCAAAATTCGATGCGATCCGGTAGCTGTTGTCGCGGAGGTGCTTTTGCTCCTGATCCGACAATGAGGCCATCTCTGATAGCCGAGCGGCCAACTCGTGCTCGTTAGTTGGGTCAAAAGTAAACCCGTTGCCATTCACCAGTTCCGGTGCACATCCACAGCGGTTCGATATAATCACGGGTAAGCCCGACGCGATAGCTTCGTTGACAACCAGCCCCCATTGCTCAGTCGTGCTGGCATGCACGAATGCATTCGCTGATGCGTAGTAAACCGGCAATTCGTCGTACTGTTTGTACCCTGCCAAATGCACGTGCTCGTTTAATCGGAGATCAGAAATCAGACGACATAGATCGGTCTTCAGCGGGCCGTTACCTAGGACAACGAGGTCCCACGGCGCCTTGTTGTTCCTGACTTCAGACTTCTGACTTCTGATTTCCGACCCGCGCCTATATTCGGCGTAAGCTCGGATAAGTTTTGGAAGATTCTTCTTCTCGACGAATCGGGCCGAGGCGAGGAAGTAATTCTCAGGGAGCGCGCATTTCTGTCTGAACTCCGACCTCTGACTTCTGACCTCTTCCGCCTTTTGGCGGAAATAGTGATCATCGACCACATCATATCCGGTAAAGATTCGTTCCCGCGGCATTCCAAGTTCAACCAGATACTCGACGTGACGCTGGCCGCCGACGAGTGCGGCAGAATACAAACCGACGATTCGCCGCTTGATGGCTTCCTTCCACCGGGTGCGAGGTTCATCCTGGCGAGAGCTCTCGGACATGACGACCATGGGTATCCGGCGGCGCAGACAACACCTCGCGGCGATGAGCGATCCGAAATTATTCCAGCCATTAACCGCCACCACATCTGGATTCGTCTGCTCCAAAGCCGACCATAACGCACGCCGAAGCTCGGCGTTGCCTGGGGAGTGATTCGTTGCTTCCGGGAAGAGCGAAACTTTGTGATACCGTGCAGGCGTAGCCGCGACGCCCCACGCGTCAAAGCCTTTGGCTGACCATTCAATGCCGGTCACCGACAATCTGTCAGCCGCAGCATTCAGCCGGGCGTGGTGATAAGGACCGATGTGATGAAAAACAACCGCGACAGCAGGCTTGCGCTCCATTTGTCGCACGAAAGATTAACTTCCAATCTTCCACAGAACCACTCGAATGTTTCCGAATGTGGACTCGCCGTTTAAGCGCGGCCGGGCTAGTAGGAAATGCGGAAGTCCGTTGGAACCAAACCGGTCGCGCCCGTCGTGCCAATCCCGCAGCCTGCCGAACCATTAGCACCGACTTTCGCCGGCGTCGGCGGCGAAAGTGGCTGTTGGCCTTTGGATTTGAGTGAGTCGTTTAGTGCGGGCAGATCTTTTGCGAGAAGTTGATCGAATTGTTTTGTCACCTCATCAAGTTCGCGTTTGAGCGTGTCGATGTACGCGATCTGGTAGGCGGCGGGTTTGCCTTCGTAACTGAGAATTGCTCCATAAAGCTGGTCGGTGTGCTCACGCAAGCGTTCCTCACCCGTGATTGCGCCGCCCTCGGTCGTGGCGACAATTTTCTTTCGCACCGCATCGACTTTCCCGTCGAAATCCGAGATCTGCTTGCGAAGCTGATCGCCTTCCGGCACTGCGGCGCCCGTCTGAGCAAGCGCCTGGCGCAAGGCGATAATCCGATCCATGAGCGCGGTTTCATCGCCAAACAATGCAACCACGCGCATCGCCGCATCAAACTGTGCCTTGCGATCAGCCGAGCTGAATTTCGCCCGGCGATCAAGACCGACCGTCAGTTTCGTGTCGTAAACCTTCCCTGCCTTCGTTAGGCGCACTGTGTAATCACTGGGCACGAGCCGCGGGCCGCGTATTCCCGCGGTGGCAATTTGTGCAGCAGGCGGCACACGCGGCGGTTTTGCTCGCATCGTCCACATCACCCGATTCAACCCCGGTCGTTTGCTCGCCGGCAATTCGTCAACAACACGCCCGGATGAATCCAAAATTTCGAGTTTCATTTTTCCAAACAAATGACGCTCGCGCTGATAATAGTTGATCACGGCGGCGTCAGGCGGATTGTCGCCGACAAAAACCGCCTCACCATTGGCCCATCCACCCTGGCCTTCGATGCGCTGCTGCACCGGGCGCGCCGAAACGAATGCGACGTCTTGCTTCAACAAATCCGGAGTCAACGCGCGCAACGGTGTGATGTCATCAATAATCCAGATACCGCGGCCGTGGGTCGCCAGAACAAGCTCGTTATCGCGCGGTTGAATCGCCAGATCGCGTACGGCAACGGCGGGGAAATGGTTGCCTTTAAATTGCGCCCAGCTTTTTCCTCCGTCGATCGAGACCCAAAGTCCGAACTCGGTGCCGAGAAAGAGGAGATCAGGCTTAACCAAGTCCTCCTTGATGACATGCGCGTAACCGCGAACGCTTTTCGGGTCCTGGGGTGTAACAAGCGGCGTCCACGTTTTGCCGTAATCAGTTGTCTTAAAAACGTACGGCTCCATCTCGCCAAAGGTATGTCGATCAAAAGCGGCATAAGCCGTGCCGGGATTGAAATTGCTGGCCTGGACCCAGTTCACCCACGAATTTTTAGGCAATCCGGGAATGTTGCCGACGACATTGGTCCAAGTCTTGCCGCCGTCACGCGTGAGCTGGAGATTGCCGTCGTCCGTGCCGACCCAAATCAACCCCTTCTGTTTGGGCGATTCGCTGATGGAATAAATCGTGGTGTGCATTTCGGCCGACGAATTGTCCACCGTCACTCCGCCCGATTGTTCCTGCTTCTGTTTTTCCGGATCGTTGGTGGTCAGGTCCGGCGAAATGCGGTCCCACGTCTGGCCGTGATCGCGTGAGCGAAACAGGAATTGCGCGCCGATATAAATCGTTCCTTTCTCGTTAGGCGAAAGCGCGATCGGCGTATTCCAGTTGAACCGGAGCTTCTCATTGTAATTCGGCCGGGGCTTGATGTTACGGGCTTCATGTGTGTTTCGGTTTACGCGTCCGATTTCACCGCCCTGATACTCGGCATAGATGTAATTTGCATCAGCCGGATCCTCGAACATCCAAAACCCATCGCCGTTGAACATATTCTCCCAACGGTGATTGGTGATGCCGCCAGGGTACTGCGAGTCGCCTACCCACGAGCTGTTATCCTGCAAACCACCATAAACGCGGTACGGATCGTTATTGTCCAGGCTTACGTGGTAAAATTGCGAGACCGGCAGGTTTTCGCCTTTCCACCATTTGCTGCCGCCGTTGTAGGAGTACCACATCCCGCCGTCGTCTCCCACGAACACCACTTGCGTGTTGGTCGGATCAATCCAGACATCGTGGCAGTCGCCATGCGCGCCTTGAAAACCGCCCACGACCGCAAAGCTCTTGCCGGCGTCCTCGCTCACAATCAACGCGCCGTCAGTCTTGAACAGGCGGTCTGGATTTTTGGGATCAACGACTAGGTTCGCGAAATAGAACGGTCGCCAGACCATCCACTGGCTTTTATCACGTTTCTCCCATGTCGCGCCGCCGTCATCGGAAACGAACAACGCGCTCTCCGGCGACTCGACAAATGCGTAGACGCGTTGCGATTTCGATGGCGCGATCGCCACGGCCAGGCGTCCATACGGTTTCTTTGGGAAACCTTTATTGGCCTGCTCTGTAATCTCCGTCCAAGTATTGCCACCATCGGTCGAACGGAACAATCCACTGGCTGAAGGTGCAGTCGGGATTGCGCCGCCCGAGCGGTATTCCCAGCCTTTCCGCCGGAAATCCCACATCGCAGCAAACATGATATCGGGATTACTCGGGTCAATCGCGACATCGGTGCAACCTGTCGAAAGATTCGCCCCCTTAAGGACTTGCTGCCACGTCTTGCCGCCATCGGTTGTTTTGTACAAACCGCGGTCTGGCGAATCGCTCCACAACGCGCCAGGAACTGCGGCGAACACTGTGTCGCTGTTTCTTGGATCAACCGCAATTCGTGCGATGCGTTCCGATTTCTCCAGGCCAGCGCGCGACCATGATTCGCCGCCATCGGTGGACTTGTAGATTCCGTCGCCAATGGACACGCTGTTGCGCGTCCACGATTCACCAGTGCCGACCCAAACGTTTTTCGAATTCTTCGGGTCGAGCGCGATGGCGCCGATCGATTGCACTGCTTGTTCGTCAAATATCGGGCGATACCGCGTTCCGCTGTCGTCGGATTTCCAAACGCCGCCACTGGCCGAACCCACAAGGAGCGTAATCTTGCCCGATGGCTCGTGGACTCCCGCGATGCACGAGATTCGTCCGCTCATTGCCGCTGAGCCGATGTTGCGCGCTCCGAGCCCGGAAATGCTCGCCGAACCAAATGGAGCGTCAGTTGCGTAAACAGGAATGGCGCAAAGAAAAAGCGATGCGAGAACGCATCGCACTTCAACAGCGTTACGTGGGAAATTCATAGAGGTGCTAATTCGGTTTTGCGGAAGCTCAGCGCTGTGGTTGAGGGATACTTATTTGGCCGGGGAAATGAAATATCGTGTCATCCACCGGCACGTTGGCTTCCACTTTATCGATGACGACCACTTGTTTGTCCGGCGAGCCTTTGCGTCCAACCTCGATTGACGTCGGAACAAACACGCCACCGGCTTTTTCATAATCGCCGAGATCCGTCTCTACTTCTTCATGCGCGCCCTGCCGTACTCGTTGGGTCACGATTCGGATCTCAAGAAAGTGATCAGGATCCAAATAGACAAAACTGACGTCGCCGTTCTTTCGCACGACTTTCAGTTTGTGCGCGGGCGTCCCATCGACATCCTCGGTTCCTAGATATTCGACGGTGCTGCCCTTTGTTTTCCAATCGGCCAACGGGCCATCGATTTCAGTATCTTCCACCAGCGCTTTCACATCGTCAGCGGACATGCGCTCCGGATCTTTGCGCCCGAAAAATGGCGAAACCTTCCATCCGTCCTTGCTATCATACGCCTCGATCTGCGTCATCCCCTGGAGCGAAGCCTCGGTGCGCACTTCATCGGGACGCTTTCTTGTTTGGAGATAGCCAAGCTCGATCTGGCCCTGTTGCACCAGCAATTTGCCGGTTGAGCGCAGCGTTTGGAGGCTCTTCAGCGCGGTCGCGCCGCCCTTAGC
>Ga0193723_1001015_pt1 | contig 11014 bp, 6 predicted proteins | sample H2m2metaG_FD_143042 | JGI IMG/M metagenome (GOLD analysis project Ga0193723, IMG submission 143042) | Soil microbial communities from a riparian zone of the East river system, Colorado, United States - H2m2 | ecosystem: Environmental > Terrestrial > Soil > Riparian zone | place: USA: East River... | reverse complement strand
CGGACGATACCCAGCCGCGTCAGCAGCTCCAGCCAGTATACGGCGAACGGCACGTCCGTGATCCGGCCTTGAGCGTCGGCGTGGAGCGGGTCACCCAGGATCTCAAACAGCGGTTTAAAAACCTTCTTGCCAGCCAGGATGGAGAACGACCGGCGCGGGGTCGGGATCGAGAAGTACGCCGCCAGGCGCGCGAGGAATCCGGCGCGCTCCCGCTGCACCGCGGGCATGAAGGCCAGCATTTCTACCGAGAAGACCGTCGGCGGATACACAAGCGGATCGAGTACCGTCTTGCCCTGCGCCTTTTTGAACGGCTTCTGCGCGAGGTCGCTGCGCAGGTACATCGAGATGTCGCTCGCGATGCGATGCGCGGCACCCCGGAGGCGAGGGTCATCCTGATGCGCACCGCGCGCGAGTGCCGCGGCTGCCGCCTGCCCGCCCATGCTCCTCGCCCACAGCCCCAGGCCCGGATCGGTTTTCGCGGGCCGCTGAAACTCGACGAGCAGTGCCGGATCGTCGTCCCGGGACAGCAACCGAAACAGAAAGCGATCGGCGAACCGGAAGACGCGCGCGTCGGCCGGCCAACCGAGCTCGAGCAGGCGTCGATACTGGTAGATCGTTCCGACTTCCTTCCACCCCATCGCATTGGATGGGGCGGGCGCAAGGAGATTACCTCCCCACAGCCCGGTCTCCTTTTGCTTCCGGACGAGTGCGAGCGATTCCTTGTAGTGCCCCATCGCTTCACGCAGCTGAACGACGCGCTCGAAATCGCGCGCGGGTTCGGGCACGACTTCCGTAAGCGTCCGATACTGGATGGGGAGACTAGCGGCCTCATACAACCAGGACAGAGGCACCGTATGTGTGGAGGGAATCTCCAACCGCCGCTCCGTTGGTGGAGGCCGGGACAGCTGGTGCTGCCGGTTCAAAAACGGGCGCAAACTTATCCGCCCCCCGGCTAATAGGCAATCGGCGGAGATTAACCCCTTGTCGTCGAAGATGTTCCGACAATGCTCCAAGCGTGCAACTTACTGCACCGCTACGGAACTGGACGCTGGAATTCCGACGACGGCAACCAGCGCGGCATCGCCTGATCATTAGCGATCGCACGGGCGGCCCGCACCGTGACGCGCACCTCCTGCGCCATGCCCGCATAGCGGAACGTCGCCTGATATTCGTCGCTGGGTTGGTGATAGCGCTGCTGGTTGTAAATGTTCTCCTGCTCCTCGCCCCACCCTTTCGGACGCCCGACAAAATCGTCGCCCGCGTAAATCGACAGCGCCGGAACGCCGGCACGCGCGAACGGAAAGTGATCAGACCGGAAGAACGATCCGCGCACGTCCGGTTCTGATTCGACGACGAGCGACTCCGCGCGCGCAGCCGCTTCGAACACCGGACCCAGGCTCGAGCGATCCATACCGCGTGCGCCAATGTCGCGCGTCGCTCCGCGGACATTCGTGACGTCAAGGTTCAAGACCGCGGCGGTCTGGCCGAGCGGGACGAGCGGGTGCTGCACGTACGCTTCGCTGCCGAGCAAGCCGCTCTCTTCGGCCGTCGTCGCGACGAACACGATCGAGCGCGATGTCCGAGGCAGCTGCGCGAGCGTCTTGGCGGCGCCCAGGATCGCCGCCACACCCGACGCATTGTCCTCGGCGCCGTTGTAAATGGAATCTCCCCGAATCGCGGGACCGATACCCTTGTGATCCCAATGGGCGGTGATCAATACCGCCTGCGAGGCCAGACGGGGGTCGCGACCAGGCAGACGCCCGGCAACGTTCTCCGATTCGACGCGACGCAGCGCGCTGTGAATGCGCGCGGACGCGATCACCCCGGTCGCCACCGGACGGAAGTCGCGGCGCGCAGCCGCACGAGTCAGCGAATCGAGATTGAGCCCGGCCTTTTGCAGCGCGGCGCGGGCAGTGCCCTCGGTCACCCAGCCGGCGAACGCGATACTCGGCGAATGCGGCTGGTCGAGTTTGAACTGCTCGACCGACCATGAACCGCGGACGACTTCCCACGGATACGTCGCGCTCTCGTTCGTGTGAACGAGAATCGCACCGGCTGCACCCTGCCGTGCCGCCTCTTCCAGCTTGTAGGTCCAGCGACCGTAGTAGGTGAGAATCTTGCCGAGGAAAATCGTGGTATCGACGAGACCCGGATCGTTGACGAGCATGAGCAGCACTTTGCCATGCAGGTCAGCGCCCTTGTAGTCGTCCCATTGCCACTCCGGCGCGCCGATTCCGTATCCGACGAACACGACCTCGCCGCTCGCCGCGATATCCGCTTCCGGTCGCTCTCCCCACGCAACGAACGCGTCGCGATAGGCGAGCGTATCGGCCGGGCTACCCGCCTTCCCCCACGCCAGCGTTGGCTGCGGCGTCATCCCGACGAGGGCGACTGGCTGGAAATAGGTCCCGTTCGCGCCCGCCGGCTCGAGTCCCAGGGCCTGGAATTGGGCGGCGATGTACTCCGCCGCGAGCCGGCCACCACGCGTCGCCGGGGCGCGGCCTTCGAGCAGGTCGCTCGCGAGGAACCGCAAATGGGCGTCCATCGCGGCCGTATCGACGGGGATCTGGGCCGCTCGCTGTGCGGCGGCGACCGTCGTGACGAGTGCCAGCATCGCGACAGTATTCAGACATTTGTTGATCATTGCGTGGGTTGCTCCGGTGAGGGGCGACATTTGACGGTATCGATCGTACCGGGCCGGCTGCGGCCTGCTTCGCTGGTCATGACCAACGTCGTGTCGTCGAGAAAGTCGATTGCTTCGCCGCCGATCTCGATCCCCGCGATGTTGCACGGCCGGTCCCGCGCGGCGAGGAGGCGGCCGCCGACCCCAGGATGGAAGAGGTAGATCTCGGTGTAGGTCCGCAGCGCGACGACCCGGCCATCAGGACGGACGGCACCCCCCGTGACGAGGCGACCCGCTTCGGAGCTCGGAAGGATATCGAGGGTCTGCACCAACGTTGCCACGACAACCTCTGACGTCGTATCGGTCGTGCGCCAGGCGCTGCGATCGACGCGATACAACCGAATCGCGCTTCCGCGTGTGCCTTTGCTGACGAGGTACACCGCCGTGTCGCGGGGCGATACGTAGACCGCCTCGACGTCGTGCGGGCCGTCCGGATACCGCAGTCGCAACACGGCCGGTGCTCTCGTGATCCCCAACGTGTCGCTCGCGCGCTCCGGCGGCGCCGGTTCGGGGATCGCATAGATCGTGACGAACGGTCGGAATTCGAGGTTGTCGCCGGTGTCCGCCAGATAGAGACACGTGGCGGCGGTGACGCGTGTGGGACAGGGGCCGAGCGACATGTCTTCCCAGTCGATCGCCTGGGCGCCCGGTATGAGGAGAGCGCCGCGATCGGTGCCGCGCAGGTCCGTTGCGTAGAGGTACGGGCCATCGCCCGAATCGTTGTGCGTCCAGAGCACACCAGGAAATGCGCGACTGACCGCGACGCCGGAGCTCTCGACGAGGCGCGGACTGTGAAACGTCGCTTGCAGGAGGAACAACGCGGTTGCGAACATGAGGCTCCAAGAAGATACTTCGCGCATGCGCGATGCAAATGTCCGTTTGCGCGGTCGAATCCTCTACCTCACCGAGGATCCCGGCTTCGTGCGCGCGCAGCTCGCCGGGAATGATCCGGCGTGGTCGCCGGAGCACAAGCTACGCGACGACATCTCGACCGACGAAATCACTCCCGCCTACATCTGCTACTACTACGACGAAACGCTCGGCGAATTCCCCTACCTCGGCCTCAAGTGCCGCGACGAATTCCCGATTTCCCGCGGTTCCGTCAAAAGCGGGGGCTTCGTGGCGGCGGTGAGCGGCAAGCGGCGCGGGAAAGGCTCTTCGCGCGAGCAGTCGCCCTACGCCGAGATGTGCGCCGGGATCAAGCTGGTGGTGGCGGAAAGCATCGAGCGTATCTACCGCGAGAACTGTCAGAACCTCGGCGTCCTCACGACGACCGATTTTTCCATGCTCGACAAGGTACGCCGCGGCGAGGTCATTCCGTTGACGGCGTTCACGGCGGGAGAGGGCGAGATCACCCGCGGCATCATCGAGCACGGCGGTTTGTTCAACTACAACATGGCGCGGCTCAAGGGCGACGTCGTCCTCCATCCGCCCAAGACGTCGAAGCGGCCGATGACACTCGGCGAGAAGATCCTGGCCCGCCGGTGGGTCGTCGATCCCGCGAAGGGAAAAATCGGCGTTCCGGCCGTGAAGCCGGGCGATGAAGGGTTCGTCCTCACCGACATCCGGTTCAGCCACGAGTACGTGACGCCGATGGCGGCGATCTTCTTCGAGCAGCTCGTCGGGAAAGACGCGAAGGTCAACGATGCCGCCTCGATCCTGATGTTCCGCGACCATCTCACATTCCTGCCGGAAGCGATGACGCCGGAGCGCGTGAAGGAAGGGTTACTCGACGTCGCGCTCCAGCTCGAGAAGAAGCAGCGCGAATTCGCCACGGCGCAGGGGATCAAGCTCTACGGTGAGCTCCGACTCGGTCACCACGGCTCCGAGGCGATCTGCCACTCCAAGATCCTCGAGTCGCACGCGCTGCCCGGGCAGGTGATCATCGGCTCCGATTCGCACACGCCACACGCCGGCGCGGTGGGTTGCATCGCGTTCGGCGTCGGAACCACCGCGATCTTCAATTCCTGGATCACCAAGGACGTGCGGTTGCAGGTGCCGGAGACGGTCAAAATCGTCATCAGCGGGCAGAAGCCCGTCAACGTCACCGCGAAGGACTTCATGCTGGAGGTCCTGCGCCATCCCTACGTCAAAACGGGCAAGGCCATCGGCAAGCTGGTGGAGTACTGTGGCGATGCTGTCCGTTCGCTGTCGGTAGACGAGCGGGCCACCATGACCAACATGACGGCCGAGGTTGGCGGGTTCACCGGATATGTCGCGCCGGACGAGAAGACGGTCGAATACCTGATGGACTACCGCAAGATGTCCCGCGCCGAGGCGGAGCAGCTGTGCGCCGGGCTCACGAGCGACCCGGCGGCGGAGTACTGCGAAGTCATCGAGATCGACGCCTCGGGCGTTCGCCCGATGATCGCGCTCCCCGGCGATCCCGGGAACGGCCTCTACATCGAGGACGTGGGCCAGCGCATCAAGGTCGACATCGCGTATGCGGGCTCGTGCACGGCAGGTAAGAAAGAAGACATGGACATGTACGCGCGCGTCCTCGCCGAAGCCGCGGGACGGGGCGCGCGCGTCGCGCCGTGGGTGCGCTTTTTCATTCAATGCGGCTCGCAGGACGTGAAGCGCTACTGCGAGGAGAAGGGCTATCTGGACGTGTTCCGGCGGGTCGGCGCGACGTTCCTGGAGCCGTCGTGTGGGGCCTGCATCAATGCGGGGCCGGGGGTCTCCAAGACGCGCGAAGAAGTCACCATCAGCGCGATCAATCGCAACTTCCCGGGCCGCTCAGGTCCGGGCCAGCTCTATCTCGCCAATCCGTACACCGTGGCCGCGTCGGCCATCACCGGCTACATCACGACCTGGGAGCCGGGCATGGTGCTGGAGGCCGCGCGCTCAGGGTAGGGTGCCGCGGATCTTCACCTTGATGGCGCGTGCCCCACTGCCGAAGTCCAGCGCCGACGTCACCGTCGTACTCGAATCCGGAACCAACTTCGCCGTAATCGTGAACTCGCCGTTCAGCATACCGCGAGCCACGTTGAACGTGGACCCGCCCTGACTCGACCCGTACTGACTCGCGGTGGTACGCAGGTGGCCGCCGCGCGACAGCCACGTCGTCACGGTAGAGTCCGTCCGCTGATGGATCACGAATCCCGTCCCGGTACCCACCTGATCGAGGGTGAACTGCGACCACAGCGAGTCGGTGATGGGTGCGCGGCCGGAGCCGAGCAGGAAGAACACCGTGTCGATCGTCCGGCTGGTGGAGTCGTAGCCTCTCCAGGCGAGAATCGCCGTCAAATTGCTGACGACATGCGTTCCGCCCTGCGTCGCGTCGATATCGAACTCGATGCCCACCGCGCGGGTTGTGTCTCCTCCCACCGCGATGCGTGACGCGCGATCGACGAACGGGATGACCAGGGTGGACATGAGCGCGTACAGTCCCGAATCTCCTGTGAACGCCGGGTCCAGCGTGGTGTCGTGACGGAATGCGGAATCGAGGGCCATCCAGACGGCCCGCTTTTGTGCGTCAGGGATCGCGTCGGGATCGACGCTACCGGCATCCGAACAGGCAGCGATAACCCCGGCGACGGCCAGGGAGAGCAACATTTTTCTCATGTGTGTGAATATGGCGCTACTGCGGGCCGCCGGTAACTGTGACGACCTGCACGCGATACGGCCGAAGTGAATCGCGCTGATACACGCTGCGAGGATTCCACAGGACCCACGTGTTGATCCCCAGATCCTCCGCGGCGCGAATCTGTTCGCGGATTTCATGCGGCGTGTACCGCGGCTTGCGCCGGCCGAGCGTGAACGCCTGGAGGTACGGACGGATCGTCGCGGAGCGGGTGAGCGGCCGCGAGCGCTCCAGCGCCTCGCTCAGCGCGTTGCGCACGACGCGATACGGCTCGGCGTTGGGCCACGCGAGTCCGTAGCTGCCCTTGTAGTAGTGGCTGGGGTAGACCATCGGCAAGACCACGTCCGCGACCGTTACGAAGTCTTCCCACACCTGACCGATCCCGAGGTCACCAGTCGCCGACGACGTCAGACCAAAAATGTCGAACGTGACCGGCACGCCCATCGGCTGAATGCGCTGTGTGAGAATGGCGATCCCCGCCTGCACACCTTCGCGCTGCGACTCGCCTTGCTTGCGCGCGGCAAAGATCGCCTGCGCCATCGCTTCTTTAGGCTCGTCCGGGAAGCGGACGTAGTCGAACTGCACCTCATTGAAGCCCAGCCGCACCGCTTCCTGCGCGAGCTGCGCCGCGTAGATCCAGACCGAGTCGTTGTAGGCATCGACCCACGCGATGCCGATCCGGTCGCGCCACAATCCGCTGCCGTCACGATTCTGCACCGACCACTTCGGCTTACGCTCGGCGAGGAGCGGATCCTTGGCGACGACAATGCGCGCGATGGCGTAGATGTCGTGCGCGCGCAGGGTATCGAGACGCGATTGCACATCCTTCGTGCGAACGCATTTCGTCGCGCCGATCTGCTGCGCGACCTGGACCTCCGAGGGATATAACAGGCAGCCGGTGTCGTCCTTCACGTCGACGACGAACGCATTGATCTCCGTCGAATCGGCGAGCCTCACGAGGTGGGCGAGCTTCGGCGATCCAAACGCCCACGCGTTGACGTACAACGCCTTGATCGGATCGGCTTGCGAGTTGTCGAACATCGGATCGGGCAGGACGTAGCGCAGCTCGACGCCCCGCAACTCCATCGTCTCCGGCGACGACGGCAGTTGCTGGGCAAAAAGGCCGCGACTTGCGATCGCGGCCCAAAAGAAGAAAGCGCTTGCCTGCCAAGCCAACTTCATAGGGGCCACCAACATAGGAAACTAGCCCCCGGCCGGGCAAGGATTAATCTCTCACTTCATCCGTAAGCTATTGAATAGCAACGGGTAAGTGGCGATGCTCTGGCCCCGATACTGGGGCCGGATGCCGAACAGGATCACGCGCCCGTTCCCTTGTTGAACCTCGAGGATCGCGGCCTTTCCCGCGATTCGTTCCGGATGCAGTACCCAGCCGGACAGCAGAAGCCGCGTCGGGTCCTCCGGCCAGCGCCCCACGACCTGCGTGACATTCGAGTCGAGCACCTCGAACGCGGGTCCTCCCTGAAACCAGCCGATCGTTTCGCGCGGCATCCCGTGCGCGACCGCCGTCGATGTGTCGAGCTGGAGCCGGAAGATCGAGCCCGGCGCGTAAAAATCCTCGTCACCCACCGCTTCGAGCACGTTGCGCACCGGCAGCAGCAGCGCCTGAATCACGAAGCGGCTCGCCTCATTCAGCGCGACGAGCGTTCCGCCTTCCACGACGAATTGCCGCAACGCCTCACTGCCGTCGGGACCGATGCCTCCGGCGTAGGGCGCCGGATAGCGCGGGGGCAGGCCGTCGAGAATTTCGCTCGGGCGTTGGTCGGGAAGGATGATCACATCGAACCGGTCACGGAGCTTGCCCGCGCGCACCTCCGAATCGACGAGCGACGTGTAGGGCACCTTCCAGTTATCGAACACCCAGCGCGTCCACCCCTCGTCCATCGTCGCATCATAGGACTTGTAGAGGCCAATCCGAACTGCCGGCTCCATGTCCGTTACGCGGAGCGGGGGCACCGGGGGCACGATCCGCGGCGTGATCGGCGCCGACAGCGGGACGCGCAACGAGTCGTTCGCCGCCGTGGCGGTCACATGCATGAGCAGCGGCAGCGTGTGCGCGGTGACGTCGTAGGGGCGCTCCGGCGGCCCGCCGGGATACAAGCGGCGGTCCGGATAGTTCTGGACCTCGAGGAGCGTCTTGGCGAACGCCGCGTACGGTTGCCGCAGCACGACGACGTACGTTCCCGCCGCGTGCCGTTGGCCCTGCACGCTGAACGCCTGCAGCGCCGTGCGAATCTCGACGCCGCCACGCCGCAGGATGCCGAGCAGCGCGCTCAGCGCGACCGAGTCCTGCCGTGTGGGAATCACGTAGGCGTATGGCCATTCGCGCCAACCGCGGACCGCACGTGTCTCGATAGTGAAGAAGTTCGTGAGCCAGCGCTCGCGATCGCGCGCCGCATGCGCCAGCAGCGCGTAGGCCCCTTCCATCTGATACGAGACGATATCGCGCAGCGACCAGCGTCCCCCGCGCCAGGGATTCGTGAAATTCCACGACCGCTCGCGCGGATTGTAGCCGCGCTCGCGCGCCTGCAGCCGATCGAACGGGATATCGACCGGCGTCGCGAGGTCGGCGCTCGCCGTCTCGGAGAGAATTCGCACGCCGCCGTGGTAGTGCTGGTATGCACGCGCCGGCGTCCATGCATCATAAGTCGAATTGATCGAGATCCCGGTTTTGCCCTGACCGGCGAGCTCCCACGCCATCGCGCTACCGAGCGCGTTCACGCCGTCGATGAGCAGGGGGTCGACGTTGGGCTCGACGGGATCGAGGTAGGGCGGCAAAAACAGCCGCGCGCCGTTCGCATCCATTTGATGGATGTCGTGGACGATTTGCGGATGCCAGACGTTGTACAGCGAATCGACGGTCAGTTGGGTCTCGACCTGCGTGAACGCGTACCAGTCGCGGTTGTTGTCGTGGCCGGTGTAGTGGTGATACAGCTCCGGCGGCGATGTCCCTTCCGCGGTCGTGCCGAGCGTGCGGTTGTACCATTTCGACACGATGGTGACGCCGTCGGGGTTCAGCGACGGCACCAGCCAGAGAATCACGTTATCGAGGATCGCCCGCGTCGTCGCGCTCGTGTCGGTGGCCAACCGGTACGCCAGCGCCACCGGCGAGAGGTGCCCGCCGACCTCGGTCGAATGAATGCTCGACGTAATGAGGACGATCGTCTTGCCGTTCTGCAGCGCCTCGCGGGCGGCGCGACTGGTGCGGAACGAGCGCGGATCAGCGAGTCCCGCGTTCACCTGCCGGTAGTCGTCGAGGCGTCGCAGGTTCTGGGGGCTCGAGATGACGAGCGCGATGAACGGTGCGCCCAGCGTCGTCTTGCCTAGCTCGCGGTAATCGACCCGATCGCTCGCCTTCGCCAGCGCCTCGAAATACCGCACCAGCACTGGCCATTCGACGAGCTTGCGGTCGTCCCCGGGCTCGAAGCCGAGGACCGAACGCGGCGTGGGAATAACGGCGGCGGCGGGGCGGCGCGCCGCGGCGGGGGCCGCGGGGGGGGGCGCAGGAGGGGGTGCTGGTCGCCGTGTACGCCGCTGTTGTCCGGCAGCCGTGCCTGCCAGCAGCATGCTTGCCAGCCCCGCCAACGCGACCCTGCGCAGCATCAATGCTGACTCGTCGTTGCTGCGGGCGCTGCCTGGCCGGTGCCGATCCAATACGCGAACCAGGTGCGGATCCGCTCGAGCCGATCGATCAGCAGCCACGGCGGACCGGTGCGCGACAGGCCGTGGGAGGACCGCGGATAGCGCACGAACTCCGCCGGTATCCCGCGTTTGCGCAATGACATGAACAGCTGCTCGGCGTCGGTGATCGGGACGCGCTTGTCATCTTCCGAGTGCACGATCAGCATCGGTGTCCGCATGCTTTTCGCATACATCATCGGCGACATGACGCGGTAGAGCGAATCGTTTTCCCACGGCGCGCCGTTGAACTCGAATTCCGTCAACCCCTGCGCGTCGGACGATCCGTACCACGAGTACCAGTTGAAGATCGAGCGGTCGGTCTGGGCGACGCGGAACCGGTTCGTGTGCCCGACGATCCAATTCGTCATGAATCCGCCGTAGGATCCACCCAGAACCGCCATCCGCGTCGTGTCCACCCCGCCCTTGGTGCGCGCGATGGCGACGTCGACCGACTGCATGAGATCCTGGTAATCCTCCATGCCCCAGCGGCCGCGCGTCGCGTACGTGAAGCTGTGGCCGTATCCGCTCGATCCTCTGGGGTTGATGAACAACGTCCAGTAGCCCTGACCCGCCAGCATCTGGAATTCGGGAAACAGCACGTTGCCGTAGTTCGAGTGCGGGCCGCCGTGGATCGACAGCACCAACGGATACGCCTTGCCCGGCTGATACCCGTACGGCTTCATCAACCACCCTTGGATCTTCAACCCACCGACGCCCGTGAACCAGAACGTGTCGGCGGGAATGACCGTCACCTGCTTGAACAGCGAATCGTTGAACGCCGTGAGCCGGCGCTCCGCACCACGCGCGAGCGGAGCCACGTACAGCTCGGTCCCATGCGTGATGTCGCTGCTCGTGTAGGCAAGGGAACGCCCGTCGAGACTGAGTGAGAAACCCCGCAGCTGGCGCTCTCCCGTCGTGATCTGACGAACGGGGCCACCACCGGCCGCGACGCCAAACAGGTGCACGTTGCCGCTGGTCTCGGCAAAGAAATAGATCGTCTTCCCGTCGGCCGACCATGCGGGACTGCTGGGGTCGAGACTCCAATC
>Ga0193723_1001014_pt1 | contig 11015 bp, 7 predicted proteins | sample H2m2metaG_FD_143042 | JGI IMG/M metagenome (GOLD analysis project Ga0193723, IMG submission 143042) | Soil microbial communities from a riparian zone of the East river system, Colorado, United States - H2m2 | ecosystem: Environmental > Terrestrial > Soil > Riparian zone | place: USA: East River... | reverse complement strand
CGAAGTGGCTGGCGCGGGACGTGCCATCCGGAGTTATTATTGCGCATCGGAGCCAATAAGCCTTAGAAGCTCCCGGTATCAATACCGAAGGCTGAAGTGCACACGCGGCATTGCTTCCTGTTATCTGCGTTTTAACTTCGTATCGTGTCGTTTAATCATTTCGGATTGTCACCGGAGGTCGTGCGCGGGACTCAGGCGATGGGATTCGTCGAGCCGACGCCCATCCAGCTCCGAGCCTTCCCGACCATTCTTGCTGGCAAGGATTTAATCGGCACCGCCCAAACCGGTACCGGAAAGACTGCGGCATTTGCTCTTCCTATTCTGACGCTGCTCGCGAAGCATGGCGCGTTTCGATGTCTGGTGATCGAACCGACACGCGAACTTGCCGCGCAAGTCGAGACCGCCTTCCGTGATTATGGACGCTTTACTGATCTGCGCGCGGCTCTCGTGCACGGGGGCGTGGGTTATGGCAAACAGCGCGAGGAATTGAAACGCGGTGTCGATGTTCTCGTCGCCACGCCGGGCCGACTGCTCGACTTGCTCGAGCAGCGCACGATGGACCTGCGCCAAGTCAACATCCTCGTTCTCGATGAGGTTGATCGCATGCTTGACATGGGGTTTCTGCCGGACGTGCGACGCATTGTTGAAAAAATCTCAACCGATCGACAGACACTTCTGTTCTCGGCAACGTTGCCGCCAGAAATCGAGCGGCTCGCTGCCTGGGTGCTGCGCGATCCCGAGCTGGTGGAAATCGGCGTCCGCCGTTCGCCGGCGGAAACGGTCACGCACGCAGCTTATCCCGTGGCCGCCGAACAAAAATTCGATCTGCTCATGGCACTCCTGGAGCGCACAAACTTTGACAGTGCCCTCATTTTTTGCCGGACCAAACACGGCGCCGATCGCATCGCGCGCCAATTAAAAATCGGAAAGCATTCCGTCGCGGTATTGCATTCCAACCGGACACAGCGGGAACGAGTCGAAGCACTGGAAGGATTCAAGAGCGGCAAGTACGAAGTGATGGTGGCGACGGATATCGCCTCCCGCGGACTCGACATCGCCGGCGTGAGTCACGTCATCAATTACGATGTACCTGAACATCCGGAGGATTACGTGCATCGCATTGGGCGCACCGGCCGCGCTCAAAATGTCGGCGACGCCTTTACCCTTATGAACGGCGAGGAGCTCCCGGCGCTGCAAGCAATCGAACGCTTCATCGGCCAGAAAATTCCGCGGCTAAAGCTGGAAAACTTCCGCTATTTGTACACTGCGTTGTTTGAACCCGAAACTTCCGGCGCCAAGCGCGCTATCGGCGGCGGCCGCACTCATCGTGGATATTCATTCGGACGCCGCCGGCGTTGAGGCAACGCTTTTGGCCCTATCGGCCGCAAAGTCGATGTAATACAGGAGCGAAACCAAGCTGCATCTTGATTAATTTCAATTTGAACAAAGATTTGGGCGAATAGTTTCTTTATGCGTGAAACAAAACCCGGTGCCGAGTTAGAGGCTGAATTTGATCAGTTGCAGCGGAAGCTAGTGCCCCTGTGGAAATCGATCGAGGCTTTCAATCAAGATCCGCAAACGATTGTTGTAGTGCCATCGATGTCCATCGATCTGGCCGGCGCGGGCGCAGTCGTGCAAGCGTATGAAGAACGGTATCTGTTCCTATTGTTATTGCTGCGTCAGCCGCGGGCCCGGCTGATCTATGTCACTTCGCAAACGATTCTTCCAAACATCATCGACTATTATCTCGATCTATTGCCTGGCGTTATCCCGAGTCATGCGCGTCCGCGGCTTTTTTTGCCCTCGCCCCTGGACGGTTCAGTACGTCCGCTGAGCCAGAAGCTGCTCGAACGACCGCGCCTGATCGAGCGGATACGTTCTTTGATCCCCGATCCCGATCGCGCCCACCTTGTCCCCTTTAACACAACTAACAGGGAGAAAGAGTTGGCGCTGCGGCTCGGCATTCCAATGTATGGGGCTGATCCAAAATTTTTCGCCTTAGGAACAAAGAGCGGATGCAGAAAAATCTTCCAGGAAGAGAATGTCCCTCATCCTCTGGGCCACGAGAATCTCGCCAGCGAAGACGAGGTCGTCGAAGCCATCGCGCAAATGCGGGCCAGAAAGCCTTCGATCAAGCAAGTCCTGGTAAAGCTTGATGAAGGTGTTTCCGGCGAGGGCAATGCCCTGGTCGATTTAAACGGGCTTCCACCGTCGGGTGATTCGAAGGAGCGAACTGCACTAGAGGACCGGCTTAAGGCGATGCAGTTCGAGCTAAAGGGAGTTACCTACAATAACTATATGAAGAAGCTCGAAGCACGAAAAGGAATTGTCGAAGAGCGAATTACGGGTGAGGAGTTCAGAAGCCCAAGCGTGCAGCTTCGCATCACTCCGCTGGGCTTGGTCGAATTGCTCTCCACCCATGATCAAATGCTGGGCGGTCTGTCGGGGCAAAGTTACCTGGGATGCGTCTTCCCGGCCGACAACGCCTATGCTTCGCTGATTACGCGGGAAGCAGCAAAGGTTGGCAATCGCCTTGCCAAAGAAGGAGTCATCGGGCGCTTCGCTTTGGATTTTGTAGTAGTGCGCTCGAACGGAAAATGGGACCCGTACGCGATCGAGATCAATTTGAGAAAAGGCGGAACGACTCATCCCTTTTTGACTCTGCAGTTTCTCACTGACGGTACATACGATCCGGAGGCGGCGATCTTTACTGCCCCCAACGGAAAGCAAAAGTTTTTTGTTGCCAGCGATCACGTTGAGTCGCCCCTCTATCGTACTCTGACGCCGGACGATCTTTTCGATATTGTTGTGCGGCACGGCTTGCACTTCGGTCAAACACGACAGACCGGCGTGGTATTTCACATGATGAGCGCTCTGGGTGAGCTTGGAAGAATGGGGCTGACCGCGGTTGGCAATTCACATGAGGAAGCCAAGGCCCTGTACACGCGAGCTGTGGCTATTCTCGATCAGGAAGCGCAAGGCGATTGATCTCGCAACTGGTGTGCGCCACTTGAAGGCCAGCGGTCAACCCCATTGGGGCTAACGCTGATCCTCGGCGCGATCCAGATCGGGGCGGTTCACGACAAAAATCGTGGCATTGTTTGCTTTGCTTATCTTCGGCCGAGTTGAAGACGCTTTGGGGACAGATTGACTGAGGCGCATGGTGGCTTAGCGCACTTTCCTCTGCATCCGACTCCAACGTCCTACTCTAGGGCTGATCGAGGCATCCGAAAGGAACGCGCGCCCCGAAACAGCCAGAGAAAGTCAACTCAACGGAAGAAAACACATGAGACGAACAACTATTGTTCTTGCTTGCGCAATGGTTGCACCCTTGGCGTTTGCGCAATCAAAGACCACCAAGACCCGACAAACGACCACGACGCAACCCTTGATCACGCCAGCGACCACGCAAATGAGCACCGGAGCGGTTGCAGTCGGAACGGTGACCGCATTCACGCCCGGCCAGATAACCACTACTGCCCCCTCGCCGATCGTTGTGCAATCCTCGCCCGACACCAAGCCAATATCTTATGTGCTCGCCAGGAAAGTTCGCTACGTCGACAAAGACGGCAGAGCAGTTGATCCGCGTCTGATCCGAGCCGGTACGCGCGTGCATCTGGATTTTGACCGTAGAGGCGCGGTCAAGCGCGTCCTCGTCGTCGAGAGAGAGTAGTGAAAGCTTAATTCACAAACTTAAAGCCGCAGGATTCCGCACGAATTCTGCGGCTTTTTGGTGGATCAAGGCCGTCGCCGCGGAAGTTCAGGGGGGATACAGTGAAACTCAAGACCTAGAGCGCTCGACCCTGCCTGGTAGATCATACGTTTGTCAAAGGGCACCGGGACAAATGGCCATCCGGCCGCAACGTACGCCGTGGCCGCCAATGTCGCTTGTGCAGGGCTTACGCCCTTGTCGCACGTTGGCAGCTAGCTAAGTCCGCTTGGATTTAACGGAATCGAATCCTATGACTAGCGCAACGCCGTCTGAAGCGGGCGGCCTTTTGCGTTCCATCCGAAAGATGGCTTTATAGACTCGGGCGATGCGAATTCTGGTAATCGAGGACGAGAAGAAAACGGCAGCTTTCCTTGCTAAAGGACTTCGCGAAGCTGGCTTCTCTGTCGATCTCGCGCGCGACGGTGAAACAGGTCTGAAGATCGCGCGCTCGGCCAAATTTGATCTCCTTGTCGTCGATGTCATGCTGCCAGGGAAAGACGGCTGGGAAGTCGTCGCGGACCTGCGGCGCGACGGGATCCGCACTCCGATTCTTTTTCTTACTGCCCGCGACAGTGTGCGCGATCGGGTGAAAGGACTCGAGCTGGGTGCGGACGATTATCTGGTAAAGCCGTTCGCGTTCCCAGAATTGCTGGCCCGTGTGCGCTCGTTGTTGCGGCGCGCTCCAGCGCGACACAAAGAACACTTACGCATCGACGATTTGGAGATCGATATGCAGCGGCACAAGGCAGTTCGCTCCGGCGTACCGCTCAATCTCACGCCGAAAGAGTTTCTCCTCCTTGCCCATCTGGCTCGCTCGACTGGCGAGGTGGTGTCACGCGCTGAAATCGCCGAGCAGGTATGGGAGATCGGGTTTAAGACCGACACGAATGTCGTGGACGTCGTGGTGCGCCGATTGCGGGCAAAGGTGGACGATCCGTTCAAGACGAAACTAGTCCACACGATCCGCGGCGTGGGTTATGTCCTCAAAAAGAACTAAACCCCGTTCCATTGCGTCGCAGCTTGTCCTATTTTTTACGCTGGCAGCGGCGCTGTTGCTTTGCTGCGGGCTCGGCGTGTTTTATTGGATTGTTATTCGGCACGCCTTCGCCGAAGACAATACCGTCCTTGCCGATAAGGTCTCCGCTCTGAGCGCCGACTTCAACGAGGGTGGGCCAAAACTTTTCGGCGAAGAATTGAAAGCCCGCCGCGCCGGCGAGCATGCTCCTTATTGGATCAGAGTGCTCGATTCGGAAGGCCACACCGTGGCAGAGACGCCCGGAATGAATGGGTTGCTTCCTTCCGACATTTTTCCGCGAGCGCAAAACTCGACGTCGCCTGTTCGCAGTCCAAAGGATTATCGCACTGACGCGAAGTTGTTTTCCTTGATCACAATAAATGAAGACTCCGCTGGACAGGCTTACACGATCCAGGTGGCGCAAAACCGGTCGAGCGACGAACAAGTCAAACGAGAATTCGGTGTTTTGCTCATCGTTGTGCTGTCGGGCAGCATTCTAGCCTCGGCTCTGATTGCAATCACGGTTACTAGACATGGTTTGCGTCCGCTCGGAGAAATGACGCGTTCGCTTGAACGCACCGGGCCGACTCATCTCAACGAACGGGTGGCGCGGACCGGCTGGCCGCGCGAGCTCCAGCCGCTCGCGGTCGCTTTCGACGACATGCTGGTCCGGCTCGAAGCTTCCTTTACACGACTCTCTCAATTTTCCGCCGACCTTGCCCACGAACTCCGCACACCAATTGCCAATATCCTTGGCGAAGCTCAGGTTACTTTAACTCGCGAGCGCAGCCCGGAGGAATATCGCGAAGTAATCGAGTCCACGATTGCCGAATGCGAACGCCTCTCCGGGATCGTTGACAATTTGCTCTTCGTCGCTCGGGTTGACGCGGCCCGCGAACCAATCGAGCGGAAACACTTTGACGGTCGCGCCGCCTTGGAAAAAATCGCAGCGTTTTATCGAACGATCGCGGAGGATCGACATGTCACGATCGATTGCACCGGGGAAGGCGCAATTTATGGCGATCCGGTTTTGTTCAGTCGCGCCGTGAGCAACCTCGTGGATAACGCGCTGCGCTTCACACCCGACGGAGGCACAATTCAAATCTCGATCGCTGTCAACGCGACGCATTCCGAAGTCGCCGTACGCGATAATGGGTGTGGCGTGCCGCCCGAACATTTGCCACGCGTGTTTGATCGCTTTTATCGCGTCGATTCATCGCGCAGCTCCGACGGCGCCGGATTGGGCCTGGCACTGGTGAAATCGATTGTCGATCTTCATCGCGGCTCGGCCAAAATCGAGAGCGAAGTGAATCGCGGCACAACGGTCACGCTGACTTTTCCGAAGAAACTGTAGTCCGGCAGCTGCTGGATGATCCCGGCAGGCCCGTGCTGTCGCTTCGTTCCGAGCCGAGATCACCAACTCCGGCTACAGGCAAAAATTTATCTTGCCAATCATTACAATTTTGTAATGATCCGTCAGCCAATCGCTCTGAGCCAAGAACCTAAGAATGGAAATTTACACATGATTACAAAACTTTTTTTCCACAGACTTGCGCGGCGACGCATTCCGCTTATCGCATGCGCATGTTTAATATCTCCTGCCGTTAATCATTCGGCCTTCGCGCAAGCGACAACAGAACAACCAATTGTCGTTACTGCTGAGGAAGTCCCGAGCGCTTATGGGGCCCCGCCCGGATTTTCGCGCAGCCGGTTTTCCAATGCGGTAAATGCCTACGTGTTGCCGCCATGGGCGTTTTTCTTCGGCGAACTTTTTGAGGGTCAGGGGTTCCGCCATGGGCCACCCGATTATCTTTTCACCCAAGAGATCGAAATGGGTTTGCCGTATCGTTTTAACGTCGCGGCCGAAACAGAGTTCGAACGATTCAATGGTGGTGGCGGCGCGCAGACAGTGAGTCTGGAAGCACGATGGGCCCTTGCTGATTGGAATAAGATTCCGCTTAATCCGACACTTTTTGCCGAATACAAATTTGGGGTCGGCACGATTCGACACGAAGAAGTTCCGCCTCCTCCAGGAGGAGGAGAGGAGGAGGAAGAAGAGGGGGGACCACCCAAAGTTCCCGATGCCTACGAAGTTCGTTTGCTCCTTGCTCAGGATTTCTTCGAGCACGTCGAATGGGCCATGAACTGGTTCTTTGAAAAAGAGAACACCGGCGACCGCGGGCGCGAATGGGGCTTCTCTCAGGCTGCGATGATGCCGGTTCTCTTGCCTAACGAACGTCTGAAAGTCGGCATAGAAATGCTATACAGGAATGTCACGACGAAAGATACGCGCGGCGATGCCGTGAACAGCTTCGTCATCGGCCCGACCGTCGCGTGGAAACCGACCGCGCAAACTCGCCTGGACATCTCACCTTTGTTTGGTTGCACGCACGATTCGCCGGTGGCTGATGTGTTTGTTGCCTTTTCCTGGCTCTTCGGTGGCGAACGCGCCGAAGCTGAAGCACCCGTGTCTTCGCGGTTCCGTTACCTGACCAAGGTCCCCGCCGATTACTATTCGGGAAAAGATTCGGAAAAGGAAATCAAGCAGGTCGCGCCGCCGCCGTGTCCCGAATGGTATGGCGATCGCGAATGGAATGTGAATCTCTGGGGCACCTATACATTCACCAACACCGAATTCGCTCCTAATCCTTCGTTGGTGGACATCGTGCAAAGTACCAGTGAGGGCGGCGCCGTGCTTGGCACTTACGACCATTATATTGGTGGAGATCACGCGTGGGGCGGCGGAGGCGACATCAAATATTTTTTCTGTCGCTATGTTGGTCTCGGTGTTGAAGGATTTGCTCTGGACGCCAGCAAGCCTGGTTTCGATATCTTCGAGGACCCGACGGTCCCGATTTTTGTTCACCGAAGAATCAATCACGATCACACCATTGGCTCTGTTTTAGGAACGCTTACGCTGCGCTATCCGATTCCTTGCACACGTCTCGCGCCTTACGCCTGGGCTGGCGTCGGCGCCATCTTCGGCGGTGGCGAAAGGGACATCGTTCACACACAGGGGCCGCCGGATGCGTTCGCTGTCCATGCACAGACCGATCACTTCGGTAGCGAAACAAAAGTGCTCGGTCAATTCGGCGCGGGTCTCGAATTCCGAATCGCGCGGCACTTCGGTTGGACTAACGACTTGAGCTTTGGCGTAATCGACGGCCCGCAAAATAATTTCGGCATGCTTCGTAGCGGCCTCAACTTTGTCTTCTAGCGGTAACGTAACAATTTGTAGAGGCACCCTTGATGGGGGCGCCCAACAAGAAAAACGGCGGCTGACCCATTCGAATTCCAAAAGCTTTCGCGTTCTGAGGAGTTCCGCAAGCCGGAGGATTCGCGAACGGGCAGCCGCCGTTACATTTCTTGGCCGCGCTTGAATGTGCTTGTCATCCCGAGATCGCCGCGGCGACCAAGGGATATCGCACCGTTTTCGACCGCTTCCAGTTCTTGACCGTCTTTCTTGGCAAGATACGGTTCAGGTTGGAAAGGAGCTCGAGGTGAAAACTGAGGTGTCGATCGAATATTGCGTGGTTTGAAACTACACGCCGAAGGCCGTCAGTTTGGCGACCCAAATTCTTGAACTTGGCGAGCGCATCAAGTCGCTTACTCTCATCCCGTCGAGCGGCGGCGCTTTCGAGATTCGCGCCAATGGCAAACTTCTCCATTCCAAACTCGACTCCGGCGATTGGCCGGATTTCGACCAAATCGTGCGCGCAATCAAAAAACTCAAGTAACAATTTCTTCGTCGCGCATTCAGCGCGAGCGATTGTCGGTCTTTCCGCAATCCGCAATCCGCAATTCGCAATTCGGAGAGTGAAGGGTGCCTGGTGGCCCTCGCGGTCTTCAAAACCGTTGTCGATCCGGCAACCGCTGGGCCGAGGTAGGTTCGATTCCTATCCTCTCCGCCAAATTTTTTCTGTAGGGACGGCGGTGTCAGCCGCGTCAAGCAGGCGACACGCCTGCCTCTACAAATCGATCGAAAGGAGGTGAATAGAATGTCGCGCGAGCAAATTCGTAAACTGACGTCGCTCTCATCTTGTGCCGGGTGAGCTTCCAAATTGAGCCAACAGGCCCTGCGGCAAGTTTTGCCGCAGCTTCCAATTTCGTTAGGTCGCAACGTGCTCGTGAGTTCGAACACTTTCGATGATGCCGGCGTTTATCGCCTGGATCGACACCGCGCCCTTGTGCAGACCCTCGATTTTTTCACCCCGATTGTGGACGACCCATTTGCCTATGGACAAATCGCCGCTGCCAACTCGCTGTCCGATGTCTTTGCGATGGGCGGACGGCCATTGAGCGCGCTCAATATTGTCGGTTTTCCTGCTGATCTCGTCCGACCGAAAACTATCTCCTCGATTTTGCGCGGCGGTCTGGCCAAGGCGGCCGAGGTCGGATGCGCGCTTATCGGCGGCCATTCCATTCGCAATCCCGAACCGATTTACGGTTTGGCGGTCACTGGAATCGTGGATGTTCGCCGTATCACAACGAACGCGAACGCGCGGCCTGGCGATCTGCTCATTTTAACCAAACCACTCGGGACCGGCATCGCCACCACTGCGATCAAACGCGGATTCGCTTCGCGTGTCCTCGAGAAAAAAGTGATCACCCTGATGTCGAGAATTAACACTGTCGGCGCCGATCTTGCCGAGCTTGGTCTCGTTCGCGCAGCGACAGACATCACCGGCTACGGTCTGATCGGTCATTTGGTTTCGCTCTGCCGCGCCAGTGGCGTGTCCGCCGATATCGATCCAAACGCGGTGCCGATGATCAGTGATGAGATCGGCGATCTTATCGAACAAGATTGCGTGCCTGAAGGGACACGACAGAACTTTTATGCCACGACCGTCGTCGTGGATTGGAAAAATACCGATGAAACCCGCAGAATTCTGTTAACTGATGCGCAGACAAGCGGCGGACTACTGCTTTGTGTCGCCGAGGCCAGAGTGGAGAAAGTGCTGGCTGTTTTACGGAAGGCACGCACATCCAGCGCTGCCGTCATCGGAAGAATTGTCCCACAGCGTCGCCGCCGTCCGTTGATATGCATGACAAGGTAAAGGCCGGCTCGCGCCGCGACATTCCAGCAGTGAGCAGAGTTCTCGATGCGCTCGGCCATTACGATCTGCCACGCCCACTGATCGTCGATCTTGTCCGGAGAGAACTTTCAAAAGTTCGTGCGAAGGCGGAGACTCCCGAATTCGAGTCGATTGTCGATCTAGTGCGCGGCTCGATCGAACAGCTTCGCGCCAGCCGGTTACAACCGGTCATCAACGGGACCGGAATTGTCATTCATACGAACTTTGGGCGGGCGCCACTCGCTCCCGAAGCAATTCGGGCGCTCCGCGAGATCGGTCCGGCCTACTCGAATCTGGAATACGATGTCGTGACGGGCGAACGCGGTTGTCGCGCAACGTACATCGAGAACGCGCTCGCTCTGCTTTGTGCTGCGGAATCAGCCACGATCCTCAACAATTGTGCGGCTGCCCTGGTGCTAATTGTTCGGCATTTCACTACAAAAGACAGGGCGCAACCGCCGGGCGAGCCGCTTAAATCCGAAATCGTCATCTCGCGTGGCGAGATGGTCCAAATCGGCGGCGGCTTTCGTATCGGTGAAATTATCAAAGCCGCCGGCGCTAAATTGCAGGAGATCGGCGCCACGAATAAGACGGCCCTCGATGATTACGAGGAAGCAGTCGGGCCAAGTACCGCTCTCATTCTTAGAGTTCATCGCAGCAATTTCTTCATGAGCGGCTTTGTGGAATCGCCTCCTTCGGCGGAACTCGCTGCGCTCGCGCGAAAAAGGCGCGTCCCTTTTGTCGAGGATTTGGGAAGCGGAGCGATTGTCGCGACCGAACAATTTGGGATAGCCGAGCACGAGCCGACGCCCGCCGAAGCACTGAGAGGCGGAGCCGATCTCGTTTGTTTCAGTGGGGACAAATTATTCGGCGGTCCGCAGGCGGGAATCATCGCTGGGAAGAAGCGATTCATCAGCGCGTTGAAGCGCGAGCCTTTATTTCGCGCGCTGCGCTGCGACAAGCTGATTCTTAGTGCAATGCAAGCAACTATCGATCTCTATCTCAACCAATCGACCTCTGAAATCCCGGCACTCGCGCTCTTGCAGATTTCCGACGACGACCTGCGCGCGCGCGCGGAGACGCTTGCCGGCCGACTGCAAGGATTGTCTGCGGAAATCGCGATCGGGCGCAGCACGGTCAAAGCTGGCGGCGGCACTTTGCCAAAATCAGGGATGCCGTCCGTGACGATCGACATTCTACCGGGCAACTGTTC
>Ga0193723_1001013_pt1 | contig 11017 bp, 12 predicted proteins | sample H2m2metaG_FD_143042 | JGI IMG/M metagenome (GOLD analysis project Ga0193723, IMG submission 143042) | Soil microbial communities from a riparian zone of the East river system, Colorado, United States - H2m2 | ecosystem: Environmental > Terrestrial > Soil > Riparian zone | place: USA: East River... | reverse complement strand
CATCGTATGCGGATGAATCAATGACGTAACCGCCCGCAAGGAGGGGTTCCCACGTCACCTTGAGCAGGAGCGTGGAGTCCCCATGGCCCTTGCGGAGTACCACCTCTTTCAACTCGCCAAACTGCCGCAACCTCTGATGCGGCCCGTACTCGCACGGGAGCACGAAGGCACGGAATATCGCCGTGTCCGTCTGGATCCGTGATGGGTCAAGCATGGTCGGCTCCAACGCCACAGTGTCCGAAGGCACGCCCGGACGCTGCCCGACTACGTGCCCTTGTAAAGCAAGCACGAAGCCAGCCACGGCGATACACGTTCGCCTCGTCCTACACATTCACATAAGCCTTTCCTGGCGGTAACACGCGCGGTCCAACACTCGTGGGCGGTCGCGCCCCGCTACGTGTGTTCGCCTCAATATGCCGGCAGCCCTACGCAGGTAGGGCAGGCGCCCCATCCGACGTGAATATGGTTCTGATGCATGAAACTCAATGTCTGGTTGGCGTATCGCCCCGTTAGGTACGGCACGCCGCTCATGTCGATTGGCGACCAGTGCGCACCGTTCCCTTTTCGGAAGCCAAAGTCATTCGGCCCCATCAGCACAGACCCACGGGGTAGGGTCGTGTTGGCCATAAAGGTCCGCAATAGGTATTTTGAGAGCGACCGCGAAGGGCGCCGCTACACGACCGCGATCTAATCCGTGGAGAGAACGGCAACCGCGACAGCGGCTTCGTGGGTGTGCGACAGCGACAACAGCACCCGCCTGACACCCAATTCCTTGGCCCGGACCGCAGCGAGCCCCGCGAGCGCCACGTCGGGACGTCCATCGGACGCGCGCGTGACTTCGATGTCCCGCCAGCCGATGCCGCGCGCCTCCTCGCTGCCCTGCAGCGCCTTGTACACGGCTTCCTTGGCGGCGAGACGCACGGCGACGTGCTCCGCGGGGTCGGGACGCGAGCGGCAGTACTCCGCCTCGGCCGCGGTGAGCAGGCGGTCGTACACGTGCGCTCCCTTTTCCTCCAGCATCTTGCGGGTGCGCGTCACCTCGACGAGGTCCACCCCGACGCCGATGGCGCTCACGGAGCGGCCCTCGCCACAAACAGCCGGCGGCGATAGCGCCGCCCGTCCACGTCGACCACGATGATGTAGGCTCCGTTCACCACACGGTGCGCGTTCCCCAGAGTGAGGTCCCAAACATACTCGTTCGTGGGTGCTGGGACGCTAGCCTGGTGCAGCCGCTCGCCGGTGAACCCGTAGATCGTGACGCGCGCTGCGCCCGTGCCGGCGGGCGCGGGCCATGAAATCACGACCTGATCGCTCCGGACCGGATTCTCCGACACCTCGGCGTCGCCAGGGCCAGCGAGCAGCTGGAAGACGCCTGACGCATCGGTCGCGAACCCGACGGCGTCCACGGACCACGGGAAGTCGCGCTGCGAGATGAATCGGACCCGCGCCCCGCGCCGCCCATCGGCCTGGGGGGGGGGCAGGTCCACGCGCACCGGATACCAGGTCGGCCCGTCGCCGACGAGCACTGCGACGTCGCTCCAGGTGGCGCCGGAATCTCCCGAAAACTGGATCACACCGCGTTGATCGGGCGTGTACGTGGAGCCCCGATGCATCGTCCAGAGGTGCAGCCACACGCCCGTCCGGCCGCGCAGGTCCACGATGGGTGACGTGAGCGTGTCGTTCAGGGCCGTGCTCCACGCGGACCCGCCGGCGAGCCCCGCGGAGTCGCGCGTCCAGCCGGTCCAGCCCACATCTCTCGGCTCCGCCCCCGCGAGCGACAACAACTCGGCCACGACGCCGATGCCGTCAGCCCGCAGGGCCCGCACCGTATCGAGGGTCAGGTCGGTTCGCCACAGCGAGCGCGTCGTGCCGCGGCGTAGCGAATCGGTCTGCGCGCCGCGGAGCGAGGTGGCGCCGGCCGCGCTGCGCAGCGTCAGCGACACCGGCCGCGGAGTCGCCGCGTCGAGACTGAGCCACGAGTCGGGCCAGAGCGATTCAAAGCGAGCCGGCGACAGCGTCAGCCCCGAGGCCCCCACGGCGCTCCGCAGATTCCCCGCCGCCGTGATCAGCGCGACCGCGAAGGGCACATTGTCGTGGAAGACCTGGTCCACGAGGACGCTGTCGTCGGGGAAGTTGAAGCCGTAGAACAGGCCGCCCACGCAGCATCCGCTCGTCAGCTCCGTGGTGAACGCAATCGTACCGTGCGCGCGATACGCCCAATCGGTGTACTCGCCGTTCGTCACATAGAGATTCCACCCCGGTCCCGGGTGGTAGTACGTGATGGAAGACTCCGGGAGGTTGTCGCGCACCGCGGGCGTGAGGTCGGTGCCGGCAAGCGCGCGATAGAGCGTCAGGTCGGGGGGCAGCTCGCCGGCGTGGTAGCCGTATGGGTAGAGCACCAGGCCGCTGTAGGTGTGATACGACAGGGACACGACCGGCGGGTGCGCCGCGTGGAAGGCGATGATCGCCTGCGTCTCCGGCTCCGAGGCGGGAGCGGTCCCACGATAGGTCTCCGTCCCCGGCGTCGAACTCGAACCGAGGTTGTCGACTCCCCAGAAGGCCGGATAGTTGCGATTGGGATCGACGCCGTACGTGCTGTCGGCGTTCAGGCGCCGGTTCTTACGCCAGAAGCGGTCGTTCGTGAACGTGTACTGGTAGCCGTCCGGGTTCTCGACGGGAATCACCCACACATCGCGGGTGTTGAGCAGCGCCGGAGGCGCCGAGTCGGCAAGCCAGCGGATCAGGCGCATCGCGATGGCGGTGGAGACCCACTCGCGCGCGTGATGCGTTCCCATGAACAACACATTGGGCCGCGCCGGATCGTCCCCAGCCGGACCGACCTTCACCGCGATGATCGGCCGCCCTTCCACGGAGGCGCCGATCGAATCGAGCTGGATCTTGGGATCCGCGGCGGCCCACGCCTCGAGGGTGGCGCGGATTCCGATCGATGGCTTGTCGAATGATTGAAAGACCTTGAAGGTATCTGCCGCGGTAATCTCGACCGTGATGTCGGGGACCGCGGCCGTCAGGGGGCGCGCCGCGCCCTGCGTCTGGGGTGTGACGACGATGACGGCGTACAGGGTTCCACCGATGTCGCGGACGCCGGCGACCTCGAACCCGAGCCGCGCCAGCGAATCGAGCGTGCTGCGCCCCGAAATCCTTACCTCGGCCATGCGGTGTTGCGCCGCCGCGGGAATTGGGGCGGCGGCACCAACGGCGGCGAGAAACGCTAGAAGCCGAGACGTCGGGCGAGCCATTCGGGAGCGGGCAGATAGCCGCCGAGTACAAGCCCGAGCCAGATCAGGGCCGCGGCCACGGGCGCCCAGAGGGCCGCGACGGGCCACAACGCGGGCCGCCATTTCGCGAGCGCCGCGATCTCGGGCGTCCAGCGCCGGCGTTCTTCTTCGACCTCCCCCTCGACCGCGAGCCACGCGGCTTCGAGCCGCCGCGCGGCGGCGCGCAGCGCTTCCTGCCACGCGGCGTGGGCGTCCTTGTCGAGCACTGTCGCTCCCTGGACGCGTGCCGCCGCGGCGTCGAGCTCATCGAGCGCCGCGACGAACGCCGCGCCCCCCGTGCCAAAACGCGCCGCGATCGCCCGCTTCTCCGCCATCGCCAGCAGCCGGTTTCTCAGACGGCGGCGCGGCAGGCGTACCTGACGCGCCGTACGGATGATCTCGGCTTCGAGCGCTTCGGCGACGCGCGCCGCGGCGCGGCGCACTGCGTGATCCCACGCCGCCGCCCACGCCCGGCGTCCCGTCACCTCGAGCACCTGCGTCCGATCCTCGCGCGCCGCGGCGCCGCGTCCCTCCCCCGCGAGCTCGAGCACCGCGGTCGCCAGCTCCTCACGGATGTCATCGAGGGGCACCCACGGCTCCTCACGACGTCGCGCCACGACCACGCGACCGAGCGACGGAGCCAGCTCAGGGACGCGGAGGGGCATCGGAATGTTCATGCAGTCGCGATCCGGGCGGGACGGCCGGTGCGGCGCTCGTAGTCGGCCGTAAAGTAGCGGAGGCCTTCGGGGAGGAAGCGATCGCGGGGAATGCCGGTCGCGGTGATCGCGCGCTCGATCGCCGCGGGCTCGCCTTCGACTTCCACGAGCACGTCCATCGCGGGATACCACTCGATGCGTACGGCAGCCTGCGCGAGCCGGTATTCGACGATTGCCCGATCGATCTGCATGACCACCTCGTACCCCAAACGTCCGACGATTTCAGCGGCGGCCGCGGGATCGTCGAGTCGTGTCTCGTGCTCTTCCCGGCGTTTGTAGCCTTTGTGCACGCTTACCGGGCCTTTCCAGGCGAGCACGCCGTAGGACGCGGTACCGCGGTAGGTGCGTAAGCGCAGGACTTCGTCACGCGCCCCGAGGCGCCCACCACGGTCGTAGCGCCGGTCCTGCATCTCCCCGCGAAACACCAGCTCGGCGCCGGCGCGCTGCAGGGCAGACTCGAGCGCCGCGGGGTCGTCCACCCGCGCCTTGAGCTCCAGCTCGTCCGTCGAGCCACTCACCCGAGGAGGGCGCCCGTGACCGCCGGCGTGTCGGTCAGGTTCTCGAAGACGTAGGCGGCTCCCGTCGCGCGCAGTTTCGTGACGTCGTAGAAGCCGGTCGCCACCGCGACGGTGCGAGCGCCGATCGGGCGCGCGCACGCGACATCGTCGGGTGTATCGCCCACGATCACGATGTCCGCTCCTGAAAAGGTGCGCCCCGTACGCTGCGTGCCGCGCTGCGCGGCGATCGCGGGGAGGTCGGGACGGCGCGCAGAATCGGAGCCGTAGGCGCCCACCGCGAAGCGCGCCGGATCGAGCCCGACGGCCGCCAACTTCAACGCGGCACCCCCCACGAGGTTCCCGGTGAGCAGCCCGACCAACGCCCGTCCTTCACTCTCGTGGGGCTCGAGGGCGGCGAGCAGCTCCCGAACCCCCGGTAGCAGCCGCATGTTGTGCGGCGCCTTCCGCAGCTCGGCTGTGAGGAGCCCGACGTAGCGCCGGCAGACCGCGGCGATGCGTTCCTCCACCTCCGCGTCCGGGTGCTCCGCCAGCGTCATCAGCTCGCGCACGATCTGCGGGTCGGTCTTCCCGTCGAACCGATAGGTGTCGATCGGACCGGCGGTCCCCATCTCGTCGAGCAGGGCCTGTTGGATCGCGCGGCGCCCCGCCCCGTCGGTCCAGAGCAGCGTGCCATCAATATCGAAGAGAATGAGGCGCATGGGGGAAAAAGCTAGTCGGTTCCAACCGACTCACCGACGAACCGCCTAACCCCTACAAGGTTCGCGCGCAGTCGCGTCATACGCGGTTCCGATCCAAAGAGGTCCTCGATGCCGACACCGCCGCAGGGCAGCGCCGAATGCACGATGCGGCCGGCGCCCCCCCCCGACCAGAGCGCGACGTGCGAGACGCGTCCTCGCTCGGTGAAGAACAGGAGATCGCCGGCGTCGTAGCCGGCGCCGTCGGCCGACAGCGCGACCTCCCGGCCCTGACTGAACTGCTGATCGCTGTCGCGCCTCAGCGGGATCCCGCGCGCCGCGTACACCGCCTGCGTGAGGCCCGAGCAATCGATGCCCCACTCGGTGCGCCCGCCCCAGAGGTAGGGCGCGCCACCGTACGATCGCTGCGCCAGTTCCGGGAGCGCGAGGTGTCGCGCCTCGGCGCGCAGCTCGCCCTCGCGCCGCACCTCCCCGACGACGATCGCGCCGACGACGCCATCCGCCAACTCGACGGTGCCGTCGCGCCGCAACGCGAGTCGCGCCCCGAGGGGGAGCCGCCGACGGCCGCCATCGGTCTGCACCTCGGCACCGACGGCCCGCGCCGTCGCGCGCTCGGCCCAGTCTTTCCCCCAGTCGACCGGGCCCGTCGCGACATACCCCGCGTGCACCCAGGCGACGTATTCATCGGGCGCGCGCACGCGCAGCCAGTCGTTCTGACGATCCAGGATTTCGAGCGCCTCGCCATGCAGCGCCTCGGTCACGCGCGCGGCGTCGAGCCGCGTGTCGCCGAGCAATGGGGCGAGGGCCGCGGTGACGATCGCCACTTGATCGTGGCCGACCACATGGTCCGGGAGGAGGCGCACGTCCTCGGTGAGACCTGCCTCCTTCGCGAGGCGGCGCAGGGATTCCTGCGCCTCACGGCTGGTGGTGGCGCCGGTCAACCCACCCGCGACGGCGACTTGAAAGACACCGAGGCGCCCGTCGGGCACCCATTTGCGCCGGATATCGTCGATGTCGCGCTCGAGCCTATCCACGTCGCACCGCTCGCTCGACCGCCGTCGGGACCGCGAGTGCCGCGAGTGCCTCGACCTGCAGGGTCGACTTGGCGGGCACCGCCGCGGTGCTCACCGCGAACACGACGTCGCCGTCGTAGAGCGTCCCGTAGGGCGTGATGCGCCGCGCCAGCGCGTCGCTGCCGGCCTGCGCGAGAGCCTCGAGCTGCACGCGGTCGAGCACGGCGTTGGTCGCGATGACGGCGAGCGTGGTATTGCGCGTGAGGCGCTCGGGATCGCCGAACGGTGCGCCGCCGTTGGCGAGGAACCGCAGCGAGTCGACGAAGCGGCCATCGGTACCGCGCGCGCCGGCGATGATCTCGCCGCGCGCGTCGCGCACGTCGCCCACGGCGTTCAGCACCGCCAGCACGCTCACGACGACGTCGCCCGCGCGCTCCGCCCAGGTCCCGAGACCGGCGGGCCACATCTTGTCGATCCCCGCGGCTTTGCCGACGGTCGCGCCGGTGCCGACACCGATCGCGCCTTCGGCGAACTCCTCGCCGGCGGCCTCGCAGGCGCGGTAGCCGTCATCGGGGCCGGGCCATCCCACCGGTTTTCCCCCGTTGCCGAGGTCGAAGATCACCGCCGTCGGCACAATCGGAACGGTGCCGAGGGGACCGACTGGGAGTCCGCGGCCGCGCTCGCGCAGCCACCGCATCACGCCGTCGGCGGCGCCGAGGCCATGCGCCGAACCACCGGTGAACAGGATCGCGTCGATGCGTTCGACCAAGTGGCGCGGGCTGAGCGCGTCGATCTCGCGCGTGCCGGTGGCGCGCCCGCGCAGCGCCACCGCGGCCCGCATCCCCGATTCGGGACCGAGGATGACGGTGCATCCCGTGCCGTGGGCCGGTACGTTCGCGTGTCCCACGGTGATGCCGGGGACGGCGGTGAGACTCGTGCGCGCGGTCATTGACGCGCGAAGATACCTCGGCTTGCTGGCGTTGTGGAGTGCGCGTAACGTTCGGCCATGACGAACCCCCCGGCGGAGCCAGCCAGCGAGCGCACCACTGTCCTGGTGGTGGACGACGAAGAGGGCATCCGCAAGGCGTTGGAGCGGTTCCTCACGCGCCTGGGCTACCAGGTCGCGGTCGCGGCTAACGCGACCGAGGCACTCGTGCGGTTGGCGGCCGATCGTCCGCAGACGATGCTGTGCGACATCCGCATGCCGGACACGAGCGGCGTCGAGCTGCTGCCCAAAGTCCTCGCGCAGGATCCCGACCTCGCCGTCATCATGCTCACGGCGATCGACGAGCCCCGCACGGCCATCGAGTGCCTGAAGCTGGGCGCCTACGACTACCTGATCAAACCGGTCGACCTGGACGAGTTGGAACTGGCGCTGCAACACGCGCTGCGTCAGCGGCAGCTGGAGCTCGACCGGCGCCAGCTCGAGCAGTGGCTGGCGCGTGAGGTGGCGGTGCGGACGCGGGAGCTGGAAGAGCGCACGGCGTCGATTGAAGAGATCGCGCTCGACGCGCTCGCGGCGGCGAAGGATTGGGCGGGGGCCGACGAAGCGGTCAAGCGGCTTGCGTCGGAGCTGGGCGCTACGCCGGAGGAGGTGTCGGCGGAGGTGAAGCGGCGGCGGACGTAGCTTTTGCCTCACACGTTTTACAGCGCGTCACGCCCCGAAAGGTGCAGATCAAGCAGATAAACGTCCCGCAGTCGGAGCAGGGATAGCCCTCCGAGGCACGCTCCTCGTTCCCGCAGGAGCGGCAGGTCATTCCGTCGTGCTCTTTGAGCTTCGGCTTTTCCATAGGAAGCCTCAGAGGTTCAGGCTATACAGCTTAATCTTATTGATAAGGGTGGCGCGCGATATCCCGAGCTCCAGCGCCGCCCGTGTGCGATTCCCCTCATGATGCCGTAACGTGCGCTCGATGTGCTGGCGTTCGATGTCCGAGAGCGACTGCGCCTGATAGCGGCCGTCGCCCCCCCCCGGCCCTGCCCCGTCCCCCTTCCCCCTGCCCTTCTGCCGCAGATCCGCGGGCAGGTGCTCGATCCCGATCGCCGACTGGCCCCGGGCCAGAATCATGGCGCGTTCGAGCACGTTGCGCATCTCCCGCACGTTCCCCGGCCACGGCGCGGCGACGAGCCGGTCGAGCGCGTCGGACGAGCACTCCGCCGGGCACCCCGGGAGCTGCGGCTTCAAGTCGCTCAGTAGCCGCGTGAGCAGGGCGAACCGGTCCTCGCGCGACCGCTCGCGCACCGGCGGCATCGTGAGCGGCATGACGTTGAGCCGGTAGTACAGGTCTTCGCGGAAGCGTCCCGACTCGACCTCGGTCACGAGGTCGCGATTCGTCGCCGCGACGAGGCGCACGTCCACCGACAGCTCGCGGGTCCCGCCCAGACGCCGGAATTTCTTGGTCTCGAGCACCTTCAGCAGCTTGGGTTGCAGCTCCGGGGCGAGCTCGCCGATCTCGTCGAGGAAGATCGTGCCGCGATCGGCCAGCTCGAACAAGCCGAGCTTGCGCTCCTTGGCGTCGGTGTAGGCTCCCTTCTCGTGACCGAAGAGCTCCGAGTCGAGGAAGGTGGCCGACAGACCGCCGCAATTCACTTCCACGAACGGCCCCTGCGCGCGCGGCGACAGATGATGAATGACGCGCGCCACCCAGCCCTTCCCGGTCCCGCTCTCACCCTGCAGCAGCACCGTCGACCGCTCGCTCGCCGCGAGCAGCTCCACCTGGCGGGCCATCTCGCGCATCGCCGCTGAGACGCCCAGCGACCCGAGTCCTTCATTCTCGCCGTCCCGCGAGCGCAGCAGCGCGTTCTGCCGCGACAGCCGGACCTTCTCGGCGACGCGCGCCGTGGCGGCCGCGAGGTGATTCATGTCCACCGGCTTCGTGAGGAAGTTCTCGGCGCCGAGCTGCATGGCGCGCACGGCCGACTGGATGTCGCCCGCGCCCGTGAGCAGGATGACGGCGCCGTTCTCGCGGCGCAGGCGCTCGAGCACGTCGAGCCCGCTCGCGTCGGGAAGGTTCAGGTCGAGGATGACCACATCGGGACGCACGCGCTTGAACGTTTCGACGCCGGCGTCGCCGGTCGGCTCGCGCAACACCTCGTAGCCGAGACGCTCGAAGTAGTCCCCGATCGCGCGCAGCACGCTCTGGTCGTCGTCGACGAGTAGCAGGGTGTCAGCCACGCCGCGATCCCTTCCACGCGCCCGCCGGGTCGACGAGCACGTGCAGCGCGCCCGGGAGCAGCTTCGTTTCGAAGGGCGTGTCGCCCACGACTTCTCCATCGAGCTGCACCGGCCGTGCCCGATCCGAGACCACCTCCACCTTGATCGAGCGACCCCGTCCCCACCACACGCGTCCCGCGCCGTTGGCGGAGCCGCGAAACAAGTCCCACACGGCCGCCACGCTCTGCCCGAGGCCGTCGGCGTGGAGCGCCACGACATCCAGCCAGCCGTCGTCGGGCGCGATGTTCGTGCCCAGCCGGACGAAGGGCGGGATGATCTCGCCACAGTTGAGAACCAGGAGCATCGCGGCTCCTACTTCGGTGACCTTGCCGTCAACGGTAATGCGATGGCGCGCGCTCCGGACCCCGGCGAGCTTCGCCAAGGCATTTGTCACGTAGGCCGCGAATTTCCAGCGTCGCTTCGCGGCGGCGCTCGTCGCCGCCATCAACTCCGCGTCGAACCCGGTTCCGGAGGCGACGGCGAAGTAGTGCGGGCCGTCCGCACGCTGGGAGACGCCGATGTCGATGGCGTGGGGACGCGCGGTAAGCAGCGCGCGGGCCGCCTTGGCGGCGTTCCGGGGCAGGCGCAGATTGCCGGCGAGCAGGTTGCCCGTCCCGCCCGGGACGAGGCCCAGCGGAATCCCCGTCCCCACGAGCGCGGACGCGATCTGCATCGCGGTACCGTCGCCGCCGTAACAGACCACCACATCGAACTTCTGGTCGCGCGCTTCCTCGGCGAAGCGGCGCGCATCGCGCGGCCCCAGTGTCGCCAGGACGTCGACGTCCCAGCCGCCGCCCCGCAGCGTCTCGCGGATGGCCGTGACGGCGCGCGCGTCGGTGCGCGCGGCGGCGGGGTTGGTGACGACCAACGCGCGCGTCACTAGTAGCGTCGCTCCCAGAACAGGTCGATGCCGAGCTGGCGCTGGGCGCCCGTCCCGGACTGGACCGGCGCGTTTGGGCTGCTGCAGGTGCGCACCGGCTCGAAGCTCGCCTCCGTGCGCCACTCGGGACTGATGCGGTACTGGAGACTCGCCCCCAGGGTGTTGCCGACGCTCACCTGTTGCCGCTGGCAGAAGCCGGCGTTGAGCACCAGGAAGGTATTGTTGCCGATTTGCCACCCCGCGGCGAGCTGCGTGCGGGCGAGCGAGTCGGTGCCGGGACGGAACTCGAAATAGTCGAGCGGCACCCCGAGGTCCGAGACGACCGTGCGCTCCACCTCGCCGGCAACGAGGCTCGCGGCCGTGCTGCGCATCAAGGCCCCCTGCCCGCCCGCCAACTCGAAACTCGGCCTGCCGAACATGAGATACGAGATGATCTCACTCTGTGACAGCTCCCTTTGCTCGGCCTCCAGTGTGAGGCGCGGTACGAGGAGCGTCCCTCGGATGTGGGCGATGACCGTAATGTCTCCTCCCCCACCCCCCGCTCCCGCCCCCACTCCACCGGCCGCGCTCGCCACCGGGTGCACGATGTGCCGCGCTTCGATGTCGAGCTCGGCGTCGAGATCAGGGGTCCCGAAGTAGCGCACGGTCCCCTGATTCACGACGAACTCGCGTGACACGGGGCCCACCACCAACCGGTACGTGCCACGCG
>Ga0193723_1001012_pt1 | contig 11020 bp, 7 predicted proteins | sample H2m2metaG_FD_143042 | JGI IMG/M metagenome (GOLD analysis project Ga0193723, IMG submission 143042) | Soil microbial communities from a riparian zone of the East river system, Colorado, United States - H2m2 | ecosystem: Environmental > Terrestrial > Soil > Riparian zone | place: USA: East River... | reverse complement strand
GTTTCGGCCGTCCGGCCAGCGGGCCGTCCGCCAAGCAGCTGTTCTATTTCTTCACCGAATCGCTGCAGCACCGTCGCGAGATCCGGCATCGGTTCCTCGGGCGCCGTTCTCTCTTCTTCTGTCAGGCCGCGGCGGATCATCGCTTCGACCTTCTTGCGGTCGCGAATCAGCGTGTCGAGCTCCGGCGATACCTGGGCCATGGCCTGCGCATGGGCGCAAGCCTCGTCGAGCACGTCGATCGCCTTGTCGGGCCGCGCGCGGTCGGTCACGAAGCGGTCGGTGAGCACGATCGCAGCCTTGAGCGCGTCGTCCGCAATCGCGACGGCGTGATGACGCTCGAGCCGCGGCCGGCGCGCCACGAGCACTTCCCACGTTTGGATCGCATCCAGCTCTTCGATGGTGACAGGCTGAAAGCGTCGCTCCAGGGCAGGATCGGTCTTGATCCATTTGCTGTACTCCTCGCCCGTGGTCGCGCCGATCACGCGAATGTCGCCGCGCACGAGCGCCGGCTTCAACATGTTGGCCGCATCCATCGCCGCACCCATCGCCGTGCCTTGTCCGATGAGATTGTGCAGCTCATCGACGAACAGAATGAGATTCCGGTCGGCTTGCAGCGCCTGCACGAGCCGGCGCATGCGGTCTTCGTACTGGCCTCGGAAGGACGTGCCGGCGAGCATCGAGACGTGGTCCAGGCCGAGGATGCGGGCGTCCTTGAGCGCGGGCGGCACGTCGCCGGCGGCGATCCGTTGCGCCAGCCCTTCCACGATCGCGGTCTTGCCGACGCCTGCGCGTCCGACGAGCGCGGCGTTGTTCTTCCCCTGCCGCAGCAGGACGTCAACGACGCGGGCGATTTCGGCATCGCGGCAGCGTACCGGTTCGAGATCACCGCGGCGCGCCTGCGCCGTGATGTCGATGCCAACGCGCTCCAGCACGTCGCCCGAATCGAAAAACCCTTCGAAGGGATTACCCACCGATGTCAGTCGCCTCTGAGAAAGTGCCCGTACCAGGCGACGATCGCGTCGCCGAATACGTACGCCACCGCTGCGCCTACCGCGAGGAATACCCCGAACGGCACGAGTCGCTTCTTCTTGATGGATAATGGAACGAAGATCAGCGAGCCCAGCGCCGCGCCGGCGAACACGGTCAGCAGCACGCCCTGCCACCCCACGAAGCTGCCGACCATGGCCATCATTTTGACATCGCCGCCGCCCATCGCGTCTTCCTTGAAGACCCACGTCCCCGCCATGCCGACGAGCCAGAGCAGGACGAATCCCACCGCGGCGCCGAGCAGCGCCATGAGGAACCCGTGTACGCCGCCACCGAGCGCGAGGAGCAACCCGATGACGAGGCCACCCCAGGTGAACTCGTCGGGAATGATGTAGTGGCGCGCGTCGGTGATCGCGATGCCGAGCAGAATCGTGCCGAACACCGCGGCGCCGACGGCGTGCAATGTTGGTCCATAGACCATGATCGAGATCCCGAACAACAGCCCGACAAGCGCCTCGATGAGGGGATACTGTTTGGAAATCGGCTTGTGGCACCAGCGGCACTTACCGCGCAGCCACAGCCACGAAAACAGGGGGATGTTGTCGCGCCAGGCGATCGGCTGTTTGCAGTTCGGACAGGTCGAGCGCGGCCGCAGCAGCGATTGATCGCGCGGCAGCCGCAGGATACAGACGTTGAGGAAGCTGCCGAAACAGAGGCCGAGCAGCACCGCGCCAACGACGAGGACGATGTCAGTGCCCACGCAGCACCTCGTACAACAGGATGCCGGCCGCGACGGCCACGTTGAGCGACTCGGCGCCGCCTGCCAGCGGAATCGCGACGCGCTGTGCCGCGATCGCGTTGAGCTGGGGCCGGATTCCCGCGCCCTCGTTGCCTACGATCACCGCAATGAGCTCCTTGCGTGATTCCCGTGAATCGAGTGCGCGGGCGAGCGGCACACCATCCGCCGCGGACGCCCAGAGCGTGATGTCGTGGTCCCGCGCCCACGCAATAAAGGGTCCGTCGTCGAGCTGGACAACGGGATGCCGGAACGTCGCGCCCATCGCCGCCCGCAGGGCCTTCGGATTCATCGGGTCCGCGCTGCCGCGGAGCAAGAGGCTCGCCGCCGCTCCGAGTGCGTGCGCCGTGCGGATCAGCGTGCCGACGTTGCCAGGATCCTGCACGCCGTCGACGACGAGCAACGGTCCTCCGGCAATATCGGCCAGCGCCCAGGACCGCGGCTGCACGATCGCGAGAATCCCTTGCGGCGTCTCGGTACCCGCGAGGTCGCCGAAGGCGCGCGCGCCGACCTCCTCGACCGCGACGGCGTGGCTCGCCAGCTCCGCGGTCAGCGCCTGGCCGCGAGTCGTCCGGGCCAGCTCCGGGGACACCAGCGCGCCCTTGAACTCGAGGCCCGCCGCGAGCGCTTCCTCGACCAGCCGCACCCCTTCCAGGACGGCCAGGCCGCGGCGCCCTCGCGCCTTGCGGCGTTGAAGATCGCGCACGGTAGACTGCAGATTACTGCGGATGTGCCCTCTCGTGCTGGTCACGTGTGCACCTAAGATGACTTGGGCCGATTCATGAGGATAGCCCTGACCATCGCCGGCTCCGATTCGGGTGGCGCAGCCGGTATTCAGGCCGACCTCAAAACCTTCCACCAGTTCGGTGTTTTCGGGACGAGCGCGATCACTGCCGTCACGGCGCAAAACACCCTCGGCGTCGCCGCCTGGCAAGCCCTGCCGGCGGCGCTTGTCGCGAAACAGATCGATGCCCTGGCCGAGGACCTGCGGCCCACCGCGATCAAGAGCGGGATGCTCGGGTCCCGCGAGATCGTGGAAACCGTTGCGGAACGCATCGGTCATCATCGTCTGACGACGTACGTGCTCGACCCGGTAATGGTGGCAACGTCGGGCGACCGCTTGCTCGAGCGCGATGCCGAGCAACTGATCGCGCGGCGGCTGGCGCCGCTCGCACTACTCGTGACGCCGAATCTGAACGAAGCGGAGATCCTGGTCGGAACCGAGGTCCGGACGCCGGATCAGATGGAGCAGGCGGGCCGCGCACTCATCGCCATGGGCGCGCGCGCCGCACTCGTAAAGGGCGGGCATCTCGCGAACGCACCGACGCTCGTCGACGTCCTGGTGCACGAGGGCTCGGTGCGCCGGTTCACGCATGCGCGGATCGAAACCACGTCGACGCATGGGACCGGCTGCACGCTATCGGCCGCGATTACCGCAGGCCTCGCGCTCGGCCGGCCGCTCGAGCAGGCCGTGAGCGACGCGCTCGACTTCGTGCATCGCGCGATTGCCGCGGCGCCCGGGCTCGGAAGCAGCAAGGGGCACGGGCCGCTCAACCACTTCGTGCCCGCGCCCCCCCGACCACCGACCGAAGGCCTCTAGCTTACGGATTCCACCAGTATGTCGCCTTGATCATGAAGATGTTCTCCGCCGGCGCCCGGAACATCCGACCGACGGACGATCCAAACCGGAAGTCGCCCACATCCTCGAAATCCGACCGGCTCTGCGTCCAGACGAAGTACAGCGTGGACCCCGGCATGTATTCCCAGCGCAGCACGGCATTGCCGCGCAGCGATTTGAAGTTGAAGTCGGGCTTGCCGAAGGAAAACGGCTGCGCCGGACCCACGCCGTCGGGATCCACGTCATACGACTTGGTCGAATCGACGTAGCTGATCGTCGAGCCGTTGTCCACACCGTAGCGCGTGAACGCGGCGCTCCGCGGCCGCGCCAACTCGCGGTAGGAACCGTAGCTCCCCGCTGAGATCAGCGGCTGGGCATACAGCTGCAGCGACAGGATGGGACTGTAGGTCCAGTTCAGACGAATCCCGGCCGACAGCTCGGTCTGACTGAGGACGCCGAACACGTAATGGGTGTTGTAGGTGTTCGGCGCGCCCCCCGTCGTGTCGTCGATCGCGGCCACGTACTGCAGCGGATTGTTCTGCTTGTAGAGGTTCGGTCCAACACTGAACAGCACATTCGGCGCAGGACGATACTGCACATTGACGTAGGTCGACCACTCCACGTCCTGCGACGAGCGGAAGTAGGTGAACGCGCCGCCGCTCAGCGTCAGCGACTTCCGGCTGTCCGAGCCCAGGTCGAGCCCGAATTGATACGCCGGGGGGAGCAGGATGAGCGGCCCACCACGAGTGCGGCGATTGTCGACCGTCCAGGGATTGTAGGCGACGTTCCAGTTGATCGAGTAGTAGTTGTTGAACTGCACGTACCCGAAGTTGAACGCGCCCGACCAGTTAATGTTGCCATCCCAGTCGTAGTTCCGGAACACCGCGCCGCCCGTTTCCGCATACCGGAAATGCTTGCCGGGTTTGCTCCAGGTACGCCCGCCACCAAGATGCATGTTGATCACGCCCGTGCGCGACATGAAGCCCAGATCGTTTACGTCGAAGCCGGGGGAGATGATGCCGAACGCGGAGTTCACGAACGTGTTGCCACGCTGCTTGGCGAGCGTGAAGCGCGCCGCCGTGCCGCTGAGCGAGGTGGCGTTCGAATCGACGCGGAGACTCGGCGCGTCAGGTCGCTGGTAATAGTGCACCGAGTTCCGCTGCACCGACGCGATGCGCGCCGGCGAGCCGGCGATGCGCGAGCCCGCGACCCAGGCGGTCGTCACCCACGTTTTGGCCGAATCGAGAAACAGCCAGCCGTCCGTCCCTACGGTCATCGAATTGCTGTTGCGGACGTCGCGCAGGGTAGAATCGTCGAAGGACCGGCCCGCGACCGTCGAAATGAAGCCGAGCCCCTGGCGCCCCTTGTTGAACTCCTTCTGCGCCCGGTAGACGCCGTAGGCGGCGAGCGGCTCCATCTCCTGACCCCAGCGCCTGCCGAGACTGTCCTGCAGCGTGGCGCGCTCGCGAGCCGTCACGGCCGTCAGCCCGCCGACGTTCCAGGTGCCCGCGAGTTTGCCGGTCAGCTTCAGCGCCCCCAGGATGTGGGCCCCGTCGGGTCCATCCACATAGCCGCGGTCTGGAGCACCGGGAACGGAGAGCGAGCGTCCGATCCGCCGGCTGTAGAAGAAGCTCGGTCCCGACCAGTTGAAGCCCCAGAAGTTGCTCTGGCCGCCGGACCCGAACTCGAACGTTGACGAGCCTTCGACGAAGAACGGCCGCTTTTCGTTGAAGAAGGTCTCACGATCGCTCAGATTCACGACGGCGGGATCGACTTCGACCTGGCCGAAGTCCGGGTTGGCGGTGGCGTTGAGCGTGAGATTCGAGCCGAGGCCGATCTTGGCGTCGGCACCGAACCGAGGCTCCATTTTCGAGCCGTCATTGAAGGGATTGCCGGAAGGCTGCCGCGTGAATGCGGCGCGGCTCGTCGCATAGGGCAGAATCTCGAGCCGGCGCGGGGGCTCGATCCGCTCGATCCCCACGAGGTCCGGGAACCGCGACACGAAGCCTCGGCCGTCTCTCGGCGTGTAGGCGATGTAGTCGAACTCGTTCTTGCGCGCGATATCGCGGCGAAAATTGATGCCCCACACGTACTGGCTCTGCCTCACGAACCGCAGCTGCGAGTAGGGGATGCGCATCTCCGCGGTCCAGCCCTGGGCGTCGCGCGTGACCTTTCCTTCCCACACCCCATCCCAGGTGTCGTCGTCCCAGTCGTCGTTAAAGAGCGTGCCGTCGTACAGTGTCCCGGCGGCGTTGATGCCGAAGTAGTAACCGCTGCGCTTGTCGTGGTATGAGTCGATATAGACCTGAAAGCGGTCGGAACTTGTGCCCTCATCGCGGCGTGCCAACCGCGCCACCATCGAGTCGGGATGCGCGTCATAGAGCCGCGCGCCGATATACAGCGCCGCGTCGTCGTAAGCGATGTAGACGGTCGTGCTTTCGCTCGGTACCGCACCCTGGTTGGGATCGCGCTGCGTGAATCCCGTGACCCGCTCCGCGGTCTGCCACAGCGCTTCATTGAGATTGCCGTCGATACTGACCGCCTGGCCGCCATGGAGACGCACCGCGCGAAGTTGCTGCGGCGCGGGAGGAGCCGGCGGAGGTGAGTCCACGGGAACCGCAGGGGGGGGCGGCTGAGTACCCACCAGAGCGAGAAGCAGCTGGAGCGTCGTCGTCATAGGCGTCCGGGAGCTGAGGTGAAGGGTGAACCCCGGTCGCGAACGCTGACGGCGGGCGCGCGGCGGTTATCGATTCATATGACAGATTGGAACGGGAAATGGTTGCAAAGAGAACGTCAGGGACTGATCAGCGGACGGTCATCCGACCCAGAATTCCTTTCACGACCACAGCGAGCTTCCGGGCGACCTGCTCGCTCACCGCGAGCACCTCTGCGTGCGACAGCGCCTCTCCCGTGATCCCGGCCCCTGGGTTCGTAATGATGGAAAAGCCCAGGCAGCGAATGCCCCGAGACCGGGCCACCAGCACCTCCGGAACCGTCGACATCCCAACGGCATCGGCGCCGAGTCGTTCGAGCATCCGCACTTCGGAGGGCGTCTCATAGGACGGCCCCAGCAGTGCCACGTAGACGCCCTCTTCCATCCGGATCCCGGCTTCCCGGGCAACGGCGCGCGCCAGCGCGCGCAGCTCCGCGTCGTACGGCTCGTGCATGATGGGAAAGCGCTGCTCGCCGGGCTCGGGCTGACCAGTCAACGGATTGCGCCACATGAGATTGATGTGGTCGGCGATCAGCATCAGGGTCCCGCCTGGGAACGTGCGCCGCACGCCTCCCGCGGCGTTCGTCACGATCAGAGTGTCGACCCCGAGCTCTGCAAACACGCGCGTGGGCAGGCCGGCCACCGCGGCGGGATGTCCCTCATACAAATGAAAGCGTCCCGCCTGCACGATGACGGGGACGCCCTCGAGCGTTCCGACGACAAGCTCGCCTTTGTGGCCGGCAACACCGGGCTCGGGAAATCCGGGAATTGTGTTGTAGGGAATTCGAATCGGATCGGCGACTTCGTCGGCGAGAAACCCTAGTCCTGAACCGAGGACGATGGCGATCCGCGGTTTGAGCTTGCCGAGTCGCTGCCTTACTGCTGCTGTTGCTGCCTCGACATTCGTCCCCGTCCCCCCTCCCCCTTCCCCCTTCCCCATTTACAAAAGGATGCCGGCCAGTGTCGCCGAGAGGAAGTTCGCGAGCGTGCCGGCGATCATGGCCCGGAAGCCGAGGCGCGCCAGATCATGCTTGCGATCGGGTGCCAGCGCACCGATGCCGCCGATCTGTATTCCGACCGAGCTCAGGTTCGCGAACCCGCACAGCGCAAACGTAGCGATGGTGAACGAAACGGGATCGAGGCTGGCTTTCATTGGGCCGAGGTGCGCGTAGGCAATGAACTCATTGAGCACCATTCGCTCGCCCAACAGCGATCCCACTGTCCCGCTGTCGTGCCACGGGACGCCCATCACCCACGCGATCGGCCGGAAGATCCATCCGAGCACCGTCTGGAGCGTTTCCGGGAACCACGGCAGCACTCCATGAATCACACCGAACAGGCCGTTCACCAATGCGATGAGCGCGATGAAGGAGATGAGCATCGCGATGACGTTCAGCATCAGGTGCAGCCCTTCGCTCGTGCCACGTGCCGCGGCATCGAGCACGTTCACGTCGGTCCGCGGAATCGCCACCTTGACCCCGCCGAGTGTTTCGGGAACCTCGGTCTCGGGTTCGAGAATCTTCGCCATCATGATCGTCCCCGGCGCCGTCATGATGACGGCCGTCAGGAGATGGCGTGCTTCGATGCCGAACGCGATGTACGCCGCCATGATGGAGCCGGACACGTGCGCCATGCCCGCGGTCATCACGGTCATCAGCTCAGAGAGCGTCATGCGAGGCAGGAAGGGCCGAATCGTGAGCGGCGCCTCGGTCTGTCCCATGAAGATCGACGCCGCGACGTTGAGACTCTCCGCGCCGCTCGCGCCCATGATCTTGTTCATCCCGATCGCGAACGCCTTCACGACGACCTGCATGATGCCGAGGTAGTACATGATCGCGAACAGGGCGGAGACGAAGATGATTGCAGGCATGATCTGAAAGGCGAAAACAACACCGAGACTCGAGTGTTGTTTCCCGATCTCACCGAATACGAACTCCGAGCCGGCGTAGGAGAAACTTAGGATCTTTGTTACAGTCGCGCCGAGCCAGCTGAAGATTCTCTGGCCGACGGGAACCCGCAGCACAAAGATCGCGAAGAGCAATTGCAAGCCGACGCCCCAGGCAACCACGCGCCTGCTGATCGCCCGCCGGTTGCGCGAGAACGCGACACCGATGCCGAGGATCAGGATGATGCCGAAGATTCCCGTGAGCCGGGACCCGAGTGAGCGCGGCTCGGCGGTGACCGCGGGGGGCGCGGCCACCTGAGCCTTCGAAGTATCCTGCGCCGCGGTCTGCACCGTCGCGCCGCTCAGCGTATTGAACACAAAGCGTGGCAGCGTGAACACGACCAGCGCGCACCCAAACGTGACCAGGAACGCGAAGACGACTCGGCGCCAGGACGTCACGAGATTCCCCCTTGTTCGTCGAGTTCGCTCTGCACCCGCGAGACGAGCGCGACTTTCTCGTACTCGGGGAGAAACGCACTCTCACAGGCGTTCAGCACCACGCGCGCCAGCTCATCAGGCGCAAGACCCAGCACGGCGTGCGCCAGGAAATACTCATCGGTCAGGGTGATGCCGTCGGTCAGCGGGCCGTCGGTATTCAGCGTGACGACGACGCCCTGCTGGAGATAGCGCTTGAAGGGATGTTCCGCCACCGAGGCGACGACGTGCGTGTGCACATTGCTCGTGAGACACATCTCGAGCGGAATCTTGCGCGCCACGACTTCTTCGAGGAGCGCCGGATCCTCCGCCAGGCGTGTCCCGTGGCCGATGCGTTGCGCTCCACACTCGTGCAACGCCTGATCAATCGAGTCCGGCCCGTCGCCTTCGCCCGCATGACAGGTGCAGGCCATGCCGTGGGTCGCGGCGTATTCGAATGCCGCGCGATGATCGCGCGCCGGAAACCCGCGCTCCGCGCCGGCTAGATCGAACGCCGTCACGCCGGCGGAGTGATACTCCGCCGCCACCCGGGCCAGCTCGAGCGATTCCGCGGGCGGCTTGGTGCGCATCGCGCAGACGATGAGCCCGACTCGGGTTCCCGTTTCGGCCGCTGCGCGACGGATCCCGGCGAGCGGCGCCTCGATCGCCTGCGCGAGCGTGAGCGCGGGGCGATGGAGCAGCGGTGAGTAGCGCACTTCGACGTAGCGGACATTCTCCGCCGCCTTATCGAGCACGAATTCGTACGCGACCCGCTCCAGGGCCTCGGCCGTCTGCAGCACCGACAGTGTGATCGTGTACTTCTCGAGATACTCCTCGAGACTCTTGGCGTCGCGCACCAGCATGGCTTTGGCCAGCGCGTCGGCTGTGTCGGCGGGCAAGCGGATGCCCTGGGCCCGCGCCAGCTCCAGCATCGTCGCCGGCCGCAGCGCCCCATCGAGATGCACGTGCAGCTCGGACTTGGGCCAGCGCCGCAATGCGTCCTTGGTGAGCCGCGGCTTGGTGTCGCGCCGCGCAGAGACGACCACGCGATAGACGGAGCCGGCCTCACCGACGGCGTCGCCGGCGTCGATCGGGCGGCCCGCTGCGTCGGTGACGTAGGCGGCGCCGTCGAGCAGCTTCGCAAGGCCGTCGTCGGCCTGTGCGACCGCGTCGCGCACGCGCGCGCCGCGGGGTACGTCGACTGCTCTGTCGTTGATGAAAACCCGCATCAGTGGTCGGTCCGATGGAAGCGCGCATCCTCCGGCGCCTCCACAGGAGCGCGGAGCACACCCAGGTAACGAGTCAGCGCGTCGACGTCGATGACGTCGAGATCTTCTTTCGGCGAGCCGATGAGCATCCGGAACCCGGAGCCACCCGTGGCCATGAAATCACTGACGACGAGCGTGTAGGTTCGGCCCTTGTCGAGGTCCTTGCCGCTCAGCCGGACGCTGCTGATGCGTTTCCCCGGCTCCTTGCGGCCGTCGTACCACACTTCGACGCCTGCCACGTGACAGTCCGGCAGATGATCCCGGCCCGCGACGCACTGCTCCAACGCGTCCTGCAGCACCTCACCTTTGACGGTGAGGCGCAGCAACCGGTTTTGAAACGGCTGCACCTGGTACACCTGGCCAAACGTGACCGCGCCCTCGGGAAGATCGGCGCGAATGCCGCCGTTGTTCATGATCGCCACATCGGCGCGCCCGGCGGCGCGCTGCGCGTCCGCGATGAGGCGTCCGAGGCCGTACTCGTCGCCCTCCCGCTTCAGCGGGACCTTGAGCCGCGCGACGACCCGCTCAGTGATGTTGCGAACCGCCTGTTGCTGGCGGCCCAGCGCCTCAGTCATCGGAACGTCCGGTCTGACCTGGTCCGCGTACGGGGTGACGAGCTGGACGCGCGCCTCACGCCGGCCGCTCACGCGTACGAAGTCCACGACGCCGATCGAGCGGCCACTCGACTGCGCCTCAACGATCGGGATGCCGTGGACCACGGTGTTCACGCGCACGTGGGTGTGACCCGCGACGATCAAATCGACAGACCCGGAATCGAGCTGGCGTGCGACGTCCAGAATCTCGCCATGGCAGGAGGCGGGGTTCGCTGCGCCGGTGGAGTCGCAGATCGCGCCGGCATGCGCCACAACGATGACATAGTCGGCCGCCGCGCGGGCTTCCGGGAGGTAGCGCTTGATCGCCTGCGCGCCGTCCCCGAAGACGAGACCCTGGATGTTGCGCGCGGCGGTGCTCGTCGGCGTCTCGGTCGTCGTCAGACCGATCACCGCGATCTTGATGCCGTTCTTCGTGACGAGTTTCCACGGCGTCGCCCAATCGGGCCGCCCGGTGCCCATCGTGATGTTGGCGGACAAGAAGGGATAATGCGCCTCGCTCATGCGGGCGCGCAGCGTGTCGACCGACCAGTCGAACTCGTGATTGCCGATGGCGGCGGCGTCCATGCCGAGGTTGTTCAACGCGTCGACGGTGCCGCGCCCGAAGGTCGCGTTCGACAGCGCAGTACCTTGCATCTCGTCACCGGCGTCGAGCCGCACCGACGTGC
>Ga0193723_1001010_pt1 | contig 11050 bp, 9 predicted proteins | sample H2m2metaG_FD_143042 | JGI IMG/M metagenome (GOLD analysis project Ga0193723, IMG submission 143042) | Soil microbial communities from a riparian zone of the East river system, Colorado, United States - H2m2 | ecosystem: Environmental > Terrestrial > Soil > Riparian zone | place: USA: East River... | reverse complement strand
CTTCAGGAACGTGTCCAATGTCCTGCGGTCGCGTTTTCCGACTTCTCGCAGCATCCAGCCAACCGCCTTGTGAATCAGATCGTGCGAGTCTCCAACGAGAAGCCGCGCAATCTTCAGCGTCGGGCCCAATTCGTCACGCTTTGTGAAATGAAACGTCGAAACGATCGCAATGCGCCGCTCCCAGATGTTTCCGGATCGCGCAAGCCGCTCGAGCAGCTCGATCTTCCGTGAATCCAGGTGCGGTCCAACGATGTGCTCGGCCGAAGCATCCACCAGGTCCCAGTTGTTGATGTACCGGGTGTGCTCGAGATACGCGCGATGGATTCGCTCGCGTTGGGAGTCATCGCCACGACGATAACCATCAACGAGCAACATGAGGCCGAGTAATCGCTCTTCGTGCCACGACGAGGCAAGCATTTCGACGGCATTCGAATCGGCGAGCTGCCTGTAGTCGCGAACAAGCTTTCGAAGCGCTGGAACTCTCAGACCGAGGAACTTGTCGCCGGCTCCGTATTCGCCCGGCGCGGTCTTGAAAAAGCGCTGCAGGTGAATCGCATCGGCCGGATCGGCCTGCGCGTAGAGCTCCTTTCGCAGCGTCGCCAGCGTTGGAGCCGGCAGAAGAGTTTGACCTTTCAATGTGCGCTTCCGAGAGAATTGTTCTTGACTTCCGGATACTAGTGGAATAATCTTGGCCGCGTTCGGGATTGCTTGTGTCGTCCGCAACCAGCTCAGTCAATGCTCTCTGCTCGCCGCGTTTCTAATCCTGGAAATAATCGCTCGCTCCCACAGAATCTGTGGGACGTGATCGAACGTTCCGGGTAGAGCCGCCAGAGCTAGCGCTACAGCTCATTTCCATACCCTCGCGTTTCGATCGATGAAATGCGGGGGTTTTTTGTTTTTCGCGGGACCAACTCTCACCTGTCCTCCTGGAGGAGAACTGTGAAGCAGTCAATGAGGAGCGGAGCAACATGACGCCCATCAATCAGGCAGACACCGCGTGGATGCTGGTAGCCACCGCCATGGTGCTCGTGATGACACCGGCGCTGGGATTCTTTTACGGCGGACTGGTGAGAGCGAAGAACACGCTCAACACCATGATGATGAGTTACGTCGCACTCGGATTCGTCGGGATCGCGTGGGCCATCATCGGCTACTCGTTCGCGTTTTCGACTGGATCGAATTGGCTCGGCGGATTGGATAACGCCTTGTTCAGAGGCGTGGGACTGGATGCGAAGGGAACCATCCCCCACGTCCTATTCGCCGGCTATCAGGCGACGTTCTGCGTGATCACCGCCGCGCTGATCTCGGGCGCGATCGTCGAGCGCATGCGTTTCGGCCCGTACGTCGCCTTCATCACGCTCTGGTCGGTCGTGGTTTATGCGCCGATCGCGCACTGGGTCTGGGGCGGAGGCTGGCTCAGCAAGCTGGGCGCTCTCGATTTCGCGGGTGGCACCGTCGTTCACATCAACGCCGCCGCAGCTGCCCTCGTGGTCGCGGTGGTACTCGGCGCGCGTAAGGACTATGCGCGGCAGGCGATCATTCCGCAGAACGTGCCTTTCACGTTGCTTGGCGCCGGTCTCCTCTGGTTCGGATGGTTCGGCTTCAATGGTGGGAGCGCGCTGGCCGCGAATGGGTCGGCAGCGCTCGCCTTCTCCAACACGATGTTCGCCCCGATGGGAACACTGGTCGTGTGGAGCCTCCTCGACATCACGCGCACGAAGAAGACGACGGCAGTCGGCGCGGCCACCGCGATAGTAGTAGGACTGGTGGCGATCACTCCCGCGGCGGGCTTTGTAAGTCCGGTGTCCGGAATCGCGATTGGCGCATTCGCCGCGGTCCCGAGCTACTTCACGATTCTCTGGAGAGCGGGCACCCGGCTCGATGACTCGCTCGACGTGATTGCGGCGCACGGCGTCGGCGGCACCGTAGGAGCGCTGCTAACCGGAGTGCTGGCGCAGAAAATCTGGAACGGGACGGCCGATGGAGCCTTTTTCGGCAATCCCAAACAGCTAGGCATCCAGCTTGTCGCAGTAATTGCTACGATTCTTTATAGCGTTGTTGGAACGTTCGTAATTCTGAAGGCGATCGCTTTGGTTTCGCCGCTTCGCGCAGGTCAGAAAGAAGAGGGAATTGGAATGGACGTGACCCAGCACGGCGAAGAGGCGTACAGCAGAGGCGAAGGCGCAATTCTCGTTCATCCCGACAGAGGCTGATATATGAAACTCGTCGTAGCGATAATTCGACCGGAACGGCTCAACGAAGTTCTGGAGGCGCTGTATCGAGCCGAAGTGAGAGGGCTCACGATCAGCAGAGTCCGCGGTCATGGCGGAGAGACGGAAGCAGTCGAGACCTATCGAGGCATGACCGTGAAGGTGGAGCTCCACGACAAGGTACGACTCGAGATCGGCGTTTCCGATCCGTTCGTCCAGCCGACTGTGAAGGCCATTCTTTCAGCGGGCGCGACCGGAGAAGTGGGCGATGGGAAGGTTTTCGTTCTTCCCGTGGAGAAAGTGTATCGGATTCGCACTGGAGAGGAGGATCGCTCCGCCGTCACGCCGGTAGAAAGCGAGGAGAGCAGTGTCTAGCGGCGCCGCAAACGGAGCGCACAAAACCCGTGCGCTTCCACCGACCTGATGAGAACCTGGCCGGTTCCGTTGGCGTAGAAATACCCGGCGCAGGCGTTACTCGGGTCGGCGTAGGCCGATTCGATACGATCTTCTGGTCCGCCGGGCAGCGCGTGCTGCGGTAGCCCCGCCATGTAAAGCTGTCCGTGGCGTGGGCCGAAATTGACGACAATCAGGAACGCTTCGTCGCGGGAAGATCTTAGCCAGGCGACGATCGTTCCCGTGTTGTCATCTGTCTGCACCAGCGTTAGTGGGCCACGATTGAGCGCGGGACTCGCGTTTCGCAGCTGAATCAACTTGCGGTAATGATTGAGGAGGGATTCGCGACTCGAATCCTGCGCCGCGACGTTTTTCGTTTTCCAATCATCCTGAAGCGCTTCCCACGGTGCCCCCGCGGTGAAGCCACCGTTTGGCGCCGAGCTCCACTGCATCGGCGTGCGAATCATCTCATCGGGCTTCTGCCCGACCATCCCGATTTCTTCGCCGTAGTACACGAACGGCGTTCCTGGCAGCATCAACATCGCGCTCGCCGCGACCCGCGCTTTGGCCGCATCGCCGAGAACGGTCATCACCCGCGGCTGGTCGTGATTGGTGAGAAAGGGCGACCAGCGTCCACTGGGATACTTCGCATTCGCCTGGGCAACTTCCTTGAAGAACCCCCTTGAGGCGCCGGTCGCGGCCGCCCGCATGGCTGCCCTCGCCACCCCAAATGCGAAGTACGAATCGAGCTGGTCGGGATAGTAGGTCGCCATCACCGCCGGCGACTCGTCTGACATCTCCCCAACCGTGAACGACTCCGGGGCTTCGGCTCGAATCGCGTTGCCCAACTGGCGCAGGACATCGTGCGTACCCCGCGAGTGCTGAAGCTGGTTGCCATCCTCTACGAGATAGGGAATGGCGTCGAATCGAAATCCATCGGCGTGCATTTCCCTCAGCCAGTATGTCAGAATTTTTTCCATCTCGGCGCGCACCGCCGGGTTCTCGTAATTCAGGTCCGGCATCTCGTGCCAGAAAACGCCGTAGTAGTACTCGTCACGAATCGGAGACTTGTGCCAGGCCTCCTGTCCCCACGGTCCCTTCTGATCCGGAAGAGTCTTCGAAAAACGGTACCAATCGCGATACGAACTACCTGGATCGCGTAGCGCCGCCTGAAACCAGGGATTCTGGCTACCGGTGTGATTGGGAACGAAATCAACGATGACGTGAATGCCGCGCTTATGCGCTTCAGCCACCAGATTCCGAAAATCGTCGTCGGTCCCGTACCGCGGATCGACGTGGTAATAGTCGACCACATCGTACCCGTGATAGCTCATCGACTTGTCGATCGGCATCAACCAGATGCAGTTGGCGCCAAGGTCATTCGTAGTCTGTGGATTTCCATCGTTGATGTAATCGAGCCGCGACGTGAGTCCACGAAGGTCGCCGACCCCGTCGCCATCAGAGTCGACAAAGGAGCGGACGAAAACCTCGTAACAGATGCCGTTCCTCCACCACTGATTCTGGTTGGTCGCGAGGCTCACCCGGACCGGTGAGCTGGCGCAGGCGAGCACGAGCATGGCCGCGGAGAGTCCTGGCAAACCCATCCGCACGGCGCGGCCCGTCATTCGCATATACATCGGGCGTAATGTGGCGGCGGGTAGTTAGGTTCGTTAGGCGACCCTTCCCGTCCTCAGGCTGGCGACCCTGACCCCCTCGGTATTACTCTCTAGCCAGCGCCGATTGCCACGGCCTGCTGGTGGCTTTGGCCACCGACCGTATCCATACAAGTCGAGGAGACTGCTTCTGCTGCGTTACTCGTTCCTGTTGATCGCTGCGATCGTGTTGAGCACCGCGTGTCAGTCGGCGCCGCCGGCGAAACCCCCCGCCCCGAAGGTGATTCACGACACGGTGGTGGTCAGAGATCCTGACCTCGACAAGCGAGTCGCGCGACTCGACCTGCTGACGCTCGCAAAGGATGCGCAGATCGAAGATCTCCAGGCCAAGCTCGAGGACGCGCGCGCCGAAGTCGTGCGCGCGATGGCCAAGCTTCAGACGGTGGCAAGCAGAGCGCAGGCAGCGTCCGCGATGGCGGAAGCCGAGGTGTCTCTGCAGTCGATGAAGTCCGGCACGACGGAGGAACCACCGGAAGCAGAGCAAGTGACGAAACTGGTCCGGCAAAGCGCGCGAGAGTTCGACAAGGCGAACTATGCTGGAGCGCTCTACCTCGCCAATCAGGCGAAGACTCTGGCGTCGTCGTACCGCGGCCGCCTCTCATTGGGAAGCCGCGAGGGCGTGCGTCCCGGCGAGACGCCGTTCGCGGTACCGATCAAGCTGACGATGAGCACCCGCGGCAACATTCGCCAGGGGCCGGGCACCACTTTCCCGGTCAGTTTCGCCGCCGAGTCTGGAACGATGTTGACGGGCTACTCGTACGCCGAGGAATGGATTCGAGTCAGCGACGATACGGGGCGCAGCGGTTGGGTCTTTCGGAGTCTGGTCGCCCGGCCCTAACTAGGTGCCGGTCTTGGCCAACTTGCGGGCGCGGATAGTTCTGTCGCGCCCTTCGCGTTTAGCCTGATATAGCGCTTCGTCGGCGATCGCGATGATTGCTTCCGCGTCGTCCGCATCTTCAGGGAACGCGGCGACTCCAATGCTCAGAGTGATCTTCCGGCCGTTGAATTTCTTCGCCGCTACGCGCGCGCGAATGTGCTCGGCGACTTCGAGCGCCTCGGCCGGAGCCGTCTCGGGCAGCACGATGACGAACTCCTCACCACCGTAGCGGGCACAGCAGTCAATCTTACGCGTGGACGCGCGCATGATGTCGGCTATCGCCTTCAAGACTTCGTCGCCGGCCGGGTGGCCAAAGGCGTCGTTGTATTGCTTGAAGTGATCGACGTCTCCAACGAGCACCGAGAAGATCTTTCGATCCTTTGCAAAACGCGCTTCCTCGTCGTTGAGACGCTTCATCAACGAGCGGTGGTTCGAGAGACCGGTGAGGCTGTCCGTCGTCGAAAGCATCTCGAGCTCTTCGTTCTTCTTGCGCAATGCCTCGTGGACGCGCTCGATCTCACGTCGTCCCTCGCGCAGGCGTGAGACCATGTGGTTGAACACATCGGTGAGATACCCGACTTCACCGCCACCGGCGGCCTGTGGAAGGTCGACCGCGAGATCGCCAGCAGCAACTTCGCCGGCGCCTTTGGTGAGCAGGTCGAGAGGGCGCGCGATGAGCAGGCCGAGTCGATACGCCGTCACCGTTACGACGACGAGAAGCAGGATGATTACGAGCAGAGCGACATCGCGGAAACGGCGCACCTGAAGGAACGCGGATTCAGCAGAAAGCTCCGATATCACCGCCCACGTCACCTGGGGGACGTACTCGAGAGTACCGATGACGGATCGCCCACCGAAGCTGGTGTACGCGAATGGGTTTCTTGCCCTCTCGCGCAAGTTCTTGATCGTTGCCGCCGGCAGCGGAGTCTTCACCAGCTCCGGTGACATCCCCTCCGAGCTGGCGATCGCCGCGCCCCTGAGGTTGACGAGATAAATCGCGCCGCTCGAGTCCGGCGCGAAGGAGCGCAGCAGCAGGTGGATGGGTGCAAGATTGAGCTCGGCCGCGAACGCACCGATCAAACGCCCATCGGCGCGCTGTGCGGGAACCGCGACCACCAGTTTTGCCCTGCCCGCCTTCGCGTCCCAATATGCGTCACCGACGAACTGGTTCTCCGCTCGCAAGTTCACTTGCCAATCGGCCGGAAGCCTGATGTGGCTGACATCCGTTGCGCTGGTGGCAACGATGTTCCCGTCGAGGTCCAGAACAGCGAGCTGCTCGAAGTCGCGGAAGCGCTCGTGAAGCGAGAGGAGATAGTCGCGAAGGCGACCTTCCGCCTGGGCCTTGGGCACGCCACGCGGTGCGCCGTCGAGCGTATTCGCCACTTCGTCGGAGCCCGAGAAGATGCGCAGATCGTAGAGCCGTTCCTTCAGCCAGACGCCCGTCGCCCGCGCGCTCTGCGCGCTGCCGGAGAGGAGATCTTCGTTGATCTTCCTCTCGAGCGCGTGCTTGTTCTGCAGATAAAAAATCCCCAGCATGGTGGTGGAGGGGATGAGGGCTGCCGCGATGGCGAACGCGAGAATTCTGCTCCGGATGCTCTCGAGTCGAGGGAAGGGGAGGTATTTGATGCGCGCCCGCGGCGTGGATTTCACCACGCCCGGAGCTGCCTTGAGCGGCGTCACCGGAGTCGGAGTTGTGGAGGGCATCGTCTAAAGACGATCAAATGCCACATGGGCTACCAGGATTTCCCTCTGAATTTCCGCGACATATGTAGTCGCGCTCCCAGGAATCACTGTAGCGATGGTGGCACCATGCTGCCTAGGGCGTTACGCAGGCTTCGAACAGCAGAAGGGAACTACATTTATGACCATGTCGCTTTCGCCCGAGGCAGAGCTCCTGTTGCTGACGGCGGCCGTATCGCCCAGTGATTCTGCTTTGCGCAACGCAGTGAGCGTGGGGATCAACTGGCAGAACCTGTGCGCCCTGGCGCACTCCGAAAAGGCCACGTCCGTTTTGTTGCGACAGCTTGGCCGGGCCGGCGTTGACACCGCCAACCCCGGATACCAGGAGCTCCGGCAGCTCGCGACGGTTTCGGCGATGCAAATGCTGCAGCTCGAGCAGCTGCTGCACCAAACCCTCGACATCCTCGCGCAACAAGAGATCGAAGCACTACTTCTCAAGGGCGCCGGACTCGCGTACACGGCATACTCCTCGTTCGCTGACAGGCCAATGGGGGATATCGACTTGCTCGTGCGGCCGCAGCATGCTGAACGCGTGTGGTCGCTGCTCCAACAGCGCGGCTGGACACCCCCAGATGGTGACTCCTCGCGATACGCTGACCACCATCACCATCCGCCACTCTTTCGGGACTCCGGGCGGTTTCGGCTCGAGATACACGACGAGCTGTTGCCCAGCGAGCACCCCTTTCGCTTTTCCGCTGACGCGCTTTGGCTGCGCGCACGGAGGCTCACGGTAAACGACCGAGTCATCACAGTTCCGATTCCCATGCATCAACTCTGGCACGCGTGCGTACACTTCGCCTGGTCGCACGAAATGCATTGGGGAAGCTGGCGCACACTGCGCGACAGTGCTGCCATCATCCAGCTCGGCGGATTTGATTGGACGGAATTTGTCGGTTTTGCGCGAGCCACCCGAGCCACGACGTGCTGCTACTGGACGCTGCGACTGACGCGACGTCTGACAGGGGCAGCCGTGCCGGATGACGTGCTCGCGTCGTTGCGGCCGCCATATCCCGAGTTTATAATCGCCCGTCTGGAACGACACTTCGTCTCGAGTCTCTTTCGATCCGAGGATCGTTGCCCTTCGGTGTGGCTCACCCGTCGACTGTGGGAGGCGGGTATCTCACCCCGTTGGAGCAGGCATGGCGCGGCTCGCCCGTGGCGGTTACCAGAAGGATGGGTGGCGGCCTCCGCGCCGCCGAATTCCGAGCAACCAGGTGGACGCGGAGTCACTGGCTGGTTCCAACATTTCAGAGCGGGCGTCACCTACCTGGTACGGCTTAGCCGTTCCCCCTACCAATCAACGCAGGCAACATCAGGACGTTAGGATGACCCCACCCGAGGACAACCGAGAGATATCCACGAGCTCCATCGTCGTGGCAGCCAAGGACCAGGTGTCCTCCGATCTTGCGGGCGAAACCGTTCTTCTCAACATGCAGAGCGCCATGTACTATGGCCTGGACCAGGTTGGCTCGCGCATCTGGGAGTTGGTGCGCGAGCCGATTCGCGTGTCGGATCTGCGCGATGCAATCACAAACGAGTACGATGTCGAACCCGAACGCTGCGAGGCGGATGTCCTTGGATTCCTCCGCGAGCTGGCTCTCAAGGGATTGATAGAGGTCAGAGATGGCGCCTAGTTCGCTCCGCAAGCTGTGGAGTCTGCCGGCCGCGGACCGCTCGCTGCTCGTGCACTCAGTGCTGTTGATTGGCACTGCGAGGTTGGCGCTCTGGGCGCTGCCGTTCAACGTCGTCCGCCGATTGATGGCGCGACTTCCTCGCCATTCTTCCGCTCCGTACGCGACAACGGAAAAAATTGGCTGGGCCATTTCGGTCGGTCATCAATTCGTCCCAAAGGGCAACTGCCTTCCACAGGCCCTCGCCGCGGAATCGCTCCTCACTCATGGCGGTCATCCGGTGGAGCTGCGCATCGGTGTCGTGAAAACGGATCAGGGTCGACTGGAGGCACATGCGTGGGTAGAGAGTGGCGGTCGTCTCGTGGTGGGCGATCTGACACAGGGGCTGGCTACTTACACGCCCTTGCCGCCGCTGCCAGGCGTCGGGCGCTGAGCTGCCACCGGCCCTCTCTCGGGCCCCCATGATCGCGATCCTCGATAAAGAAGCACCTCCCGACGAGGCGCTCGCTCGGAAGATGCTCGCGGCTGCACCGCACCGCGGCGACGTCGTCACCCTGCGAACGCTCGGGAGTTGTGTGCTCGGCGTCGCGAACCGCCCGGGTTCTGTCGACTCCGCGATTTCCTCGGAGGGGGCCATCATTGCCGCGCTCTCCGGTCGCCTGGACAACGGAGCGGCGCTTTACCGGACACTAGCCGCTGCCGGTACTCCGCCAGCGTCCCCGGCAGATGCCGATGTCGTCGTCGCGGCATTCCGGGCGTTCGGCGTCGATGCTCCGAACCGGATGCGGGGCGCGTTCGCCGGAATCGTTACGGACGGCGGGAATGTCTGGTGCTTCCGCGACCATATTGGATTCCGGCCGTTGTTCTACCGCGACGAACCGCGAGCCTTCTTCGCCGCAAGTGAGCCACGGCAGATAGTTGTCGGCGCCAATCTCAGCGAAGAGCCAGACCTCGACGTGCTCGAGAAGATGTTCTTCGGGCGGATGGTGTCGGACACGCCAGCGGCGTTGAAGGGCGTTGCGCGCCTGGCGCAGGCAACGACGTTGAGCGTCAACCGGGAGAAAGGCGTTGCAGTGCAACGCTACTGGAATCCGCTGGACTTGATCGAAACATCCCAGCTCAGCGCCGGCGATGTTCGCGACCGCTTCCTGGAGCTGCTGGCACAGGCGGCGGCGCGGAGTCTTACCGGCAAGGATGTCATCCTGTTGAGTGGTGGCCTCGATTCTCCCGCTGTCGCGGCGTTCGCCGCACCCGAACACCTTCGGCGCACCGGCCGCCCCATCGGCGCACTCTCCGCTGTCTTTCCTGATTTGCCATCGGTGGACGAACGTCACTACATCGAGCTCGTCGCCGAGCGCTTCAACATCGATCTGCACACCTTTCGTCCCAAAGCCCGGCCGCTCGACAATGTGGACGAATGGTGTCGCATATTCGGAAGTCCGGTTCCGATCCTCTCCGTTCCAGAAGTGTCCGACGCCTACTCGCTCGCGCGTCAGCTTGGCTACGACAACGTCATTACGGGGGAATTCGCGGAATTCGTATTCGGGAGTCCCATGCACGCCGTGTCGCACCTTCTGACACACGGACGCTGGCGGGCCGCGGCGAATCTTCTGCTGGTGGAACGCAGGCGCGGTGTGTCCCCTGGCGACCTCGCGAAGCTGCTGTTGCCGACATTCGTCCCCGGCCGCCCCGCGAACTGGTTCCTGCACTGGGGTGGCCTCGATTCGCCGCATCGGATACCCGACTGGCTCGACGAAGGAAAGGTCAACGAAGTTCCGTTCCGCAGTGATCTGCTCCCGTCGAGCCGTGAGCGCTGGCGACAAGCTCAGCTCGTCGGCACCGAAGGAGCGACGATTACCATTGAGGCCGACGAGATCTGTGCTGCCATTGCGGGAATCACGATTCGCAGACCGATGGCGGATATCGACCTGTGGGAGTTTTTCCTCAGCCTGCCTGCCGAGATCAAGCATCCGGACCTTCGATTCAAAATCCTCGCGCACGGCAAAATGCGTGGCATTCTTCCGGATGAAATCCTCGATCGCAAGAGGAAGACAGTCTTCGATGACCACATCATGGCACACCTGGATTACGACACCCTGGAGCGGCTGCTCGTCCGGCCTCGGGGTCGTATGCCCGGTGTGGACTACAAGCGCCTGGGCCAGCGGATCAAACGCAGAGGCCTCAATAGGTTCGACTGGTTTTGGGCAAGGGATCTGGCGTGGATCCACGCTTTTCTGAACGCGTGGTGAGCAAACCTTCCGCAGTAGAAACCGCAGAGTATACCAGCGGGCCGTCGATGTACGGTTTCAGCATTCGCACAAAAGAGACGTTGCGATTTCTGCGCTCCGGAGGAGGAGTTGAAACGCTCGACATCGTCGCGGCCCAGGAGCCGGGGACGCGGCCAGACGTCGAGCCGCTCGCCGATTGGGCGCTGGCCGGCACTGAGTACCAGGCGCGTGCGACCCTTTACCGAGTGGATGATGGGTACGAGTTCTGGGCCACCGACGCCGGTAGATATCACGTGGA
>Ga0193723_1001009_pt1 | contig 11062 bp, 7 predicted proteins | sample H2m2metaG_FD_143042 | JGI IMG/M metagenome (GOLD analysis project Ga0193723, IMG submission 143042) | Soil microbial communities from a riparian zone of the East river system, Colorado, United States - H2m2 | ecosystem: Environmental > Terrestrial > Soil > Riparian zone | place: USA: East River... | reverse complement strand
CACGGCTTTGTCGATGTCGCGCGCGTCCGACAGACGGAACCCGAAATGCTTGATGCCACCGGAGGTTCCGATGCCGTCGGTGCCCTTCTCGAACACGAGGACGTCGCGGGCGCCTGGGGTTTGCGCCTGGATGAAATTCGACTCCCGATAGACAGCCAGCATCCCGAACACGTCGTGGTAGAACTGAAACGATCTCTCGGGATCGCTCACGACCAGCGCGAGATGAGTCAGTCCGAGCGTTTTTATCATCGACAATCTCTCCCGCGTGCCTCGCTCCGCACGTCCGCCGCTGTCGGACCAAGGCGCCGGTTGACCCCAGTATTCATGCGGAAAACGGCGACCATTAGGACGTGGGGACAGGTGGCTTCCACAGCGCAGCGTCGAGAATCGACCAGAGATGAATTACCCAGCCCAGCAGAAAGATCCAGAGAACGACGGCGAGGCCGAACTGAAGAATCGCCATCCCTAGTCGGCCCTGAACCAGCTGCCCGAGCCCGGGAACGAAGAAGCTGCAAACCGCGGCGATGACATTGCCTGCTGATCCCTGACCCGCCATTGATCGATCCTCCTCAGAGTGGGTAGTCAACGATGTCACCGCGGCCGGAACCTCGCTACCGGCACAGTCGAGGCGCTGTAAATTGTGTATCGGGTTTCAACGCTGGGGATGAGCATGCGACACAATGGGCAATGAACGGCTGAGCGCGTTCAGCGATGGAGTGATCGCGATCCTCATCACGATCATGGTGTTGGAGCTGAAGGTGCCGCACGGCACCGACCTGGCCTCGCTGTCGGGACTCCTGCCGATATTTCTTACGTACGTGCTCAGCTTCATCGTCATCGCGATTTACTGGAACAATCATCATCACATGTTCTATCTCACCGACCGGGTCACGGGTGGGATACTCTGGGCGAATCTGCACCTGTTGTTCTGGCTCTCGCTCATGCCGTTCGTGACCGGGTGGATGGGAGAGAATCACTTTGCGTCACTTCCAACCGCCCTGTACGGTGTGGTGCTCATGATGTCCGGTATCGCGTACTACATACTCGAGCGCACGATCGTCCGGAGCCAGGGCGCGAGCTCGAGGCTCAAGGTTGCGGTCGGGAACGATGCGAAGGGAAAGATTTCCGTGGTGCTGTACGCGATCGCCATTCCACTCGCCTTCGTGAACCAGTTGCTGTCCGATGTCATCTACGTGTCCGTGGCGCTGTCGTGGCTGATACCTGATCGCCGCATCGAGGCGCTATTCAACCGAACCCAGGGAGAATCCCGCCGGTGAGCGCTGATAATCCATCGAGCCCCGATTGGGACCGGAAGACGCGCGAGCTCTACGCGCATCTGCTGGAAGCGTGGGACAAGCGCAACGCACGCGATTACGCGCTTCTTTTTGCCTCGGACGCCAATCTGGTGGGGTTCGACGGAAGTCAGGTGAACGGCCAGTTGGAAGTTGGCGCTCATCTCACCGAGATCTTCACCCATCATCAGACGCCGCGCTATGTGTCGATCGTGCGCGAGGTGCGACTGCTGGCAAATGACATTGTGTTACTGCGAGCTAACACCGGGTTGGTGCCACCCGGCAAGGACGACATCGATCCCGCGCTCAACGCGGTACAGTCGGTAGTTGCGGTGCAAAAGGGGGGGAGCTGGAAGATTGCGTTGATCCAGAACACACCGGCCGCGTTTCACGATCGGCCTGACCTCGGGAAGAAGCTCACCGAGGAGCTCCGCGCCAAGCTGCGCGAGAAGTCCGTCGGTGAAGACCCAGGCCATCATTGACAAACAATTCCCCTGACGCGCAGAATCTTTCGCGGCAGTAGCAACGTTCTGATGAACGGCCTCTTCCGAGGGAATCATGCGTAACGCCCTTCTCGCTCTCGCCAGCGTCGCAGCCATCAGTGCTCCGCTCGGCGCCCAGTCCACCCCCACCGCCGACGACATCATCGCCCGATACACCAAGACCGTTGGTGGCGCCGACAAGATTCAGGCGATAAGGACGTTGCGACGAATCGGGAAATACACGGGCGACGATGGATTCGAGGCCATCGTCATCGAGGAAAGCTCCCGCCCCAACAAGGTCCGGGAGGAGTTTTCGATCCAGGGAATGACCGGCATCAACGCCTACGATGGCACGAGCGGCTGGAAGATCGACCCGTTCGGGGGTAAGAAAGATCCGGAGTCGCTGAGCGAAGAGGAGATGCGCTCGATCGTCGAGGATTCCGACTTCGACGAGCCCCTCATCAACTACAAGCAGAAGGGCAACAAGGTCGAATTCGTGGGCCTGGACCAGGTCGAGGGCACCGACGTTTACAAGCTCAAGGTCACCCTCAAGAGCGGCGATAACCGCTACTACTATATGGACACCGATTCCTACGTACCGATCAAGTACGACACCAAGCGGATCATTCGCGGCACGCCGCAGGAATCGGAAACGACGCTGGGGGATTACAAGCTGGTAGGCGGCTGGTACCTCCCCTTCTCCATGGAGACGCGCCAGAAGGGCAGCTCAGGGTCACAGAAAATCACGTTCAACAAGATCGAATTCAACGTTCCGATAGACAGCGCGCGCTACACGAGGCCCAAGCCCCCTGCCGGCGGAGGGTCACTCTGATGACTGGAATCCGCAAATCCGCTTTCGGCGGAATGACCCTCCTCGCGGTGGCTGCCACCGGCGCTCTTGGCCAACTCCCCCAATCCGCCGGCGCCAAAGTCGATTCCGAGACGATCTCGGGTCTGGGCGCCCGCAACATCGGCTCCGCGGCAATGAGCGGACGAATCGCCGCGCTCGCCGCCGTTCACGAAGGAAATCGCCTGACGGTTTACATCGGCGCCGCGAGCGGTGGTGTCTGGAAATCCGAAAACGGCGGCACCACCTACAAGCCGGTCTTCGACAAGGAGCCGGTGCAGTCGATCGGTGCGATCGCCATCGACCCGACGAATCCGAAAGTGATCTGGGTCGGTACCGGCGAATCCTGGACCCGCAACAGCGTCTCGATCGGCGACGGCATCTATAAATCGAACGACGGCGGCGACAACTGGACCAACATGGGTCTCAGGGAATCGGAGCGTATCTCGAAGATTCTGATCGACCCCACCGATCCCAACACCGTCTACGCCTGCGTGCCGGGAAAGCTGTGGAGCGACAGCGAGGATCGCGGAGTCTACAAGACGACCAACGGCGGACAGACGTGGGCCAGGGTTCTGAGAGGATCCAATCCGTCAACCGGTTGCTCGATGATGTCGATGGACCCGAAGAATCCGAAGACTGTATACGCGGGAATGTGGGACTTCCGCCGCAAGGGCTGGACGTTCCGCTCAGGCGGCGATGGCGAGACGGCGCCGAGCGCGAGTGGATTGTTCAAGAGCACGGACGGAGGGGCGACGTGGAGTGATCTCAACGAGTCGAGCGCGAAGGGTTTGCCGGCCAAACCGTGGGGCCGCATCGCCGTAACGGTTGCGCCGTCGAATCCCAACGTCGTCTACGCTCTCATCGAAGCAGTTCCGCCAAAAAATGCGCTCTATCGTTCGAGCGATGGAGGACGCACCTGGGAGATGCGCGACCGCAGCCAGGCGATGATCTGGCGTCCGTTCTATTTCGCCAATCTCATCGTCGATCCAAAGGATGAAAACCGCGTCTTCAAGCCCGATGGTCCGCTCGTCGTCAGCTCGGACGGCGGGCAGAGCTTCAGCGGCATCAGCAATGGCGCGCACGGGGACTTTCACGACATCTGGATCGATCCGACCAGCACCGACCGTGTGATCACGGGGGACGATGGTGGCGTCTGGTATTCGTACGACGGCGGCAACAAGTGGTGGAAGGGCGAGAACCTTCCGATCTCGCAGTTCTATCACGTGAGCCTCGACAACGACCGTCCATATCACGTCTATGGCGGTCTGCAGGACAACAGCTCCTGGGTCGGCGACTCGGAGTATCCGGGCGGCGTCACCAACAGCCGCTGGGAAAACATGTACGGAGGCGACGGGTTTTGGATGTTCGTCGATCCGACAGACCAGAACTATCTGTACGCCGAAGCCCAGGGTGGTGAGATCGGACGCGTGAACAGAAAAACGCACGAGACGCGTCCGATAAAACCGCTGCCGCGGTATCAGGAGAAAAAGCTCCGCTTCAACTGGAACACGCCGATCCACGTCAGTCCGACGAGAAACGGCACTGTGTACATCGGCTCGGAGTATCTCTTCCGCAGCCGCGATTTCGGTCAGACGTGGGACCGCATCTCGCCCGATCTTTCGACCAACGATCCGGCCAAGCAGCTCCAGGAGCAGTCCGGCGGCGTGACCGTGGATAACTCTGCTGCGGAGATGCACACGACGATTTATGCGATCGCCGAATCGCCAAAGGATCCGAAGGTGATCTGGGCGGGTACCGACGACGGAAATCTCCAGGTGACTCGTGACGCCGGCAAAACGTGGACGAACGTCGTCGGCAACATTGCGGGACTACCGAAGTCGGCGTGGGTGTCGTACGTGGACGCGGGTCACTTCGACCCCGGTACTGTGTACGCGACGTTCGACCTGCACAACTTCGGCGACATGCGCCCCTACGCGTACAAATCGGCGGACTACGGCAAGACGTGGACGTCGCTCGTCGCGGCCGGCAGTCCTGTTCGCGGTTACGCGCACGTGATCCGGCAGGACCTGGTCAATCCGAATCTCCTTTTCCTCGGCACCGAGTTCGGGCTCTGGATCTCGCTCGATGGTGGCGCGCAGTGGTCGCGGTACAAGGGTGGAGATTTCCCGGCGGTCGCCGTGCGTGATCTGGCGATTCACCCACGCGACAACGATCTCGTGATCGCGACCCACGGCCGCGGCATCTGGATCATCGATGACATCACGCCGCTCCGCGCCCTCACGCCGGCGACGCTGGCGCAGGATGTGGTGTTCATGCGCGCGAGACCGACAGCGCAAAAGATTCCCGCGCAGGGCGGCTGGGTGAACGGCGACGCCGCGTACGTCGGCGACAATTCCTCGGACGCCGCGGTGATCACGTACTATTTGAAGAAGCGGCACATCTTCGGCGACATGAAAATCGAAGTCCTCGATCCGTCGGGTCACGTCGTGGGAACGGTGCCGAGCGCGAAGCGTCGCGGCCTCAGCAGAGTGAAGTGGTCGATGCGTCTGCCGGCGCCGAAGGTACCTCCCGCGGCCAGCGCGGCGTTCGGCGCGGCGTACGGTCCCAGGGTTCTTCCCGGGACTTACACGGTGAAGATGACCAAGGACAATCAGGTCTACACGACGCCGCTCCAACTCGTGTCCGACCCGCGCGAGACGCACACGATGGCGGACCGGCAGGCGCAGTTCGCCCTCGCCAACAAACTCGTCGGGATGCTCGGCGATATGTCGTTCGCGGTGGAGCGGATGAATGGCGTGAGATCGGATCTCGAGGACCGCGCGTCGAAGCTGCCCGCGGGTGACCCGCTGGCGCAGCGTCTCCGCGACGCGTCGTCGGCGGCCGATGTGATGCGCAAGAAGATCGTCGCGACCAAGGAAGGTGGGATGATTACCGGTGAGGAGCGGCTACGGGAGAATCTCACTGACCTGTACGGAGCCGTCGTGTTCTACGACGGGCGCCCATCGCAGATGCAGGTGGACCGCACCGCAGCGATCGGGCGCGAGCTCGCGGATGTCGTCGTCGCGTTCGATGCGTGGGCGGCCAAGGACCTGGCGGCTCTGAACACCGATCTGGGCGCGAAGAAGCTTCAGCCGATAGTACTGATCAACCGCGCCCAGTGGGAAGGAGTGGGTAAGGGGGGGCAGTAGGCCGGAAGCCCATAACCCAAAAACAAAACGGGAGCGTCTTTCGACGCTCCCGTTCTGTCGTAACCTGGGAAATTGATCAGGTGCAGACGATCACACCGGTCGAGTTATCGCAAGTCTTAGCTGACTGCGAGTGAACTGCAGTCGCGCTCCAGCTCTGCGGAGGACCCGCGGCGATCACAGCCGTGATCGTCACGTTCTGCGAAGGCGTAAAGCCCTGAAGGGGCCCAGCCATCGTCGCGGTTCCTGCGAAGTACGCGCCGTTGTTGTCAGCGGCGTACTGCTCTTCGTAGGTCGCAAGGTTGCGAAGGTCAGACTTCATCGCGGCGACATACGCCTTGTCCTTAGTGTTCGCGAACTTCGGAATCGCGATCGCGGCAAGAATGCCGATGATGACGACGACAATCAGAAGCTCGATCAGTGTAAAGCCTTTCTTGTTGCTCGACATTGGAAAATCTCCTGAAAAACAAATGGATATCGCCGGCGCCAATAGGTTAGCGCAGCAGCCAAGTCCGTAGTCCGTGCCAGAATGGCCTTGTTCTGCAAATCTACTTGCATCTTGCACTCGGGATCTACGGAAATACGTCGGTCCCGACGCACTCGTAGCCGCACGATTCGTGGCTATCTTACCCGACTAACGAACGCCAGAAGGATCAGACCTTGAAAGAAGCACCAACACCGGAGTCGGTCTTTTCCCGACGAGACTTCGTCATCCGGGCGGGACAAACTGGAATCGCGCTGTCCATCTTCCCGCCGGACATTCGCGGTCTCTTGCGTGTGCCTCCGCCCAATGCCTCGAGCCAATCGCTCGAACACGGCATCCTCAGCGCACCGATTTCACCCGATCTCTACTCCGGCCTCCGCTGGCGCATGCTCGGCCCGTTCCGCGGTGGCCGGGTGGCAGCCGCGACGGGAGTTCCCGGCCGTCCAAACGATTTCTACTTCGGTGCCGTCAACGGCGGCGTATGGAAAACGATCGACGGAGGAAGAGTCTGGACCCCGATCTTCGACGGACAATCGACGGCATCCATCGGCGCGATCGCGATTGCGCCGTCGGCGCCGGATACGGTTTACGTCGGCAGCGGTGAGTCGACGCTGCGCGATTCGGTCGGTTACGGCAACGGCATCTACAAATCGACCGACGCGGGAAAAACCTGGGCTCACCTCGGGCTCGACGAGACGCACCACATCGGGAAGATCGCGATCGATCCGAAGAATCCGAACAACGTATTCGTCGCCGCCATCGGGAAGCTCTACGCGGCGAACAAGGAACGCGGAATCTTCCGCTCCAGAGATGGCGGACGAACCTGGCAGAAAGTCCTCGGCGACGAGAACGTCGGCGCCGTCGAGGTCGTCATCGATCCCTCCAACTCCCAGATCGTTTACGCGGGCCTCTGGAACACCAGACGTCCGCCCTGGTTCACGTATGCTCCGACGAACGGTCCGGGCGGCGGGATCTTCAAGTCGGCGGACGGCGGCAGCACGTGGACACAGCTCACGAACGGGTTGCCAAAAGAGGGAATCGGAAGAACCGGCATTGCAATCGCGCCGACGAATCCGAATCGCCTCTATGCAATCGTAGATTGTCTCGTGCCCGAGGCTCCGCCGCAGGTCGAGCCTCCGTTGGGGACTCCCGCACCGCAGCCGTCACCGGCTGGCGCCAGACCGTCGAGCCCACCTCCCGGCCAGGGCGGATTTTTCAGGTCAGATGATGCGGGCGCCACATGGACTCGCCTCTCCAATGACCCGGCACTGTGGGGACGAGGCTGGTACTTCGAGAAGATCGCCGTCGATCCGACCGACGCCGATACCGTCTATGTGCCGAACGTCGCGGTCAACCGAACGCGTGACGGCGGAAAAACGTGGGTGGTGATTCGCGGGTCTCCGGGCGGCGACGACTATCATCAGGCGTGGATCTACCCTGGAGATCCGAACACGATGATCGTCGCCAGCGATCAGGGCGCCATCATTACACGGAATGCCCGATCCAATGATCCACGCGACGTCACCTGGAGCTCGTGGCTCAATCAGCCTACGGCGCAGATATATCATCTCTCGGTCGATTATCGGTTTCCGTATTGGGTGACCGGCGCGCAGCAGGACTCGGGCGCGATCGCCGTTCGCTCTCGCGGCAAGTTCGCCCAGATATCGATGCACGACTGGGAGCCGATCGCACCGGGTGGAGAGAGCGGCTATACCGCCGGGGATCCGCTCAATCCCGGTGTGGTTTTCGGAGGAGATGGCCAGCGCTGGAATCTCGATGCGAACATTCCGGTCGAGGGGACAACGAGTCCGAAATCTCCGGATCCCGCGCGCGGCGACTGGACGCAGCCGCTGGTCTTCTCGAAAGCCGATCCGCATTCTCTCTACTACGCGAATCAATTCGTGTTCAAGACTACCGATGGCGCGAAGAGCTGGGCGCTGATCAGTCCCGATCTCACTCGTCCGGAAATTTTCATCCCGCCGACACTCGATGCGACCGCGGCGGCATCGGTCGATCGCAATGGAAAGCGCGGCGTCGTCTATACGATTGCGCCTTCGCCTTTGCGCGCACCGCTCATCTGGATCGGAACCGATGACGGATACATCCAGCTCACGCCTGACGACGGCAAGAGCTGGGAGAATGTGACTCCAGACGTGATCACGCCGTGGAGCAGAGTGACGATGATCGAGGCGTCGCATTTCGAGCCGGGCGCGGCGTACGCGAGCGTCGATCGGCATCAGCTCCAGGATTTCGAGCCGTACATCTATCGCACGCGCGACATGGGGAAGACGTGGCAGCGAATTACCAAGGGGCTGCCGCCCGGAGTCTACGTGCACGTCGTCAAGGAAGATCCACGGCGGCGCGGACTGCTCGTCGCCGGCACCGAGCGCGGCATTCACGTTTCGTTCGATGATGGCGACAACTGGCAATCGCTCCAGCAAAACGTGCCGGTGACGTCGGTGCGCGACTTCGAGTTCTACGGCAACGATCTCATCGTCGCGACGCACGGACGCGGCTTCTGGGTGATCGACGACATCAGTCCACTGCGGCAACTGAGTGACGCGGTAACCCGCGACGATGCCTATCTCTTCAAGCCGGCGGATGCGATCAACTTCATCGAAGGCACGGACAATGGGACGCCCCTGCAGAAAGACGAGCCACAGGCGGAGAATCCACCAAACGGCGCGGCGATCGACTACTACCTGAAGAGAGCATCCACTACGCCGGTGGTGATCGAGATCGTCGAGGCGGGCGGAGCGGTGGTCCAAACGTTCTCGAGCGATCCTAATGCTCAGCGTCCGCCGGTTGGTCGGGGAGCCGGAAGCGGCGCGCAACCCACAGGCATTCCAAGGGTATCTCCACTCTGGCAGCCTCGCCCGACGCTGCCGTCTCAAACCGCAGGAATGCATCGCGTGACGTGGAACCCGTTGCGACCCCGCCCGCGTGGCGCTCCTCCCGCGGATGAGGGTGGTCCGCTCGACAGGCATTACGTTGGGAACTTTACGGCGAAGCTGACTGTGAATGGGAAGACGTATACGCAACCTTTCGTCGTGAAACCGGACCCAAGAACGCCGCGTTCATAAGCACTGGAACCTCGGATTCACTTTTTCTTCAGCTTGATTCACTCGGAGCTCCGCATGTTGTACCCAATTCGTATCCTCGCTTCCCTCACATTCCTCGCGGGCTCAGCCTTGGCTCAAGGGACTGGTAGCAGTCAACCGAACAGCAAGGGCGCATCGCCTTCAGTGGAGGCGCGAGTCAAGGCGCTGCACGAGCTCCTCGACGAACAGTGGGAGTACACGCTCCGCACCTCGCCCGAATTCGCGTCCATACTCGGCGACAAACGCTACAACGACAAGCTGACAGATTTCTCGCAGGCGGCAATCGACCGGGACCTCGCACAGAATCGAGTTTTCCTGACGAAGTTCGAGGCGGTCAAAACCGCCGGCTTCCCGGAGCAGGAGAGGCTGAATCGCGATCTGATGGCGAGGAATCTTCGCGAAACGCTCGCCGCCGCGAAGTTCAGGGAGTGGGAGATGCCGGTCAGCCAGATGAACGGGATCCACATCGATGCGCCGCAGCTCGTGACTTCACTCTCCTTCGAGACCGTCAAGGATTACGACGACTACATCGCGCGACTTAGGCAGCTGCCGAGGGCGTTCCGCGAAGTGACCTTCCAGATGCGAAAGGGCATGGGCGAAGGCCTGATGCCGCCGAAGATCCTGCTGGTGCAGGCGGCGAAGCAGGCGAACGACCTGGCGACACAGAAACCAGAAGACTCTCCGTTCGCGATTCCAACGACCAAGTTCCCGAAGGAGTTTTCGGCGGCCGATCAGCAGCGTCTCCGCGATGGAGTTCTCGGGGCACTCCGCGATAGCGTACTGCCGGCGTACGCCAGGTTCACGACATTCGTGCGGGACGAGTACGCTCCGCGCGGCCGCACTGACATCGGAACGTGGGCTCTCCCCGACGGTGCGGCGCGTTACGCGTTCGCCGTTCGTCGCTCCACGACGACGAACATGACGCCGGACGAAATCCACGCGCTGGGTCTACGCGAAGTCGCGCGCATCGAAGCCGACCAGCTCGTAATCGCGAAGAAGCTCGGGTTCCCAACGGTGAAAGCGCTCCGCGATTCGATTCCGAAGATTCCGGCGCTGCACCCGAAATCGCGGGAGCAGATTCTCGACGAGTACCGGCACTACGTGGATCAGATGTCGGCGAAACTGCCGACGCTGTTTGGAAGACTGCCGAAGGCAAAGCTCGAGGTGATGCCGATCGAGGCATTTCTCGAGAAAGAAGCATCTACCCACTACAACCAGGGCACGCCCGACGGCTCTCGTCCTGGCCACGTGTTCGTCAACACCTACGATTTTGCGAATCAGCTGACGATCAACAACGAGTCGACCGCGTATCACGAGGGAATTCCTGGCCACCATATGCAGATCTCGATCGCGCAGGAACTTCCGGAGCTGCCGCCGTTTCGCCAGCAGGCGAACTACACGGCTTTCCAGGAGGGGTGGGCGCTTTACTCGGAAAGGCTGGGGAAGGAGATCGGATTCTACCAGAATCCCTACAACGACTACGGCCGGTTGGACGACGAGATGCTGCGCGCGATTCGTCTGGTCGTCGACACCGGAATTCATGGCAGCGAGCATTGGACGCGCGACCAGGTGCTGCAATTCTTCCGCGCGCACTCGAGTAACAATGAAGCGACGATTCAATCCGAGACTGACCGCTACATTGCGTGGCCGGCCCAGGCGCTCGCTTACAAGGTTGGTCAGCTCACGATTCTGCGCCTGCGTGAGAAG
>Ga0193723_1001008_pt1 | contig 11064 bp, 11 predicted proteins | sample H2m2metaG_FD_143042 | JGI IMG/M metagenome (GOLD analysis project Ga0193723, IMG submission 143042) | Soil microbial communities from a riparian zone of the East river system, Colorado, United States - H2m2 | ecosystem: Environmental > Terrestrial > Soil > Riparian zone | place: USA: East River... | reverse complement strand
GCGGTTTATCGCTGTGCAGCCTGCTCGGAGCAGGATAGGCGTGGTGCGGCATTGCCCATAATACACAGCGATGGGCAGGTGATTCCGCATCTTTTCATGATTTTTCGCTTTCACGAAATGAATTTTTGAGGAAGTGTTTCCAGTTCCGCGGAAGTTGCACAACATCGCTGGCCGAGCGGGTTTCCATCTGACGCTGGCCATTCCATGCACAGAGTAAACTCGATCCTTATGCAGGCGCCGAAGATAATGATCTTCGAAACTGCAGCCAACCTGGAACTGTGGCCAAAAATTTTGCCGCATTACCGCTACATCCGATTTCTGGAGCGCGGGCACGATCGCAACCTGGTGATTATGGCGGCCACGCGTTCCGGCATCCCAATCTCCTGGACCTCGGAGCAAATCATCGACCGCGACAAGTTCGAAATTCATTTCCATCATTTGAAAGCCTGGACAAAAGGAATGCGCGTCGTTTGGACATTTTCCGAAAGCGGAGGTGGTGTGCTCGTAGCGATTTCACACGATTTGCGGTTTCGTCTTCCTCCGCTTGCGCCAATCATGAATCCAATAATAGGCGATTTTTTCATCCATAGCGTCGCTAACAAGACCTTGCACTGCATGAAAGCTTACGTGGAGACAAGGGCAGACAAGGTGACCGTATGAGCCGAAGACGCGCGGTCATCACAGGTATCGGGCCGATCACGTGCATCGGTACCGGTGTCGAGAATTTCTGGAACGGAATCTTGGCGGAAAGGAGTGGTATCGACAGCATCACAAGCTTCGATCCGAGCGTGTTCCACGTGCGATGTGCGGGCGAAATTCGCGATTGGAATGCCGAAGATTACTTTTTACCGCACCGCCTGAAGCGGCTTGATCGTTACGCTCAATTCGCAGTCGTGTCTGCAAAGCTCGCGCTGGAGCACGCGCGCATCGACTATTCTCGCGACAAGCCGCAGGATCGCGTGGGCGTTAGCTTCGGCACGGCGCTCGGCGGCGTCTGCAAAGCCGAGGAGCAATACATCAGATATCTAAAAAAGGGCGCGCGCGGCGTCCAACCCACTCTTGCCGTCCAAGTCTTCGGTGGTTCGGCGCATTCGAATATTGCAATCGAATTCGGCTTTCGCGGCGTCGGCACGACGAATTCAAACAGTTGCGCCAGTGGCACAGTATCGGTCGGCGAAGCGCTGCGTTACATTCGCGACGACTTTGCAGATGTAGTTGTGGCCGGCGGAGCGGAAGCGCCGCTGACTGCCATTACGGTTGGCGCGTTCGATATTATCAAGACAATGAGCAGATGGGCGGGTGAGCCGACTCTGGCTTGTCGTCCATTCGACGCTCTGCGCGATGGATTTGTCATGGGCGAAGGTGGCGCTTCGCTTGTTATTGAAGAACTGGAACATGCGCGCGCTCGCGGCGCCCACATCTATGCGGAAGTGCTCGGGTACAGCTTAAACAACGATGCTTTCCACATGACCACGCCCCTTCCAAGCGGCGAATCGTGCATTCGCGCGATGCGCGAAGCGCTCGCTGACGCGCAATTGCCGCCTGAGCAGATCGATTACATCAACGCGCATGCCAGTTCGACACAACTCAACGACAGCGCGGAAACGGCGTCGATCAAGCAAGTGTTCGGCGATCATGCACGGCGCATTCCCTTAAGCGGGACCAAGGGTTATTATGCGCATCCCCTCGGCGCGACGGGCGCAATCGAAGCGGCCCTTTGCGCACTTTCGTTGGATCGGCAATGGATTCCGCCGACCATCAATTATCAAAACCCCGACCCAGCGTGCGATCTCGATGTGGTGCCAAACCATGGCCGGGCGGCTGCGTTGAATTACGTGATGAGCAATTCATTTGGCTTCGGCGGCATCAACGCGTCCGTCGTCATGGGACGCGTTCGCGATTAATCTACCAGACGCGGAGAGCACGAGTCGCACTCGACAGCGCGGAATTGTCGCCTCGAAAGTGTTCGGGGCTATGCTCAGCGGAATAAATCCGGGCGATTCTCACGGGTGCGCTTGATTGCCTGCTCTTTACGCCACTTCGCGATTTCTGCGTGATTTCCGGAGAGCAAAACCTCTGGAATTTTCCAACCACGGAAGTCGGCGGGCCGGGTGTACTGCGGCGCTTCCAGGAGACCATTGCTGAAGCTGTCGTCGTCGGCCGATTGTTCATGGCCAAGCGTTCCCGGCAATAAACGCACAATTGAATCAACCAAAACAACCGCAGCAATCGCGCCGTTCGTAAGCACGTAATCACCGATCGAAATTTCCAGATCAATCAGATGCTCGATGACGCGATGATCGACTCCTTCGTAATGTCCGGAAATGATTATGAGATGCGGCTCTTGTGACAGTTGCCATGCCATCTCTTGATCGAACTGACGGCCTGCGGGCGACATGAGAACAACTTTTGATTCTTTCGCGTTCGATGTTCGGCGTTTCAGATCCTCCACGGCAGAAAAAATTGGTTCCGGCTTCATTACCATCCCCTGCCCTCCGCCAAACGGTGAATCATCGACCACGTGATGTTTGTCCGTTGTCCAATCGCGCAGGTTGTGAATGTGCAGTTCGACGATTCGGTTCTCCTGCGCCCGTTTCATGATGCTTTCGCTCAAAGGAGCGCGGCAGATTTCAGGAAATAACGTGACAATGTCGATTCTCATTGAGGGAAAACATCGAACGCTGAATGTCAGACGTCCAACGCCGAGACTATAGGGCGCTTCTCTGAAATGTTGCGGCGTCTAACATAGACGCCCTACATATCATTCCACAATCTCGAGCACCGCGCGCTGGCCGTGACGCGCTGCAGAACTGGCCAGCAAGGCGCGAATAGCGTGAATGGTTTGACCAGACCGGCCAATCACACGGCCGACATCTCCGCGTCGAAGTTGCAATTTAAAGGTGATCATTCTGCTGTTGGGAATTTCCGTGAGCACCATGTCATCAGGAAATTCAATCAGCTCGCGAATGACAAACTCGAGAAATTCTCGCATCCGTGAAAAGACTAACCACGAATGGACACGAATAAACACGAATTTTGTCAGACGTCCGTGCCAGACGCCAGTGCAAGGCTAGCTTGCCGTCTCGACGGAAGGCGATGAACTGCCCTCGGCCGGTTCTGAACTTTCTCGCTCGGCTTCAGATGCTGGGGCAGCGGCAGCAGTCTTCTTTTGCTTCTTAATTAAGCTGCGCACAGTGTCCGATGGTTGCGCGCCCTTGCTGATCCAGTACTCAGCGCGCTCAACACTAAACGAACTGTTTTGACCAGTTTGCTTTGGATCGTACGTACCGATGATCTCGATAAATTTCCCGTCGCGCGGGCTGCGGCTGTCGGTGACAACGATTCTGTAGTACGGCCGGTTTTTCGCGCCTTCTCTGCGTAATCTAATTGAAACTGCCATGGTTAATTAACTTCTCATTCGCGCCATTTGCGCCATCATTTTTTTCATCTTTCCTGCGTTCTTCATCAGCTTCCTCATCTGATCAAAGCGCCGCAGCAAATCGTTTACCTCCGTGACGGTAGAACCGCTGCCGCGCGCGATGCGTTGGCGCCGCCGGGCATTCAGAATGTCGGGTTGCGTCCGCTCTTCTTTTGTCATCGAAAGCACGATCGCTTCCGTGCGCTTGAGCTGTTTCTCGTCAATGGAGAGGCCCGGCACGTTACCCATTCCGGGTAACATTCCAAGAATATTCTCCAGCGGCCCCATGCGACGCATCATCTTGAACTGCGCCAAGAAATCATTGAAATCGAATGAAGCGGTGCGGAGTTTGCGCTCAAGCATTGCAGCGTCTTCGGCTTCGACGGCTTCAGCAGCTTTTTCGACGAGACCGATAACGTCGCCCATTCCAAGAATCCGCCCCGCGAGCCGCTCTGGTATAAAAAGCTCAAACTGATCGAGCTTTTCACCTGTGCCTGCGAATTTGATCGGTCGGTGCGTGACCTCGCGCATGGACAATGCCGCGCCACCGCGGGCGTCGCCATCAAGCTTCGTCAGAATAATTCCTGTAATAGACAAAGCAGCGTCAAAGCCGCTTGCTATACTCACCGCTTGCTGCCCGGTCGCCGCATCTGCAACAAGCAAAATTTCGTGTGGCTGCAAAAGTTCCTTCAGCGCTTTGAGTTCATTCATGAGCGCTTCGTCGATTTCCTGTCGCCCAGCCGTATCGAAGATCTGCACACCAGGCGCCACCGTTGTTCGCGTCGTCTCAAGTGCAGCGGCGGCGACGCGCCGCACATTTTTCTCCCCCGAGTCGGGAACATGAACCGGGACCTCGATCTGTTTTCCGAGCGTTGCGAGTTGTTCGATCGCCGCCGGCCGTTGCAAATCACACGCCACCAGCGATGGCATGCGGCCTTGTTTCTTTAACAGCAGCGCCAGCTTGGCAGCCGAGGTTGTTTTGCCCGAACCGTTAAGCCCGACGATCAAGATGCGTGTTTCATCTTCCAGGCGAAGCGGCTCTGCGTCGCCACCAAGCAGCACCGTCAATTCATCGTGAAAAATTTTTACGATCTGCTGACCCGGCGTAATGCTGCGAAGTACACTTTCGCCAAGCGCCTTCTCTTTTATGCGAGCAATGAATTTTCTGGCGACCTGAAAATCAACATCTGCTTCAAGCAACGCCATCCGAACCTGGCGCAATGCAGCGTCGATGTTCGATTCGCTGATAACGCCGTGTCCACGGAGGTCTTTGAAAATCTCCTGAAGCTTGTCGCTAAGTTGAGGAAACATGATTAAAAGCGCGCGCTCCAACCGCGCCGCAGCCGGAAAGCCCGCGCTCCTTGGGCTCGCGATTACTTTTTAGCGGCTGCCGCGGGCGAGCTTCCAGCTGTAGCTGCGGCTTCTTCGATTCCGAAGGTCCAATGTGTTTCGACTTTTTTACCCTCGGATTTGGCGCTCAGGATCACGGTGCACGTTTTGTCCCGCAGTTTTTGCGGAACCTGATACGAAACGGTGCCAGTTTTCGGATCAAAGTTAACCGGAACAACGCCAAGGCCGCTCACCCGCATTTGGACACTGCCAGGCTCGATCTGCCCTATGCTGCTCAGGTTCGCTTTGATAAGCGGCAATGCCGTGCGCACCGTTTCGCCGTCTGCCGGGTGTGTCGTCAGATCTTTCGCGCCGACTTCGGCTACTGCTGTCCCGCCTCCGCCGGATGCGCCGATCATGCTTACTGCGTCTCCAAAAACTTTCGGCTTATTCGCTTCAATTGCATAACGCCCGATCGCGTCCATCGGAGAAGTGAAAGTGATCGGCTGGCCGTAAACGGTAAACATCGCTTCGTAGCCGGCATTTCGGGCAAGTTCCTTCACGTGCTCGTTGTAATTCCCGAACGGCACTGCAAAACAATTCACCTTGATCCCGAGTCGCTGCTCGAGCAGTTCCTTGCAACCGACGACTTCGTTTTGGACCCATTTTTCATAGTCAGCCCCAGTCAGTTTTTTCCTGCCCCGTTTTCCGCCGGGCTCAATCACGGTAATATTGTGCCCTTCGCGCAGGTCCTGGTGCGTCGCCGTATGGGCCTGAATATCAACGCCATTGTCGCGCAGATCGGCGAGTTGCTCCCATGTGATCGCCTCTCCTCCGCCCAAGGTGCCCCCACGCACGCCTTCCGTGTAGATGAACAATGTGAAGGGATAGCCGTATTTTTTCATGATCGGCCACGCCACTTCATATTGCGATTTCCAGCCATCGTCGAAAGTAACTACAGCGGAACGCGGCGGTATGTTTTTTTCGCCCCGCTTCCAAGCGAGCAAATCCTGCATCGAGATCACCGTGATACCCTTGTCTTTCAATTCTTTCATCTCCGCTTCAAAGGCAGCGGGCGTAATCTCCGTGCCCGGGTAGCGGATCTTGTCGACCAGCCGATGGTAACAAAAAATAAGGACCTGAGCGGTCTGATCGACCACTGGCTTCTTGATCTTGGGAGTTGCCGCCACCACCGGAGCGGCCGTCGCAGCCGCCGCCGCTGGGGCATCGCTGCCCGCAGGTTGCTGTTTATCCGTAACGGCTTGTTGCTTTTTGCACATCGAAAAATTGAGTGCCAGCAGTAATGGAAGGATTGCGAATCGGATCATCATAGAAGTGTTAAGGGATTAAGCGCAGCGTCGCAAAACACAAGCGCATTTTATACGCGATATTGGAAACATGCGAATCGTTGATAGAATTCAAGTTCGCTCGTTCCAGTTTTAGCGAAACATTTTGATGGAGCGCCGGTTTTTGCTATTAGATGAGAATGCCGCGTCTGGTCACTCGCATCCTCGCACTCGCGTTTGTCGCATCATTAGCGGCGTGCAGCACGGTGGGAACTCACGGTGTCAAAAACACGACCAAAACGTTTTCGACTGTAATCGTGGATGCGGGACACGGCGGAAAAGATAGCGGCGCGTTTCGCCGCTCGGGTCCGCCAGAAAAGAACGTCACCCTCGATGTAGCCCAACGTCTCGATCACAAGCTGCGCGAGTCGCAGATAAAGACCGTGATGACTCGAGACTCAGACGTGTTTATTCCTCTCAACGACCGCGTCGCCATCGAGAACAAGCAAAAAAATGCAATCTTTGTTAGCATACATTTTAACGACTCGCGTAAGCGCGGGACGCGCGGATTCGAGACCTACTATCATTCCGGCGCGTCGGTGAATCTGGCTAACGGTATTCAGCAAAAACTCATGACCATCCCGAATTCCGCGAATGGTGGAGTTCACACGGCGAACTTTCGCGTACTTCGGCTTGCGAACTGTCCTGCGGTTCTCGTGGAATGTGGGTACCTGAGCAATCGCTCTGAGGGCAAGCAGGCGCGCGACTCCGAATATCGCGAATTACTTGCCGACCGAATTGCCGAAGCAATCGTCGACCAGCGTTACGGCGCAGGAGTTTATCAGTCGCCTCCTCAAATCGCTGCACAGGCGGAACCTGCCAGCGGCGGCACCAGCCTCGCGCCACCCGCTTCGCGGTAGCGTTCGTGGCGGTCAGCGAGTATTAAAATTCCTTTCCGCGTTTTTCGGGACCGATAGCGGCGAGGAAAATTAGCACTACGAAAGTCACCAGCGTGAAAAGGCCGAGCGCCTTTGCGTAATCGGGATGCCCGCCGGCATCGTGGAAATGATTGGCCAATTGAGCCTCCACAACGGCTGTGTTCGCCGCGAACAGATTTCCCAGTTGATAGGCAAATCCCGGAAACGTTCCTCGCACAGCATCAGGCGACAACTCATTCAAATGCACCGGCACAATTCCCCATGCGCCTTGCACCATGAATTGCATGGCGAATCCGCCGATCACCAGAAGCGTGTATCCTGGCGAAAACGCCCACAGGGGAATCAGTACGATTCCAAGCGCAGAGCACAAGACAATGCACCGACGACGTCCCCATTTTTGCGAGAGATGGCCGACCACTGTTCCACCGCAGATTGCTCCAACAGCGTAAATGATTCCGGTCGTCGCCTTTTGTGTCACACCGTAGTGGCGCTGTTCGCCGAGAAATGTTTGATACATGTCCTGCGTGCCGTGTGACATTGCGTTAAACGCCGTCATCAACAAAATCACGTAAAGAAAAAGCGCCCAGTGGCGTTTGAGCACAAAAATGGCCTGCCTCCAAAAATCACCTCTCGCGTGCCGCTGCCGTGACCAGACAGGCGATTCAGGCACACGCGCCCGAATGTAAAGCACAAGGACCGCCGGGAGCGCGCCGGCGACAAAGAGACCGCGCCAGCCGAAGAGCGGAAACACGATCCAATAAACAACCGCCGCCAGGAGATAACCGAACGCGTAACCCTGTTGCAAAATTCCCGAGAACAGTCCGCGCGCTTGAGTTGGCAATGTTTCCATTGCCAGCGACGCGCCCAACCCCCATTCTCCGCCCATGCCGATCCCGTACAGCGCTCGAAAAATCAGTAGCACAGTGTAATTCGGCGAAAACGCTGTGAGCAATTCCATGAGCGAATAAAAAATGATATCGATCATCAACGGAATCCGCCGCCCAAAGCGGTCGCCGAGCAGACCGAAGACGAACGCGCCCACGGGGCGCATCGCCAGCGTGATGGTAATCGCGTAACCGAGATCGGCGACGCTTTTGCCGAAATCGTGCGCCATTGGCACGATCACAAACGTCAGCAGAAAAAAATCGAACGCGTCCAACGCCCACCCGAGAAAACAGGCCACAAACGTGTTGCGTTGATCACGGTTGAGGAGTTTAAAAAGCCGGATCGCTTCCACCGCGTTTTTCAACTATTCGCCTGGCTGTTATATCGCAAGCTTGAATCGCAAGAAGCCGCGAATGCTCACGAAAGTGACAACAGCGTTAGAGGTCGCAGGCGTTCTCCGCGGAAACGCTTCGTCGCTCGCACCAGTCTTGTTGGCTTCCACCATGTCTTCGAACGGCCGATAGAAGTTGGCGTAGAACGGGTAGGGTCGATCGGGATGTGCAGGACGGTAGCGCCAGTGTTTGTACATCCAAAGCCAAGGCGCCGGGTTTTTGCGCACGTAAGGCTCAAATGAATCCCAGCATGCCTGCGCGATTTGCTGAGGCGTCATTCCAGCGGTCGGTCCGATCTTTGGATGAAATACCAGCCTGTAACGTCCGTCCGGCAACGGCTCGGTGTGCGCGGGCACAATGGGAACGCCCGTCCGCTCGTGCAGCCACGCATGCGCCGACGTGACGCTTGTCTCTAATCCAAAACAATCGATTGCCACCGCACCTCGACTCGGCGGCACTGTGAGATCAACCAGCAGCGCCGTGCGGCCCTTTCGACGAAGCACCTTGTAAAGCCGCATGATGCCGCGCTCGCGGGGGGCGAGCTCGTGACCGGATCGCTCCCGCAATCTTTTGAAAATTGGATCCAGGGACGAATTCTTAAATTCCTGCGAGATAATTGTGCCTTTCAGATCGAGAAAACCACAGGCGAGACTGAGCCATTCAAAGTTACTGTAGTGATAACAGGCAATCATCACGCTGCGCTCCGGGCCTGTGTCGCGCGCTGTTTCCTCGAAATTTTCCAAGTCAATGTACTGAGAAAAGTTTTCTTGTGTTAGACGCGGGCTCCATAGCAGATCGAGCATGGTCCGGGCGAAATGCTGAAACGACTCACGGGCAATTTTTCGCCGCTGCTTGAGCGAGAATCGATCGCCAAATGCGACCTCGAGATTGCTGAGCGCCACCTTGGAACGAGGCCGATCAACACAGCTCAGTAGGGTTCCCGCTGCCTGTGCGATGTGATAACACACCGTTCGCGAACACAAAGGGATCAGCTTTGTGGCAAGAACAAGTCCCAGCCACTCCAGCCGATATCGGATTCGCTTCCAGCGCGACCGCATGGCGGAGTTTCAACGACGAAATCCGAATGTCTAACGCCTTCCACCCGGTATGATGAAATCACCCGATTAGTCTACCAGCCCTGCCCTGGGTTACTTACCGGAGGCAAACTTTTTCGAAACTCCTTCTGCTGGCGCTCGGCTTCTTTCTGCTGGTCCGCATCGCGCGTCTGCTGTTCAGGACTGGGACCCGGGCTGGCACAGCCTAGCAACGCGATAAAGAGCGTCAAAATCAAAAATGATTTGGTAAGCAGCTTTTTCATACGGAGATAGAAACAGGACGATAATCAGGGCGATCAACGCGGCAACCTCCCGTCAGAGATGTTCCACGGGTCGTCGAAGCCGGATTATTCAACTTTGGTCACGTCATATTCGTCTACTGTCTGCTCGCGGTACTTGTGCTCGAGCGCTTTCAGGCGTTCAAGGATCTCATTCAACGCGAGCTCGTTCTTCAAATTCACTTGATAATCGATTTCCGCGCGCAGGCGGTCTTTGTGCGATTGTCGATTCTGGGACATCAGAATAATCGGCGCCTGCAGCACGGAAAGCACATTAATCCCAGTGCTCAGCAATAAGAACGGATATGGATCGAAGTTGATTTTGCCAATCCACGCCAACCACATGTTTAGCCATACCCAAACGTTGACGAGAACTACCGCAGCAATAATAAATTTCCAACTGCCGCCGAATTCGGCGATGAGGTCTGCCGCGCGATCGGCAAGGGTAAACTGCGCTGCTTCCTCGACATTGACGTTGCGGGTCGCAGTGTGGCGCAAAAGTTCATCTGTGTGGCGTAACCGATTGGCCAGCGCTGTAAGCATCTCCAGTGCGACATTTGGGTTGCTGCTAACAAAGGAAAGAAAATGCTCGCGCGAAAGCACAGCCAGCCGCGCGCCCTCCGCAACCCGCGCGTCGGCTGAGCGCGGCTTACCATCGAGCAAGGCCATTTCCCCAAAAAAATCGCCGCGGTGTAACTCGGTAAGCGTAACCTCGTGCCCATCCTTGGCTCGCACGCAGATACGGACCTTCCCCTCCTCGATTAAATACATCGCGTCGCCTTCGTCACCCGTGCGGAATAGAACCGCGTCTGCCTTGCAATCGAGGCTCTCGAGCAACTCGCACAATTCATGGGCCGCCTCGGCATCGAGCGACTCAAATAATGGCACTTGGCGTAGCGTCTCGACGTTCATTGGCAGAAAAGCGATGGAACGGTGGTCACAATAACCGCAATGCGCCGCTGCGAGAAGCGACAAATCACTGACGAAACGACGCTTTTAGACCACCGGAAATTGACTTGGACAGGTTCGCTTCTAGTTTGATAAACGCGTTCGCTGCGCGTTCCGAGCCGTGAAAAACGTCCTCTTCGTCTGCACAGGAAACATTTGTCGGAGCCCGATCGCGGAAGGGCTTTTTCGCCGCATGACTGGCAACCGGAAGGACATCGAAGTCGCATCGGCCGGCGTGCACGCGGTTCGCGGCCAGCCGCCAAGCCTGTACGCCGTAGAGGTCTGCGCAGAGGAAGGCACAAATATAAGCGCTCTGCGCAGCCAGCCGCTGACCGGCGCGCTGGTTGATCAAGCCACACACATTTTCGCCATGACCGGTGCGCACCTCGAAACGATACAAACATTGTTTCCACAAAGTGCGGAAAAAACGTTCTTAATTCGTGAATTTGAAGAACCTGGCACCACGGTGTGGCGCGATGTGCCGGACCCAATCGGTCTTGGCCGCGAGGTGTACGAGGATTGCGCTCGCACCATC
>Ga0193723_1001007_pt1 | contig 11065 bp, 7 predicted proteins | sample H2m2metaG_FD_143042 | JGI IMG/M metagenome (GOLD analysis project Ga0193723, IMG submission 143042) | Soil microbial communities from a riparian zone of the East river system, Colorado, United States - H2m2 | ecosystem: Environmental > Terrestrial > Soil > Riparian zone | place: USA: East River... | reverse complement strand
GCGTAAAAAACTTCGTGCCGCTAATCTGCGCGGAATCTATTTCGAGCATGACGCCACTCGCGTTTACCCAAATGGCTCGATGCTTTGCCATGTCATTGGATTCACCGACTTCGACCATCGTGGTATCCAGGGAGTGGAAGCTTCGATGGAGGAATATCTTCATGGGCAGGATGGTTTTCGCTTCATCGAACACAACCGCGCTGGCCAGGAAATCGTGCCTTATCGTGGGCAGGAGCGACCGCCGCGCGACGGCTATCAGGTTCATCTGACTGTTGATCTTAGTTTGCAGAACATTGTTGAGAACGAGATCGACGCTGCGATGGCGGAATATTCTCCTCAAAAGGCGACGATTGTTCTGATGCGGCCGCGGACCGGCGAAATTCTGGCAATGGCCAATCGGCCGGATTTCGACTTAAACCTCCGCGCCGAGGCGAAGCCTGAAGAAATGAAAAACCGGGCCATCATCGACATGATGGAGCCGGGCTCTACCTTCAAGATCGTTGCCGCAGCCGCTGCTCTTAACGAACGCAAGCTACGGCCCGATTCGACGATCTTTTGCGAGAACGGTCTCTGGAATTTCGGCGGCGCAGCCTTGCACGATCATCGCGCATTTTCGTATCTGAGTGTCCGCGACATTCTCGTCAAATCGAGCAATATCGGCGCAGCCAAACTCGCCCTGAGCGTGGGCGAGCAACGATTCTACGAATACATACGCCGATTCGGTTTTGGCGAGCGGACCGGAATCGAGCTGCCGGGTGAAATCGGTGGACTCATCCGGCCGCCGCAAGCGTGGAGCAAAATCTCGATCACGCGTATTCCGATGGGACACGAAGTCGGGGTGACCCCGTTACAAATGACCGTGGCGATGTCGGTGATTGCCAATGGCGGCAAATTAGTCACGCCACGCATCATAAAATCGATTACCACGCCGGAAGGGAAAACCATCAGCTCACTTTCCCCTGTAGAGCTGCGGCAGGTGATTTCTCCGGAAACCGCAAGAGAAATCGGTGACGCCCTGCGCGGTGTGGTAAGCGACCGCGGCACCGCTGCCGCCGCTGCTGTTCCCGGTTTTACGATTGCGGGCAAAACCGGAACCGCGCAAAAGGTTGATCCTCGAGGGGGATACGAGCAGGGGAAGTATGTTGTTTCTTTCGCTGGTTATCTGCCGGCGGACCATCCCGAGTTTGTCGGTCTGGTGGTGCTCGACGATGCGCGCACCAGCAAACCTGAGCTTAACTACGGCGGACTCATCGCCGGACCAATTTTTTCCCGGGTGGCCGAAAAGGCGGCCCGCTATCTAGATCTTGAGCCGCATGAGGAGATTCGCAAAGCGATTCCCGTAGAGCGAGTCGAAAAAACAACGCCGGCGGAACGAATCCGCAAGACGGGGCCGGCGGAACGAGTCGCCTTAACCAATGCGTCGCGCCATTGAACACCTCGCCATGGTTCGCGGCTGCGAATCCGTCCCATTGCGGACATGTTAAAGCCTCATGCAGCTCAAGACTCTCCTCTCCGCGACTGCAGTTCGCCAGGTCATCGGGACACTTGATCGCACGGTGGAAAACATCGCGTATGACTCGCGCCGAGTGCAAAGGAATGGCATGTTCGTGGCATTGCGGGGCGAGAAATCCGATGGCCACGAATTCATCGGTCAGGCAATCGAAAAAGGCGCATCGGTAATCGTTGCCGAACGAGAGGAACAAAATCCCCGCGCAACTTGTCTTGTCGTCGAGAATACGCGTACGGCGCTCGCTGATTTTGCAGCGGCCTTTTACGGGAACCCGGAGCGCAAATTAAAACTGGCGGCAGTCACGGGTACTAACGGCAAAACCACCACTACGTTTCTCATCAAGCACATTTGTGAAAATGCCGGCTTGCGTTGCGGATTAATCGGAACGGTGCGCTACGAGATCGGCGAGCGGGTGCTGCCGGCCATTCGCACTACGCCGGAATCGCTCGATTTACAGGAGCTATTGGCCCAGATCATCAACGCGGGTTGTAAGGCAGCGGCGATGGAAGTTTCTTCGCATGCGCTTGCGCAGGATCGCACGCGTGGGCTCGAATGGAACGTCGCCGTCTTTACAAATCTTACCCAGGACCATCTCGACTTTCATGGGACCATGAAAAGCTATTTCGAATCCAAGATGAAGCTGTTCACAGGACTCGGGAGTCAGAAAAGAAAGCGCAAACCAATAGCAATTGTAAATATTGATGACCGCTACGGCGAACAACTGCTCGACAAAATCGACAAGCGCGTTGCAGTGATCACTTACGGAATGGGGATGCGCGCAGATTTCCGCGCTTCAAATTATCGCGTTGAGTCCAGCGGCACCTCCTATCAGCTGGATGCTCGCGGCAAGAGTTATCTCGTCCGCGTTCCGTTGATTGGCCGATTTAATGTCACAAATTCGGTGGCGGCGCTGGCTGCGGCCAACGCTCTTGGAATCAATCTGCGCGACGCTGTGTTTAGTCTTGGCAGGTCGCCGCAAGTGCCGGGACGCCTGGAGCTGGTTGCGGCAAAGCGGCAGTTTCAGGTTTTTGTCGATTATGCCCACACACCTGACGCGTTAGGCAATGTTCTCAAAACTCTGCGCGAGCTTGACCCGCATCGGTTGATTGCCGTTTTTGGTTGTGGTGGCAATCGCGACCGGCAGAAACGCCCGTTGATGGCCGAAACAGTGGATCGCCATGCCGATTACGCCATCATTACCTCGGACAATCCGCGTAAAGAAAATCCGGACACGATCGTCGCCGAGATCGAAAAGGGATTCCGATCGACTCACTATGAAAAAGTTGTCGATCGCACTCAGGCCATTAATCGCGCCATTGAGCTGGCACGGCCGCGCGACATTGTTTTGATCGCCGGCAAGGGGCACGAGAATTATCAGGAGTTCGCGGATCACACCATCCCGTTCGACGATATTCAAGTCGCACGACGTGCGATCGAGGATCATCCAGTGGAGTTTTCATCATGACATTTTTGGTTGGGAATCCGCCAGGAGGCGACGTGCGTCTTCCAATTCTCACGCTATGAATCCACTTACGCTTTCTCAGATTGCGCAATTGGCCGGAGGCTCGCTCTCGTCCGGAGACGGAACTGTTGTAATCGATAAGATCAGCACGGATTCGCGCACGATTAAGCGCGGCGAACTATTCGTCGCGTTGCGCGGCGAAAATTTTGACGGACACAATTTCATCGAAGCCGTCGCAACAAACGGCGCGGCTGGCGCGATCGTTGATTTTAATTGGAAAGCAAATGTGCCGCAGAATTTCGCGCTTATTCGTGCAAACGACACGTTGCAGTCGTACCAGCAGCTCGCTGCCAACTACCGGAAGTCACTGGCACTACGTGTGGTCGCAATAACCGGGAGCAACGGCAAGACCAGTACGAAGGATTTCGCCGCGGCGGTTCTCGCTCGCCGGTTTCGAGTCACGAAGACACAAGCAAATTTTAATAATCATGTGGGCTTGCCTCGAACAATTCTGGAGGCAACGTCACGGGACGAAGTCGCAGTTTGGGAAATCGGAATGAATCACCCCGGCGAAGTTTCGGCGCTGGCGGAAGTAGCTGCGCCCGACGTCGGCATCATTACAAACGTTGGTGTCGCGCATATCGAGTTTATGGGATCACGCGAAAGAATTGCCGAGGAGAAAGGCGCGCTTGCACAGGCCGTTGGCGCCGAAGGAACGGTCATTTTGAACGCTGACGATTCTTTTACCCATGAGATCGCGGCTCGCACGCTGGGCAAAGTGATTTTGGCAGGCACGACTGCTGGCACGATTCGCGCCAGCGAGGTCAATCAGAGCGGAAGCGGAACAGATTTTACGATTCTCGAGGGCGCGCATCGCTGCCGGGCCCAATTACCTGTGCCTGGGTTGCATATGGTGCAGAACGCGCTGCTGGCCGTTGCGGCCGGTCGTGTCTTCGGTCTTTCGCTGGAAGAATGCGCTGCGGGCCTGGTCGCCGCGCCACTCACGAAGGCGCGTTTGCAAGTCAAGGAAATCCGCGGTGTGCAATTTCTCGACGACAGCTACAACGCAAATCCCGATTCCATGAAAGCGGCGTTGCGAACATTAGTTGAACTGGATGCCGAAGGGCAACGGATCGCTGTGTTGGGCGAGATGCGTGAATTGGGCGATGAATCGGAGCGCGGACATCGCGAAGTAGGCGAAACAGCGGCCGCGTTAAAGGTTGATCATCTGATTGCCATTGGAAATGTGGCCGCAACCATCGCAGAAGCGGCAAAACGGGCCGGGCTACAGAACAGCTCGACTGTGGCGTCAACTGCTGAAGCCGCTGAACTGCTAGTCGAGCTCGCCGCGCCGGGCGACCTCATTCTCATCAAGGGCAGTCGGCTGGCGCGCATAGAGCAAGTGATTGAAGCGTTCCGCAATCCGCAATCCATAGTCGCCAATTCGCCATGATGTACTTCCTCCATCACCTGAGCGATCGGTTCATCGGGTTCAACGTTTTCCTTTATGTCACGTTCCGAGCCATTGCCGCGGCTGTGACGGCGTTCTTACTCACGTTGATTTTTGGAAACTTTATTATTCGAAGACTGATCGCGCTGAAATTGGGACAACCGATTCGCGGAGCGGCGGAAGTTCATCGTCTTGCCGAACTGCATGGCGGCAAGCAAGGAACGCCCACCATGGGCGGCGTGCTGGTTATCGGCTCCGTCTTTCTGTCCAGTCTTATCTGGGCGCGCCTTGATAACCGCTTCGTTTGGCTGGTCCTGTTTTGCATGGTTTATCTCGGTGCTCTCGGTTTCGCTGATGATTATCTCAAGGTGACGAAGAAGAAATCCGATGGCATCAGCGGCCGGATCAAACTGATTTTTCAGATTGCTCTAGCCTTAATTGTCACGGCCGTTTTTCTCACCAGTCCGCTGCTGGAAGTGCAGGCGCGTTCTCTCTATGTGCCATTCGTCAAGGCCCCAGTCATTGCGAACATGGGCTGGTTTACCTTCGTATTTTTTCTCCTGGTCATTGTTGGTTCCTCGAATGCGGTCAATCTTACTGACGGGCTCGATGGTTTGGCGATTGGTTGCACCATCACCGTGGCATTTGCTTATGCTTTGCTGACTTACGCGGCTGGAAATTTCCGAATCGCCGAATATTTACAGGTTCCGTTCTATCCGTTTGCCGGGGAACTGACTGTTGTCTGCTCCGCACTGATCGGTGCGGGTCTGGGCTTCCTCTGGTTTAATTGTTTTCCTGCGAAAGTTTTCATGGGCGATACCGGGTCGCTGTCTATCGGCGGCACGATTGGCGTCGTGGCGATCTGTTGCAAGCAGGAGCTGCTCCTGGTTGTCGTAGGCGGCGTTTTCGTGATCGAAGCCGTCTCGGTGATTTTGCAGGTGATGAGTTTCAAACTCACGGGCAAGCGGATTTTCGTCATGTCTCCGCTTCATCATCACTTCGAATTGACCGGCTGGAAGGAAAATACGGTCATCGTTCGGTTTTGGATTCTCTCGATCATCTTTGCGTTGCTCGGTCTTGCGACACTGAAACTGAGGTAAAACGTGCGCTACAAGAATCAGAATATCGCCGTTCTTGGCGTGGGATTAAGCGGGAGCGCTGCGGCGTTGCTGCTCCGATCGGAGGGTGCGCAGGTTACAGTGCTCGATAGTGCCGAAGAGAAGAACTTGCTTAAATCGACCATCGACAATCTGCGAGCCCAGAATGTCGGTGTAATCTGCGGGGCGGCGGCAGATGAAGACTCGTCTACTTATCACATGGCGGTCTTAAGTCCGGGCATCGATCCGGCTTCTCGATTGGTGCGCAATTTCTCATCGCGCGGAATCGACATCATCGGCGAGCTCGAACTCGGTTGGCGCTGTTGCGATAAAATTCCGGTCATCGCAGTCACCGGCACGAACGGCAAAACGACAACTACCGAATTGCTCGCTCAAACGCTGAATGCTTGCGGCCAGCGAACGATTGCCTGCGGAAATATTGGGAAGCCGCTGTCCGAAGTGGCGCGCGAGAAGCAGCCATTCGACGTGCTCACGGTAGAGGTGAGCTCGTTCCAACTGGAAACGATTCGCACCTTTCATCCATCCGTCAGTCTCTGGCTTAACTTCGCTCCGGACCATCTCGATCGTTATCGCTCGGTAGCGGAATATCGTGCGGCCAAGCTGCGCATTTTTGAAAATCAAACCAATGCCGATGTGGCAGTCGTGAATGCCATAGAAAAAATACCTGATTTCCGCCCGCGCACGATCACGTTTAGCGCCTATGCCAATGGTGGAGACTTCCGAGTCTCAGAAGGAGCGATTCTTTACCACGACAAATCAGTTTTGCGATTGGCGGATACTAAGCTGCGCGGCTTGCATAACATCGAGAATTTAATGGCGACCCTTGCGGTCGGCATGGCGCGAGGTTTGTCGTTCGGGCAAATGGTGCCGCCGCTTTCTGCTTATGAGCCGCGTCCGCATCGCTGCGAATTTGTGCGCGAAGTTAACGGCGTCGCCTATGTGAACGATTCCAAGGCGACCAACCTCGACGCAGTGGACAAGGCATTGCGAGCGCAAACCAAGCCTGTCATTCTGATCGCCGGTGGTAAGGACAAGGGATTTAGCTTTGATCCGCTTCGATCTCTCGTAAAGGAGAAGGTCAGATCCACGATTTTGATCGGCGAAATGGCCGAGAGCATCAGGCGCTCCTGGGCTGACTCGGTCGAATCCGAGATTGCAAGCTCGCTCGCCGACGCGGTCGAGCGCGCGCATTCCAGCGCAAAACCTGGGGAACTGGTTCTTTTCTCTCCGGGGACGTCATCGTTCGACATGTTCAAAAGCTACGCCGATCGAGGCGATCAATTTCGAGCGCTCGTTCGCGCGTTGCCTAAAACCCGATGATGAAAGTTCCGCGCTTCTTCAGACATAGAAAACTCTGGGCCGCGACTGCGCGCCGCTCGTCGGCGGCGTCTGCCGGAATGGACTTTGAAGAAATGCCGGAGCCGAACATGAAATTGTCGCGAGCACTGCTGATTGTTTTGCTTCTGCACGTAGTCGCCGTGTCGGGAATTATCGCGTTCAACGCGATCAAAACCCGGGAGAGTTCGTTTGTTCCTGCATCCTCGGCAAACGCGGAACCTAAACCCTCCGCGACGGTGAGCGCAGCAATTCACGCTAATGGCGCCAAGCCGCAAACTGCAGTGGCGCAAAAAGAGAATCCGCCCCGCGAGGATCTAAAACCTTCACATTCGCCTTCGAAATTGTCTTCAAAAGACGACCACGCGAACGCGCCCTCCGTAGCGCAGGCTACCGCGGGCAAGCCGGTGGCTTCTGGAAAAACTTACGTCGTGAAGAAGGGCGATAATCCGGTGACGATCGCAAGAAAACTAAAGGTCCCTTACGACGATCTGATGACGCTCAACCATATCGAGGATGCGCACAAATTACGAATTGGCCAAAAGCTGTTAATCCCCAAGGCAACAAAGCCAAAAACCACGAACGGAAAAACATCAAACCTCAAAGAGAAGAAAAATGAAGTGCGCCACACAAAGCAACAAGCGCGCTCGACCTGATTATGCATCGTAAGAGCGCCTATATCCTTTTTCTCGCCGTGCTGGGACTTCTCGTTATCGGGATTGTCATGCTTTTTAGCACGAGTGCGTTTGCGCGCGACAGTCACGGAGACGTCTACTTTTTTATCAGACGGCAGGCGATTTGGTTCGGAATTGGTCTTGCGGTCTGCGTCGTTGGCGCGCTGATTGATTATCACTTTTGGCAGCGCACATGGTGGCTGTGGTTTGCGTTGGCGCTCGTCGCATTATTGCTTTGTTATTTTCCGCACATCGGGATGCGCCTTAACGGATCGCGCCGCTGGATCGCCGTTGGCCCGGTAACTTTTCAGCCCTCGGAACTGGCGAAGCTGGCGGCAGTCGTTTTCCTTGCTGCATGGTTTGCGCGACGCGAAGACTCAGGGAGCAATGTCTTCTTTGGACTTATTCTTCCGCTTGCAATCATTAGCCTCCCGGCGGCTCTTGTCCTCGGAGAAGTCGACCTGGGGACGACGGCCTTGCTGGGAACCACTGCTTTTGTGGTCATGTTCGTTGCCGGCACGAATCCATTATGGCTCGGTATGATATCGTTCGCCGGCCTTGGCGGGCTCCTGATCGTTGCCAGCCGAATCTCCGAGCGAATGGGACGGCTCTCCGCCTTTCTTCATCCGCAAAACTACAAGGAAGACGCTGGCTTGCAGCAGATGCAGGCATTGATCGCCTGGGGCAGCGGCGGAATGGAGGGACTGGGCCTGGGTAACGGTCGCCAAAAAATGCTTTATCTGCCGTATGCGCATACAGATTTCATTTTTCCAATTATTGGCGAAGAGCTTGGCCTGCGGTTCAGTCTGCTCGTGATCTTTTTGTTCGTGGTCATCATTGTTTGCGGCATCCTGATTGCGCTGCAGTCCAAGGATCGGTTCGGCCTGCTTCTTGGCTGTGGCGTTGTTTCGCTGCTGGCTTTGCAGGCCGCAGTCAATATCGGTGTGACTACATCGCTCCTGCCGAACAAAGGGTTGCCGCTGCCGTTCATTAGTTATGGTGGTTCGAACCTGGTCGCGTGCATGTTCGGGATCGGTTTATTACTGAACATATATCGGCAGGGCATTCTTGAGCCGCAGCACAAGAAACCTGTGGCCATGCGGGTGCGACTAACGCCACGTATCTAAGCGCCGATGAGTTTAATAGATGTATAAGTCGTATAAGTCGGAGGTGAAGAATCAGATCTTATGAATGCAATAATCGCATGTGGAGGAACTGGCGGACATCTTTTTCCCGGGATCGCTGTGGCGGAAGTGCTGCGCGACCGCGGCCACGAAGTGATGCTGTTAGTTTCCGAGAAGGATATTGACGCTCTGGCGCTCTCAGGCCGTGAAAGTTTCCGAGTGGAAAAATTGCCGACCGTGGGGCTGCCGTCGCCATTTTCTCCGGCATTTTTCGGTTTCCTTGGTCGTTTTTACGAAAGCCTGGCGCTTTGCCGGTCGATCTACCGGACATTTAAGCCTCAGGTCGTTCTGGGCATGGGAGGATTCACTTCTACTGCCCCGGTATTGGCTGGGCGGATGCGCGGCATTCCCACCTTTATTCACGAGTCAAACGCGGTGCCTGGAAAAGCCAATCGTTTGACAGCGCGAATAGTCCGCACGGTCATGCTCGGCTTTAAGGAGTGCGCGCCTTTTTTCCCAAAAACCAACACAGAAATTACAGGCACTCCAGTCCGGACCGAGCTGGTGCGTTTGAATCGACAGGAGGCGCGTCAAAAACTCGGACTCCAGGAAGATCTCATGACGGTCCTTGTAATGGGAGGCAGCCAGGGCGCGAGTGGAATTAATCAGGCGATGATTAAAGCGCTGCCGTTTTTGCGGGGCGTTTCAGTGCAGGTAATTCATCTTTCCGGCGCGCGCGACGAACGTCTGGTTGCAGATAACTATCGACGCGAGAATGTTCCCGCCCGCATTGCTGCTTTTCATCACCGAATGGAAGAAGCTTACAGCGCCGCCGATCTCGTTGTTGCGCGGGCAGGTGCGGCTAGTCTCGCGGAGTTCGCCGCCTTTTCATTGCCGGGCATCCTGATTCCATTTCCCTATGCGACTGATGATCATCAAACCCGCAACGCGGAGATCTATGCTCGCGTCCAGGCCGCGATTCTCCTCAAGGAGTCAGAAGTTTCTGGCGAGTTACTCGCGCGCAAGATTCGGGAGTTGATCGAGGATCCCGAGCAGATTCAACAGATGGCTGCAAATTCTTCGCGGCTCGCGCCGCAGGACGCGGCCGGGCGTGTGGTCACGACTATGGAGAGATATACGACTCATGAAGCCCGTCTCTGAAGATTGCAGCATGACTGCGCAGCCTCTGCCGCACACCGGCTCCGCAGCAGGCAGCGCTCGTACTCTTCCGCAAGATCTGCCAGCATTTCTCACGCATGAGCAGCACCGGATTCATCTGGTCGGCGTAGCAGGCAGCGGCATGAGCGGTATCGCCGCGCTTTTGATCGAACTGGGGCACACGGTCAGCGGCTCAGACAAGGTTAGCACAACGGAAACTGATCGATTGCAGCGGCTCGGTCTGCGTTTTCACGAGCAGCACCGACCGGAACATGCCAGCCCCGCTGACCTCATTGTCTTTTCTTCTGCGATCAGGACCGACAATCCAATTCTTGGTAGCGCGCGCGATGCGGGAAAGCCGATCGTGCGCCGCGCAGAAGCGTTGGCCGCGATCATGCGCAGCAAACGCAGCATCGTTATCGCTGGAATGCATGGCAAAACGACAACCTCATCAATGACCGCGCACGTCCTGCGCGAAGGCGGGCTGCATCCATCGCATTACGTTGGCGCCGAGATTCCAATTCTCGGAAGCAACGCGTATTGGGATCCGCGTGGCGAATATTTCGTTGCCGAAGGAGACGAGAGCGACGGCACCATCGCGCTTTTTCATCCGCAGCACACGCTCATTTTGAATATCGAGGAGGAGCACCTGGATTTTTATGCTGACCTCGACGCGATTGAAAAGGTTTTCGCGCAATTGATCGCGCAAACGGCCGGCAAGGTTTTTTATAACGTCGACGACGAGAATGCCGCGCGGTTATGTCGATCTTTTACGCCCGGAATTTCCTATGGCTTTGGCGAGACGGCCGATTATCGCGCTGCGGATATCCGGCTGAAGGACTTTGCTTCGACGTTCCGGGTCAATCATCGGGGACAAGATCTCGGCGAAGCAACGTTGAATGTCCCCGGACAACATAACGTTCACAATGCGCTGGGAGTCGTCGCGCTCGCATCAGAGCTCGGCATTGCGTTTGAAAAAATCGCGAAATCGCTGGCAAAGTTTGAGCACGCGCGCCGGCGGTTCGAAATCAAGTATGACAGCCCGCGATTTCTTTTGGTGGACGATTACGGGCATCACCCGACGGAAATCCGCGCCACGCTCAAAGCGGCGAGATCGGTCGGGCGCAAGCGCGTGCTGACCATGTTTCAACCGCACCGTTATTCGCGCACAAAAGCATTGCGGAAAGAATTTGGTCGCGCGTTCGATGATGCGGATCGCGTGGTAGTGACGGAT
>Ga0193723_1001006_pt1 | contig 11070 bp, 14 predicted proteins | sample H2m2metaG_FD_143042 | JGI IMG/M metagenome (GOLD analysis project Ga0193723, IMG submission 143042) | Soil microbial communities from a riparian zone of the East river system, Colorado, United States - H2m2 | ecosystem: Environmental > Terrestrial > Soil > Riparian zone | place: USA: East River... | reverse complement strand
GGTGAGCCCGATGACAAGATTCTGGCGGTGCCGTGTCACGACCCGTACTACCACGAATATTTCGACATCGCCGACCTTTCCCAGCATTATTTGAGGGAAGTGGAGCACTTCTTCCATATCTACAAGGACCTCGAGGGTCGCCGCGTCGAGATCGTCGGTTGGGAAAAGAGCGAAGTGGCGGCGCGCGTCATCAACGAGTCGATCGCGCGATATCAGGAGCGATTCCACCAGGTCGGTACTTAAATCACCCGGCGCCCCTTGGAATTCGGGGCGGAGGACGATAATGAATAACCAGCTATCGATACGAACCTCCTGCCTGTGCGTCGTGCTCGTCGCCACGCTTGCGTCCGCGTGCGCCAAGGAAGACGACACGGCGGTGAAGGGCAGAACTGGTCCCAATGGAGCCGCGCGCGACACCGTCAGCGACCTCGCGCTCAGCGAAGAGGGGCTTGGTCAGCTTCAGGTCGGCATGACGCTCACGGAAGCGGTCAACATGGGGCTCGTGAACGAACGCCCTGACATGAAACCGGCGTGCGACTTCGTTTTTCCCGCGGTCGGGGCCGGTATTCCCTTCGGAGTGAACGTGATGGTGGTGAAGGGAAAGATCGCGCGCATCGACGTAGATACGGGAACCGTCACGACCGAGGACGGCGTGAAGATCGGCGACACCGAGGATCGCGTGAAGAGCGTCTACGGAGACTATCTCCAGATCCAGCCGCACAAATACATTGAGGGCGGCCACTACATGACGGTGAAGGGTGACAGTGCGAGCGCCGGCAAGGCGATCGTGTTCGAGACCGACGGCAAGAGAGTCACGATGTTCCGCGCAGGACGAATTCCCGAGGTCGAATGGGTGGAGGGTTGCGGTTAATGACGAACGTCGCGCTTGATACTGATCTTCGCTATCCAGTCGGCAAGTTCAGCTGGGATCCTCGTGTCAGCGAAGCTGACTACCCGAAACTGATCGCCCAAATCGCGGACACTCCGGCTGCAATGAGATCGGCTGTTGCCGGATTGTCGGCTGATCAGCTCGAGACTCGATACCGCCCAGGCGGCTGGACAGTGAAACAAGTCGTTCATCACGTACCGGACAGCCACCTGAACGCGTATACCCGCTTCAAGCTTGCCATGACGGAAGACAAGCCGACGATCAAGCCGTACGACGAGGCGGCATGGGCGGAGCTTCCGGATTCGAAGCAAGTGCCGATCGATGTCTCGCTCGCTCTGCTCGAGTCGCTTCATGTGCGCTGGGTAACTTTGCTTCGCTCGATGGACATGGCGGACTTCGGTCGCCAGCTGCGGCACCCGGAACACGACAGGGTGTTAACACTTGGACAGATGCTGGGGTTGTACGCCTGGCACGGGCGCCATCACGTCGCCCACATCACGGCGCTGAGAAAGAGGGAGGGGTGGTGACAGAGATGGCCCTTCGCTTGCCTCTCTTCACGGTCTAACCCGAAGGCGGTGGATGTGAAGAAGAAGCACGACTCACGCAAGACAACCTGGCTCCTCGTCGGCGCTGGAACCGCGATGGTAGCTGGAAGATTGATGGACCGCGGACTAGAGAAGGGCTACCGCGCCTGGAAGGACGAAGAGCCTCCCAGCTTCAACCGTGGAGACAGCTGGTCCAAGGCGCTAGCCTGGACGGCGCTGTCCGCGGCAGCGGTGGCGACGGCGGAGTTGGTTGCGCGCCGCAGCGCGGATCTCGGACTCAAACGCCTGAGCGGCAAGCGAGCTCCAGCAGGTCTGTGAAGCACTCGCCGGGATTCCTCAAACTCGTCGAAGAAGTTAAGTCGCGCGTTCGCGAGGTGAGCGTCGATGAAGCACGTCGCCAGCTGGAGAGCGGAAAAGCGAAGCTCATAGACGTCCGCGAGGAGAGCGAGTGGGAGGCTGGCCACGCGCGTGGCGCCGAACACTTGGGAAAGGGCGTCATCGAGCGAGACATCGAAGCGCGCGCTCCGGACAAGAAAGCCGAGCTGATTCTTTATTGCGGCGGCGGATTTCGCTCGGCGCTTGCGACCGACAACATTCAGAAGATGGGCTACACCAACGTGAGATCGATGGCCGGCGGATGGAGAGCCTGGCAGGCCGCGGGCGCACCAGTTGAGAAAGGGAAATAGCCCGTGCCGCTCACAAAGTACTTGACAGCATAAAGTAGATCAGTACCTTGAGGCAGTCGCCTCAGGGAGAGTGCACCGTGCAGTTCATTGTCTTGTTACTCGCCTCGCAAGAATGTTGAAACTACTGCTAATGCTGGCGTCCTTCGGCAATTGCGCGGGCGGGCTGGTGTTGATCGGCACATGGGCGACGATGTGGCAGCGCGTTCCTATCATCGTGCTGGTCATCGGCGGCTCGCTGCTGATCCAGGGCGCCTACACGATCCTCTACCTGCACGGCGAACTAGAACGCTGGGGAGATTTCGCGACCGGTGCGCTCTTCGCGGGAGAAAGTTTGTCTGCGGTGGTCGGTGCGGGTGGACTGATTCAGGGAATCATCCACAACATCAATAACCCCGACATGGAGATGGCGCCCGTTCTCGCCGGCCTGTTGATGCTGGTGCAGGCGGTGCTCGCGCTGCTTTACCTCGTCGCCACCGACAGACTGCGACCCAGAATCAACGGGAGCAGCTCGGCCTGATCGCTACGGTTTCAGCTCCCCATGATCGACTGGCTCGCGTCCGCGGCGCATGAAGAGGTACTCATAGAGAAGTCCGGAGACTAACCCGCCGACGATCGGAGCCAGGAGATACAGAAGCTGTGCCTCGTAGATCCCGCTCGCGACGGCCGGACCGAATGAGCGCGCCGGATTCATCGACGCACCGGTGAGCGGACCGATCGCCAGAATGTCCGCAGCGACCACGAACCCGATCGCCAGTCCTCCAATCTTTGGTCCTCTCAAGTCCACAACCGTTCCAAACACCACGAAGACGAGGAAGAACGTGGCGATTGCTTCGACGAGGAACGCCTGACCCGCCGTCACATCGAGTGCGATGGTCAAACCACCACCCCTCGTCGCCGCAAACGTGGTGTCGGAAACTGCAGCCTTCAGGGCGTAACCCGCCGCGACTGCGCCGAGCACCTGCGCGACGATGTAGAGCCCCGCCATCATCGCCTCGATTCTCCGTGTCGCGAGCATCGCGAGCGTCACCGCGGGATTGAAGTGCCCGGAGATGCGCATGAGCGCGCTCACCATCACTGCCAGTATCAACCCATGCGCGAACGCGATCTCGAGAAGCCCGGTCGGACTCCCAGTGATTCTCGCGTGAATGATCGCGCCGCTGCCGACGAAGACGAGCGCGAAAGTGCCGATGAATTCAGCGATGAAGTGCCGCCACGCGTCCCGCATGTACTGCCCCCGTGTGTTTGTTGGGGCCGCGGCGCGTGAGATCGCTAGATCACTCGGCGCAATACCAGCGCGGCGTTGATTCCGCCGAAGCCGAAAGAGTTCGTGAGAATGTGCTCCACGCGCTCCTTCTTCCCCGTGCCCGGCAGAAAGTTAAGATCGCAGGCCCTGTCCGCAACCTGAAGATTGACCGTTGGCGGTAGCCATTCGTTCTCGAGCGCGAGCGCGCAAATCGCCGTCTCGATCGCTCCCGACGCTCCCAGCGCGTGCCCGTAGTAACCCTTCGTTCCGCTCATCGGAATTTTGTACGCGCGGTCGCCCATGACTTTCTTGATGGCCATCGTCTCGGTCGCATCGTTGAGCGGCGTCGAGCTGCCGTGGGTGTTGACGTAACCGATCTCATCGGCCGAGACTTTGGCGTCGTCGAGCGCGAGCTGCATCGACCTGGCGGCCTGCGAGCCATCCGGGCGTGGAGCCGTCATGTGGTGAGCGTCGTTCGTGGTCCCGTAGCCGGCAACCTCGCCATAGATCTTCGCGCCGCGAGATTTTGCCCGCCCGTACTCCTCGAGTATCAACACCGCTGCGCCCTCGCCCATGACGAAGCCGTCTCGATCCTTGTCGAACGGACGCGACGCAACCTCGGGCTCTTCGTTGCGCGTGGACATGGCCCTGATGAGAGAAAAGGCACCGAAACAAAGCGGTGCGAGCGGCGCTTCCGCTCCGCCCGCGATCATGACGTCGGCATAACCGTCGCGGATCTGCCGGAATGCGTCGCCGATCGCGATCGTACCCGAGGCGCAGCTCATCGCGTTCGTCGAGTTCGGGCCCATGACCCCCAGCTCGATCGCGATGTTGCAGCTCGATGCGCCGCCGAACACCGCCAGCGCGAGACCGGCATCGACTCCACGGAGCCCGTGCTGGAGGAAAACCGCAAGCTGGTTCTCGGCGTACGCGACTCCTCCCAATGCCGTTCCCATGTTCGCCCCGACTCGTTCCTTGTCCTCGCGCGACAAGTCGAGATCCGCGTCGGCGATCGCCATCTGTGCCCCGACGACTGAGAATTGTGCGAACCGGTCGAATCGCTTGGCGCGCTTGTTGTCGAGATGATCGGTCGGAACGAAATCATTGACCTCGGCTGCGTTGTGACTGCGGAACTGCGACGGATCGAACCGCGACAGCGACCTCACCGCCGAACGCTGGCGCTGAAGGCCGGACCAAAGCCCGTCCTGAGTAGTCCCGATCGGAGTTATTGCCCCGATGCCCGTTATTACGACTCTGCGTCTATCCACCAATGCCTCGTTTCACGACTGTGTAATTGCCTTGCGCTCGGCGACGGCTGCCAATCCCGCCAGCGTGCGGGACGCTATTCCATGCACGAACACGGGCCCGATCACGAACAATGCTGCCCATTTCCCAACTACCGGGATTCCCGGTCCATCCCACAAATGCACGATTCGTACGTGCGCCCCACCCGCAGTGGGGGCAAACGTCCACTCGACGTCCATTCCCTTCGTGATACCCCCGACATGCCGGAAACGGATTGCGGGTCTTTTCCGGTCCACCGACATCTCCGACAGCCACCACGTTGGCCAGTTGATACCCAGCGCTCGGTTCCGCGTACCGCTGAGGTGAAACGGACGGTAGGCAGACATCTCTACAAGACCTCCTCCATCGGCGCGGCGTTCGCGGAACCGAACGTATCTGTAATGGGGGAGATGAGACGGCCACTTTTCCACGTTGCTTGCGAGCTCGAAGAGATGTTGAACCGGTGCACGGACGAAGCTCTCGTCCACCGTCTCCATCGGACGCCCGATGGGCATCGGACCGAGATCAAAGGGACGCGCGAGCTCTTTCACTGCCGTGCCGGAGCCCAGCTGGCCGTTACTCGGAATCCACGACGCCTGCGCACCAACGGCTTCTTTGCAACCGCTTCATTCACTGTATCGGAAAGCTCCTCCGGGGTGAAGCCCCGGAGTACGGAGACGACACCGTCGTGGCGGCTAACAGCATGAAATCGCAGGGGAAACGATGCGAGCCACAGGCCCGCGGCTGCGATCCAGCTCCGCCTGAGGTCGCTCACGACGACTCTTACGCGCGCGACGCGATTCATTTCGCGGAGAAGTGTCAGCGCGTCGATGCCCGCAAAGTGATGTAGGACCTGGGAGCACATCACGATGTCGACGCTCCGATCGGGGAACGGCAGGCGCAGCGCATCACCGCACACAGTAAAGCTCACGACAGGCTTGCTGGCGTGCGTCAGCTCTAGCGCCGAGTCCAGGCCGATGGTCGTCAGGTCAACGCCGTTTTTCTGCGCCAGTACTCGAGCGCGACACGGGATGTCGCCCAGTCCCGTTCCCACGTCCAGAAGCGTGGCGCAGCGCGGAAGGTCGGCAATCGTTTCCTTGATCTCGTCGAGCACCGCGCTGAGTCCGCCGAAAAGAGCGTTGGCGCGGACGACATCCGCGAGTGACCGCGTCACCAGAGCAGGATCAACGTCCGGAGCGTCGAGAATCTCGACGCCACGCCTCCGCGGAGGAATCAGAAGCGCGGGCAAGATCTAGCGCTCCAGCTGGGCGTAACCACCCCGATAGTAGATCAGAGGTGATCCGTTCTCAGCGCGGGTGGCTTCCACTTCTGCCACGATTACGGTGTGATCGCCGGCATCGTGCAGAGCGACTCTGTTGCACTCGATCATTCCAAGCACGTCGTCGAGCACAACGATCCCGTTCCGGGTTCTAGAAAAGCCGACCCCCTCGAAGCGATCGATGTCGACGATGGAGAAGCGCCGCGCGATCTGCTCCTGTTTGGCGGAGAGGATGTTGACGACGAAACCAGGGGCATGCATGAGAGCTTCGTAAACGGAGGCTGTCTTCTCGATGCAGATGAGAACGAGCGGAGGCTCCAGGCTCACTGAGGAGAAGGCGCTCACGGTCATTCCCTGGTCCGATCCATCTGCCGCTTTGGTCGTGACCACCGTCACTCCCGATGGGAATCTGCCAAGTACGCTGCGAAACTCGTCTGAACTGACGCTCAATTTCTCAGTGCCGGAGCGATGAAGAGGTTGAATAGAACGCGCGGGTCGAGAGCGACCTTGGCGGGGATGAAATCCCCCGCCACGCCCACGAGCAAATCAGCCAGGTCTTTGTTGCGCGAGAGAGCCTTCGCCGCATTGTTGAGGAAATAAGGATACGCTATGGCGATGCCAACGATGTGCTCCAGCTTCCACTTTCCGCCAAATTCGCTGCGGCGTTTGGCCTCGTAGCCTGCCAACGCGCGCTTCTCATTGCTGGGTGTGCCGCGAAGAGCTTCGACGATGAACGGCGCGAGCAGCTCGCCGCCGCGCAACGCGGCGTACATCCCTTCGCCCGTGAACGGGTCGAAAAAGTCGGCCGCGTCCCCGACCAGCGCTGCACCAGGGGCCCACGCGGGGCGTGATACCGTCGCAAAGGGTCCTGTCGCACGCACATCCGTCACGCGCTCCGCTCCGACAAATCTCTCGGCGAGGTGCGGGCGGGTTGCTATCCACTGCTCGAGGAACTCTGCGCGGCCCTCACCAATCTCCTGCGCGCGCGCGATGGGAACAACGACGGCGACGTTCATGAGGCCGAGTCCGACGTCCACGATTCCAAAATAGCCCTGGTGGTCCACGTGCATTTCGCCGAGGGCGCCAACGTCGCGGACGTTTCTGTAGTGCGCGACGAGCGCAAGCCGCTTTGGAAAAAAGCGGCTGGTATGGGTGAGGCCGAGCCTCTTGCCAACAACTGAGCGAAGGCCATCTGCGCCAATGACGTACTTGCAGGTCAAGGTTCGCGCAGCTCCGTCCGCCCCAATCACGCGTACTCCGTTCACGCGACCCGTCTCATCCTTGTTGACATCAGTTACTCGCACGAGCTCTTCGACGCGCGCACCAGCCGTCCTCGCTCCCCCGAGGACAATCGCATCGAGAATGGTTCGCCTCACGGCGAGACCATAATTGCGAAACGGGCGAAACCCGTGATTTGCCGAAAATTCGCCGTCCGCGTGGTTGCCGTCCGGCGCGCGGATCCTCATGCCGGCCAGGTGGGCAGGGCGCGAGCGCTCGATCTCGTCGAGCACGTTCATGTCGGACAGAATGCGCGCGCCCTGCGGGCTCAGATACTCGGCGCAGATCTTGTCGCGGGGAAATTTTGCTCTGTCGAGGATGAGGACATCAACGCCTTCCCGCGCCAACGCGTGGGCCGTTGAAGCGCCAGCCGGACCTCCACCAACGACTATGACTTCGGCGTCGAGAGCTCGACCCACTCGTTATCCGACGGCGCGGGCGACGCGCTGAAAAAGCCCCATGTATTGCCAGTGCGGGCGCGGCAGGCGGAGGACTGACGCCGCACGCGTGAGGTAGGGCAGCACGACGGACCGTGAATCAGCCGAGAACATGAAACGAGGATGGTTAGCTGCAAAACGCTTTAGACGCGCGACGGTGGCGTCGAACTGCAGAGCGCTGGAGAAATAGAAAGCAGGATCGAGTAGCGTGCTGTTCGCCGGCACGACACCCTCGCTGATCGCGATGCGGTGCAGCGTCGTTCCCGGATAAATGCGAAGACCGACGGTGAGATAAACCGAATCGCCCCTCTCGAGACGCCATTGCGCGAACGACAGAGTCTCCTCGAGGGTTCTGGCAGTTTCGCCCGGACCACCGACGAGAAAAATCCAGAGTGTCTTGATGCCGTGCTTCTCGACGCGCTCGGCGACTTCCCGCACTTTCGCGGCGCTGAATCCCTTCTCCAGTTTTTCGAGTACATCGTCGCTCGCGCTCTCGGCGGTAATTCCGAGCGAGCGGAAGCCTGCGGTCTTCATCGCCCTCAGCAGCTCGGGCGACGCCGTAGCCGGCGTGAAGTTGGTCGTGTCGAGCTGGACTCCGAGCTTCCGACGCGTGATGGCCTCGCAGGTTGCGATTGCGTGGCCCGGCGGTGAGTTGAACGTCGAATCGACGAAGTCGAAGTGGCGAACGCCGGCTTTGTTTCTCAGTTCTTCGATCTCGTCTGCCACGAGCTCCGGATCGCGCGTCCGATATCCCCAGCCCTCGACGTTTCTGTAGGTGCAGTACACGCACTTGTAGACGCACCCGCGCTTGGTCTGGATCGGAACCGTCGCGCCGTGGCGCTGGTAGCGCGCGAGATCTATCCAGCGATGAAGCGAGGGAGGCGGCAATGAATCGAGATCCGCATCCTCGCCGGGGGGAGTGAACACAACGGTCCCATTGCGGTCGCGCACCAGGCCAGGCAGCGCTTCGATCGCTCCTCCCGACGTCAGCGCGTTGATGAGCGCGACGCTCGCCCTTTCGCCGTCGCCTGCGACGGCGTAATCCACGCCCAGGTCTCGAAAGAGAGCTTCCGGAGCGACTCCGAACGCGGCGCCGCCGGCCACAACTCGCGCTTCGGGCGCCGCGGCGCGCAGCGCCTGGAGGATTCCGCGCGCTTCGGGAGTGTAGTGACGAAGGGCTATCGCATCGCTGTTGTCGATGTTCCGCACGGACACGCCGATGATGTCCGGTCTGAAGCTCCGTGCTGCCTCACTGGCAACGGCGCTGGGATTTCTCGCAAAACAAAGATCGAGAAAACGGACACGGTGTCCGGCCGCATCCAGCGCGGACGCGACGCAGGCGAGGCCGTTGGGTACAACCGGATACGGCTGGCGCTCGCGATTCGTGCTAACGAGGAGCACGCGTGCCCCGCCATCGCTACCCACAACACTCCTGCCTTGCATGACCTCCACCTTCCCGATTGCTCGCGTCGCCTAGGAGAGAAGTAAAGTTACCAACGCGCCGGCGCCCGAGCAGGCGACATTCACCGCATCGTTGTCGAAACCAGCGACGCCGCCTGCGTGTCGCGTGGGAGTACCACAATTGTGCACGAGACGTTCCGTTGATTTCGCGCATACGTCGCACCAGCGGCGAGCCTGCACCGTTGCTCCCAGCAGTGAATCTGCCAGCGCGCCCGCGATTCCGCCCAGTGCCACAGCGGCGAATGGAACGGGCCAGCTGGCCAGCGTCGCTGCGACCGCGACGAACAGCGCTCCTCCTGCTCCGGCGATCGTGCCGACAAGGGTCACCCCGCCTGAAGTTCCGGGGGGAACTCTCTTTCGGGAGATTATCGAGATGGGCTCGCCGCCGGCGAGAGTGCCGATTTCGGTTGACCAGGTGTCGGCCGCCGACGCCGCGAGCGCACCTATGCCCACCGCCTGCCAAACGGGCGATGGGAAGACGATGTAGCCGAGCGCAGCCATCGCGTAAATGCCGCCGTTCGCGAATACCTGGCCGGCATCACGCTCATCGCCCTTTTGTAATACCGGCCCCAGAAGCGTCGCTTTCTTCCGCTCCCCGAGCTTGGAGAGCGCGCTGGAGCTGACGAAAACCGACAACAGTAGAAGTCCCCAGCTCCAACCGGCGGCGATCGCCAAAGTGCCCACGACCACGCTTGCAGCGGCGCCACTCATCGAGAGCATGCGCGCGCGCCGCGCAACGAAGCTGACAGTGGCCGCGAGGATCAAGCCGGCGATCGCTCGGACGAGCATTTCTCTCAGCTGTGGAGACCTCGTTAATCGAAATGAGCCGCGGAAGCGCGCGACTTCCTGCTTGAAGGCGATTCGGGCGGCGGTTAGCTTGCGCTCTCCCCTACGAACTAAATGGCCGGCACCGTAAACGCGATAGTCCCGCTCAGTCTACTTGAAGCAGTGCGCTCGGTCGACATCCCCGAAGGCGAGGATGTCGACGTCGAATACGTGCAGGAGCACCGCAACAAGCGACTGGGCCTCAGCGACACGGTGATCGCGCAGATACGTCGCTACAAGGAAGCGCTGAAGCGCAATCAGCAGATCGCCATCGACGAGGCGATCGGAATCGCGCGCCTCATCGGACGCCGCTCCGATGCGGAAGGAATATTCGTTCGCGCCGGAAAGATCGTCGCCGACCGAATCTACGAGATGATTTCCGCCACGAGGCGTCAGATCATCCACCTGCTTCCCGGATTTCTCGCTCGGCCGCTCGCGTTCCGCCAAGTAAAAAAGGCCGGAGAGAAGTACTTCGGAGCATCCGTCCGCCGAGTGGGCGCGTCGATCGTGTTCGGCGTCAAGGAATCGGTGACGTATGAAGCGGCCCCGCGCGCGATCGGATGCCTCTACTACGAGTCGGCTCTCCGCGAGCTGCTGAAGCTGCTCGTGAACGGTGGCGGCATGATCGATCACGTTCGCTGCCGGGAGAAAGGCGAAGACATCTGTGAGTGGCGCGCCGAGTGGCGCGCGGTCAGAGCGCCGCAGTAGGAATCGTAGGTGCTCCAGCCTGAATCGCTCGTGGCGCTTCAGTCAGCGCTCGACAAAGCTGGGCTCGATGGCTGGCTCCTCTACGATTTCCACGGCCTGAACCCCGTCGCCGTGGGAATGCTCGAGCTGCCGGGAATGACCACTCGCCGCTTCTTCGTTTACATCCCCCGCACTGGTATGCCCGTCGCGATCACCCACGCCATCGAGCAGGGGCCTTGGCTCGAATGGCCGGCCAATTGGCGCAAGGAGAAGTACAGCAGCTGGCGCACGCTGGAGTCGCTCCTCGCGGGACTCGTGAAAGGGAAGCGCGTCGCGATGGAGTACTCGCCGGGAGATGCCGTGCCTTATCTCGATCGCGTCCCCGCCGGCGTGATCGAGATGGTGCGAAGTGCGGGCGCGACCGTGGTGACGTCGGCCGACCTCGTGTCGAGATTC
>Ga0193723_1001003_pt1 | contig 11077 bp, 14 predicted proteins | sample H2m2metaG_FD_143042 | JGI IMG/M metagenome (GOLD analysis project Ga0193723, IMG submission 143042) | Soil microbial communities from a riparian zone of the East river system, Colorado, United States - H2m2 | ecosystem: Environmental > Terrestrial > Soil > Riparian zone | place: USA: East River... | reverse complement strand
CGCGTCGGGGTTCTCGAGTTTTTTCCGCTCGTCGGCAAAGCTGTAGGCCACCGAAAGCACCACCGCCTTGCGGATCCCGGCGGCGTCGAGCTCGGACAGCAGCGCTCTTCCATCTCGCTCCGGCAATTTCACAATTGGCGCGAAGGCGGGACTGACCAGATGCTGGTGATAGTCGATGAGCGGCGCGCACGGCAAGCCAGAGCGCGTCGTCGCACAAGCGCCGAGGAGCGGAAGTAGAAGGGAGGCTCGCACTCGTGTTCTGACCATGAGCACAAAGCCGCAACGAATGCTGGTAACCACTTCATGTATTGACGGTATCGCCAGATACATGCCTGGTCAGTGCACGATTGTGCCTAGTAATCGCCGCGGTCTCGTCGACGAATGAGATCCTCGACGCTCAGTAGACGCCCATCGGATGAGCGCAGCCCGCGCGCAAACTGCACCGTGACTCCATGATCGCGCATCCTGACGAAATCACGGAGACCGAGATCTTTGTAGCCCAGATCCCGGAAATCCTCGACGAACGATTCCGTGACCCCGTGGTCGCGCGCCTCGAGCAGCTGACCGGTCGTCAAATCAGTGAAGCCGAATCGCCGCAGCGACGCAATGAAATCCGGGGTGACGCCGTGGTCACGCAGCTCCTGGAGATTGTCGAGAGAAAGATTCTTGTATCCCGCGTCGGAGAGACCGCCGATGAAGTCGCGGGATACACCGTGATCGCGAAGAGTGACGAGCCGATGCGTTGTGCCGACGCGATATCCAGCGGTGCTGAGTGACTTCATGTAGTCGAGATTGGCACCATGCATCCCCATTACGACCAGCTGGTCGACGGAGGGACGCTCGTATCCCTGCGCGCGCAGCTCGTCGAGCATCGCGTAGCCCACGTCGTGCATCGCCAGCCAGTATTGCTGCTCGGTGGTCGGTCGCTCATAACCGCGTGAAGCAAGCTGCTGCGGGAACCGCGAATCCGGCGAGAAGGTGAAGAAACCGGTCCCGTGGCCATCGCGCAACTGCCCCTCGAAGTTGAAGGTGCCGGCATCGCGCACCAGCTGAAATCTGGCCGGCCCGCTGTAGGACGAGAGCTGCGACAGCGGAAGACCGCGCAATTCTGTGGGCCGCACGCCGAAGGACGTCGATCCGTGCCGACGGGCTCCGTTCTCATAATGCTCGAAAGCGAGCTGGACGCGATCGCGCGTCGGCTCGTAATAGATCCGCCACGTACCCTGATCTGGGGTCTGTGCGACCGTAGTCGACGAAGCAACTGCCAACAGCAGCAGGCACAGCGCGGGCGAAAATCGCCGAGCGGGATTTCCGGGACGGATTCGAGTTGGTTGCGACATTGGAGCTCCAGAGCAGGGTGGTGGGCAGCAAACGTCCCCTGCAATTGGATCAACCAGGCCCGGCAAAGGTTTGAATAGTTGAACGGAAACTTCGCGATGTCCGGCTCAGAAGTCTGGCGTAGCGACGGAGTGCGGCTCTTCGACTAATTCCAAAGACGCTACTTTTGATCCAGACCCGACCGAATCACGCTTGCGAACCGCGGACTCGCCCGGTGACTTACTTGTCTGTCTCGAACTCGTCCAGCCAGATCTCCGCGGAGAGCTTCTCCCGGAATGGCCTCACGAGGCAGACGTCCTCGACCATCCGAACCATCCCGAACTGAAAATCATTGCTGACCAGGACGGCCGTCGGACCGAGGTGTGTTCTCTCGCCGAGCCACCGCAGCCAGGCCACCAGCACCGTACGTCGGCGGGGGAAAAGTCGGGGATGGCGTCGCGAGCTTCGATCAGCTCGGCTTATGCGAGGCCGGGCTCCTGGCGCTCCTCCTCGAGATGATCACGAATCTCATCGAGCGTAATGGATCCTTCCGCTCGGGCGATGACGCGCCGGTGCTGATGATCGAACGTCGTGGTGATAGTCATGTCCGCCTCGGGATTTCGAGTACGGGTCTCAGAGCGTGATCTTCCATAATAATGCGATCGGGCAAATGGTCGATGCCAAATTCTTCTCATCGGACGTCTCTATATCATCGGCCGCCTTCGCCGCTCGTGCTCCTATTAGCGATTACCGTTCGCGCCAGCAAATGAAAGGCGGTATCGATTTCGGCCGCCGCTATCGACTCATGATCGAACCACCAGTCCATTGATTCGATGAGCGCCGCCGCCAGCATGCGCGCGGCGAGCCTGGGTTGGACCGTCGTGGACAGGTTCAAGTCTCTAATTCGGCACTCGATGATGTCGGCCGCGTAGCCGATGAACTGCGACCTCATGTCGTCGGCGAGCCCTGCCTTCCGAAATGCGACCATCACCGGCCTCGCTCCCGCGAGGTGCTCCAGGAATTCGCTCACGGGGAACAGCCGCGGCTTCGCACTGGTGTCCTTCTGCAGCTGCGCCTTGTGGATGCCGAATACACCCTCGTACGTCGAGTGCAGGACGTCCTCCTTGCTGCGGAAGTGCGAGTAAAAGGTCGTGCGACCGACGCCGGCGCGCTGGAGAATCTGGCGCACGGTGATGTCCTCAAAGCGGCCGCTCTCCTGAATCAGCTGGATCAGCGCGTATGCGAGCGCAGTCGTCGTTCGTCGCCTCCGCGCGTCCACATCTGCGGATTTGCGAACATTAGTGCGCTGTTTGTTCGGCATTGCTAGCGAAGAGGTGAGAGTGAGCTAATAATTGTCGTCGCCATGACAAACGACAACACTTTCGCGATCGAAGCCTCGTCGCCGCCGTCGCCACGCACGATCGGCGTGATCTGGGTGCTTTACTTCCTGACAGGCGTCCTCGGCGTGCTTCTCACGAGGGGGATCATAGTATCCACTGATGCCGCGGCGACGGCGACCAACATCCTCGCGCACGCGAGCTTGTACCGGGCGGGATTTGCCGTCGATCTCGTCGCGAACCTGATTTACGTCGCTCTCACCGCACTGCTGTTTGGATTATTCCGGCCGGTGAATCCGACCCTCGCGTTACTCGCCGCGTTCTTCAGTCTCGTCGGCTGCACGGTGCAGATCATGGGCGAGCTGCTGCGCCTCGCTCCGACTGTCGTCCTCGCGAATCCCCAGCTGGCCCACGCGTTCGGCGCGCAGCAGCTGCAGGCAGCAGCGCTGCTTAGCGTCACGCTGTACAGGAACGTTTTTTACATCGCCTTCGTGCTTTTTGCCTGCTTCGAGCTCGTTACCGGTTTTCTCATTCTCCGGTCGACGTTTCTGCCCAGGTGGCTTGGGTGGTGGTGGATCGCTGGTGGCATAGGAGGGCTGGCCTTTTTGTGGTCACCACTGGCGACGTCGATATGGCCCCTGCTTTTCGCGGCCGGCGCGGGGGAATTCGCCTTGCCGGTGTGGCTGCTGGTGAAGGGCGTGGATGCGGAGCGAGCTAGCCTCCCGCCCTCTCGCAGTTGACCATCCAGGGAATACCGAAGCGATCGACGACCATGCCGAATCGCTCTGACCAGAATGTCTTGGCGATCGGGTACACCACCTGACCGCCGTTCCCCAGCTTCTCAAACAGACTCTCGGCTTCATCAGCATTGGGGACGTTCAGCGACAGCGAGAACCCCTGCGGCTTCTCATAGCGCTCAGGTGGGACGTCGGCGCCCTCCAACAGCTTTCCGCCAATCCTCACGCTGCCATGCATGATCTTGCTCGCCCATCCCGCGGGAACGACGTCAGCCATCGGCGAATCCGCGTAGCGGAAGAGGAGACCGGGTTTGGCACCGAGTACTTCCTCATAGCATTTGAACGCAGCTTCGCAATCGCCCTTGAAGCTGAGGTAGGCCGATACTTCCAGATGTGACTCCTTGCGCGCGCCATTCATTCTACGCGGCAGCGGACGTGTGTGCTGCGCCGCTTCCTATTGAGGCCGCCGCATGCCCGCGACGCCGACGCGCGCCACCAGCTGTTGATACGTGACGAGACGGATCTTCCGCGACCGCACCATCTCCGCGAGCTCCGGCGACAGCATCGTCTCCAGCTCCGCCTTCCTGTGCGCCACGACACCGGCGTCCGGCGTGTTCTGCGACGGCGCATTCATGTCGAAGATGACCTCCATCTCCGGCGTCCGCTCGGCCACATGCACCTCGATCAGGTTCACGCTGTCGCGCCTTGCACTGGCCAGGTGCTGGAGCAGTGCAGATTTCTTGGAGGCGACCGGCACGCCCCAGAGGGTGAAATAGGACTCGCCGAAGTACGTCGAGATGCCGAGGTCGTACTTTTTCGCCACCCGCTCGGCAACCTCGCGCAGCTGCGGGGTCGCCTCGGCCATACCCATGTGCGCGTCGACGTACGTGATCTTGAGCCCCGACCGCAGCGCACGCTCAACTTGCGCGCTCAGCTCGCGCTCGACTTCTCCCAGGTCGTACTTGCTGGCGAGGAATGCGTCGACCGACGGAAGAAAGTAGCCGACGCTATCGACGAGCGAAGGAACGCCTCCCTTGCCGAGTACCGGACCCCAGCGGTAGTTGCGCCACTCGGAGTTGAGGGCGAGATGCACGCCGACAGTCACGTTCGGGTACTTCCTGAGAATCTCCACTGCCTCCTGATACCACGGACAGACGAAGAGCAGAGAGACGGAGAACGGCATCCCCGTCGCCGCAACCTTCTCCACCGCCAGGTTGACAGAGTGATTCATCCCGATATCGTCCAGCCGGAGAAGTACTTCGGGCGCAGTGGAGCTCTGTGCGCGGAGCGCGTGTGGTGCGGCGGCAATCGCGCTGAGCAGGAGGACGGATCCGCAGATGCGAAGGAGGCGAGTCATGGGCAAGTCGATAGGAGTTGACGCGGTGCGATTCGATAGCCAAACCCTCGCCCCCGGTTACGGGACTGGCTTCACCGACGCCACAGCAACCGCGTGGGCAAAGGAAGGAAGGTCGGTATTCTGCCAGTGGCTCTCCGGCACCGTGCCGCGAACTTTCACCAGATTGTTCCCGGCAACGAACAAGTAAAAGAACGAGACGGCTGTCCTTCCTCCGCGACGAAAGGCATAGGCAACGTGATAACCGGGAAGCTTGAGGACGTCACTCACCATCACAGAGTCGCGTCCCTCGGAAGCGATCTGGTAGTTCTCGTAGTCGCCCCTGTTTCGCATGACGTTCAGTCCCTCCTTGAACACGGCCACAGAAGTCGCGAGGACACTGTCGACCGACCATCCGCGCTCGGCTTCTTCCCGCTGGTAGAGATAAAGCGTCGCGAAACTGGAATCCGCACTTCCGTCGGCGAGAGCGTATTGGTAGGCGACGCCGAGCGTAGCCTTTCCATAGTCGTGGCTCGAGCCAAGCTTGTACCGGCCAACCTGACCTGGCGCGGCGAAACCCGCCGGGGCGCTCGATGATTGCGGATTCGATGTGTCTTGCGCGATCGCAGGCGCTGATACAATCACCAGCGCGGTCAGTATGAGTTCCAAACACAAGGAAAACATTGTCGCCTCGTTTGTCCGACGTCTTCATCGTGCGGAGCCGCAAATCGTGCGCCGAGCAATGTCCTGCGCCCACCTTCCGGCGTAAACGCCGCGCTTGTTGCCGCAGCCAGAACGATTGCAGCATGGGCTGCAACGAATGTAAGCTGGCTGTCATCGATAGAAAGGGACTACTGTCACAAAGGGCATCCTCCTTGATATCTGGTCGGTAGGCCGCAATCCCGCGGCGCAACTTTTCAAGGAGCTGTATGAAGTATTACTATCGCCTCACTACGCTGCTGGCGTTGGCTCTGCCGGCAATTCCGCTCATGGCTCAGTCGACGCGAGCTGACGAGCGTGCGGCCAGGGCCGCGAACTCGGCCACGCGAATGCCGGTCGTGATACCCGCGGGCACACCTCTCACCGTAGCAATCGATCAGGACCTTTCGAGCGCGTCGGTCAACTCAGGGCAGCGGATCTCCTTTCATCTGACGTCTGACTACTCGGAATTCGGCCACGTTCTGATCTCTCAGGGAACGCCGGTCCGAGGCACCGTCACGCAAGCGACTCGCCGGAAATCGGGCGGAAGACCCGGCGCTCTGACGATCCAGGTCACCTCCGTACGAGCCGTAGATGGCACGTATGTCCCCCTTCGCGGCAGCGAGAAAGTCGTGGGAAAGAACCGCCAGAGTCAAGCAACCGCTCTTGGTGTCCTCACGCTCGGAATCGGCGCGACAAAAAAGGGACTCTCGGCCTCGATCCCGGCTGGAACGCAGTACACGGTCTTTACCGACGCGAAGCGGACAATCGTGGTAGCCAGATAGCAAAATACCGACGTAGTCCTTCAGCGTTGCCAGCAGCATCAGCGAGCCCGACGTAACCGTCCGGTCGTACGAGATACAGCGCGTCCTTCTGAAGTCCGGCGCGCTGCGTCTCCGTTTTCCAGGCGAATACGTGGAGCGAGATCTTTAGCTCCGCGCATGCATCACTCAACGCGCGTCGCGCTTCGCCATAGACATGCACCTGCCACTCCAGCGCCGTGAGCGGCTCGAAGTTGTCCTGACCCGAGTCGAGCCGGACCCATGGGAGCCGGTCTCCGCCGCGAACCTTTCCCGCCGCGCCTTCGCTCAGAGCGCTGCGGCGATAGTTGACCTGCGTTTGAGACACCGTCCTGAAAAGCAGCTCGCGGAACGCCCGCAGGCGGAAAAGCAGTGGCAACACCAGCGGAACGATTCGCGTTCGTATCAGCGTCGCCAGAGCGCCACGACTGGTGATCAGCACGAATCCGCGATCGGTGGTGGCGACGAGTCGACGGGCGAAGGCGATGCGCTCCGGCTCATAGGTGTCGAGGATCTTTGCTGACGAACCTCCCTTCAACACCTCGGCCAGCTTCCAGGCGAGGTTGACGGCGTCGCCGATGCCGGTGTTCATCCCCTGTCCACCGACCGGACTGTGAATGTGAGCGGCGTCGCCGAGTAGGAAGGCGCGCCGGTCGCGGAACCGGAGCGCGACGCGATGGTGAACGCGATAGGTCGAGAACCAGTTCACCTCCTGAACATTGAGGCGAAGGTGCTCCATGGCTTTGCCTTTCACATCGTCGAAGGTGAGTGCGCCGTGATCGCCCGCGGGCAAATCATGCACAGTTCCCACCAAGCGCCAGTGGTGATCGCCCTCGAGAGGGAAGAGGAGGAGGAAGTCGGCATCCTCGATGTCGGCGTGCAGATCCTTGTTCCTCGGTGCACCCGTTCCCACGACATCCGCGACGTAGAACAGGCCACTGTACGTTCCACCGGGGAACCCGACGCCAAGCTGCGTGCGAACGACTGACGACGCGCCATCGCATCCGGCGAGATACGCGGCCTCAGATGTCTCCTCCGAGCCGTCGGGTCGCCGCAACGTCGCCGTCACTCCGCGATCGTGCTGCGTGAACCGCAGCAATTCCGTGCTGCGCTCCACCCGCACGCCGAGTGCGGCAAGTCGCTCGATCAGCAGCCGCTCGTGAGCATCCTGCGGGAATACGAGCGCGAATGAGTACGGCGTCAGATTTTCTCCGGCTCCGGTGAGCGGCACAGTCGCCGCTCGGCGCCCCTTCACCCACAGGTTGATATTCTGGATCTTGACCCCGCCCGCGATCACGGCGTCGTCCAAGCCGACCTGGTGATAGAGCTCGAGCGTCCGCGCCTGAACGGCGAGGGCGCGGGAAGTGGTGCCCGGCTCGGCGACCTTGTCGATGATTCGCACTTTGACGCCGAGTCGCGTCAGCCAGAGCGCGAGCACGAGCCCGGTGGGGCCGGCGCCGGCGATGAGGACGGGAGTGTCAGTCATTACTGTGGGAGCTTGATCGTTTGCGGCAGATAAACTGGAATCCACCTTTCGGTCCGCCAGAAGAAGCCGGCGGCGCCGCCTATGATTGTGCCGAAGGAAGCGCCAGCGATCGCGCCCCCAAGCTCGTTCAGAGCTCTTTCTTCACCGTGCTGACCTGCTGCTCCGAGCGCGATGCCTGCAAGGGTGCCAGTGAGGAGTCCGAGTCCAAGACCGAGTCCGACGTGTCTGTGCCGTCCGGTGCTGACCTCCATTTTGGTGATTTGTTGCCAGCCGAGCGATCTCGTATTCGAGCTTCCCTCGAGGCTATAGAGCAGGCTGTCGGGCCTGGCAGAAGCAACCGTGATCAAAGTGAATTTGGAATCCGGCGCAGCTCCGAGTGTTCTCGCGCGGGTGCCCGTCTCAAGTTTCAGAGCGTTGATTTTCTCGAGTTGCCCGTGGAGCGTGACCGGCACGACCGCGAGGATAAAAGCCGTCGTGAATACGAGGCGCATTGTTATCTCCGTGAACGGATACTACATGCTGCGTCGAGAGCGGCCGGATGGTCGCGCCCGTCTATCCCCGGTTAGTCGCTCGCGCCCGGATAAAGCGCTGCGAATGCTTCAAGAAAGAGCCAGCCAAAGTGAAACGCAATCGCCACTCGGACAATTCCGAGCGCTCCCATCGACTCGAATACACCCAATGAGGAGAGAGCCGCGATTAGAGGGGGACAATGGGCGAGTGCTCCAACGACATTCCATTTCCTCGCATTCGCCTGACGCGAGCCGGCTACCAGCAATACGGCAATAATCGTCATCAGCAGATAAGCCTGGATCAGCCCAACCCAGACCATTGGGTTGCTCCGCATGAAACCGAATGGGCCCGTTCCAGTCTTCCAGCCTATGGTCGTGGCGACAGCGCTCCCCAACGCAACCAGCGTCAGGATCGTTCCGTGGATCCGCAGCAGCCGCCGCCGAAACGTGGCAATGCTCGAACTAGGTCGAGGCGTCGTCAATTGTCCTTGTTCCTGATCTCGAAAGCGAGTCGCTCCCGGCCGTTGCCATCAATTCTGGTTCCGGCGGGAGCTGCACCGATCTTCTCCACTGCGCGCTGCGAACGGTAGTTCTCGGGGCCGATCAGGAAGATGACCCGATCCACGAACGTGAACGCGTGTCGCAGCATCAGCTCCTTCATTTCGCCGTTGTATGTCCCGCCCCAGTACGCCCGAGCCAGAAACGTCCACCCGATTTCGATTTCACTCTGCTCCGCGTTATAGCCGTGGTAGCGAGAGCCGCCGATGACCTGGCCATCCTTTGCGTCCGTTGCGATGAGTGCACCACCGGAAGCCATCGCCTCATCGAAGAAGGCGCGGAACACCTCCGGTTGATACCGATCTCTAGCCGGATGCTGTTCCCAGATCAATGGATCCGCCGCAACAGCGAACAGGGCGTCGAAGTCGTCGGCGCGAAGTGGGCGGAGGTGGAGCAACTTGCCGCGCAAAACCGGCTGAAGATCAGGCGTCGTCAGGTCTCGATGCTTTAGTTACGGGCGTCACTACATGCGCAGTATCGTGGTGAACGCCCAGAGTGGAGTAAAGAAGATCACCCAATAGGCTGGCTGCCTGGGAGTGCTTCGATCCATGGCGGCGTACGAGTTGCCGATCTTGAACACGTACAGCGGCACCTGCCACGGAGGAATGGTCGCCTTAGGATTCCACACATGCAACAGAGAATCGACCGCTTGCCCCGCCCGCGCGCACGTGGCCGAGTCGGATACAAGAATTATCTCCGATGGAGGTACCAGGGGCACGCCGAAATCCAATCTGGCCTGAGCGCCAATCGCGCCTGAATCCATCATCCCGTTGATCTGATAGATCACATCCGCGCTATTGTGATCCGGCCAGTGACAGGTCGCCTGCCCGAAGGCTGGGCGCGCGAGAAAAAATGCGGACAGGAGAATGGAAAGTACGCGCATAGGCTATAGGTATTGGACGATCAGGAGAGAAGCTAGCCACGGTCTTGCTCTTCCACTTCCCGCTTCCTGCCTCCTAACAATCAACCACGAGTATCTCCGCCGAGCTAGACGAAACTAGAGCGCGTCGCCTCGGCGTCCCGAAGTGACTATCTGCGACCAGCCAAGCTCCGACCAGTCGAGCTCCTCCTCGATACGCTGGAACGCGGCATCGCCGATGGTGCCATCAGTACGCAAAGCAACGAGCCGCCGCCGCTGGGCTTCCGTGGCGGCGCGAATGACGGCTGAATCGTCGTCCGCGTTGTCGGCCTCAGTGGCCGACGATGACTTCGGCCCCGGTACCTCCGGCGTCGGTCGGTTCGCCTCTGCGCCGTCGGCTGCAAACGCCTTCTCCGCGCGGCGTAGCTGGACCGCGAAACGGCGTTGCACGAGCTCGGCGGATTCATCACCGTGGCATGCAGCAACCGCGTCGACCGCGGCGCGCAGATACTCCACGCGGGCGAGACGCACCTCGCGTTCTATTGAACCGTCATCCTTGATTCCCAGGCGCAGGATCAACGGCCGTAGAGTGAGCCCCTGCACGACGAGCGTGCCGAGGGTGACACCGAACGCGGTCGTGAGAATCAGGTCGCGGAAGGGGAATGCAGCTGGTAATGCCAGTGCAGCGGCCAGTGTCACCGTGCCGCGCATCCCACACCACCCGACCACCGCCGCACTGCGCCGGTCGAGCGCAACGGCGTCACGCGGGCCGGGCGTACCATCGACACTCGGGCGGCACCGCCACCGGCTGAACTCCGCCGCGCCAGTGACCCACGCAATCCGTGCAAGGATCACCACGGCGCACACCGCTGCCGCAAAAATCGCGTACCGCTGGCCCGTTGTTTCCGTCAGGCGAGCCAGGATGGATTTCAGCTGGAAGCCGACGAGGATGAACGCGAGAACGTTCAGCACGAATACGGCGACCTCCCACACCGCCCACGATTGTATGCGGAGTCGCGCGGGAATGAGCTCTGGTGCCCGGCGCGACGCCGCCATTGCGAAAACGACCGTCGTAATAATGCCCGAGAGCTTCAGCTGCTCGGCGAGGATCCAGACGCCCCGCAGAACTGGACAATCACAGCCGTAGACACGTCGCTGATCCGCACGATTACCATGAGCGACAATCGAGACAGCACCAGCGCGAGCACGACACTTCCGGCGGTGACCACCACCAGCATCGGAATCACACTCCATCCCGATATGAACCCGGTCATCGTCGCGCCGACAGCAAGGCGATAGACGAGGAGCGCGCTCGCATCGTTGAAGAGGCTCTCTCCCTCGAGAATGACGAGCAGTCGATTCGGCGGCCGGAGCTGCTTCAACACGGTAGTCGCGGCAGCGGCGTCCGGCGGCGCAACGATGGCGCCAAGCGCGATGGCCGC
>Ga0193723_1001002_pt1 | contig 11077 bp, 10 predicted proteins | sample H2m2metaG_FD_143042 | JGI IMG/M metagenome (GOLD analysis project Ga0193723, IMG submission 143042) | Soil microbial communities from a riparian zone of the East river system, Colorado, United States - H2m2 | ecosystem: Environmental > Terrestrial > Soil > Riparian zone | place: USA: East River... | reverse complement strand
GCTGAGTGAAGCCTCAGTGCCGACGAGATCGGCGATCGCCTGCTCGAGGTCTCGATGAATGGTGAAGGTGCCGCAGATGAATCGAACGCTTCCCGTTCCGGCACCGAACTGCTTGAGGCCATCGAGTCCTGCCGCCACCACCGCCGGGTCATTGCACAACCCGAGATAGTTGTTGGAGGACAGGATCACCACTTCTCCGCGCCCTTCCATTTGTACGCGGGCGTCCTGCGGCGAGGCCAGGTAGTTGAGGCGCTTGTAAACGCGCTCCTGCTTGAGCTTCTCGATCGCCGCGGTGAGCTCGGAATTGAATTTCGCGTTCAGTGCCACTTCGACCTCTCGGTGATTCGACGGTTCAGGCTATCTCGAAGATCACTTTGCCCGCTTCGCCCGATTTGATGGCCGCGATTGCAGCGTCAGCTTCAGCGAGCGGGAAGCGGTGGGTGATGACTGGCGCCGGATCGAACTCGCCGGAGCGGAGAAAGCGCGTCATCTGGTGCCACGTCTCGTACATTCGGCGCCCGACGACGCCGTAGATGGTGAGTCCCTTGAAGATGACCTCTGTCGCCAGATCGAAGTCGACCTTCTTCGACGGGATGCCGAGCATCTGAACCCGCCCACCGACGCGCACGAGCGCGAATGCCTGGTGAATCGCCGCGGGTACGCCAGACATCTCGAGCACGACGTCGGCGCCGAAGCCGGCGGTCGCGTCCTTCACGACCTTCTCGGCTTCTTCGGGATGAATGGCGTGGTGTGCTCCCATTTTTTTCGCGAGCGCCAGGCGGGTGTCGTTCACATCCGTCGCGATGATCTGGGAAGCTCCGGCCGCTTTGCAAATCCCAACCGCAAAGATTCCGATCGGTCCACATCCTGTTACGAGCACGACAGCGCCGGGAATCTCGGCCGTGAGCACCGTGTGGAACGCGTTTCCCATCGGGTCGTGGATTCCCCCGATGTCGTAGGAAATGTTGTCGTCCAGGTGCCACACGTTCGTGGCCGGCATCGAGATGTACTCTGCGAAGCAGCCGTCGCGATCGACGCCGATGATCTTGGTGAACGGGCAGATGTGGGCGTTTCCGGTTCGGCAGAGGAGACATCGTCCATCGACGATGTGGCCCTCCGCGGTGACGCGGTCGCCTTCCTTTACGTCGGTCACGAGGCGGCCGACTTGAATCACGTCGCCGGCGAACTCATGACCGACGACGAACGGCGGCTTGCATCGTCCCTTCGCCCACGCGTCCCAATCGTAGATGTGAACGTCGGTGCCGCACACGCCCGCACGCCGCACGCGGATGAGAACTTCGTCCTCACGGATCCGCGGCTCCGCGACATCCTTGAGTTTGAAACCGGGCGACGCGGATTCCTTGACCAGCGCTTTCACGAGCGGTCACTCCGTTGAGAGTCGAGAAAAAACTTTTGCGACGCGGCGAGTTCTAACCTGATCACTGCGAGCTGCTTTTGGAAGTGATCATCGCTTCAATGGAGTCGACGCCGAAAAGCATTGCACGCACATCTCTTGCATTCTATATTCGCGACGAGTCACGAGCAGTGATGCGCTCGTCGTCGCAACCAGTTCCTTTGTAAACAGCGTGCCGGTCAGGACGCGGTGCAGGACTCGCCGGTTCCATCAGGGTACTGGTGAGAGTTCTACTTCATCGTGGAGAGACAACATGGCAGCAGCGAGGAGACGCGGACGCAAATCCGCCGCGAAGAAGAGCGGTGGCAGAAGGAGCAAAGCCGCCCGCAGCGCATCGGCGAGGAAGGGAGCTCGCACACGTGCGCGGAACAAGGCGGCGCGCGCGGCAGCGCGGAAGAAACGCAGATAGGCTGCTTGGAGGAGAACGAAACGGAAAAGCCGGCGCTGTCGCCGGCTTTTTTGCATTTGCCGGCCTAGCGCGAGTAGCGCGCAGACGCCAGTTCCACGATCCGCGCGATCAGCGCCGGATACTCGAGCCCGCCCTTCTGCGCCGCGCGCGCGAACTCGCTGTGCTGCTCGAGGTAGCAGTTGGGATTCGCCTCGATCACATAGACCTCTTCGGCCGCCGTGACGCGAAGATCGATGCGCGCATAATCGCGGAGCCGCAACGCCTGGAAGGAATCTACGGCGACCTTCTGGATCTTTTCTGTGAGCTCCTCTGACAGATCGGTGGGGAACACCGACTTCGTCCCCTCGAATTCCGCCCCCTTCTCGTCGCCGTCGTCGCCCCACTTCGCCTCCCAGCTTGCGATCTTCGGCAATCCCGGCGGAAACTTGGAGAAGTCGAGCTCGACCAATGGCAGCGCCTCCACCTTGCTGTTGCCGAGCACACCGACGTAGAACTCCCGCCCGTCGATGAATTCCTCGACCAGCACGGCCGATTGATACTCCTGCTGGGTGCTACTGATCACGTCGAGCAGCTCTTTCACATCGTTCACGATGGATTTCTGAGTGATTCCGAGAGACGCGTCTTCCTGCGGCGGCTTGACCAGCAGCGGGAACTTGATGTCTCCCACCCAGTCGGACTGTCCGCGGTACATCGTAGCAAACTTGGCGCTGAGGATGCCGTGAAATGCCAGTACCTTCTTGGTGAGAGTCTTGTCGCCGGCGAGAATGAGCCCGGCGGGACTGGAGCCGGTGTACCGGAGATCGAGCAGATTGAGCAGCGCTGCGACGTTCGATTCGAGCGCGCTCTTCCCCCTGAATGATTCGGCGAGGTTGAACACCAGCTCGGGCTGCTCCTTCGTGAGCTCGTCGATCAACGGCTGAACCGCATCGTCAACCGCCAGTCTCCGCAGAGTGTGACCACTGGCCGTGAGTGCTGCATCGAGCTGGTCGAGCACGGGATCGACTGGCGGATCGAGTGCGTCCTTGCTGTGCAGGACTGTGATCTTCACGATTCGTCGGCCGATTCGGTGCCGTCGATGGCGTTGGTGTGGCGGTAGTTCATGATCACCGCGGTACCGAACGCAGTGAGCTCGATTAGAGTCGACGCCTCGAGTCCGCCGAGCTTCAGCTCGAGATGCGTCACCCGACTGGCGAGGAAGTCGACGAACTGTCGCACCACGGCGGCGTTCTCGCCGGTCCAGTACGATATGCGGGTGACGATCTCCCGACGGTGCCGCGCGATGAATTCACCCGCTGCAGCCGCACCCGGCGCGTGCTCCGCCGCCACGAAGATCGTTTTCAGATCGCCATCGAAGATGCGCTCGTCGCGGATTGGAATGCTCTCGTCGTTCTCCTTGTAGTGCTCGGCCAACGTGTAATGCATGGCCGCCACGGGCAGATCGTCGTCCGACGGCTCGGGAACTTCCGGGACCTCGTGTGCGATTTCCTTCATCACCCTATCGACGTACTCGAGCTTGGCGAGTGCCCCCCAACCTTCGTACATGCGCTGCCAGTCGAGACCGGGCGTGAGCCATACGGCGAAGGTTTCCGCGAAGTCCTCGTCCGGATGCTTCTGCGCGTACCAGCCGAGGATGTGGCGGACAAAGTCACGCGAGAACGGATCGGCCCGATACCGTTCGCGATACGGACGCGAATATGGTCCGAACATCTTCCGCCAGTCCGGGCGATCGTAGAGACGGTATGCATAGTTGAAGGCATGACCCGCCTCGTGCCGAAGATACCGCATTGACTCTTCGGCGCCCTCGACCGCCGAGGAGTAATCCTCCTCGATCCTGGATAGTCGCGCGTCGGCGAGATAGAAGGGAACCCCGATCAGCGGAGTACCATCCGGGCACCCCCACTGATCGCTCAGATAGACAGGTGGACGAAAGTCGAGGCCCTTTGCGGTAAGCTCTTCGTAAAGCTGGTTGACGAGCTTCTCGAGCAGCGTCCCCCGGATCTCCAGACCAATGTCGGAGATGCGCTGCGACAACAGCGCATGCCGTTCGCCTTCCCAGTTGGGGGCCGCTTGTTCCACGGCGACGAGTCGGGCAAGGGGCGTACCGGGTTCGGGACTGCCAACTGCAACTGAAGACTACCGGGTGAGGGCTTTCGGCTGGCCCGCGGGTGGCTGCGGGCCAGCTTGGACGCCATTCAGATCGAGCCCGGAGCCATTAGCGGTCCCGCCGACAGCCCTCCGCCGGTAGTCTTCAGTTGCAGTTCCCTATGGAATGCAAAAAAAGCCCCGCCATTCCTAGCGGGGCCAGTGAGTCGAGAGGTAGCCCGACCCGTTCTTTCCTATAGTAGCAATGCTCGCTTAAGCGGCGCGGGTAACGGTCTCAACGACCGGGTCAGGCACCGGACCCCAGATGTAAGCCGAGAATACCGGAGTTGGTTCCGTTCTATCGCCCCTGGAGATGATAATGCCGAGTGGCTCAGACGAGCCGTTATCCTTACGATCCTTTTTCATTCTAACTCTCACTTGGTAGATGCCGCAGCATGGCTTGAGCGCTTTATAGGCACCGCATGTGCCACGTTTGACGTCACTCACAAGTGGTTGTTAATAAAGGAGTTGCAAAACTCGACGCACTACTGTAGAGTCTCGAGTGTCGCAAAATGACACTCCATTAAAGGACAGGCGTGTCGTATCGACACTGCCTGTTCAGCTGGCGATCTTCCTGGCCAGAAAGCTCTTGGACGAGCTCGAGTCGTCCTCGACCGAGATGGACCACCCCTTGTACTGGCGTCGCAGCTCGGCGACGGAGAGACCGCGCTTGCCGCGGACGATGGTCCCAACCAGATGCACCCCGCCATCGCGCGTAGCTGTCTGAAGAAGGTCGATCGCGCGTCCCCGCTCTTCGGTGGTGAGTCCGCTGAACGCCTCCGAAGTGCAGACGAGGGCGCCGAGCGGAACATCGGGTGACCAGTCTGCGATGTCGGCGACATAGCCCTGGATCCGATCCCCGAGGCCGGCGGCGTGTGCGGCGTTCATCACGCGCTCGAGAGAATTGACCTCGCGGTCGACGGCCGTCACATCGCAGCCGTGTGCGGCCAGGTAGAGCGCGGTGCGATCTATCTCTCCACCGGCGACGAGGACCTTGGATTCGGCGGGCGGGTGGATCTCGCGAGCGAGCACGCCATCGGGCTGGATTCCCCAGTGTTCCGGACGCCGATACTCGGCGAGCAACTTGATGCGCTTTTTCCGCCAGGTGCCGTACGCGGGAATGCGGAGGCGCTTCCGGATGATGCGATCGACTTCCGCCCAGAGCAGAAGTTCGTCCATGGCGAACTGTTCGCCGGAGCGCAGCGACGCTGCCGCCTCGTCGCCAATCTTGAGAATGGCGGACCGCGACACCGACTCCTTGTAATTCTCGATCTCGTTCTCTACGTACAGCTCGTACTCGTGCTTGAGTGAGCGAGGACTATGTTGCGCCATTGAGTGGGGCAGAGGACACGTGCTTACTCAGGCGTTTAAGCTAGGTCCCTCGACCCATCCCGCAAGAGCGAGTTCAAAAAGCTCAACCGTTGGGGCACAACAACTTGCGACTCAATCTGCAGCCGAGATCAATCCAACGCGGAACGCGTAGCGAACGAGACTGACGACGTCGTGCATCCCCAGTCGCTTCATGACTTCACCGCGGTGACTCTCGATGGTCTTGACGCTGAGCTTGAGTCTGTTGGCTATCTCGCGCGTGCGGTGTCCGTCGGCAACCATGCGCAGCACTTCGATCTGTCGCGGAGTGAGACGGTGGAGCGGACGTCGAATCGAGACCGCATGCGAGATCGAGCCTGCCAGGCGACTGAGCTGCGACTTGGGGATGACGTCTTCGACTCCGGCGCGGACGGAGGCAACGGTTTGTTCGCCGTTGAGCGATGCGCTGACGACGATCAAAGGCGTGATGGGCCTCAGCCTGCGGAGAAGCCGGAGGGCGTTGCGCGTATCGACTTGCACGGAGGAGTGGTCGAGGAGAACTATGTCAGGAGCGAACTCGGGAAGCGCCGACGCGAATGCCTCTTCCGTATCGACGCGCTTGGTCACAGGCGACAGGCCCGCGCGGCTCAACTCGTGCTTTATCAGCTCGGCGTCGGATTCGCTGTTTTCCAGCAGCAGGACACGCAGGGATTTAGTCATAGAGGGCCAACGCACCGCACTGCGCTCACTTCTTCACCATACGTTTTGGGCCGGAACGCCATCACGCGACATGGGAGACTCCGTCGGGGTATCTACCATGATTATACTGTTCTTTATTATACTTTGTTGTACTTTAGTGGTCAACAGCCGGGCTGGTCCTGACGGCGGAGGTTCAGCGGCTTCGGCGTGTGGGGAGAGAGGTTACCACCAGCCTTACGGAGCGCCAATTGGGTAAACCCCTGAGGTCTCACGAGATAGCGGACCCGAACGAGCTGCTCGACATCGCTCAGGCAGCCGCCCTCCTGAACGTGAGCGAGACATCGCTCCGGCGATGGACCAACTCCGGACAGCTGCCGTGTCTTCGAATAGGACGCCGGCGCGAGCGAAGATTCCGGCGCGGCGACCTCCTCGCATTCCTGGAAGGCCACGCATCGGACATCAGTCCAACGATGGACCGCGTGGGTTCCGACAGGACCCCGAATCTCTCAGAGGGTCCCGTCACTCTCACTTTCGGGAGCCATCTCTGTGGACTTTACGCTTCCGATCTCGGCCGCATCACACTCGCGGTGCCCTTTCTTCTCGCGGGATTGAACGAGGGAAGTGTCTGCTTCCTGGTGGGACCTTCGAATACCCAGCGGCAAGCTCTCAAGTACATGAAGAAACAGCGGCCATCTCTTCAGGACGATATCGATGCCGGCCGTCTGATCTTATCGGAATACCACTCCGGCACACGGGGGCAGACCAAATACTTTCGCAGCCTGCTCGACAAAAAGATTGCCGGTGGCGCCCAGTCATTCCGCATCATCGGTGACCTGTGGGGCATGCGCTGCAAGGCGTCGGAGGAGGACTTGATCGAATACGAAGCCGACTACGATCAGCTCATCGCCCGCAACTACCCCGTCATTACGATCTGCATCTACGACGTGCGGAAGTTCTCCGGCGTTGAAGTACTGAACACGCTCAAAGGTCACCGCGATATCTTGCGGTATCCCCTCGAGAAGGTGCTCGCCTAGCCGGCACGCCGATCTTGTGCTGGTGAGGCTCGTGCACTGGTAGAAAGCTATGAACGGTAGGTCCGTACCGAGCCGGGCTGACTCGACCGAGCTTCTCGATATCAGCGAAGCGGCGCAGTTTCTGAACGTGAGCGAGACATCGCTCCGCCGGTGGACGAATGCAGGCGTGTTGCCCTGCCTTCGTATCGGCCTGCGCCGCGAGCGGCGGTTCCGTCGCGCAGACTTGTTGGGATTCATGGAACAGTCCACTGCCCCGCAACGTCCGGCCAATAGGGAGGAGGATTCGATGAAAGCGCTTGCCTGGAAAGACGAGCCGGTCGCTGCCGTCCATGGAAACCACCTCTGTGGAATCTACGGAAGCGATGCCGGCCGCCTCGATCTCTCCGTACCGTTTCTGCTCGACGGACTGCGCAGAAAAAGCGTGTGCTTCCTCGTCGCTCCAAGGCGTGCGCAAAAGGATATCCTGAAGGCGATGAAACGGAGGCGTCCTTCCTTGGACTCTGATATCAAGGCTGGCCGCCTGATCGTTAGCGAGCACCAGGATTCTCCGGCCGCCCAGTGCCGGTTCTTCGAGACCGCGATGTCAAAGGCCGAGGTCGAGGGGGTCGAGTCGTTCCGTGTGGTGGGCGACATGTGGGGCCTTCGCCTGAAAGTATCCGCGAAGCAAATGGTCAAGCTGGAGGTCGGCTTCGAGCGGCGTATCGTCCCGCGTTTCCCCGTCGTTGCGCTCTGCGCCTACGACGCGCGCAAGTTCGCGGGTGTCGAGCTGTTGGATGCGCTCAAGGACCACGACGACACCTTCAGGTTCCCCATGGGGAAGACACTCGCATAGCTAACCGTTGCGCGGCTGTCGGAGAGTGGTTTACGGCTCGACCATTCGGTTGCGTATCGCGTAGCGGACGAGCTCACTCACAGAGTGAAGGTGCAGTTTCCTCATGACGTTGGTCCGATGCGCCTCGACCGTCTTCACGCTGATTCCCAGCTGCGATGCAACCTCTTTGGTGCTTCGCGCCTCGGCAACGAGCTGCACGACCTGCCGCTCCCTCGACGTCATTCGCCTGGAAGGATCTTCGACTCCGTGTCTGGTGTTTTCACCCCTCAGGCCGGAGTCCAGGACAAACTCGGCCACGCGCGACGTGAAGAATGTTTGATGCTGTCTGAGCTTGTCGACGGCGGCGATGAGACTCTGATCCGCATCCGATTTCAGGACATAGCCGCGGGCGCCGGCCTTGATTACCTGCTGGGCAAGCTCCTCGGAGTGGTGCATGGTGAGTATCAGCACCTCGCTCTCCGGTGATTCCTTGAGGATGCGCGAGGTCGCCTCGAGTCCATTCAGTCCCGGCAAGCTGATGTCGAGGACTACGATGTCCGGCTTGAGCTCGGCGGCTTTGCGGACCGCTTCCTCGCCATTCGTCGCTTCCCCGCAGATTGCCCACCCCGGCTGGCTCTCCAACAGCGCGCGGACGCCGCGACGAACGACGGCGTGATCGTCGACGACCAGAAGCCGCAGCGGGGTCATTCTGACGGGCCCGGGATCGCGAGCCATGCGCGCACGGTCGTTCCTGTCGGGGTAGAGTCGACCTCCAGACTTCCGCCCAATTGCTCCATGCGCTCGCGCATTCCGCCAATGCCGAGCCCGAGCATGTGCTCGGAGCCGGAGAGCTCGCCATCGCGCATATGCGGCATGCCGCGACCCGCATCGCGAACTTCGAGCGTCACCTCGCCGTTCGCCGTCCAGAGACGGATCTCCGCCTCTGGACTCTCGGCGTGACGGTGGATGTTGATGAGGCTTTCCTGGATGACTCGGAAGAGCGCGATCTCGATCTCCTGAGGCAATCTGGGGAAGTCTTCCGGCAGCGACAGTCGAGTGCTTACTCCGCTCCTTTTTCCAAAGCCCTTCGCGAACCACCGGAGTGCGGAAACAAGTCCGACTTCGTCGAGAAATGGAGGATGCAGCAGGTAGGAGAGCGTCCGAATTTGAGTTATTGCCCGCTCTGCCAACTGTGCGCTTTCGGCGAGGAGAGCACGATCTTTTTCGGCGATGTCGGCAGCTGTTCTTTGCAGTGCGGCGAGATTCATCTTGAGTGCTGCCAGATCCTGGGCGGTTGTCTCGTGCAGCTCCCTCGCGATCCGTCTGCGCTCGTCGTCCTGCGCCTGCATCAGGCTCGAAGCCAGCGCTCGCACTTCGTTGAGCGTCGCGTTGAGCTGTGCTTCCGCCACTCTCTGCGAGGTCACGTCCACTACGGTTCCGAGGTATTCTCTCGATTCTCCTGGACCCCGATCCACCGGATGTCCGAGGAATCGCAGGTGCTTCATGGCGCCATCCGGCATGAAGATTCGATACTCGCCTTCGACCGCGATCCCTTGGCGCACGGCGTCTCGAAGAATGGTGTCGACGTAATCCCGCTCGTCGGGATGGATTCGCGCTATTACCGTCTCGCCGGGAGGCGGCCCTCCACTCGGATCAACTCCGAATATTCGATACATCTCCCGAGACCAGAACACTCCGCCGGCATCCGGATACATCGCCCAGCTTCCCGTATGGCTCACCCGTTGACTATGGGCGAGATACGCCTCGCTGCGTCTCAGCTCGTCCTCCACCCGCTTACGATCGCTGATGTCGTATGACATCGTCAGCAGGCAGGCCATGCCATCGAGATCGATGCGCTCTGCGAACGTCATCACGTAGACCGGTGATCCACTCTTCGAGCGGATCATGACCTCATAATCACGCACCGATCCCTTTTCATCGACAATGTCGACGATCGTGCCCCTGTCCTGAGGATTTGCGTACAGGCCAAGGCTGAGCGCGGTTTGCCCGATAGCTTCGTCACGTTCGAAGCCGAACGTCCGAATGAAAGCTCTGTTGACGACAAGGAGCTTCCCGTCGGGGAAAGAGCTGATCGAGGCCGGGACCGGGTTGGCATCCAACAGCTTCGCGAACGCCTGCTCCGAAGCGTCAGACAGCGGGGAAAGCGCCAGCGGCGAATCGTGGGTTATGATTTCCGGCATCCGATTGCAATTTACATCCGCGTCATACACTGGAGGCAGTGAGATACGCATGCCGGAGCTACCCGAAGTTGCGCGGGCAGCGCGCGCACTGACACGAGCGGCGCTGGGGAAGGGGATTGCGTCGGTGAGAGCAATCCATCCGGCCCTCAGGCGCAAGCTTCCGCCGAATCGCGCCCGGTTGGCAAAGGGGCGGCGCATCGAGAGCATCGAGCGACGCGGGAAGCACCAGCTTCTCCATCTCGACAGCGGTGACACCCTGGTCGTGCATTTTCGCATGAACGGGGACTGGGAAATTGGCACCACCTCCGATGCGCTCGACCGGTTCGCACGCGCGGTCATCGAGCTCGCCGACGGCACGCGCATTTCGCTCATCGATCGCCGCGCGCTTTCCTCGATCACGCTGGACAAGAAGGGCTCATCGTCGCTCCCGAAGCTTGGACGCGAGGCCAGCGATCGTTCTCTCGACGCGGATTACCTGCTGGATGCGCTCAAGCGAAAGAAGATCGCGATCAAACCAGCACTCATGGATCAATCCGTCCTGGCCGGTCTGGGCAACATTTACGCTGCCGAGGCTCTGTGGGAAGCAGAGATGGATCCGCGGAAACCGTCGTCCAAAGTGACCCGAGCAAAGCTTGAGAGACTTGTCGAGGCAATCAGGCTGGTGCTGAGTCCGAAGAAGCGTCTACCCGGACGCTACACCGACAAGCGCGGTGCCAGCAGGTTCGCCGTGTACGATCGAGAGGGCGAGATCTGCCGGCGCTGTGGTGGAACGATCGAGCGAATCGTTCAAGCGGGGCGCTCTACCTACTTCTGCCCCTCGTGTCAGCTTGGCTGATCGACCTTGAGGCACGGCGGCGGCGCTACTCCATCACTTCGAGCAGCGCCCCCTTGATGTAGCCCGTCTCGGGGATGGACAACACCTCTGGATGATCGAGGGGCTGCCCCGTGAACGCTCGGATGGCGACACGTCGTCCACTGTCGGCAGCGGCATCCTGGAGCATTTCCAGAAAGAGCGGCTTCGTCAGATGAAAGCTGCAGCTTGCCGTGTACAGCAGGCCG
>Ga0193723_1001000_pt1 | contig 11080 bp, 6 predicted proteins | sample H2m2metaG_FD_143042 | JGI IMG/M metagenome (GOLD analysis project Ga0193723, IMG submission 143042) | Soil microbial communities from a riparian zone of the East river system, Colorado, United States - H2m2 | ecosystem: Environmental > Terrestrial > Soil > Riparian zone | place: USA: East River... | reverse complement strand
AGTCAGGATCTGCAAAGCGAACCGTGAATGTGGGCCGTGCGAGTTTCTGAATTTCGTCTACGGAGAAATCGAAGAGCGAGCGATCGTAATAGATCCCGACCCCACCGAAGATCGTGGTACGATCGTCCGAGTCCAGCCCGTAGGAGAAACCGACCCGAGGCTGGAACGCCCCGTAGAAGGGCTTGCGGTTGTTCCCGGTGCTGATATAACGGCTCAGATCGAGTGGTGTTTTAAGCGAATCGTTGTATAGCGTCAACGTGTCGACCACGTTCTGTGGCGTGACGTAATGGGTGTTGATCATGCCTGACTCGAAATCCCACCGGACCCCGAGATTGATCGTCAGGCGCGGTGTGGGTGTCCAGTCGTCCTGGATGTACGCGCCGATCTGCGTGTTTTTCTTATTGACGAGGCCGGCGCCCGCCGCATAGATCAGTCGGTACGGGTTTCGATAGTCGTAGTGCAAGCTCGCGGCGCTGCTGTCGGTGGTGAAGTCGTGCGTGGCCGGGTTCACGTTCCGGGCAAAATCGAATTCGGGCGTCCCGTTGTTCAACTTGTTGATGTCGTAGGTCAGGAAGTCGACGCTGACGCCTCCCTTCAGCGCGTGCTTCTCATTCCCGCTGTAGGTCAGGTCATTCCGCAGGCCGACACGCTTCTGGATGAAATTCTGCGTGCTCACATCGCTGCCAATCCACGCCGTCTGTGTGTTGGCCGTGCCCGGCATCAGGTAGGTAAACCTGCGCGCGGGAATGCCGGGCGTGAGGGGCGATGGATCGCGCTGGAAGCGCGAGTAATCGATCTTGGATTCGTTCAGCCACGAGCCCATCACGCGTGTGTACCGAAGCTGGCCGATCGAGACGTTCTGCCGGAAGTCCGTCGCGGCCGTGTACGCCCGCGAACCCTGGAAGTCGCGCACGTCCGTCTCATGCCGGTTGTTGAAGCTGAGCTCCGCGGATGAGTGCTCGTTGAGCGCGTAGGTCAGTTTGCCGAACAGGAGTGTCTCGCGGAACGGCGAGGTGAAATCCCCGTTGTACTGCGTCAAATTCACCGTATCGATTCCCGGGAATCCCGCGGTCGGCGGTGTGATGTTTACGAGGTTCGCGCGGTTTTGATAGTTCCCCTCGTACGATCCGAAAAAGAAGAGCTTGTCCTTCATGACGGGGCCACCGGCGCTGAATCCTGTGACGTAGCGCGTGAAGTCTGGCTTCGCTCGTTGCTGGACGATTTGGAAGGTATCGAGGGCAACGAGAGCCTTGTTCTGATAGCCGAAGAACGCGTTTCCCGACCACGTGTTGCCGCCCGAGCGCGTGGTCGCGCTAATGATCGCGCTCGACGCCTTCTGGTACTCGGCCTTGAAGTTCTGTGTGATGACCCGGTATTCCTGAATGGCGTTTCTCGGGAACGGATTGCCGCGACTGGCATCTTGTCCCGCGACGCCGCCGCCGGTCAGGTCGTTCTTCAGACTGGATCCGTCGACGAACACGTTCGACTGATTGGGACTCGCGCCACCGGCACTGAATGTGCGGAACCCGATGGCGTTGACGCGATCCTCCGACACGCTGATCCCGGGTGCCAACGCGGCGAGGTCCAGGAAGTTGCGATTCACGGTCGGCAGCTGTTCCATCTGCTGGCGCGTGACGTTGGTCGCGACCTCGGACGTGCGCATCTCGATGGCCGGCGCCCCTTCGACAGTCACGGCCTTGAGCTCGACGGCTCCAGCCTGCACGGTGAAATCCGCGAGCAGTGTGGCGCCGATCTGCACGATCACCGGACGGGTCTGTGGCGAAAATCCGATCTTCCGAATCGACAGCTCGTAATTGCCCGGAACCAGACCGGGCATGATGTATGAGCCATCCGCGCGCGACGCGGCGCTGCGAACCACACCGGTTTCCGTCTGCCGTGCCTGGATTGCCGCGTCTGCGACCGCCGTCCCATTCTGGTCCTTGACGTAGCCGCGAACGGTGCCGGTGGTGGTTTGTGCGCTGAGTGACAGAGGAAAGGCCAGCAGAGTGAGGCAGGCGAGCCACAGAAAACGATGACGCGACATGGGCCATCTCCCGTGAGATCGAGTGAGTGACAGAAACTTGCCAACACAGTCCCGCATGGCGCTAGGGCTTCGCTTGTCCTGTTTTGCGCCGTAACTTTTCATGCACCTCCCCTCGCCCAGAGAGCGCACTCCTATGTCGCATGTTCGCCACATACTGATTTTCTCGATTCTGCTGGCCTCCCCAGCTGCGGCGCAGAACCTCGACTCGCTCCTCGCGCGCATGACGCTCGAAGAAAAACTCGGCCAGCTCAATCTCCTGTCGGCCGGCGGGCGCGCGTCACCAGAGCAGATGCAGCTGGTGCGCGCGGGGAGACTGGGCGGGCTGTTCAACGTCATCGGCGCCGAGAACACCAACCCCCGTCAACGCATCGCGGTGACCGAGTCGCGGCTCAAGATCCCGCTGCTGTTCGGCCTCGACGTGATCCACGGCTATCGCACCATCTTCCCGATTCCGCTCGGCGAAGCGAGCTCGTTCGATCCCGATGCCGCCGAGGCGACGGCGCGGGCGGCGGGGCAGGAAGCGGCGGCGTTCGGGATCAACTGGACCTATGCGCCGATGGTGGACATCGCGCGCGACCCGCGCTGGGGCCGGATCGCCGAAGGCTCGGGTGAGGATCCCTATCTCGGCTCGCTGCTGGCTGCCGCTCGAGTGCGCGGCTTCCAACAGAACATCTTTGCCACGGTGAAGCATTTCGCGGGCTACGGTGCGGCGGAGGCCGGTCGTGAATACAACGAGACGGAAATCTCCGAGCGCACGATGCGCGAGATCTATCTGCCGCCGTTCAAGGCCGCGGTGGACGCGGGTGTCGCGAGCCTCATGTCGGCATTCAACGACATCTCAGGCGTGCCCGCGTCGGGCAACGCCTGGCTGACCGATACGGTGCTGCGCCGCGAATGGGGATTCACCGGCTTCGTCGTGAGCGACTGGACGTCCGTCGCCGAGTTGATCAACCACGGGGTCGCCGGGTCACAGGCCGAAGCAGGGCGACGCGCGCTGACGGCGGGCGTGGATATGGATATGCAGAGCGGCATCTACGCCGACTCGCTCGCGGCGCTGGTGCGGAGCAACCAGATCCCGCTGGCGGTCGTCGATTCGGCCGTGATGCGGATCCTGCGCGCCAAGCAGCGGCTCGGCTTGTTCCGCGACCCCTATCGGGCTCGAACGGCGCCGCCCACCACCGAACTTCGGACATTGGCGAGGAGAGTTGCGGGAGAGTCCATCGTTCTGCTCAAGAACGAGCGTTCGCTCCTGCCGCTCCCGAAGTCCGGTCCGGTCGCGGTGATCGGCCCGCTGGCGGACAATAAAGAGGAGCCGCTCGGGCCCTGGCACACGCAGGGTCGCGGCGACGACGTCGTAACGGTGCTGCAGGGGATCAAATCGAAAGTGCCCTCGGGAACGCAGGTGCTCTATGCCCAGGGCTCAGGGATCGAAGACACGGCGACTGCCGGATTCGCGGCGGCGGTCGCCGCCGCGCGGCAGGCCAAGGTCGCGATTCTCGTGCTGGGCGAGCGGGGCGACATGAGCGGCGAAGCAGCCAGTCGTTCGTCGCTTGGTTTACCTGGAGTGCAAGAACGCTTGCTGGAAGCGGTCGCTGGGACGGGCACGCCCGTCGTGCTCGTCCTGATGAACGGCCGGCCGCTCATCCTCGAGTGGGCCTCGGACCATGTCCCGGCGATCGTCGAAACCTGGTTCCTCGGCGTCGAGGCCGGAAATGCGACGGCTGACGTGTTGTTCGGCGACGTCAACCCGAGTGGCCGGCTGCCGATCACGTTCCCGCGGGTGCTGGGACAGGTCCCGCTGTACTACAATCACCGTAACACCGGCCGCCCCCCCGACGTGAACAACAAATTCTCGTCGAAATACATCGACGTACCCGTGACTCCGCGCTATCCGTTCGGCTTCGGGCTGTCCTACACGACGTACGCGTACAGCAATCTCAAGCTCAGTGCCGCGCGGGCCCGCGCCAGCGATTCGATCACGGCGACTGTGACCGTCGCGAACACCGGGAACCGCGAGGGCACGGAGGTCGTGCAGCTGTATGTCCGCGACGAGGTCGCCAGCGTCAGCCGCCCGGTGCGCGAGCTGAAGGCGTTTCGTCGCGTCGCGTTACGACCTGGTGAGTCTCGAACTGTGGAGTTACGGATAGCGGTCCGCGATCTGTGGTTCTACGGTCTCGATATGAAGCCCGTCGTCGAGCCCGGCACGTTCCGGGTTTATGTCGGCGCGAACTCGGCGGAGGGCCTCGAAGCGACGTTCGAATGCATCCCCTGATTCTTGTCGCATTGCTCCAGGCACACCCAACGGTGTGCTACGAAGTGTTCGTGCGGTCGTTTTACGACAGCAACGGCGACGGAATCGGCGACCTGCGCGGGCTCACGCAGAAGCTCGACTACATCGCAGGGCTCGGCGCCGATTGCGTCTGGCTGATGCCGGTGGCGGAGTCGCCCAGCTATCACGGCTACGACGTCACCGATTACTACAAGATCGAGCCCGACTACGGGACGAACGACGATTTCAAGACGTTCGTCACGGCGGCGCACCAGCACCACATCCGCGTGCTCGTCGACTTGGTGCTGAACCACACCTCCAGCGAGCATCCCTGGTTCCAGGAGGCGCTGAAAGACTCGACGTCAGCGCATCGCGGCTGGTACCGCTGGTCGGCGACGGCGGGAAACAATAACTGGCACAAGTCACCGCTCCGCGACGAGTACTATTTCGGCCTGTTCTGGAGCGGGATGCCGGACCTGAATTACGAGAATCCGGCGGTGCTCGACGAGATGAAGCACGTCGCGCGCTTCTGGCTGGACTCGATGCATGTCGATGGATTCCGCCTGGATGCCGTACGCCACCTGGTCGAAGTGGGGACCGAGGTCTCCAATACGCCGGGCACCCATCAAGTGCTGCGTGATTTCGGGCAGTATGTGCGCAGCATTGCGCCAGAGTCGTACACGATCGGGGAGGTGTGGGACAACACGGACGTGATTCTCACGTACTATCCCGATCAGCTCGACGCCTACTTCGCGTTCCCCATCTCCGAAGCACTGATGGAAGCGGTGCGCACCGGGAAGGTGGGAGGCCTGATCCCCACGATCCTGCAGTTCCAGCGCGCCGAACCTGCGTATCGCTGGGCGCCGTTCCAGCGCAATCACGATCAGACCCGCACGCTGACGGCACTGGGGGGGGGCAACGGCACCGCGGGCGCCAGGCTCGCCGCGACGATTCTGCTCACGCTGCCGGGGGTGCCGTTCGTCTATTACGGCGAGGAGATCGGGATGACGGGCGACAAACCGGATGAGCGGTTGCGCACGCCGATGCAGTGGACGGCCTCGTCGCGAGGATTCACCCAAGGGAAGCCGTGGGAAACGCTACAGGCGGACACGTTGACGACGAACGTCGCGGCAGAAGAACGGCGGCCCAATTCCCTGCTCAAGCTGTATCGCTGGTTGATTCGGCTGCGCGAGAATCACGCGGCGTTGCGAATGGGCAGACTCGAACCGGTCGAAACGGGCAACGAGGCGTTGCTCGCGTACGTGCGGAAGGACAGCACCGGACAGGTTCTCGTGGTGGCCAATCTCGGCACGACGCCCGCGATGCTCGCCTTCCCCGGGCGATTCTTCTACCGCAGCCTGCTCACTCCAGGCCGAACCCGCTCAGCGCTGCCCACGCTCGAGCCGCGTACGGCTTACATCTACGAGATCACACAACGTCCATGAAGCGAACGGTCGCGAATGCCGTTCCAGTTCTGCATATTGAGAGCAACAAAGGGGGGCCTATGGCCCGCTATCCATCTCACGTTCTCCCGGCTGTGGCGCTCATCATTGGTGCCGTTCTTGCCTGGCCGTCGCAAGCACGCACTCAAGTGGCTACCGAAAAACCTCCCACGCCTCCACCGACGTCGATGCGGGCGAATGAAGCCGCGCGTGAAAACGCCACGACCCTCGCTCAAATGCTTACGGGCCGCCTTGCCGGCGTGACGGTGTCCCCAGCCCCCGACGGCGGGATCATTGTGCGCATGGGGGGCCCGACGTCTTTCTATTCGGACCAAAGCCCGCTCTTCGTGGTCGACGGCGTGCCAATCGAGTCGAGCCGGAGCACGTTGAACTGGCTCAATCCACACGACGTCGAATCCGTTCAAGCCCTCAAGGATCCGAGTCAGACAGCGATCTACGGCGTTCGCGGCGTGAACGGCGTGATCATCATCAAGACGAAAGGCGCCCACTAACTGCAACGGATCAGCCTCGGCGGGATCGACTACGCCATCCTGATCATCTACTTCGTCTTCGTGCTCGGCATCGGCTGGGCGCTGAGACGCCGCATCCGCAGCAGCGAAGACTTCTTCCTCTCGGGCCGGTCGATCCCAGCATGGATCGCCGGCCTCGCGTTTATCTCGGCGAACCTGGGCGCGCAGGAAGTGATCGGGATGGCGGCGTCGGGCGCAAAGTACGGCATCATGACGAGCCATTTCTACTGGGTGGGCGCGATGCCCGCGATGGTGTTCGTCGGACTGTTCATGATGCCGTTTTACTACGGCTCGCGCGCCCGCTCCGTGCCCGAATATCTGAAGCTGCGCTTCGACGAGAAAACGCGCGGGCTGAACGCGATCACGTTCGCCATCATGACCATCTTTTCCTCCGGCATCTCGATGTACGCGCTCGCAAAGCTGCTCGAGCTGGTGCTGGGCTGGAGCTTTCACGGCAGCATCGTGGTGTCGGCCGTGATCGTGCTGATCTATATCTTCCTTGGCGGGCTCACCTCCGCGATCTACAATGAAGTGCTGCAGTTCTTCCTCATCGTCCTGGGCTTCCTGCCGCTCGTCCTGCTCGGCCTGAAGGATGTCGGCGGGTGGAGTGGCCTGACCAGCAAGCTCGCCGTCGTCGCCACGAACGCCGGATTCGAGCCCGGCGCCTGGTCCCATTCCTGGAAGTACATGGATTCGCCGACGCACAACCCGATGGGTATGGAGTGGTTCGGCCTGGTGATGGGGCTCGGGTTCGCGCTGTCGTTCGGCTACTGGTGCACCGACTTCCTCGTCGTGCAGCGGGCGATGGCCGCGGGCTCGATGACGGCGGCGCGGCGCACGCCGCTGATTGCGGCGGTTCCGAAGATGCTGATGCCGATGCTCGTGATTCTGCCGGGGATGCTGGCGATCGGGTTGCATGCCACACGCGGCGGATTCCTCCCGATCGGCGACGACGGCCAGCCGAATTACAACCTCGCCATCCCGATGATGCTCGCGCACTACCTGCCGTCGGGCCTCTTGGGGCTCGGACTCACCGCGCTGATGGCGTCATTCATGTCCGGTATGGCCGGGAACGTCACGGCCTTCAACAGCGTGTGGACGTACGACATCTATCAGACACACATCCGCCCGGGGCAGACCGATCAGCATTATCTCCGCGTGGGACACGCGGCGACGGTGTTCGGCATCCTCGCCAGCGTGCTGGCGGCCTACTCGGCAACCCGGTTCAACAACATCCTCGACATGCTGCAGCTGGTCTTCTCGTTCGTGAACGGGCCGCTGTTCGCGACGTTCCTGCTGGGGATGTTCTGGCGCCGCACGACGGGGCACGGCGCGTTCTACGGGTTGTTGACGGGGACGATCACCGCGGCGCTGCATTACGGGCTCACGTTGCCGCGCGGCTCGGTGCCCGGCATCAAGGGCGGGTTTCTGGGCGCGGTGCTGCACACCTATCCGAGCGAGATGGCGCTGAACTTCTGGACGGCGTTATTTGCGTGGACCGGCTGCTTCGTGGCCACGCTGCTCATCTCCCTGTTCACGAAACGCACCAAGACGGACGAGGAGCTGCGCGGGTTGGTCCATTCCCTCACGCCGCGCCAGCGCGACGGGGACATGCCGTGGTACAAACGGCCGGTCACTCTCGCGGTCGCCATACTCGCCGTTTCGGCGCTCCTCAACGTGATTTTCTGGTGATGGTGCCATGAGACTCGACGTGCGATGGCCAATCGGCGGGATGTTCTCGATCCTCGGGATCATGCTGACACTGTACGGAGCGTTGTCGAGCCCAGCCATCTACGAGCGCTCGCTCGGGATCAACGTGAATCTGTGGTGGGGGCTCGTCTTACTCGTGTTCGGGCTCGCGATGCTGTGGTTCGCGTATCGCGCCTACCGCGAGTCGAAGCCCAAGGTGACGGATTCGACCTCTACGCCGTAACCGCCCGGCTTGACCGTTACGCCATCCTCACGCCGCAATGAAAGTTGCAGGCGTTCCAGGTGCTCGAGCCGCGGCCGGTCGGCTGTGCCGCCGCGACCCACCGCTGCCTCTACCCAGTAGTTCCACTCACCGGGGAAGCCTTCCGGGAGCAAGACACCGCGGCCGACGGTGAACGTGGGGAGCGGCACGCTTTGCTCGCTCCAGGTGCTGTCGACCGGAATCGCCGCGGTCCAGCAGGTACCGTCGTCCTCCATCAATGTGACGTGCAGCGTTTGACGGGCTCCAAGCCCGCGGAGACGGAGCCGCAGCTCGTTCGCAGCGCCAATGGTCTCCCGTCGCGCCAGGACTCGCGTCTTGATCACCAGGGACGCCGTATAGTCCGCTGGACTCCAGCCGCTCGAATCGACAGGGAGCTCGAGGTGGAAGATCGGCTGCCCGCTCGCCCCTGAGATCGCCACGCGGAACAGCCCGCGACGTCCCGCATCGCCGATCCGGGTAAATGCCAGGCGAGCCGCGTCGGCAGCGGGGTCGAACAGCCGCAGCGGCGTCGTTGCCGCGACGACGTCGAACCGCCAGTGGTCCGGCGCACTGTAATTCCAGTCGGTTGGCTTGCCCGCGACGCTGCCAGGGAACGTCGTCGCTGAGTCGCCCCGAAAGGCGGTGATGACGAATTCATAAGGACCGTTGTGCAGGGCGATGGAGGGTATGGAGCTTGTGAAGTCGTACCCACCTGCGGCCCGCATTGGGAAGCCACGATAGAATACGCCCGGCGCGGCACGGACGAACAGCTTCACCGAATCCGGCGGCGTCGTGTCGACGACCCGGGCCCGCAGCTCCGCATCGCGCCCCAGGAGATACTGGGGTGCGGCGAGAGACACCACAGCGAGCGGCGCCGAATCGGGCGGAGGCCCGTGGTACTCTTTCAACCCAACGCGGCCGAGGCTTTGCGGAAGCGTCGAGACGTCGACAGGTCCGCTGCTCAGCACGTAGACGCCCGGTGTCACGGTGACCTGCCCCGCGCGCGAGATCTGTGGATTCCCCGCTGTGAGCCGTTGTGCCGAGAAGGATGGGCCGAGGTCGGGCAGCGTGATCGTCATCGGCCAGGCCCGGCTGATCGCGCGCGTCACGATCTTGGAGGCGCTCGGCGCCTCGAACGGATCACGAATCGACACCGCGTCGGGATAGACCTCGAGCCGCCAGACTCCGGGCCGGATCTTGTCCAGGAAATAGACCCCCTCGCCTTCATACGTCACCACCCCGGACGACCCGTGCCCGGCGACGCGTTGCAGCGCCGCGGGATCGGGTGGCGTGGCACTGGTCGAGCTCGTGTAGAGAAACGCGTCGCGCGCGACCAGCTCGCCCAGGTCACCGTCGTACGAAATGTGGAAGTCGCCGAACCGTGTGTTCTCTGGGTAGGGTCCATACTCCTTCATTCTGGGAAGACGTCGCATCACCTCGGCAGCGATAACAGCGCTGAGAGCCTTGCGCGGCGTGTAGACGAGGTTCAGGTAGTGCGTCTGCCAGCCGAGGTTGCGGGACGACGTTGCCAGCATGTCGTAGGCGAACATCGCGGCAAACTGTGTCCCGACCGCGCGAAACGTGCGGGCCATCGCGGGATACATCGTGCCGGTGCGCAGATCGGGGCTGTCGAACTCGTACACGATGCGCGGTAAGTGCGCGAGCTCGGGCCGCAGCATGTCGGGGTAGGCGTCCGCACCGCGAAGGTAGTTCCCCTCCAGCTCGTGCCCGGCATTGAGGCCGGTTGGATACCAGCCGAACGTGATGCCTTGCGCCTTGGATCGCCGAATGGCGTCGGCGATCCGAAAATCCTGGCTCACGTTGTAGAAAATGAGCTTCTGGCAGCCGGTGCTGCGGACGGCGTCGCTGAGCGCGTTGATGTAACGGACCGACCCTGGCAGGTCTTCGGGGTGATGCCACGGCTCGTTCACCAGCTCGATAAAGACGATGGAGGGCTCGTCCTTCAGCGCGAGGTGCGTGTACGGATTCACGTGATTCAGGATCTGGCGCAGGTAGTTCACCTGCGCGGCCAGCGCCTGAGGGTCCGTCCCCATGCGGCCCTTGCCGAAGCGCCGGCCGAAACCCGGAGCCGTGGTGTCGCCGAGCGCGTCGGGCCAGTTGGAGCCGTAGAGCTGAATCGGGCTGAACAGCATGGAAATGCCGCGCTCTTTGGCGCGCGCGATCAGATAGTCGAGGAGATCGAGGTGATCGTTGGCGATGAGGTTGCCGGCCGTGTCCACCGCTTCCCAGTCGCCCCAGAAGGTGAGCCGCATGCCGTCCCACCCCATGCGGGCGAACTGCGCCATGTCGTCATCGATCATGCGCTTGCGGTCGGCGTGGATGTACCCAGCGGCGCGATAGTCGGACGCTGTCGTGAGCACGTAGTTCGCGCCGAAGAGGCTCACCTCTTTCTGGTTATCCCGCCAGCGAACCACGCCCTGGTTGTCGAGGTAGACGCCCCCCCCCTGCGTGAGCGCGAGGATCGTGAGCAGGATCAGGGGTGGTACTCCCGCTCGGTGTGTCCCGCGAGCTGCGAGCGGTAGAAGTACACATCGCGCAGATGGCCCGCGGCATACCGCTCGGCCTCGTCGTTGAAATGTGGCGATGTGAGCGAGCCGCTTTCGCCGCCGGCGGTAATCGCCTGCGCGCGCACGCTGTCGCCGAACTCGACGACGGCGACGAAGCTGTTTCCGCTCGTGCCGTACCACTTTTTGGTATTGGGGTAGGCGCGGGCCCCGAAGGCGGCGAGCGAGCCCCACGCACTGGCCGTGAACGGCACCGGAATGCTCGGGCCGGCGTCGTCGAAATGCGGTGCGATGTCGTCGTTGATCCGCTGGAAGCGGT
>Ga0193723_1000999_pt1 | contig 11083 bp, 10 predicted proteins | sample H2m2metaG_FD_143042 | JGI IMG/M metagenome (GOLD analysis project Ga0193723, IMG submission 143042) | Soil microbial communities from a riparian zone of the East river system, Colorado, United States - H2m2 | ecosystem: Environmental > Terrestrial > Soil > Riparian zone | place: USA: East River... | reverse complement strand
CACGTCTTCTGGATAAGGAATGGGCTCAAAAATGCCCTTGTATTTAGCGGTTGTATTTCCACCTGGTTTTGCGGCGCTCCTCGGCTGTCGCTTCTTGGTCTGCGCACCGCCTGAGGTGGAACATAGGACAGTAAATACCAACGCAGCAACGGCGATAAGCGCGCTCGCAGTCTTCAAATTTCGGCTTACCATCTCACCCCTCCTTTGCTTTGAGAACCATCCAGGTAAAGATTAGGTCGCTTGGGGGAGGTACCGTAAACCAAAAAAAACAGGCTGTCAACGTTGGCCGACTCAAGCTCTCCTCCCAATGGCTTTGTGCATCTCATGAAACGATTACAAAAGGAAAACCCGGAGGAAATATGCAGACTGCACATGAACTATTTCTACATGAACTTGGCGACATGCTTGACGCGGAAAAGAAGCTGGTCGAAGCATTAAGTACACAAGCTCAAGAGTCGAGTCGTCCTGAGTTACAGAAAGCATTTCAAAGTCATCAGGCGCAGACTGAGAAACAGATCCAGCGGCTGGGACAAGTATTTGAGTCACTGGAAGAGCAGGCGAAAGAGGCAGAGTGCAAGGGCGTGAAGGGCCTAATCGAAGAGCACGACACATTTAAACAGGAAGAAGAACCATCCGAAGACTTGCTGGATGTCTTCAATGTTGGAGCAGCCATAAAAGTCGAGCGCTACGAAATCAGCGCTTATGAGGGCCTGATCCGGTTGGCTCAGCAGATGGGGCATCGGAAGGCGGTGCAACTGTTGAATCAGAATTTGAAGGAAGAACAGCAGACCGCTAAGAAGATGGAAGCATTCAGCAAGAAGCTGAAACCAGAACAATTGGGCATGGAAGAACAAGAAGAATCCGGTCGCCGCGGTGCGAGGGGAGAATCATCTCGCCGCCGTGGACGACGCGCAGCGTAGCTCCATAGACGATTTGAAACTAAGGAGGCGCCAGCATTTCAATGTTGGCGCCTCCTTGTTTATAGGTCGGCGGGGGCATTCCAAGTGGACATGATAATGAGTTCCAAGGCGCGTCTAACCAGTCGGAAGTTGTTTGCGAACTGCAAAATTGGCCAAACCGTTGGCCTCGACGTTATTTTCGCGGCGAACGTGTGCGATGGAAAAACGCAGACAGCGCGCCAGTTTGCGGCAGATCCAATTCAGAGAATACAAACGCGGGCTGCGACACCCATACTCACCCTTCATCTGCCTGACCACAACCTCGGAATCCGAGTAAACGTGCAGCGAGTTGGCCTGGAGTGACACCGCGCACTGCAGCGCTTCGAGCAGGGCAACATACTCGGCGACATTATTGTCCTGTCGGCCGATAGACTTTGAGATCTTGATTTTGCCGCCCCGGGATCCTTCGATCACCACACCAATTCCCGCCGGCCCGGGATTGCCGTGCGAGCCGCCGTCAACGTGAGCTACCAGATCTGCCATTCGATTTCCGTCTAGTTACAAAGTGCGTCGAAAGTTTTCCGGCGTCAAGATGTTTATTTGGTGTCCGTCGTTTTTCAATGACAGCGGTCACAATTGTGGAAGTTTTTGTGGAAAACGAGGCAATATGCTTTTCGCAGTGCGCAAGTGGGATTGTGCTCAACAGATTACAATTCGCCAAGTTTTCCACCGGCTTGCGTCAATTGCACCAACAATCGGCGTTGACATTGAAGAGTGGTCCGCTTACCTTCGCTTGCGTCGACGGCTGAAAGGGTTAGTTGGCGTACGAAGCCAGCAAGTCCAAAGTAAGCTGGGTGATTAGTCCGGCGGGCGAAAACCCGATGGACAACCAAACCCGAAAAAACCAACGACTCTGCGAGGAGTAGTTGGGGTTTGGAACTGCGAAAGCAGTGATTACATCAGGGGCTGTGACGGTGCATGCGTCCACGCGGTTGGCTCTCTCGCAAAGAGTTGACTGCTAGAGCATAACCAATGTCGCAGCCTTTTAATTTTTGTCTTCAAGTCTCCGTCTCCGGACTTGCTTACCACCATCGCTCTGCCGCACAGTTCGCCGATCCGAAGGCCGGCAAACGTGTCGGCGCTCAGTTCCTCGACAGCGCAGTCACACTCTCCATCCCTTTTCCCTTCCTTCCCTGATAACTAATCCACACGCGGCTGAGATCGGTTTTCTGAGCCTTTGGCATCCCGATCGCCAAATCTGGTCGGCGGGTTTCCCCGACTCTAAAGGCTAAACTGCGGCATCTAATTATGTTAGGCTCATGGCAGAATTCCCCTTAGGTCAATCAGGACTGAAACTTTGATCAATACCCTTGTCGCTAAGGTCTTTGGAACCCGCAACGAGCGGGAGATGAAACGTCTCCAGCCCGTTGTGGACCAGATCAACGCGCTCGAAGCCCAAATGCGGGCGGCGACTGACGACGACTTGCGGGCCAAAACCGATGAGTTTCGGGCCAAAGTCGCTGAGCGATTGGGACAGATCAAGGACGATGCGGATGGCGACCCGGACCGAACTAAAGCACTCAATACCGAACGCGACATCGCACTCAAAGAAGTCTTGCAAGAAATCCTTCCCGAGGCATTTGCGGTAGTTCGTGAGGCTGGCCGGCGCATCCTCAATATGCGGCACTTCGACGTGCAGCTTCTTGGTGGCATGGTGCTGCACCAAGGCACCATCGCCGAAATGAAGACTGGTGAAGGAAAAACCCTGGTCGCTACGCTTCCCGTGTACCTGAACGCGCTGAGCGGTCGCGGAGTCCACGTGGTTACGGTGAACGACTACCTGGCCAAGCGCGATTCCGAGTGGATGGGCAAGCTCTACCGCTTCCTGGGGTTGAGCGTAGGTGTAATTATCCACGATCTCGATGACGAACAGCGCCGGGAGGCGTATGCCGCCGACGTCACTTACGGCACGAATAATGAGTTCGGATTCGATTACCTGCGCGACAACATGAAGTTTGACCTGAAAGATTGCGTCCAGCGGGGCCACAATTACGCCATCGTAGATGAGGTTGATTCCATCCTGATCGATGAAGCGCGCACTCCTCTCATCATCAGCGGCGCCAGCGAGGAGTCCACCGACAAATATTTCCGGGTAAACCGCATCATTCCCAAGCTGAGCAAAGGCGAGGAGATCAGTAAGTCGATCGAAGAGAAAATCCTGACCGGCGATTTTGTGGTGGACGAGAAACATCGAACCATCACAGTCACCGAAGACGGCTGGGAAAAAGTGGAGCAGTTGCTGGGTATCGGGAACATCGCCGATCCGGAAAACTGGGACCTGAAGCACCACGTGGAAACTGCGATCAAGGCCCATGCCATTTATCGACGCGACGTGGATTACGTGGTTAAAGATGGCGAGGTCATCATCGTAGACGAGTTTACCGGCCGCATGATGCCGGGACGTCGGTGGTCGGACGGTCTGCATCAATCCATCGAAGCCAAGGAAAATGTAAAAGTTGAGCGCGAGAATCAGACCCTCGCCACCATTACTTTTCAGAATTACTTCCGGATGGATAAAGAACTGGCCGGCATGACCGGTACGGCTGAGACTGAGGCGACAGAGTTCGACAAGATTTACAAACTTGATGTGCTGGTAATTCCCACTAATCAACCGCTTCGCCGCGTCGAGAACGCGGACACGGTGTACCGCACGGAGAACGAGAAGTACGTTGCTGCCGCCAAAGAAATTCAGGACCTGAACGTTAAAGGTCAACCGGTGCTGGTAGGTACCACATCGATTGAGAAATCGGAACGGCTTTCCGACCTGTTGAAAAAGCGCAACATCAAGCACGTGGTGCTGAACGCGAAATATCACGAGAAGGAAGCCGAGATCGTGGCACAGGCCGGGCGCAAAAGCGCAGTTACTATTGCCACCAATATGGCGGGCCGCGGCACGGACATCCTGCTGGGTGGGAATCCCGAGTTCATGGCTAAACAGGAGTGCTTAAAAAAGGGAATAGCGCACTCGGTGCAGGCCGCGCAGGGCAAGATTGATCCGCGGACCGATCCAGAGAAGAACACGCTCTTCTATCACAACAACAATGAATATGCAGTTCCGACGGAGCAGTGGAACGAAATCCTCTCGCGATACAAGTTGCAGACCGATGTGGAGCACGAGGAAGTTGTGGGCGTTGGCGGGCTGCACATCCTGGGTACCGAGCGCCATGAGGCCCGGCGAATCGATAATCAGCTTCGCGGTCGAGCCGGACGGCAAGGCGATCCTGGTTCTTCACGGTTCTACCTTTCTTTAGAAGACGACTTGATGCGCATTTTCGCCAAGGAGTGGGTTTCCAACCTGCTTCAGCGGCTGGGGATGGAAGAGGGCGTGCCAATTGAGTCGCGGCTGATCACCCGGCGAATCGAGGCGGCGCAGAAAGCCGTGGAGGCGCAAAACTTCGAGTCCCGCAAACACTTGTTGGAATACGACGACGTGATGAACAAACAGCGCGAGGCAGTTTATGGCCTGCGTCATCGTTTGCTTGAGGGCATAGACCAGAAAGATCTCATTGTTGAAGAGTATGTCGCCGGAATTCTCAGCGATTTGCTGGATAAGTATGCGGCCAAAGACGAGCATCCCGAGAATTGGGATGTGAAAGCGCTGAAGAATGACATTTTCACGCGCTTTGGGGTGGACATTTATGAAGAGGGAGTTAAAGCCGACCAGCTAAGCCGCCAGGAACTGGGCGACGCAATTTTCGACCGATTGAAGCAGCGCTACGACGCCAAGGAACGACTGATTGGCGCAGACGCCATGCGCTATCACGAACGCATGATCATGTTGAGTGTGCTGGACGCACAGTGGAAAGATCACTTGCTCAACATGGACCACCTGAAAGAGGGCATCGGTCTGCGAGGCTACGGTCAGCACGATCCGCTGGTGGAATATAAGCGGGAATCGTTCGACATGTTTGAAGAAATGATGTCGCGCTTCCAGGAAGACACCGTCCGTTATTTATACCTTATGCAAATTATGGGCGGGGAAGCGGAAGGAGGTCGCGCGGTTGCTGGCGGACCACGTCCGGCGGAGCTAGGCGGTCCGGAAGATGGCGCACCGGCACGCATTTCCAGCAACAACGGAGGCGATGGCCGGCGTCCACGCATGCGGGCTACCTCGGTGGATGAATTGGAAGAGGAGTTTCAGCGCAAAAAACGCCGAGAATTAGAACAAGCGAGAATGGCTGGCGCTGGGGATTATCAGCCCGTGCAGCAAGTAGTGCGTAACTCGGCCAAGGTTGGCCGCAATGATCCCTGTCCTTGCGGTTCCGGAAAGAAATACAAAAAGTGTTGCGGGGCCGGCTCGTAGTAGCCTGTCTCAATGTTTCCGCAAATCTCAGTACACTCTTCCCTTAGTTTTAGAATTGAGGCGGATAAGGAGAACCTATGAGTGCGAGCAGAGATTTCAAAGGGGGCTTTAGCAGGCGCAATTTCTTGATCTCTTCCTCATGTTTCGGAGCTGCAATGGCAACCGTGCGTTTATTTCCGCTGCCCGCGCTTGCCGAGAATGTCCTCCAGGATAAACGGGTCGCTGCACAACCCCTGATAGATAAGGGTTTTGCCGCAGTGCGCCAGGTTGGCACGGGTATTTATGCGACCATCTCAGATGTCACCAAAGGCTTTACGACGGTATGTAACGGGGGATTCATTATTGGCCGCGAAGCAAGTCTATTGATTGAAGGTTATAGCGGGCCCTCGGGCGCGGCGTTCCAATACGATGCACTGCGCAGCGTTAGCCAATTGCCGGTCCGAGCAGCGTTGGATAGCCACTATCATTTCGATCATTCAATGGGGAACACTTACTACGGTGCGCACGAAATCCCTATTTTTGCGCACGCCAAAACTCCGCCGCTGATGATCGAAAAGTATGCCAACTTACAGGGCCAGGACAAGGCCCCAATACTCGCGCCGCTGGAAAAGCGCGTACAGGATGCGAGGGACGAGACTGAGCGGCAACATGCGATTAGCGATTTAAACGCTTACAAGAAAATCTTCGCGGTCATCGACAAGTACATGGTTGGATTGCCTGATCACCCGCTGGATCCTTCGAAGTTGCCAATGACTCTGGATCTGGGAGGAACCAGCGCGGTGATTGAGACCTATCCCGGACACACTCCGACCGACATCATGGTACGGGTGCCTGAGCAAAACATAGTGTTCACGGGCGATCTGCTCTTCAATGGATGGTATCCGGTTGCGTTTGACGCCAACATCAGCGGCTGGCGCGCAACCTTACAGAAGTTCGCCTCTTTCAGCAAAGACACGCTCTTCGTTCCGGGGCACGGGCAGCTTTGCGGTCAAGAAGGCGTAGCCAATCTGCGCGCAGTTTTTGATGATTTGGCACAGCACGCGAGCAAGATGTACAAGGCCGGAGTACCCGTTGAAGAGGCGCAAAAGCGTTATGTGGTGCCGGAAAAGTTCAAAAATTACGTGATCTTTGCGTGGGGGTTCACTGTCGTCCCGACAATCACTAAGCTCTACGAAGAATTCAAGGCAGGTACAGCGTGATGCGAGGATTCGTGGACCTCGGAGCGGGCGCACACTGCGCGGGGCCGACCGCGTCCGATTTTCAGCCGGACCGAACGGCTTTGAATGTCATGTTCTCCGCGTGGCTACGGGTGTGCTGCTTCCAGTCTCGAAATAATTGTGCATAGTTCTGAGTAATGTATTGTTTCCGATTCACGCCGAGGGTGGCTGCGATCTGTTCGATCCAATCGGGCTGACCTTCGATTTCCGCCAGATTGCCAATCGGTGTTTCGTCAACCACGACGTGACCGCGACCATCCGTCCATTCGGCGCGGAACTTTTCATATAGAAATTTGGGGACAAGGCCTAAGGCGAGAAGGATTTCATGCATTTTCTCGCCGTCGGCGACCTGAGTCTCGGTTTCGATCCGGGTTTTGTGAATGCCAGTGCTGCCGCGTGCCTTGTGGGTGAGCGTCCACTTCTGGCCGTATTGCCGCAAGCGCAGAAGTTGGCCGGCTTTCCGAAGACGGCCGTTTCCGAAATCGTAAAGCATGTTGAGTTCATGAGTGCGGGGTGTTACCACATGGAACCCCGCATCGCAAAGCCGTTGTTCCAGGATAGGGACATCGGCTACACGAAACTTGATTTCGACTTCGTTCGGCATGGGAGAATCAACGTTCGATTCAGGCAGAGTCGTGCTTACTTATCGCGTGCCACTACGAATTCCAGCATCCACACCAGGGCGCGCTTAAATTCGGAATCCGGGAAAGTGCAAATCGCTTTGCGCGCGATTTCGGCATAAGCGGTGGCCAACCCGTTAGCGGCTTCCAGGGAACCGTAGCGGTGCAAAGTCTTGAGGATGTCGGCATGGCTGACGCCGTTGAATCTACGGTCCCGAAGAACTGTCTCAATCTGTTCGCGTTCCACGGCGGTACAGTGCTCCAGAGCATGTATGACAGGCAGCGTCACCTTGCCTTCGCGTAGGTCGCTGGCCACCGGTTTGCCAAGAACATCTTCCGAAGCGGTGAGGTCCAGTACGTCATCCACGATCTGGAAGGCCATGCCAAGGTTGCGTCCATATTCCGACAGACGCTGTTCCTGCTCTGAAGAAACGTCGGCGAGAATTCCACCCAAACGCATGCAAACGGAAAACATGCAGGCGGTTTTCCGAAATATCAGGTCAAGATGTTCTTCCCGTGACAAACACTGCCCCAACTTTTCCATCTGGAGGAGTTCGCCTTCCACCATTTGCTGGGTGAGCTCAATGAGAACGTCAAGCACCCGGAAGCTACGTTCCTGGACGGCGATCTTGAAGGACTGCATATAGAGCCAGTCGCCCACCAGGACACATTTCGAGTTGCCCCATTGGATATTGGTAGCAGGGCGACCGCGGCGGGTTTGGGCTTCGTCAATGATGTCGTCGTGTACCAACGTCGCAGTGTGGATGATTTCCACCACAGCGCCCAAGCGGACCGCGCCCGCGCCTTCGTACCCGCACAGTTTGGCGGACAGCAGCAGGAGGGCGGGGCGAATGCGCTTTCCCCCACCCGCGCGCAAGTATTCGCCAATCTCGGTTATCACGCTTACGTCCGAGACAGTGTCGTTGCCGAATTCTTGCTCGATGGCGAGGAGATCGTCGCGTAAGAGCTCGAATATGGACTGCGGCGTGATGGGAATGGTGGTGACCACGAAATTGATTGGTTGCCCTAGTTCGTCCGATAGTTCGTAAACTGCATATCGATCCCAAAATCAGATTGTTTCAAAAGAGCGATGACGGATTGCAGAGTGTCGCGGTCTTTGCCGCTGACCCGCACCAGATCACCCTGGATTGATGCCTGGACCTTGCTCTTGGAATTTTTAATTGTTTTTACGATCTCGCGAGCCTTCTCAATGGGAATACCCTGTTGCATCGAGATGCGCTGCCTCACCGTGGAGCCAGCGGCGGTCTCAATTGCGCCGTAGGAAAGGCCCTTCAGCGGAACACCACGCCTGACCAGCTTTTGTTGCAACACATCGTTGACGGCTTTCAGCTTGTAATCGTCCTGGGAGGCAAGAACGATGGCGTCTTTTTCAACGGTTATGTTGGAATTCGATCCTTTCAAGTCGTAACGAGTATGGATTTCCTTCAACGCCTGTTGAACGGCGTTGGAAACTTCCTGCAAATCAATCTTGCTCACGATATCAAAAGTATTCTCGGGCATAAGTTGACACAATGAGCGCGCCTATCAGACGACGCCACTCAAATTAGAAACCTGTATTTTAAAAAAGTCGCAGAAGTTCCGGCTGGTCTGTTCAGCAATCTGGTCCACGGCAACTCCTCGCACCTGCGCTAGTTGACGCGCAACTTCGACCACGAAAGCAGGCTCATTGCGTTTGCCACGGTGCGGCACTGGCGCCAGGAAAGGAGAATCAGTTTCAATCAAGATGCGGTTGCTGGGCGCTTCATGCGCTACATCGCGAATGTTCTGAGCTTTGGGAAAAGTTATGTTGCCGGCGAAAGAGATCATAAATCCGAGTTCAAGTGCAACTCGGGCGTGGGTCGCAGTTCCGGTGAAGCAGTGCAGTACCCCACCCAGGCCGCAGCCTGCCCAATGCTGGCGCAAAAGATGTAGACAATCATCCCATGCGTTCTCACTTGCCTCAGAAGGCCGGCAGTGAATCACAATGGGTAGTTGGGCGGCGCGTGCCAGTTCCATCTGGCGAATGAATACAGTTTGCTGGATGTCTCGCGGCGAATGGTCATAAAAATAATCCAAACCAATCTCACCCCAGGCAATAACGTGCGGACTTCTTGCCAGGGCTTCGAGTTCAGCAAAATCACGCTCCATCGCCAGCTTAGCCTCGTGGGGGTGGATGCCGATGGTGGCGCAGATTCGCGGCCACCCCTCACTCTGCTGGGCGGGCCTTTTATTGGCGGCGAGTTCGGCTAGATCAATGCCGCAAGCCAGAGATCCGGGCCCCGTGCCGCTGCCAATGGCCACGACGGTCTCGACACCAGTCGCTCGCGCCCGTTCGAGAACGGTGCTTCGGTCGTTCTCGAATTGGGTCATCTCCAGATGAGCGTGCGAGTCAATAAACATGGTCAAGAGCAGGTATTTCAAATCGCTACGATCAAAACCTGTTGCTATTTCAGTTTTGCGCCAACCGGCACATCCTCTAAAAAGCTAGCGAGCACCGGCATGCCTTTTTCTCCGACGCTGGCAGCTACAATCATTCCATTCGATTCAATTCCCCGCAGCTTGCGCGGCGCAAGATTGGCGACGATGACGACCTTGCGGCCAATGAGCGATTCCGGCGTGTATGCTTCGGCGATGCCGGCTACGATCTGGCGGACTTCAGTGCCAATGTCCACTTCCAGCCGCAAGAGCTTGTCGGCGTTCTTCACTTTTTCCGCGACCTTAACCTGTCCTACGCGCAGTTCTACCTTCATGAAATCGTCGATCGCGATTTTGCCATCGGCAAAGTCTGGCGACGGGGCCTTCGCGGCATCGACAGGAACGGTGGCCGTTGCAGGTGGTGAACTGGCTGCTGCCTGTGTGGCCCGCTGGCCGGCCTGCGCACCGGCTCCAACCGGCAGCGGAGCGCCTTTCGGGCTGCCAGCAGCGGCAGCGGCCTGCTCAGCTATTTCGGCCCCAACTTTCTCGGGCGGCCTCTTATCCCGATCGGATAAAGACGCGCGTCGTTCGTCTTCCATCTTCTGCATTTTCTCCACCAGGGATTTGTCCGCTCGAGGGAACACCGGCTCAACCTTACCGACCTTAATGCTGAGAGGGAGTTGCCCCCATTTCAATTCTGAAAGCTGAAATTTGCTGATATCCCCGAGCCCGAGCTGCGCCCAGATGCGGGCGGTCGCTTCAGGGATCACAGGATGAGCGAGGGCGGTGACAATGCGCAACGCCTCGGCGCTTGTGTAAAGAATGGTCGCCAGCCGCGAGCGACTTGTTTCATCGGGCTTCTCGCCAAGCGTCCAAGGCTCATTGTCTACCAAGTACTTATTGACTGCTCCGACCAGGCTCCACGCGGATTCAAGGGCACGGGAGAACTGATAGTCATCAAAAAGTCGGGAAAAGTCGGCAATCACCTGCCGGGCAGTATTTGCGATCTGATCGTCGGCTGGTAGGCGCGTTGCAGCGCCGGATGGATAAGGTATCTCGCCATGAAAGTAGCGGGTGATCATGGTTAAGGTGCGGCTGGCAAGATTGCCAAGGTCATTGGCCAAATCGGAATTGAAACGTTGCACCAGGGCATCGAAGGAAAAAGCCCCATCCTGTCCAAAAACAATTTCGCGAAGCAGGAAATAGCGAAGGGCATCGGCACCGAGCACATCGGCGATCGTCTGGGCGCGCACGATGTTGCCGCGCGACTTGGACATCTTGTTTTCTTCAAACAACAGCCAGCCATGCGCGATGATGGTCTTAGGCAAAGCGAGCCCTGCTGCCATCAGGAATGCCGGCCAATAAACGCAATGGAACCGGACGATCTCCTTGCCGATCATGTGCACATCGGCCGGCCAGTATTTACGAAAGCGTTCCTGATCGGCTTTATCGGGAGAGCCGAAACCAATGGCCGTGCAGTAATTGCTGAGCGCATCCAGCCACACGTAAATGACGTGTCTGGGATCGTCAGGAACGGGTACGCCCCATTGGAAAGTGCTTCTACTGATG
>Ga0193723_1000998_pt1 | contig 11090 bp, 3 predicted proteins | sample H2m2metaG_FD_143042 | JGI IMG/M metagenome (GOLD analysis project Ga0193723, IMG submission 143042) | Soil microbial communities from a riparian zone of the East river system, Colorado, United States - H2m2 | ecosystem: Environmental > Terrestrial > Soil > Riparian zone | place: USA: East River... | reverse complement strand
ACACGATCACTTTGCCGGTGTGTTTGCCCTGAGCCATCCAACGGAAGGCCACGTCAATGCGGCATGCCGGGAACGAGCGGAATTGCAGCGGACGCAGCGCGCTCTGCCCGACCAGGACGGTAATTTTTTCCAAGAGCTGGCGTGTCTGTTCTTCATCGGCACTGAAGATCGCGTCCATCGCCACCACATGGAACGACGCATTCTTCCGCATCGGCCACAGGGGGATGCGGGAGTTCTGGTAGATGTCCCGCTTTCCGATCTCGATGAACCGGCCAAACTGCGCGAGGCACGAGAGGCCCATGGGGATGGCTTCGGCGGCGAGTGAGTTCAGTACCACATCCACGCCCTTGCCTCCGGTGAGTTCCATGACTGCTTCCGCAAAGTCTGCACGACGCGAGTCAATGACATGCTTTACTCCTAGAACTTCAAGCAGAGCGCGCTTGGCCGGACTGCCGGCACTGGCGATCACTTCCGCGCCAAGGTGGTGCGCGATCTGGATCGCCGCCATGCCCACACCGCCCGCGCCGGCATGAACGAGGATGCGTTCGCCCGCCTTCAGGTGAGCCACCGTTTCCAGCGCGTGCCACGAGGTCATGAACACCACCGGCAAGGTCGCTGCTTCTTCAAAAGACAATCCGTCCGGGATGATGCGCACATCGCCGGCACGCGCCATCGCGTAGGTCGCAAGCCCAAACACAGCGAGGCCAAACACCCGGTCTCCCGGTACTACATGGGTGACTCCACTTCCAACGGCCTTCACCACGCCGGCCATTTCGTCGCCGAAGATCCGGGCATCCGCTGTTTCCGCAGGATAAAGGGCAAGCGCCTTGAGCACGTCACGAAAATTCATGCCAGCGGCTTTCACTTCGATCACCACCTGACCGGAACCGCAGGGCGGCAGGGCGAAGGGCACCAAGCGCAGCGAGCCGAGAAGTCCGCGCTCGCGGGATTCAAGTCGAACCGGCACCGTGCGATCAAGCGCCTGCTCTCTTGGCGATAGACCGCGACCGATGCGCCGGACATAGCGGGCCTCTCCCCGGAAGGCGATCTCGCATTCGGAGTCTTTCTGAAACAGCTCGTCCCAAAGCATGACTTTGTCCGCCGTCGATGCGGCAGGCGGGAGGTCAATGCCGCGGCAGGTAAGGTTCGGGTATTCGTTGGCTATCACGCGCATCAAACCGATGGCAGGCCCCTGCGCTACCGCCACCACGTTGTGTCGTCCGACGGCCTGCGCTCCACGCGTCACCAGATCAATGCGCACTTTTGCCGCCGGACTCAAGGCTTCGAGGGCCTGGGCCAGATGCAACAAAGCATCGGTGCCTAGCAAGACTGCGTCTTTGCTGGAGCCAGGCTCGGACTCGTCCAAACTCCACAAGAAGACGAAACGCTCTGGAGCTTCGTCAACGCATGTCTTAAGCAGCTCCTTCCAATCCTCGGGCACCTCGGCCCGAAGCGTGAACGCGTCAGTTCCTTCAGGCGTGAATGAATTGCCACGATGAGCCACGCGACAACGAACGCCGCTGGCACGCAGTTGCACAGCGAGCTGGTCACCGAGCCCGGACGCATCCGCAAACACAAGCCATGACTTTTCCGCAGGCGTCTCCACTGCAGCCGGCGCCATCGCTTCCGGCTCGATCCATGCCTTGCGCGCCATGAGGCCAATGAGGCTTTCGCCCCCTTGCGAGCGGACCAGTCCAGACAAGGACGCCGTCTCGCTGAAGCCCGAATCGCGCAGCGCTTTTTCCCATTGCGACCGCTGAAGCAGCGGGTGGTTGGGACGCAGATCGCGATCGGTGAAACGCCACCAGCCGCTGGTCAGACCGAAGACCGCGTTCAACCACAAATGCGGTGTGGCCACATCGACGAACAACAAACTCCCACCGGGTACCAGAAGGTCATGGATATTGCGCAGCGCGACACGCACATCGCTCACCGCATGCACCACATTGGTGCCGATGACGAGATCGAACGCGCCTTCTTCGAAGTCCTGCTCGGTGCCTGGCTTTTCGAGATCGAAGACTTTGCATTCGACTTCGGGATATGCCGCCAGTTTCTGTTTCGCTGCGGGAAAGAACGCCGCGGACACATCACTGAACACATAGGAATGCAGCCCGCGCTCGATCATCGGCAGCACTTGCGAGGCCAGTCCACCCGTGCCAGCACCAATCTCCAGGATGCGCAGTCCGCGCCCCTCGGGAAGATCTCGGGCGACTTCCTCCACTGCACAGGCGATGGCCGCGAGCCACGGGCTGGTGACGAGACCGTCTCCGTAAAACTGATCCAGAAGTTCCGGCCCGCCGCTGGCGAACAGGACGTGCACAGCATCCTTCTCCCCACGCAGGATGGGACCGAGTTCCGCGCACGTTGCCTCACAAAGCAATGCTTCCGGCAAATGGCCCGGATGTGTTGTAATGCCCGAGCGAAACAACTCTGGCGTGGAGTCCGCGACCATCATGAACGCCGGGGTGGGCCGATAACCGTCACGTTCTTGGATTAACAGGTGGTGTTCCACAAGGTTGCCCATTAACTGCGCGAACGCCGGTTGCATTGGTTCTGCCACGCCGAGCGAATCGGCCGTGAACATTCCGTTCGGGCTGAGCCCTGCGTCCATCTCCCGCAAGCCGCGAGCGACCTGCGCCGCTGTCAGTTCATCTCCGGCAGCACTGGCGGCTTGCAGATGGTCCCGCCCCCGCATGTCGAGGACTTCATCCAGTGCATGCTGGGCCACGTCATGAAGCCGGCCCAGAGGCACGGGTCCTTGATGCGCGCGCTTTGCGGCCGCCGGTGTTCTGTCCCACGCGACGTGATAGATCAGGTCACGACCTTTTCCCGTCCTGCCAGAGCGGCGTGCGCCCTCCACACTGATCGCACGAAAGCCATCAATGCGGACACACGGCCTGCCCGCCTCATCATATATATATATGCCGCCTTCGACGAATTCGTCGTTGGCTTGCTTCACACCGGCCCGCACGAAGCTGGAGGCTCCGGGAGAACGAAGAAACAAAATTCTGGCGAAGCGCACGGGAAGCCTCAGCCCGGCGGTGCGTCCTTCAATCGTCGCAGCCCCGGCGGAAAAGATTTGCAGCGCGCCATCAAAGAGAACCGGGTGCAGCGGATACTCTCCCGCACGATGCGCAATCGCATCGGACAACGACACTCTGCCCGCCGATCTGCCCGCGCCCGCCGACAATTCACGGATGGGCCGGAACTCCTCGCCGTAGCAGAGTCCCAGATCGCTCATGTGGCCGTAGAACGTGTCGAGTTCCACCGCTTGCAAACCAGACGTCTGAGCGGTTTCCCACACCGATGCCGCAAAGGCCGATTCGGTGCGTTCACCGCGCATCGATCCCACGACATGCACCGACCACGAGGCTCCATTTTCAAACCGACTCTGGATGGCAAACGTGCGTTCATTTGGATCGTAGGTTATCTCCAGAAGCAGCCCGGAGGGCGGGTCCGGCAAGATCAGAGGCTTGCGGATTTCGAAATCCTCCACGACGAACGCTTTTCCCTCGAACAATTGCGTTCCTGCTTCGAGCACCATCTCGACGAAGCCCGCGGCAGGAAACACGATGAGGTTCTCGACGCGGTGGTCCTTCAGAAAAGCCATGTGCCGGCCATCAAGCCGAGTGATCCACGTCGGGGCGGCCCGTGACAGCCGGACATCGAGCAGTCCGCGACCACCCGGTGCCAGACGACCTTCGCGCATGTCGCTGGACTCATGCCACCACCGGCTCTTGTCCCATGCGTAGCTTGGCAGATCGAGAAGCCGCCGCGACGGCGTGACTGCCGCAAAGTCGAGCACCACACCTGCCAGATGCAGATCCATCGCCGTTTCCAGCAACGACTCGTGTTCGCGTTCCCGTCGTGTCGAGGCCATGATGGCGGCTTTGGCACCATGTTCCGAAAGGCATTCCTGAATTGAACGCACCAAGGCAGGATGCGCACCGATTTCCAACCAGGCATCCACGCCGAACTCAGATAGCGCGGCGATCGCTGAAGCAAACTCCACCGGCTCTCGCACGCCGCGCGCCCAGTGAGCGGCATCGCAAGATTCCCCCGCAAGCCGCTGGCCGCTGACGGTGCTGAAAAACGGCACGGTTTCGGCTTGGGGCGACAAATCGGCCAGCGCCGTCTTGAGCGCATCTGCGGCGGGCTCCATCATCGCATGGTGGAAGGGATAACTCGATTGCAGGAACCGGGCAAAAATGCCTTGCGACTCCAGCTCGGCGGCGATGACCTCCAGTGAAGTCTTCGACCCCGACAGCGTCAGCGAACGAGGGCCGTTGAACGCGGAGATGCTTACCGTGCGGTCATGCCGGGCGATAACCACCCGCGCTTCGTCCGCGCTCATGCCGACTGCGAGCATGCTTCCACCCGATGGTGTGCACTCATGCATGAAACGCCCGCGAAGCACGATGATCTTTGCTGCTTGCTCCAGGCTAAGGATGCCCGCCACGCACGCCGCCGCATCTTCGCCAACACTGTGGCCTACGACCGCTGAAGGCTGCACGCCCCAGGATTTCCAAAGCTCCGCGAGCGCCATCTGCATGGCGAAGATGGCAGGCTGCGAGATCTCCGTCCGCTGTATTTGCGATTCGGCTTCCGGGCGCGCGAGTTCCTCCATCAGCGAAAATCGCGCCCACGGCCTCATGGCCTTGTCGCAAGCCCGAATCATCCGACGAAACACCGGTTCATGCCGCATGAGTTCGCGTCCCATGCCCCACCACTGGGGGCCCTGGCCGCTCATGACGAAGGCGACGCGTATCGCCTTCTCATGCCGCGGCGTGAAGGCCGTGCGCAGCTTCGGGCCCGGTTGTCCTGTTGAGAAAGCGCTGAGTTCCTGCGCCATCTCGGACACCGAGCGCGCGGTCATGGTGAGCCGATACGAGTGGTGATTGCGCCGCGCTCCGAGCATGTAAGTGAGGTCCGGCAGCAGAGGCGAACTGCCATTCACCTTCGAATGATTCTCCAGCCATGCGCTCAACTGTGAGGCTGCGGCCCGCAGCGATTCCTCGGAACGGGCGGAAAGCAACAAGGGCCATGCGCGTTCCGCGTCAACGCTCCCGCACTCGCGGGACGCCGACTGCGAAGCTAACGGCGCTTCCGTCAGGATCACGTGCGCATTGGCACCGCCAAACCCAAATGAATTGACGCCCGCCATGCGAACACCACCCGTGTCCGGAAACGGTTCGCCCACCACGGGCACCCGGAGTTTCAAGGAAGCGAAGTCTATGTTTGGATTGGGCGTGTCAAAATGAAGGCTGGCGGGAATGAGCCCGTGCTTCAGCACCAATGCCGCCTTGACCAGTCCGGCCACACCTGCCGCGGTTTCCAAGTGGCCAAGATTCGTCTTGGCTGATCCAATGACCAGTGCGGTTTCATCTGTTCGCCCTGCGCAAAGTGCTTCAGCCAGTGCATGAGCTTCAATTGGGTCGCCCACTGCCGTTCCCGTGCCATGCGCCTCGACATAGCCGATTTGCGATGGGATGATCCCTGCGTTCGCACACGCCTCGCGCACGAGCCGCGCCTGAGCCTCCGTACTGGGAAGAGAAATGCCATTGGTGTGGCCGTCCTGATTCACGGCCGATCCAACGATCACAGCGTAGATCGGATCGCCATCCGCAAGGGCGTCGGAAAGTCGCTTCATCAGTACCATGCCCGCACCTTCGCTGCGCACAAAGCCGTCGGCCGAGGCGTCGAACGCCTTGCATTTGCCTTCGGGCGACAGCATCCCGGCCTGGGAAAATCCTATGAACCCATCCGGCGAAATCAGCACTGTCACGCCGCCTGCGATCGCCGCTTTGCAACGCCCCGCCAAAATGTGCTCGCAAGCTACATGCACCGCCGTCAGCGCGGACGAACATGCGGTATCCATCGCGATGCTTGGGCCGCGCAGATTCAGGCAGTAGGAAATGCGGTTAGCGGCGATGCTGTGCGCGGTGCCTGTGGATGTGTGCGCGCTGATGCCAGCACGGTCCGTGACGGTGTGCTGAATTCCCTGGTAGTCACTGTGGGAGATCCCAACGAACACGCCGATGTCCGTCCCCTTCTCCAGATCTAAAACCAGGCCTGCATCCTCAATCGCCTCCCAAGTTGTCTCCAGCAGCAGCCGGTGCAGCGGATCCACGTAGGGCGCTTCGCGCGGCGAGATGCCGAAAAACTGCGGATCAAACTGGTCAAGCCCATCCACAAATCCTCCGCGCCTGGCGATGGTCTTTCCAACCAGTCCAGGCTCAGCGTCGTAAAACCGCTCCACGTTCCAGCGGTCGGGAGGCACGTCAGAAACCGCCTCACGGCCTTCCACGAGCAGTTTCCAAAATGATTCCGTGTCGTTCACGCCACCGGGGAAGCGGCAGCCGATTCCGATGATGGCAATTCCCTCTTTGTTCATAATAGGCAATGAGAGAGCAACGGAACGGCGGCGTGGGTGTTTCTTTTTGGGTTTAGGCATGTGAAAACTAAGAAAAAACCATCGGTAAATCAGACGTAAATTTGGTCAACTTGATTCGAACGTTTCAGCAGTGACGAAAAATGCAGAGAACATCTTACGGCTTTGCGCTGGCCGGACGGCATTACGTGTCCGCGCTGCAAGGGCAAAGGCATTTCGACAATTGCGGAGCGCGACCAATACGACTGCAATGCGTGCCGTTATCAGTTTCCGGTAACGAGCGGCACAATCTTTCACGACAGCCATTTGCCGCTCTGCCAAGTATACAATCCTCTAATGATTTTATGGGAAAATGGGTTCACGGTTCCGTGCATGAGGAGGTCTCCGCTGCTGATTTGGAGCGTTTCGGATCATCAAAATTACATGATGCACCCGTCCGTTGCAATGGCGGTGAAACCCTAGGTGGTGGTACATTTGAAAGTGTGCCACTACCAAAGCGTCTGATGGATTCGTCAAAAATTGTAATACATGAAATAGAACACCAGCGCGTGCTCGTGGTTTTCAAGCGTGCCGTAAATCTTTTGTAGCATCGCATAATTTATCTCCGCACCGAATGTATCTTCAACCGCTTTCAGGTATGCTCTGTGCCCATCGGTCCTGAGTTGCGCGCGATTTGCGAGTCGCGCTTTTGAGTCGTGTATGAAGTGATACGCGCAACCCGCATCACGCTGTCCAACAAACGAGCTAGGAATTAATTTTGTTTCGGCGTCAAGCGCCGTCCACGTCCAAACATTGCCAGCGCCTTTAGCTTTCATTTAAGCGCTGCAATTTTTTTCTTTCGAGCCGACGAAGCTCCAAATTTCGCGAAATTCCTAAATTCAAACTGACCCACTACCAAACCCTACCATACGTGTCTTGTGCATTTTCAAAATGAGAGCGGGATTGAAATACGACTACGGAACCTGCTTTTCGAGCAACGGGAATGTTTTGAGAAAACGATTGCTTGGCGGATAAGGTCTGAACTAAGGATTGCCAAATGTGTGGCATTGCGGGTGTGCTGGATCTGGCCGGGCTGCGAATGGTGCCGGAGGGCGTCGTCCAACGGATGGCCCAGGCGCTGGTGCATCGCGGCCCGGATGAGGACGGCTTTCTCCAGCGTCCGGGAGTCGCACTGGCTTCGCGCCGGCTCAGCATCGTCGGGTTGGCGGATGGGCGGCAGCCGATCGCCAATGAAGACCGGAGGGTGTTTGTGGTCTTCAACGGCGAGTTGTTCGATTACGTTGAGAGACGCTCCGAACTGCAAGGGCGCGGACATCGCTTGGTCACCCACTGCGACACGGAAATCATTCCACACATGTGGGAAGAGAATCAGGAAGGCATGTTCGAGCGCCTGCGCGGCCAGTTCGCCGTGGCCTTGTGGGACGTGCGTCGGCGTCAATTGACTCTCGGACGGGACCGCTTCGGAATCTGTCCGCTTTACTGGACGCGACAAGGGGACTGGCTCCTGTTCGCATCCGAAATCAAGGGCCTTCTGGCCTCGGGCATGGTGCCGGCCAAACCCGACCTGCGCGGCATTGATCACATGTTTACCTTTACCGCCATGCCGGGGCCAGTGACGTGTTTCGAAGGTGTGCAGCTCCTGCCTCCCGGCCATTATTTGCAGATAACTCCGGGTAACGAAGGCGGCGCGGCACCCGTCATCAACGAGCGCACCTACTGGGAGATGGATTTCCCTGATCAGGGTGACGAGGACGCTGGAAGAGACCCTCGCAAGTTGGTGGATGATTTCGAGCAGGTGTTGCTGAAGGCGGTGGAGATGCGGCTTCGGGCCGATGTGCCGGTGGGCGCCTATCTCTCGGGCGGTCTCGATTCGAGCATGATCGTGGCCATGGCCTATCACTTCAAAGGTCAGGCGATTAACACTTACACCATTCGCGTTGACGATCCTGCTCTCGACGAACTCAGCGCGGCCAGCCTCTCAGCCCGGCACATCGGCACCAAGCCGCCCATCGTGCAGGAGTTCCGCGCCAGCGATGCGCTGGAGACTTATCCGCGCCTGATCCAAGCGGCCGAGTCGCCTGTGATCGATACGTCGTGCGCGGCTTTGCTGCAATTGGCCAAACGCGTTCATGCCTGCGGGCAAAAGGTGGTCCTCACTGGGGAAGGGGCTGACGAATGGCTGGCTGGCTATCCTTGGTATAAGATCGCCAAGGTGCTCGGGATTCTGGATCTCGTGCCTGGGATGCGGCTGAGCGACGCGGCGCGACGCGCGTATTTCCGGCTCAATCATGTGCCCCAATACCCACCTGAGATGAGACGCGGTGTGGAGGAATCCATCGGTGGCCCGAACGCGTGGATTGATGCCTACGGACTTCTCGGACTCTCCAAGCTTCGCTTCTATGCCGCGCCGATGCGGGAAGTGCTGGAGAAGACTCATCCTTGGGCGGAGCTGGGACTTAATCTGGAGCGTGCCAGGCGCTGGCATCCACTGAACCGTGGCATCTGGGTCGCAGCCCGCGTTACTCTGGCCGGGCACCTTCTCCAGGCCAAGGGGGACCGTGTCTCGATGCACTCCTCGGTGGAGGTGCGGTATCCGTTCCTCGATGAGGACGTCTTTGCCTTCACCGCCAGGCTGCACCCCCGCTGGAAGCTGCGCGGATTCCACGACAAATATCTGCTGCGTCTCGTGGCAGAACGCTGGCTGCCTCCAGAGATTGCCCGACGCCACAAGGTCATCTTTCGCGCTCCGCTGGACAGTTTCCACATAGACCCGGAGCCCCCGTTTGTCGGGCAGCTCTTGAGCGAAGAATCGCTGCGGCGTACAGGCTATTTCGATGTCGCGGCGGTGCGCCACTGGCGGACAGCCTTTCGCCAAATGCGGGCCGGTTCACTGCCGCGTCTTTCGGTGGAAATGGGACTCGTGGCTGTCGTGGCGACGCAACTCTGGCATCACTTGTTCATCGACGGCGCGTTGTCGGACTTGCCCACTTGGACGGGCCTCGCCGCGGCAGCGAAGCCAGCACCGCAGGCTTGACCGGGCTTAGCGAAGCTTCGCCAGCATCTCGCGTCCGCGCTGCTTGGTTTCGGGATCGTCCTTCTCCGTCTCCTTAATCGCCAATCCTTTGGTGATAACGCGCCGGGCATCGGCCGTTCGGCCCATGCGAGAATAAACCAGCCCCAGCTCTATATAATGTATGAGTCGGTCGGGCTTCAGTTCGATTGCTTTCTCAAAACATTTGGCTGCGTCCTCGTAAGTCGGCGCCGGCAGCTTGCCATAAATCAGTTCCGCCAACGCCCGCTTCACGCCGGTGACCTCGGCATACCCCATGTTCCAGCGTCCCAGTACATGCCAGGCTAAATCGCTGCGCGGGTCGAGTTTGATCGCCTTGTCCGCCTCACTCTTGATGATGCGCGCGGTCTCCACCTTCTCCTTGGTGCTCGCCAGCGGCTGCAGCTTGCCGTAACTGATCGCCACTGCAAGTTGCGCTTCCGGATCATTTGGCCCCAGGGCGGCGGCGCGCTTCCCATAGTCAACGGCGATCCCGCCCAGCCGACGCTTCTCCTCCGTCTTCGAGGCGTCGCTCATCAGGTGCCGATATTCGCGCGAGATTCGCACGAGCAGGCGCACGTTCTTCGGCTCCAGTTTTTCCGCCGGCAGATAATCCTTGAGCGCCTCGTCGGCCTGGAATTTTAGAGCAAAGACATCGCCTTTTTCAATGAGGTCGTCCGCGGACTGAGCCCGGCTCGCCGTGCAGGTCAGCAGCAGGGCCGTGGCGACAGAAAATGCTTTGATGGAAAAAGAAAGACGCATTGTTTTGCAAATCGGTAGGGCGACACTTTCCACTCGCTGCACCGATGGTAGCTCCACAGCCGTTGCGGTCGAATAGGTCGTCAGCGCTTGGATTCGATAAGGCGGCCCGCGTTCAAAAGTTCCGCCTCGCTCAACCGCGGTCCGACAAGCTGCAGGCTGGTGACGGGAGCGGTCTTCCCTTTCACCGGCATCGGTATCGGCATCGCCAGCGCGGGATTTCCCGCAAAGTTTACCGCCACGGTGTTTTGCATGTCGAACACCTGCAATTCAAACACGACGGTTCGGCCGTAGAATGGAAATTTGGGCGGCAGCTTCTGAAGCGTTGGCAGGGCGATGAAATCAACCTTCTTAAAGACCTGGCGGAGGTCGTGCTGCCACGCGGCCTGCCTCTTCAGAGCATTCTTGTAATTGTTCGTGTATTCCTGTTTGCCCAGATTGATGACTGTCTTCGTCGTGCCCCTTACTCCTTTTTTGTCCGTATATTTTTGATCGTTGAGCCAGACGTCGGCAAGTACCACCGCTTTCCCGTCCTTCTGAGCCTGGTCCCATTTCGCCTTGAAGGCTTGATCGAGTTTTATGACCTTAAATCGCTTTGCAGCGAGAGCATCGTCGAGGGCTTTGTCAATTGCGGGGTCGGTGCCGTCAAGGTAAAGCCGCCCAATTCTGATGTCTTTGGCCGAAGGTTTGGCCGCGACGGCACTTTCGTATCGGGCCACAAACCCCCTCTGCAATAAGTCCATGCCTTGCACAAGGTGGGTCATGTCTTTGGCCATAGGCCCGACGGTATCCAAATGCTTTGGTGAAATAGGAAACACGCCTTTGATGGGAACGAGGCCAAAGGTCGTCTTCAAGCCCAAGATGCCGCAACAAGCCGCGGGAAGGCGAATG
>Ga0193723_1000997_pt1 | contig 11097 bp, 5 predicted proteins | sample H2m2metaG_FD_143042 | JGI IMG/M metagenome (GOLD analysis project Ga0193723, IMG submission 143042) | Soil microbial communities from a riparian zone of the East river system, Colorado, United States - H2m2 | ecosystem: Environmental > Terrestrial > Soil > Riparian zone | place: USA: East River... | reverse complement strand
CCCCGTAGGCGCCGACCAAGCGCGATGGAGTATCAGCAAACGCGTACCTCAAAACTTCCACCCCTTGAGCGTCTTGATCGCCTTCTCGAGCGCGCTCCGCTGGTCGGGATGCTGCGCCGTTGCGAGCAGATCCTCGTACGTATCGATCGCGAGATCGACCGCTTGATAATCGTGCTCGGCGCCTGCCAGGCTCGCGGCATTGTCGGCAAGATTCGCCTTGGCCAGCTCATCGAGCGGGAAGCGGGCGGACACCTGCTGCCACCGCGATACACGCTCGCGCGGGTTCGACTCGGCCAGCGCCCACAGATGCCACGCGGCCCTGTTGTCGGCGTCGGACGCGATTGCGCGCGACGCGAGATCACCCACCGCCTCCGGACCGGCGCCGACCAACCAATAGTGATTGGCCAGTGCAACGAGCGCCTTCGCGTCGTCAGGACGCTCGGCCACCGCGCGTTCCAGCTCGGGAAGCGGATCGATTAGGCCTTCACTTGTATCAGAAATCTGCGACTCAGTCATCAACTTTTTCTCAAATCCGTCTTGAGAGGCTCCCAGCTTAGCAGCTGCAAGGCTGGCACCTCCCGGCTTCAGTATTGTACGAATATAGGCATCGGCTAGATCTCGACGCCGCGAATATGGCAACGCGTGGATCTCGACGCCGTGAAACAACCGCTGGACAATCAGTGTACCAGACCCTACCATTTACCTTGTTGCTGGACATTTACACCGGCAGATAGTACCATTCGTGTACGAGCGCAGCCCTGTTGGCGCGCCACTTCCAAACAGAATCGGGTTCCGGAATTCGCGTGAGTTTGCCCCGCGGTCCCCGTGAGCCATTCGAGTAGCACTTTTCTTCTCAGCCACACCGCCACACCACAACTGCATGAGCGAACGCCGACGTCCTTTTCGTCGCGGCCGGAGGTCCCGTCCGTCCGGCAATCAACCCAACACTCCCGAATCATACGGTGATGCAGATCCGTATCTGGAGCCAATGGATCCCTTGAGACCACCACCTGACGCAGCGCAGATACCCGACGCGCGCGACGACATGACATCACCTGCCCTTCCATCCCCCGCGCCGGCGCCATCGCCCGGCCCGGACGCAGAATCGAATTCCAATCCGCCTGCTCCACCGAACGGGTCGAGCGAGGCCGGCAACGCGCCGCAAGCTCAATACAATCCACAGACTTCGGGTGGCGGCGGCCAGCCCCGAAACGGAAACCAGCAACAGCGACACCCAGGCGACCGTGACCGGCATAACGGACGTCGCTCCCGCAACCAGCGTGGACGCGGCAGACAACGCCAGGGCGGACAAGGCGGACAGCGCGGAGGCGGAGGCGGAGGACAAGGAGGAGGGGGAGGCGGAGGAGGAGCGACAGCAGAGCAGGCGTCTCGTGCACCACTCGCCCCAGTCGTTCCCGATGGAGAAACCACCGGGTGGTTCGACCCGCAGCGCGAAGGAGGCTTCATTCGCCGCGCCGCGAACAGCTACCTGGCCGAGCCGGGCGACGCCTACGTACCGACCCAGATCATGCGTCAGTACATGTTGCGTCGAGGCGACCAGATTCTCGCCACCACCGGGCATGATCACCGTAATCGCATCGTTGTCGTTGATGTTCAGCAGATCAACGGTGCCAGCCCCGAGGAGGCAGCAAGGCGGCCGGATTTCGGGTCGCTCACCGCCTCATATCCGGAGCGGAAACTCAAGCTGGAAACAGGCCGTCCCGCCAAAGGCGGACCCGAGCTTACCCGCCGCGCCATCGATCTCATCGCGCCAATCGGCTACGGCCAGCGCGCACTCATCGTCGCCCCGGCCCGCGCCGGCAAGACGATGCTTCTCCAGGCAATCGTCGAAGGCGTGGCGATCAACCACCCGCAGGCCGCCCTGCTCGTTCTGCTCGTAGACGAGCGCCCCGAGGAGGTCAGCGAAATGATTACCTGGGGCTATGGCGAGGTTGTTGCCTCCAGCTTCGACATGCCCGCGGTACGCCACACGGACGTAACGGAAATGGTTCTCGAGCGGGCACGCCGACTCGTGGAGCTAGGCAAGGATGTCGTCATCGTATTGGATTCGATCACCCGGATGGCACGCGCCTACAACACCGTGGAGCGCGGGACAGGCCGCACGCTGTCCGGCGGACTCGATTCTTCCGCAATGGCGAAACCAAAGGCATTCTTCGGCTCCGCGCGGTCGGTCGCTCCCGAGCACGGCGGCGGTTCGCTCACCATCATCGCGACCGCGCTCGTTGAGACCGGATCGCGCATGGATGACGTCATCTTCGAGGAGTTCAAGGGTACCGGCAATTGCGAGATCAAGCTCGATCGCTCGCTTTCCGAGAAGCGTATCTTCCCCGCAATCGATGTCGCCACAAGCGGCACGCGTCGTGAAGACAAGCTCTTCCGTCCCGACCAGCTAGAGCATGTCTATACACTCAGACGCGGTCTTCAACAGATGCCATCCAGCTCGGCGATGGAGTGGCTCATCAAGCGCATCGCGGCAACAGCGAGCAACGACGCGCTGCTCGAAGGCCTATAGACAGTCTCGCACACGGCTGGCGCGCTCAACTCCCTTTCTCGCCGGCGCACTACTCTTCTTCCCAGCGGCGCTCGCGTCGCAGAATACATCACCGGCAGCGGCGAAAAACCCTGAGGTAGTGAACCTCACGCTCAAGGGCGTGAAGGTCGTGAGAAAGGACGAGCTCACGACGAACATCTACACCACGGCTTCGTACTGCAACAGCTTCCTCCTCAAGCCGTTCTGCTGGATCAGCAAGTCGAGGAATTTCTACACCCGAAAATACCTCGATCACAAAGAGCTCGAGCGCGACGTTCTCCGCATTCGCATCTTCTACTGGAAGCGCGGATACCGCGAGACTGAAGTCGATACCGCGGTGGTTCCGCGTGGGCACAACCAGGTCGGCGTCACCTTTACAATAAAAGAAGGGCCGCCGACGATGGTCTCCAGCGTCACCGTCCGGCAGCCTACGGAGCTGCTCTCCAAGCGGGAGATCGACCGCCGCGTCGTGCTGGGCAAGGATGGTCCGCTCAATCTGATCAGACTCGATTCGTCACGGGTCTTCCTGCAGCAAAGCCTGTTCGACAAAGGATACGCGGACGCCGAAGTGGACACTTCGGTGGTCATCGATACGACTGCGCGTTCGGCGTTGGTCACTCTCACTCTGATTCCGAAATACAAGACCACCGTGGAAGACATCGTGGTCACCGGCAACGATGATGTGAGCGAGCGCACGATCAGGAAATCGCTGACCTTCCACGTCGGCGATTTGTTCGTCCGCTCGGAGATGCTCCGCAGCCAGCGCGCGCTTTACGAATCGAATCTTTTCCGGCGAGCCGCGATCGAGCCCCGGCCGCCGATCGACATCGCAACACCCGATTCGGCGAAGGTCGTCGTCGTCACGGTGCAGGAGGCGCCGCCGCGAGAGGCGCGTCTCGCCGCCGGATTCAACACAATTGATTTCGTCCAGTTCGAGGGACGCTTCACTCACTACAACTTCATGGGTGGCGCGCGGCGACTCGATTTCCAGGCGGCCATTGGAAACCTTCTCGCCAGCTCCCTCAACGGACGCGGCATCTTCCGCAACGCGTCCGTGCCCCAGACCAGCGCCCTCGCGCGATACTTCGTTCCGACGTACAACGCGAGCATCGACCTCAGGCAGCCGTGGTTCGGCTCGCCGCACAATGAGCTGGCCCTGAGTTTCTTCTCGCACCGCCGCAGCGCACCTGGCATCTACGTCGATCGCGGCAACGGGACGAGCGCCACCTTCACCCGGGAGATCGCCCAGCAGTCACCGGCGAGCCTCAACTACCGCTTCGAGATAAGCAAGGTCGACGCGGGCGACGTGTACTTCTGCATCAACTACGGCGTCTGCGACCAGCCCACACTCGAAGCGCTGCGCGGAAATCAAAAGCTCTCGCCGCTCACGGTAACGACGACGATAGACCGCACCAACGATCCGTTCACTCCCAACAAGGGGTTCCGCGCGAACGGAAGCCTCGAGCATGCGTCGGCGTTCACGGTCTCAGATTTCCGCTACAATCGCGTGACCGCCGAGGGAGCGGTGTTCAAACAGATCAGGCGTCGCGGTACGGTCGGCGCTCACGTACGCGCTGGTTGGGTCCACGCCCTCAGCAGCTCGGAGCAGGCACTGGGCGTTGCCGGGACAGTAGGCGGGGGAGTTCTTCACCCGAGAAAACGCTTCTACGCGGGCGGCTCCCACTCGGTTCGCGGGTTCGGTGAGAACCAGCTCGGTCCGCGCGTTCTCACCGTGCCGATCGGTGTTTTACAGAGACACGATACTCTCAACGCGGCTTGCACCAGCGGGGCCGACGTTACGTCATGCGACCCCAACTTCGGCAACCTCAAGGACCGCGATTTCGAGCCCCGGCCTCTGGGCGGAAACCTTGTGGTCGAGGGTAGTGTGGAGGCCCACTTTCCGGTCTGGCGGGACCTCTTTGGAGCCGTCTTCGTGGACGCTGGAATGGTGCAGCAGAGGCTAAATCCGACCCTTCCCCGCCGCAGGGCGGCCGTAACTCCCGGATTCGGTTTCCGCTACAGCTCACCTGTAGGCCCCATTCGTGCCGATATAGGCTTCAACCCCGGAGCCACCGAATCACTGCCGGTTGTAACCGAGAACGTCGTGAATGGACAGAAAACGCTCGTCACACTTCAGAAGCGCCGAATCTATTCGCCCGCCAGCGCCGGTGGCGTCCTCAATAGGATGGTCCTTCACCTCTCGATCGGCGAAGCGTTCTAATGAGTAAGTGGTGGGTGCGCCTCCTCGCAGTAATTGCGGTGGTGGCGCTGCTGCTGGTCGGCGCCGCGTACCTCGTCACGAACAGCGACTGGGGCCGCGAGCGCGTTCGCCGCTACATCGTCGGAATCCTCCAGAGAAACAGCCACGGCATCATCCACGTCGGAAGCGTCAGCGGGAATCTGCTGAACGGATTCACACTGCACGATGTCGTGATCACCGACAGTGCCCACAATCCGTTCGTCAAAGCCGACGAGATCTGGGCCCGATACAGTCTCGGCACTTTGCGCGGCAAGAAAATCGATTTCCGCGAGGTGCGGCTGGTGCGGCCGATCATCGTGATCGACAAGCAGCCAGGTGGTAAATGGAATTACGATCGCATTTTCCCCCGCGATACGGTTACGCGCAGCGGTGTTCAGCCGAGCGGATGGGGAAAGTGGATCCGCTTCAGCGACGTCACCGTGCTCGATGGAGATCTCACCGTGCGCGCGCCCTGGGAGCCGAATCCCAACATCACCCCCGCCGAACGGCGCGACGTTGTCCGGCGCGCGCTCGGACCGACGGGACGGCTCAAAATCATTCAGGTCGCAAAAGGCTACCAGCACGAGTCGAGTTTCCATCACATCAACGGACTGTTCCCCCTCGTACGCCTCGAGGATCCGGGCTACAAGAATCGGTTGATCGATGTCTCGGCGCTCAAGATGGTCGCCGAGCCGTTCCGCCCGCCCGTTGCCGACGTTCGAGGTCTCACAGGAACGTTCGAGTTCACGGGCGATTCGCTGTGGTGGAAGGGCGCGCGCGTCGCGTTTCCGGGGACGAAAGCCTCGGGCGACGGCAAGTACTACATCAACAACGGCGACCTGCATCTGAGATTGCACGGCGATCCAGTGAATCCGGCAGACATTCGCTGGGCAATGGTCGGCTTGCCGCAGGACGGCTCGGGGAAGCTCGACTTCGGGCTGGACTGGACCGGCAAGAAGAGCGTGTACACGGCGCAGAACATGGACGTCCGCCTCGAGAAATCTCACGTCGCCGGACAGATCGAAGCGACTGTGACCGACACGATCGCCTACCGCAACGCCAAGCTTCGCTTCACTGATCTCGACACCAGACTGCTCACGCGACTCTTTCCGGCGATGACGTTTCCGCGGCCGCTTACTCTCAGTGGTCGGGCAAATTTCGAGGGTGGACAACACGCGCTCCGAATCGACGGCGACGTCGTTGTCGCGGACCCGCTCTCTGGCACAAGCCGATTGGTTGGCAACGGCGTGATGGGATTGTCCCAGGGAATTTTCACCGCGCGCGATCTGCACGTGCGAATGGCGCCACTGCAGCTGGGACTTGCAAGGGCGATTGCACCCTCCGTCAAGCTGCGAGGCGCCGTCTCGGGCACCGCTACTCTCAACGGCTCGAGCGCGGCAATCATGACGGCGCAGGCCGATGTCACGCACGTCGAAAGAGGAGCCGTCTCACGAGCAACCGGTCGAGCATCATTCCGCGCGCGTGGAATGCCGTGGTTCGACGTCGACGCCCGCATGCATCCGCTTGCACTCGCGACGCTTGGCCAATTCATGCCGAGCGTGGGGTTGCGTGGCAGCGCGAGCGGTCCGATGCGGCTCAAGGGAAATGCCAATGATCTCGCGCTCAACACCCAGCTCACCTTCCCCGACGGCGGATTTCTCGACCTGCGCGGAACGCTGGATCTCGCGAGCAAGCAGACAGGATACAACCTCGATTTCAATACCCGAGACTTCAACGTCAACGAAGCAATCGCCAAGGCGCCGACGACATCCATCACGGCGGTTGGCTCCGCGCGAGGACGCGGCACCGATCCCGCCACGATGCAGGCACAGATCGTCGCTAGCGTTGCGCCCTCCACCATAGACACCGTTTCTCTCGATAGCGCCAACGTCAGCGTCGCGATCGCCAATGGCATCGCGCGCTTCGATACCCTGGCGGTGGATCTGCCGCAGGGAATCGTAGAAGCGAAAGGCACGTTCGGCCTCGCGCCCGGACACGATGGCACGTTGTCGTATCATGTCGCGGTCGATTCGCTGTCTCGATTCGCTGGTCTGATGTCGAAGGACACCGGCATCGTGCGTCCGCGTCCGGGAATCCTGGCCGGCAGAATCGCCAAAGCCAAGGCGGATTCATCGCGGATCGCCCGCGCAACGGAAGTTGAGCGAGCCATCACCGGAGGCGTAGTGCGTCGTGCGGCGGTGGACACGCCGGCTACCGTGCGCAAGAATGACCTCGCCGGATCCGTGCGAGCAGATGGCGTGGCGACCGGCAACATCAAGAACTTCAGCCTCAAGGGAACCGCTTCGGGATCGAACATCGTCGCGCGCGGAAACACTGTCGGCTCGTTCACCGCGGACTACGATTGGATCAACGCGCGGACTCCGCAGTCACAGGTGCGCGTCGCCGCGCAGGCGAGATCGGTTCGTGCCGCCGGATTCGATTTGGACAGCGTGGGCGCGAAGCTCACCTATGCCAAGCCGAATGGCACTGCCGAAATAGTCGTCAATCAGGATAACGCACGTACGTACAGTGCCAACGCGGCGTTTACGCTTAACAAGATTCGGAATGAGCTGAAGCTCAATAATCTGCGTCTTCAGTTCGACACGAGTGTGTGGGGAAGCACGCGCGTCGCGTCGCTGCACTGGGGCGAGGCGGGCGTCGACGTTGAGAACCTCGAGCTGCGCAATGGGCCCGCCGGTCGCATCTACGTCAACGGATTTGTGCCCAAACAGGGGAACGCCAATCTCGACATCGCGGTCGACAACCTGAACGTCGGCGACGTGGTCGCTCTCACCCAGAGCGACATCAACGCCAAGGGATCGATCTCGCTAAATGTGCACGGGACAGGCACTCTCGAGAATCCGCAGTTCAAGGGAGCGTTCGGAGCGACAAGTCTCCTCTACAATGGTGTCGCTGTCGGCGACGTCAAAGGAAACATCGACTACGCAAACCAGACGCTGACAGGGCGCGCGGAAGCAACGAAAGATGGGAAGCCGCCTTTCCTGATCGCCGATGGAACGATCCCGATCAACCTGGCGCTGACGGGTGTGACGGGATCGAGGTTTCCGAGCGATCGTCAGGTCGCGCTCAACATCATGGCCGACAGTCTACCGCTCGATGTCATTCCGCAGCTGAGTGGATACGTCTCCAATGTGACCGGTCGGGCCAGCGGGAATTTCAAGGTCGGTGGGACCCTCAACAGGCCGAAGCTGACGGGACAATTCGCGCTGCACGACGGTCGGGCGCGCGTAGTGCCCGCGGGCATCAATCTCAGCAAGATCGAAGCATCGATCCGGATGCTCGGCGACACTGTCGTAATCGACTCTGTCGCCGCCACCAATCGAGGGCGGATGATCCTGACCGGTGGCATCGGCCTGGGCTCATCGATCACGGCCCCGAGCTTCGACCTGAGGCTGCGCGCGGATAACGCGCAGGTGTTGAACAACGAAAAGGGACGGCTCGTGGTCAGCGCCAACCTCGCGATGGCCGGCCCGTTCAAGGACGCGCACGTCACCGGCAACGTGCGCATTCGCGAGGGCGTGGTCTACATACCCAAGCCCGACGGCAAGAATCTCGTCGGTGCAGGCGATCCGGCGCTGTTCAACGTACTCGACACGGCGGTGATGGCGGACAAGGAGCTATTCCCAACGCAGTCACCGTTGCTCGCGAACATGCGCATGGATGTGGATCTCCGCGTCGACCGTGACGTGTTCGTGCGATCGTTGGAGGCAAACGTAGAGCTTTATAGCGACGGAGATCTCGGAGTCCACGTCAATCGCGCCAAGCAGACGCTGGTGCTCGATGGCGTGCTGCTCAGCGAGCGCGGCGAGTACACCTTCATGACTCGCCGGTTCACGATCAAGCGCGGCTCGGCGACTTTCATCAACTCCACCGAGCTCAACCCAACGCTGCAAGCGACCGGTGAGTACGTGGTGACACAGCCAAATCGCGAAGCGATCAACATCCAGATCATCGTGGGTGGCACCATGAGAAAGCCGAACATCTCGCTCGTGAGCGACGCGCAGCCTCCTATCCCACAGAGCGATTTGCTCAGCTATCTCGCGTTCGGTCGTTCGTCGTCGTCCCTCACGCAACTCGAGGGATCGGGCCTCACGAACGGAAGCGGAGGCAGCAACGTCGTCGGCGCGGGCGCTGCGCTCGCGAGCAAGCAGCTCGCGGGCGTAGCCCTTGGCGTCGTTGCCGACCAGGTCGCCGGTTCAGCAGCACGCTCCCTCGGCGCCGACGTGTTCACGATTACTCCAGCCGACGTGCAGACCGATGTCGGCAACTTTCTGCGCGGCACACAATTCGATTTTGGCAAGTACATCAAGTCGCACACCTTCGTGGCAATCAAATCGCCACTCGATCCGAAAGCATTGGCGCGCCCAGGCCTTCAGGTAGTGCACCGCTTCGGTGGGCTCCGTGGCTACCGGCTCGAGACTGGTGTGGATACCCGCTACCTGTTGCGGGACCCGAGCCTGGCGAGAGATCAGAACGTCGCGACGACCAGCGCGTTCGGGGCGTTTCTAATTCGGGAGTGGCGCTTCTAAAGTCACGGATCCCGCCCGATGCTCCGCGTCAGCCTCCACGAGTGGCGCAAGCTCGCGTGCACACCACCGCCTGGCCGCCGTCACGGACACATCGTCATTCTGCCCGCCTGCCTGCTCGACGAGCAGCGTCGCTGCCTCGGTGCGCGCGACCGCGAACGTGAAGCCACGCGCGCCTGCCTGCTGAAACTCGCTTCCGGCACGTGCCGCGCGCGCTGCGTACTGCTCGATGCGATGCACGGCATTCGACGTCTGCTCCTTACACGACGAAAGTCCAACCGCCTTGACGCCGCCCAGTCGCCGCTTCACATCGGACGCCCACTCGGCAAGCACATCGCTTCGCTCCATCGCGCGAAGCGCATCGAGGCTGAGAATGTTGGTCGTGCCCTCCCAGATCGACAGCACCTGAGCGTCTCGCAGCAGACGAGGAATTCCGCTGTCCTCCACGTAGCCGGCGCCGCCGAAGGCCTCGAGCGCCTCGCTGGCAACCGCGATCGCCTGCTTGGCCGTGTAGAGCTTGACCACTGGAATCAGGAATCGCAGCAGCCGTGATTCGGATTCAGTTGCGTCACCACATTCGTCCTTCCCGAGCAGCTCGACGACGCGAAAGGCGAGCAGAAAAGCGGCCCGCAGCTCAAGCTGCATGTCAGCGAGCGTCTCGAGGTGAAGAGGATGCTCAATGAGCGTTTTCCCGAACGCGCGACGCCGGCGGGCGTAGTCGCTCGCGAGCGCAATCGCGCGGCGCATCCCGGCGACTCCCGCCACCGCGTTGTACACCCGTGTGACGTTGAACAGCGCGGAGATCTTTCGGATGCCATCGCCCGCGCCGCCAACCAGCCGCGCTGGTGTGCCGACCAGAGTCAACTCGGCGGTGGGCAATGCGCGCGTGCCAAGCTTGTCCTTGAGACGCTCAACTCGAATGTTGCGAAGCATTCCATCGCTGTCGCGAAGCTCGATGAGAAATACGCTGAGCCCGTGACTTCCAGCCGGCGCGCCTTCGATGCGCGCCAGCGTCATGGCGACCTGTGCGGTGGTGGCCGACGTGAACCACTTCGAGCCGCGGAGACTGTACCTGTCACCTTCTTCGCACCGCGCAACGGTCGACGTGCTTCCAACGTCGGAGCCGCCGGTGCGCTCGGTCATCCATTGACCGGATGTCCAGAACTCTTTCGGATCGCGGCTGGTCAAGTGCGCGAATACCGGTTGCACGCTTTCGTCGCCATGAACCTCGAGGAACCTGGCCGCGCCGTCCGTCATGGCCAGCGGGCAGCTGTACAACGCGGACGACGGGGCAAAGAGATAGAGCCGCGCGAACTGATCGATGCGTGAGTGCGCTCCGTGTCTGCGCTCATAGCCGGTCGCGACGATGCCTTCAGTCGCGGAGATACGATCGAGCTCGCGCCATGCCTCACTCGTCTCGATCCTGTCGACGCGACGTCCCCACGCGTCGTAGGGGACGTGTCGCGGCGGCGACGCCTCCGCTGCTTCTCCGAGCGCCAGAATATCCGTCGCTGCGCGGTGGCCGAGTCGGTGGAGATCGGGCTCGATCTCGGCGCGCATGTTCGCGGGCAGGCGCCAACGAAGGTACGCGCGAAGAGGCGCGTCGTCGTCGTATTGGTTGCCGAGCCTTGGTGGATCCTGAAAGAACTCGGACATAGGGCTGTCCATTCCCCGTTGTAGTAAAACGTATCCAGCCTTACCCTTTATTGTATGTGCGGACGCGCAACGGTAATCAACCCGGACGGCATCACCGAGAAACT
>Ga0193723_1000996_pt1 | contig 11097 bp, 5 predicted proteins | sample H2m2metaG_FD_143042 | JGI IMG/M metagenome (GOLD analysis project Ga0193723, IMG submission 143042) | Soil microbial communities from a riparian zone of the East river system, Colorado, United States - H2m2 | ecosystem: Environmental > Terrestrial > Soil > Riparian zone | place: USA: East River... | reverse complement strand
GCGCTGGTCGGACCTGCTACGATGGCTCGATGGATCCGCTGCGCCGAGTATCACCGGCTCAGAAGTTCGCCCTTGCACGCCAGCTCCGGCTGAACCCGACGCCCGCCGAGCGGCACGCGTGGTCTTGCCTTCGCAACCGTGGTGTGCTCGGACTCAAGTTCCGACGCCAGTCTGTCCTGCACGGGTTTATCGTGGATTTCTATTGTGCATCGGAGCGGCTCGTAGTGGAGCTTGAGGGTAACGTCCACGACGCGAGCGAGCGACGAAGCTACGACGATGCGCGCACTGCGTTCCTCGAGGCGGCGGGCTATCGCGTGATCCGTACCTGGAGGAGGTTCTGCGAAAGAGGCTACGGCGCCGCCCTGCCGTCCCCCCTCTCCCGAAGGGAGAGGGGGTCAGGGGGTGAGGACCAATACGACGACGGGTGGCCCCAGGGGGTGAGGACGGAAACGGGCGTCGGGGACTGGGGGTGAGGACTGACGGAAGCTGGGAGCCTAGGTTAGTCGGGCACCTTCGCCAGCAGCGCGAGAACCACCCCGTTCGTCCACCCAAACCCGTCCTGCGTCGGGTACTCGCCGCCTCCGGCATGCCGCCGCAGGTCGACGACGTCGTACTTCTCCATCATGCGCCCCGTCTCGCGGTACGTTCGCTGAATCAACGCGAGCCACCGGCGCGCCGCCTTATCGGCGAGATCGTCCCGGCGGTAGTGACGCACGCCTTCGATCGTCAGCCACTCGAGCGGCGGCCACCCGTTTGGGCCGTCCCACTGTTGTCCCGAATTGATGTTGGTCGTGACAAACCCGCCCGGCTTCAGGAACTGCGCCTCTAACACGAAGGCCGTGCGCACGCCCTGTTCCGGTGTGGCGATGCCGAAGTAGAGCGGCGCCGCGGCGGCGAGCGAAGGACGATCCACCACGCGCTCTCCTGAGCGCCAGCGAACGTCGAAGAAAAACCCACGCGACGGCTCATACATCAGGTTTTGAATCGCCTGCTGGCGCTGGTCCGCCAGGCCGCGAAACCGGCGTGCCACCGAGTCGTCGCCTGCCGCGTGCCGGAACGCGCGCAACGCCGCAATCATACGCTCTGCATTCCACAACAGAGAGTTGAGGTCGACGGGAAGCAGGTCGGTGGTCTCGAGCGTGCGCAAATCCTTGGGATCGCGCATCCAACGGCTCGAGAAGTCCCAGCCGCTCTCCGCGGTCGCGCGCACGTTGCGATAGAAATCGGCCCGGAGCGACTCGGGAACCGTTAGCCCGATTTCCACATCGGGCCGGAACGATTCCGGTCGCGGCTCATTCGAGTCGTCCCAGTAGCGGTTCAGCACCACGCCATCGGGCATGCGCACGGCGCGCCGGTAGAATTGGCCGGGCTTCAGCTGGCCCGCGCCGTCCATCCAGAAGGCGTACTCTCTTTCGAGCGCGTCGAGGTAGCCGAGCGCGCGCGCCGTGTCCGTCGCACGGGCGTACAGTCCCACCATCGCGGCGAAGAACGGCGGCTGGCTGCGGCTCAAGTAGTACGTACGGTTGCCGTTGGGAATGTGTCCGACAGTCTCGATCAGGTATGAGAAGTTGTCGAGCATGTCCTTCACGAGGTCGGTTCGGCCACTCTGCACCAGACCGAGCATCGTGAAGTAGGAGTCCCAGTAGTAGACCTCGCGAAAGCGCCCGCCCGGAACGACGTAGGGGTGCGGCAGCGGAATGAGCGAGGAGTGCGGATCGGCGCTGTCGGGCTGACGCGTCAGAACCGGCCAGAGCGCCGCGATGTGCTGCTCCATCGTCTGCGACGGATCGGTGCGGAATCCCTCGCCGACGGGCTTCGGCACCTCGAAGTGCGTCCTGACGAACTCGTTCAGGTTGGTTCCGTCGAAGTGCTGCGCGATCTCCTTCGGGTCCATGATCGGCCGCGCGTCGGCGAACGTCTTCGAGTCGGGAAACATCCCCGACATCTGGACGTCGTGGAACAGCGTGCCGAGGTCGTGCGCGGGATCGTAGGCCGACGGGCGGGCTGCTGGACCGGACGGCCGACATGCGAGGACAATGAAAAGCGCGGCAAGGCAAAGACTAGACGCACGGACGCACCGCGGGGATGAGTGAATCGTCGGTGCGTCTAGCTTTTGCATGTCCTCGCCTTTCTTTCTATCTAAAGATGATCCACAGCACCCCGATGATGGCCACGAGCAGCACCGACAGCGCGATCTGGAAGTTCCGATCGCGTGCGGTCTCGCCTACCAGCAGCGCGGCGGCGGCCCCCGGGGCGGCACGGACGTACGTGAGTCCCTCGGTCTTCTCGGCCCCGGGCGCCGGCGTCGCCATACTCACGACGAAGAGCACGGCGGTGCAGATCACGAACAGCAACACGGCGTAGTGGAGGAAGTTGATCGTCGCGATCCAGTGCCAGAGCGTCCCCGCCTCGAGGCCGCCCCCGGTCGCCTTGTTTGTCAGCTCGAGGACGAGCCGCAGCACGCCGAGCACGAGCCCGGTGACGAGCGATGCCATCGCGCCAGTGCCGTTCAGGCGGCGGTAGAACAGGCCGAAGAGGAAGCAGGCGGCGATGGGCGGCGCGATGTACGCCTGCACGCTCTGCAAATAGATGTAGATCTGCGACGAGACGAACTTCATCAACGGAATCCAGGCCAGGCCGAGGAACACCATGACCCCGGCGGAAATGCGGCCCACCGTTACGAGCTGCTGCTCGCTCGCGGCGGGACGCATCTTCTTGTAGACATCCCAGGTCAGCAGCGTCGAGCACGCGTTGAACGCGGACGCCAGCGAGCTCATCAGTGCCGCGAGCATTCCCGCGAGCACCAACCCCTTGATCCCGTCCGGCAGCAGGCGCGTCACCAGCGTGGGATACGCGGAGTCAGGGTTCTGGCTGACGTCCGAGAACAGCGCCATCGCGACGATGCCCGGGAGCACGAAGATGAAGACGGGCAGAATCTTCAGGTAACCGGCGAAGATCGTCCCGGTGCGCGCTTCCTTGATGTTCTTCGCGGCGAGCACGCGTTGCACGATGTGCTGATCGGTACACCAATACCAAATCCCGAGAATCGGTGCGCCGAAGATGACTCCGGTCCACGGAAAGTCCGGATGGCTGGCGGGCTTCCACATCGAGAAGAAGCCCGCCGGGACCTTGGCCTCGAGCCCCGCGAGTCCACCGACCCGCGACAGCCCGATCGCCATCAGCGTCACGGAACCGAGAATCAGGACGATGGCCTGGAGCACCTCGGTGTAGACCACGGCGCGCAGTCCGCCGAAGATCGTATACAACCCCGTGATAACGATGAGGACGATGGCCGCCGTGTAGAAATCCCACCCCGTGACCGCGCGAATCACGACGCCGCCCGCATACAGGGTCACGCTGATCTTCGTCAGGACGTAGCCGACGACCGACACCCAGGTGAAATACGACCGGGCGGCCGAGTTGTACCGCTTCTCAAGGAACTCCGGCATCGTGTAGACGCCGCTCTTGAGATAGAAGGGAACGAAGAGCCAGCCGAGCAGCAGCAGGATAAGACAGGCGAGCCACTCGAAGTGCCCGACGGCGAGACCGCTGCCGGCGCCGGTGCCCGCCAGCCCCACGAGGTGTTCACTGCCGATGTTGGAGGCGAACAGGCTCGCGCCGACCGCAAACCACGCGACGTCACGGCCCGCAAGGAAGTAGTCGGAGCTGACGGCCTTCTCTCGGCGCGCTGCCCACCACGCGATGCCGAACAGAATGAGGAAGTAGCCCGCGATGAATATCAGGTCGAAGGGGTGGAGATTGCTCATTGGGTCGGCCTTCTCGCGTTGAGGAGATATTGAACAGCGAGATCCGTGAGACTCCACAACTGCACGTCTGAGCCGGTGCCGTAGCGGATCGGACGGAGGGCACCGCCGCTCATCTCGTAACTCCACAGCTCTGCATGACGAAAGCCCGACTTCTCTACGGCGTTGACAACGGCGTCGAGAATAGGCGTTGAAGAACGGCGTCGAGCAAGTGACACGAGGAGCGTGTTCACATCCCGCCCCCAGACCACGCGGGGCGAGTGGTATAGATCGTGTTCGAACATCTGCCACACCGCCGACGGGGCGTAGGCGTCGTTGGCGGTGAGGGGCCCCAGGCCATCGACGAAGAGCCCCACGGGGTACGGCAGCGCGAAGGGGCGAAGGATCTCCCGCTCGCGCTCGGGCCCCAGGCTCTCGAGCAGCAGCCACATGGCGGGGTCGGTGCTCATCACCGGGATCGGCACGCCCGCGCTGTCGAGCGACACCGCGAGAAACCGCAGGGTGTCGGCCGGTAAACCGCTGCGGATCAGTACCTGCTCCCAGTACACGCGCTCGGATGAGGGCAGCGACGCGAGCTTCATTCGGATCCGTGCCTCGACCTCACCGGGCGCGAGGGCGACCTCGAAGTGGCGCGAGGTGCCACGCCACGCTTGTGCCGCGGCAGCGGCATCTGCTTCTCCGGTCACCCCTTCGAGCCCCAGCGCCCGTAACGTGCTGTCGATCGCGGCGATCGCGCGCAGCGCCGCGGGTACCCACACGACGTTCACGTCGAACGCGAAGCGGCCGCCGGCGTAGCCGACGCGGCTGTCGCGCCAACTGCCGGGGTGCCACCAGCCGCCCGAGTCGTGGTGAAAGCTCACGAGATTCGTCGCGATCGGGTCGCGCGCGTACGGCGCCGCCTGGCGCAGCACGTACGTCAGGTTCCGGATGAGGGGCTCGCGCCAGCGCGCGAGGAACTCGCGCTTGCGGGCATCGGGGACGGCGGGATTGGCGAAGTAGCGCCCGGCGACGACGGGGAGCTGGAAGTCGTCGTCGACCATGAAGTAGTTCTCGCGCACCGCCTGGAGGTTGCGCAGGATCGCCGGATCGGGATGCTGCAGGTAGCGAGCGGCGTTTTCGCGGATCGCCTGACCGCCGAGGGCCTCCTCGTGGCTCACATCGCCCGGGGGCCCCAGTTTCGCGAGCGCCGCCGCGATCACGTGCTCGGCCATCGTGTCGGACCAGACGGGCTCCATCAGGATGGCGGTCATCAGCATGTCGCGCCCGAAATAGGTCGCGTAGTTCGGGAGGCCCGCCATCAGCTTCTCGCGCGAACTGAGCAGCTCGAAGCCGCGGATCTCCCGCTCGAGCCGCGGAGACTGCGAGGAGTCGGCAAAACGCAGGAAGGCGGGATTGAAGATCGCCTGGCGGTCGAGCGGATGCAGCGCCGGACCGGTGGTGGCGATCTCGACGCGAATGTCGAGGGGCTCAGTGCCTGTGGGGCGGATCGTCACGACGCGGTTCGCGAGCGCGACGCGCGAGCGAAGCGCATTGCCGCTCAGCGTGAGCCACAGGCGAGTCTTCCCATCGAGGCTCGGCTGCGTGGCGCGGATCGTCCAGCGCGACGCCGTGCGCGTCACCGCCAGACTCGGCGTCAGTCGCGCCCGGTATGGCGCGCCGAGTCGCTGCGCCAAGCGTTGCATCTCCGGCACGACGAAGGGCGGCGCATCGAGCGAGTCGCGCACGCGGCCCGCGTATCCGAAGTCACGCTCGATGCGCATCGAGCCGAGCAGGAACTGCCCGATGCGTGTTGACCGCCCGCCCTGCACCGTCAGGTCGTATCGTAACCAGCGCCGACCGCCCGTCCCACCGACCGTTGCTTCCCCTGCACCGAATGCGACCGCCGCTTTATCTACCGCCGCCTCATCGCCCGCGGTATCACTCCGCACGGTAAATCCAATACTCTCATCCAGCGCATCGGCCCACACGTGCACGACGCGCCCGCTCTTGGCGTCGATGTAGATCTGGACGGAGTTGCCGCGGGAGTCCCGGTACACGCGGGTCGTGTAGCCTTCGTATGCTGCGGCGTCATCGAGACCGGGGGTCGGGAATTCAAGCAGGGGCGCAGCTTCCCGCGCGGGTGCAGACTGCATCGCCAGCAGCAGGGCCAGAAGCATAGGCCTACATACTCCGCCCCGGCCCCACCCTTGACAAGGGCCTGTCCGCGTGACAATTCGGTGACAACAACCGTCATGCCGATGGACGTCGACCCGCTTGCGAGAGGTTACATCGATGCATCTGAAACCACACGTAGGTCCCATTCTCGCGTTCCTCGTGGTTCTCGCTACACCACTCGCCGCTCAGAACGGCTCGATCCGCGGACAAGTCGTCGACAGTGTGACCCAGCAAGGTCTCGCCGGTGCCACGGTCGAACTCGTGTTTCGGTCGGCTGGGTTGACGGTTCAACCCGGACGGCAGGTCCTGACGGACGCCAACGGCCGGTTCACGTTGAGCGACGTCGCGTCGGGCGCTGCGACGGTGAAGGTGACGCGGATCGGGTATGGTCCGCAGCGGCAAGAAGTCAACGTCCCCGCGGAAGGCGCGGCGGAGGCGCGGTTCGCACTCGCGCCGCAGGCGTCGATTCTCGAACCGGTCGTCGTGACGGGATATGGCTCGCAGCGCCGCGAAGCGATCACGGGTTCGGTGTCGACGATTGAAGCGAGCGTGGCGAACGTCGGAGTCAAGACGAACGCCGATCAGCTGTTGCAAGGGCGGGCGGCGGGCGTCAACATCATCCAGAACAGCGGCGAGCCCGGCTCCGGCGCGCAGGTGCTCATCCGCGGCGGCAGTTCGCTGAGCGCGACCAACGCCCCGCTCTACGTGATCGACGGCGTGCCGATCGACAATGTCGCGACCGAGCCCGAAGCCACGGGCGTGGGCGGCTCTCCGGCGCTGCCGCGTAACCCGTTGAACGACATGAATCCGGGCGACATCCAATCCATCACGGTGCTGAAGGACGCGTCGGCGACGGCGATCTACGGCAGCCGCGCGTCCAACGGCGTCGTGCTGATCGAAACCAAGAAGGGCAACGCGTCGAGCGGGCCGACCTTCGAATACGACGGCTACGTGTCGACGTCCAGCCCCTTGCGCAACCTCCAACTCGTGAGCGGCGCCGAATACCGTGCCTTCGTGACGGGCCAGGTCAGCGCGTGGGTGTCGGATTCGGGTGGCTTCTGCGGCAGACATGCAACGATTGCCGGATGTGGCGGGACCGATACCACCGGGGTGAAGTATACGGACTCGGCGGGCGTTTTCGCTGGGATGCCGTCCACGCATCTGAATGCCCTCGGCTCGGCCAACACCGACTGGGCGGCGGCGATCACCCGCTCGTCCGTGACTCACAATCACAACCTGTCGTTCTCGGGCGGAACCGAAGCGACGCGCTATCGCGCATCTCTCAACTACGCGAACCAGCAGGGCGTGACGCTCTCCAGCGGCCTCGAGCGAATTCAGGGGCGCCTCAGCGCCACCCACTCGGATCTGAACAATCGCCTGCGGATGGACGTCAACGTCACCACCTCGCGCCTCAACAACACGTACCTCACCTACGAGAACAACGGCGGGTTCGAAGGCGGCGTGTTCGAGAACGTCGCGACATTCAATCCGACGCTGCCGGTCACATTCTCCGATTCGCTCGGGACGCATTTCTACGAAGTCGGCGGGTTAAGCATCCGTAATCCCGTCGCGCTGGCTCAGCAGATCACGAACATCGGCCAGACGAACCGGACGCTGGCGAATGGGACGGTTTCACTCGATCTCACGCCCGGGCTGACGGCGAAGGTGACGGTCGGCCTCGATCACTCCGGCGGTCAGCGCCAGGAGTACTACCCGCTTGCGAACCCGGTCGGGCAGGCGCTCGGCGGCGGGTTCGCGCGGCAGGCCGATCTGCAAAACCAGACGCAGACGATTCAGACCGTGCTCAACTACCGGCGCCCGTTTGGCGGGAACAACACCCTCGATTTCGTCGGCGGCTACGAATACAGCAAGTTCCAGACGAGCTCCATCACCGCCACGGGCATCGGGTTCTTCACCGACGCGAACGGCTTCAATAACCTGAATGCCGCGACGACGAGAAACACGTTCTCCGACGCGACTGATGCGCGTCTCGCCTCCTTCTTCGGCAGGGCCAATCTCGGATTCAACGACCGCTTTTACGTGACCGGCGTGCTGCGCTACGACGGTTCCTCGCGGTTCGCCACGGGCCACAAGTGGGCGGCGTTCCCGGGTGTCTCGGCCTCCTGGCACCTGTCGCAGGAATCATTCGCGCAGAGCCTGCCGTTCTCCGACCTCAAGGTGCGGATCGGGTGGGGCCTGCAGGGCAACCCCAGCGTGGACCCGTACACGTCGCTGATCACGCTGAAGGCCAATAACGACGCCACCTATCCGTGGGGCGACGTGGCGCACGGCGGCGTGCTGGCATCGAGCAACGGGAATCCCGATCTCAAATGGGAGCAGACGTCCCAGATCGACGGCGCCGTTGACTTCAGTCTCATGAACAACCGGATCTCCGGGACGGTCGAATACTTCCACAAGGACACGAAAGACCTGCTGCTCACGATCGATGTGGCGCAGCCAGCCTTGCAGCCCACCCAGCTCAGGAACGTGGGACGATTGACCGGCCACGGGCTCGAGGTCACGCTCGATGCGCTGGCGATCTCGCGACCCAACCTCACCTGGCGCGCCGGACTGGTGTTCGCAGCCGAGCGGACCAACGTGAAGGACCTGGGCGGCGGCTCCATCAACACCGGATATATCAGCGGGCAGGGGCAGTCCAATTCCTACTCCCAACGGCTCATCCCGGGCCAGCCGGTCGGCACATTCTACGGACCGCTCTTCCTCGGCGTGGACTCGGCCGGCAAGCAGGTGTTTGCCTGTACGGCGGCGACGACCGGGTGCGTCAATGGCGAGACGACGCTGGGAGCCGGAACCGCCGAAGCGGATTACCGCAACATCGGCCACGCCAGTCCCGATTTCACGCTCGGCTTCCACAGCGAGATCACCTGGAATCGCTTCGACGTCAGTTTCCTGATCCGCGCGGCGGTGGGACAGGACGTGTTCAACAACACCGCGCTGGTCTATGGCACGAAGAGCGACGCCCTGAGCGACCGGAATTTCCTGCGCTCAGCCCTGACCGATGGGATCGGCATTAAGGAGTCCTCGATCTTTTCGTCCCGCTGGGTCGAAAATGCCTCGTTCGTGCGCCTGCAGAACATCACGGTGGGCTATGATCTCAACCTGCCGCTGCTGACGCGCTCGGCGCGCAGCGCGCGGCTCTACGTATCCGCCGACAACCTGATACTGCTGACGGGGTACTCGGGCCTGGACCCCGAGGTCTTTACGTCGAACGGCCTCGCGACGCGTGGTCTCGACTACCTCACCTATCCGCGGCCCCGCACCATCACCGGCGGCCTGCGCCTTCTGTTCTAAGGAGCTCTGACCATGAAGAAACATTCCGTAACCATGTCGCTCGGAGTCGCCGGACTGGCTACGCTGCTGCTCCTGCCGGTGCAGGGATGCACTGACCTCACCGAGAATCCTCCGAGCCTGATCAACGCGGGCAACTTCTTCCACACCGAGGCGGAGGTGCAAGCGGGGCTCGCGGGCGTGTATGCACAGTTGCGCAGCACGGCGCCCGAAGGGGGCATCTACGACGCGAACGAGGTCTCGACGGATGAAATCGTCGTGCCGAAGCGCGGCCCGGACTGGTATGACGGCGGCCAGTGGATCGATCTGCATAACCAGACCTGGACGCCGGCGAGCGCCGGTACGCGCCAATTCTTCAACGGCGCCTGGAACTCCGCCTACACCGGTGTCGCCCGGGCCAACCTGTTCCTCGAAGCGCTCGAGAACGGGAATGTGGCGAACAAGGCGATGTACAAGGCCGAGGGGCGAACCCTGCGCGCGTTCTACTACTACCTGCTGATGGACCAGTTCGGTGGCGTGCCCATCGTCACCACCACCGACATCGCGCTGCGTCCCCGCAACACGCGCCGCGAACTGTTCAACTTCATCGAGAGCGAGCTGATCGCGGCGCGCGACTCGGGCTTGCCGGACACTCGGCCGAAGGCAGATAACGGTCGCCTCACGAAAGGTGCGGCGGATGCCATGCTCGCCAACATGTACATCAACGCGGGCGTCTTCACCAAGGAGGGCGCGGGCGCGGGCGGCATCAACGCCACCGCCTACAACACGTGCTCGGGCGTGACGGTGAGCGGAGGGGATGCGTGCGCGGCTGCCGTCGCCGCGGCCGATCGCATTCTGAATGCCGGTGTCTACCAGCTGGCCGACACGTTCGCCGTGAACTTCCGATACGACAACTACATCTCGAAGGAAAACATCTTCGTCGTCAAGTTCATCCCGGCGGACGGCCTGGGGATGGGCGTCACGATGGCGGCGCTGCACTACTGCCAGTATGCGGGTGTCACGCCCTGGAACGGCTTCTCGACCCTGGCGCAGACCTTCAACGCATTCGATCCGACTGACAAACGTCGTCAGACGATCCTGATCGGACCTCAGGTGGACGTCCTCACGGGCGCGCCGGCGACCACACGCCAATGCGGCAAGGGCGCCCCGTTGGTCTTCACCGACAGCATCGGTGACATCTTGGCGGCAAATGAAGCCGAGGGGCCGCGCCTCTACAAGTGGCCGGTCGACCCTGCCCATGTGCAGCAAAACAGCGGGAACGACTACGCGTGGTTCCGGCTCGGCGAGATCTACCTGATCAAAGCCGAAGCCCTGAACGAGCAGACGCCCGGCAGCGCGGCGGCCCTCTTACTGCTCAATCAGCTACGTGATCGCAATGGGCACCCGGTAGCCCCCGCACTCGCCGGAACCATCTCGCACGCCATGATCCTCAACGAGCGCCTGTTCGAATTGTTCGGTGAACAGAAGCGGCGGCAGGACCTGATCCGCTTTGGCGGGTACACCGGCCGGACCGACGCGGCGTCGGGGATCGTCGGGGGCAAGGTGGCCAGCGCGGACCACTACGTGCTGTTCCCGATTCCGCAGTCGCAGATCGACGCCAACCCCAATCTGACCCAGAATCCCGGGTACTGATTGTCGTGGCGTAATCGCATGGTAGGGGCGCAGCATGCTGCGCCCCTACTTTTTTTGTTCGCCCTCGCTCTGGGGTGCTCCGAGCCACCAGAGCGGGCATCCGCTCCCCCTCCGATGGGCCAAACCCTGTTCACCCTCCTCCCCTCGAGCTACACCGGCGTCCACTTCGAGAATCGTCTCACCGACACCCGCGACCTCAACGTCTTCACCTACCGCAACTATTACAACGGCGGCGGCG
>Ga0193723_1000994_pt1 | contig 11103 bp, 10 predicted proteins | sample H2m2metaG_FD_143042 | JGI IMG/M metagenome (GOLD analysis project Ga0193723, IMG submission 143042) | Soil microbial communities from a riparian zone of the East river system, Colorado, United States - H2m2 | ecosystem: Environmental > Terrestrial > Soil > Riparian zone | place: USA: East River... | reverse complement strand
GGCAATTTATCGGGGCGTTTCCGCCCTTCGCGCATATAGGCGTAATCGAGAGTTTCGACGTAACCGATATCAGACAAACGACGCTTCCAATTCTGCATCCAGGGATGAGACGAAGGAGCGCCTGCTCCAGGGGCAAGTAAGATTAATGATTCCATGCGCTCAATCGGCGGTTGATAGACCACCGCTACAACAGCGCATCTTATTGTACCGTCACCAACGTTCCAATTGGGATCTCGGAGAAGAACTTGCGCGCAGCTTCCTCGGGTAATCGGATGCATCCGTGTGAAGCCGGATAATTCGGCACCATCCCGGCATGCATTCCGAAGTCGAGGCAGCTCAACCGCATGAAATAGGGCATCTCCACATGGTAGATGGTAGAACGATGGTTCCGTTCCTTGTTCGTAATTACGAATTCGCCGGTCTTCGTCGAGTAACCTTGCCGTCCAGTCGAACATTGCGTGCGGTATACGGCTACGCCGTTCTTGACGAGAGCGACCCGTTGCAAAGCGAGAGAAATTTCGACGCGCAATTGGTCCGGAGCAGGCCCTCCGCCGAGAAGAATTTGTGAGGAACGCCAGTGACCAGTCTCCGCGGCGATGTCCAGCGCAGACATTTTATCGCGCCTGGTCAGTTGGTTCCGGCTAGCACCTGCCGCAAGCAGAGCGTGGAGGTAATCTTCCCGACCGAGTCCCGCTGCCAGCATCAGCACCGTGAGACCTTTGTCTCCTTCAACGTAACTGCTGAACGATTTCGACGGCAGCAGCGCCAGAAAATCCTTATCGCAGCGCGATGGCAGAGCCGTGTTGGGATCGGTGCCACAAGCCAAGAGCGTGCCAAAAAGGGAGGAGTCGTTTCCAGCGACGGCATACGCAAGCAGCGGCACATTCTTCCCTTCGGGTGTTGGAGGCGCGGAGTGCCTGCTGAGCAGCAGCTGGATTTCGCTCTTGTCTCCAGTCATCAAAGCTGCTTGAAGAGCGCGCCGGGTAGTGGTTCGCCATTGGGGCAGTGTGGGCCAACGTTCCAGAACAGACTTGACGACCTTGGGATTGCCGCCATCGAGCGCCATTCCCAGCAAATCGTTGCCATCCTTGCAGCGGGCTTCCGCGTGAAGATTGGCGGAGCGGGTCATCAACTCCTGAAAGATTTCGAGATTGCCGTGCATGGCGGCGGCCATCAGTGGCGTAAAACCATTTTTGTCAGCAAGATCGACAAGCGCACCGGCGCCCATCAGGCGCTGCGCTGTTTTCCAATCCTGCCGCGACGTTGCGATCAGCAACGGTGTCCGGCCCTGGGCATCATGCCCATTTGGATCGACGTGGTCGATCAGGCACAATTCGATGAGCGAGTCACGCTGAATTGTGACGGCGCGAACAAGTTCGCTCGGCGAAATGGGGATGCGCGCGGGAGGTTCTGGTCCAAGCGCTGTTACCCAGAACAATATCAAAAGTACGAAGCCAATCCGAAAGACGAACCGCCTCTTGAACACGCGCATATGCAGGGTTTGCCCAGATATTGTACGGGCTGTGTCCAGCACTGTAATAGGGGCTGGATTGAACTGCGAGCCCACCTTCGAGCAAGCCGGGATTGGACGTATCCAGTTGAACGTTGCATGTTCGGTGCTGTCCAACTTCCAACCCATGCGTTTGTCCATTTTAACCCTGTGCGTTGCACTGAATACATCGTTTGCCGCGCAACCTGAGGCTGTCCCCACGCCGACCGTTCCTGCCGCTGTGGCCGAGGCAGGCAAAGATGTGGTTCATCAGTTGAATAATGCTTTTGCCAAAGTCTTCGAGACCGTCGCGCCGAGCGTTGTCATTATCGAGGTATCCAAGAAAAATGATATCGCTGAAAGCTCGCCCCTCGATGACTTGTTCTTTCAAGGTTCGCCCGATGAGAACAATCCACGACGCAACCCGAGCGGACCACGACCGATCCAAAGCGAAGGCTCCGGATTTATCGTTCGACCAGATGGCTATATTTTCACGAACTTTCACGTTGTCGAAGGCGCAGACAAAATCGACGTTAAATTAAGGGACGGCCGGAGTTTTCCGGGAAGGGTCGTGGGTACTGACGAAAAGACCGATATTGCAGTCATAAAGATCGATGCCAGGGATTTGCCCGTCGTCCAGCTGGGCGACAGCGACGGGGTGCGGGTAGGCCAGTTTGCATTTGCAATCGGCGCGCCATTCAAGCTCGATTATACTTTCACCTACGGCGTAATCAGCGGCAAGGGCCGCAGCAGATTGCTTCAGACGGGGGCCTACTCCATTTCAGATTATCTACAGACCGATGCGTCGATTAATCCGGGCAACAGCGGAGGACCGCTGTGCGACATCGATGGCAAAGTGATTGGCATGAACACGTTGATTAACGGCATGAATCGCGGCTTGGGTTTCGCAATCCCCAGTAACATGGCCAAAGAAATCGGTACCGAACTGATCGCCGGTCACAAAATCATGCGACCCTGGTTGGGCATTCGGATTGAAACGCTCGGCGACGACCCGGACCTTCGCGATTTGTTTAAAGGCGCCGATAAAGGCGTCGTGGTTCGCACGATTGAAGCCGATGCGCCGGCTTCCAAAAGTGATTTGCGTCCGTTCGACGTAATTACGCATGTGGATGGAACCCCGATCGAATCAGACTCACAGCTGCAGCATGAGATTTTGAAAAAGAAAATCGGCCAAAGTGTCCAGTTAAGTGTTTGGCGCAAAGGCCAGGCCATCAAAGTCCCCATCAAAACCGGCGAACTGCCAAACGAGATCGCGCGAGCATCAAATGCGTTGCCGACTCAACCGTCGCCGCCGACGCAGGAAAGTGTTGGCAAATTTGGATTACAGGTTCAGGAATTGACGAAAGACGTTGCTGAGCGCCTTCATCTCCCGGTCCAACAGGGTGTTGTCGTAACGGATGTGGAGGACAACAGCATCGCTGCGGGTCAGGACATTCAGCGCGAAGACGTCATTACCGAGGTAGACGGCAAGCCGGTTACCAACGTGCAGTCGTTCCGCGAAGCGCTGAAGAAAGCCGATCCGAAACGGGGCGTCCTTCTCTATCTCGATCGCAAAGGCAGCAAAACCTTCGCAGTGTTAAAAGCGGGCGATTAGCTCTTCCGGCTGCCGATAACTACCAGCGCAATCCCGCCGATCAGACAAATCCCGCTCGCAATCGGCGGGAAGGCGATCCCGTGGCTTTCCTTGTGAGTGATCTCAAGCGGGCCTAGTTGCGCGTCTTTCTTCTGAGTAGTCCAGCCTAGCCCGCCCCAGGCGAATCCGATGATGCCAATGATAATGAGAATGATGCCGACGATGCCGGTCGGTTTCATTGGCGCGAGCTTACAATGGCCGGCGGCCTTGGATCAAATTGATAATCAGCACCACAATCGCAATGACGAGCAGGATATGAATGAATCCACCCAGCGTGTAGGAGCTGACCAGTCCAAGCAGCCAGAGCACCAGCAAGATCACGAATATTGTCCACAGCATAAGATTCCTTTCGGTTAGGTCATATGTTCCTTCGTGGGATGCAGTTCCGCTGCGCTTATGGAAACCAAAAATTTCTGCGCGGATCGCCTGTTAGTGGCGCGCTCTATGAATGGCCACGGCTACAGTTTTTCCACTACTGCGCGCAGGTTCCAGTCCGCTGCTTCAAGTTGTCGACGCGCAGACTCGTAATCGCACTGTGCTAAATCGACGACGACCCGCACCGCGCGATTGCGCAGCTTGGCACTGGTGGCATGCAGATCAATCATCAGATTACCGCGCACCTTCCCCAGGGCGACCATCGCGCCGGTGCTGATGATGTTGAGCGCAGCCTTCGTCGCCGTTCCAGCTTTCAATCTGGTCGATCCGGTCAAGATCTCGGGGCCGACGGCGAGTGCGATCACAAGATCGAGATTTGTAGGCGCTTCCGCCGGCTGCGGCCCACCGCGGTCGACGACCGCGGCTACAGTCGGATTGCAGGTGAGGAGAATTGTCTTTGCGCCTAACGACTTCGCGTGGGCGAGGGCGCCGAGAACAAAAGGTGTCCGGCCGCTGGCAGTGATCCCAATGACAACATCGCCATTTTTGATTCCCCTCTCCCGCACTGCCAACGTGCCCGCGCTCTCCTCGTCTTCCGCGCCTTCCACGCTGCGATAAAGCGCAGTCGTGCCGCCGGCAATGATTCCCTGCACAAGGTCGGGCGATGCGCCAAAAGTCGGCGGAATTTCGCTGGCATCGAGGACGCCAATGCGCCCGCTGCTGCCAGCGCCGACATAAAACAAGCGGCCACCATTCCGTAGCGATTCAGTCACCATTTCAATCGCTCTGGTAAGGTCCGCAGTTGCTCCACGCAACGCATCCTCCACAAATTTTTCTTCCTCAACAAAAAGTTCGGCCAGTTGTCGCGCGCTCATCTTTTCCAAGTTCTCCGAACGCGGGTTGCGCTGTTCGGTAAGCGTAGCAGCCAGATCTTCGATTTCCTTCTCAGAGAGCTTTGATTGACAAGCAACATGATCACCTTTCTCCGCTGCGAGCCATGCGGCGCCGAGTTCGGGCAGTCGCTCTGCGACGGTCACGCGGGCGTCGGGGAGATTCTTTTTGAGTCTGCGTCGAAACGCGTGCGTGTAGATCGAGTCGCGGTGAAAGAGGCCCCCCATCAGCGCGACTTTGGGAGCAAGCAGATGCAGACGAGAAGCGACAGCCTCGGTGTATTCACAGAGTACAAGCGCGCCTTCCTCCACGATCTCATTCACACGCTCGTCGCCACCGGCTGCGGCTTGAAACACCACCGGGGCCAGCATTGCAATCTCCATTTTGTCCGCCGTTTGCGCCCAGCGGACAAGTTCATCAAGATTGTTCAACGAAAGCGCGTGCAGGATTTTCGCGGTGAACTGCATTTCACCACGGTGCAGATCGTATTCGCGTAAGATCAGGCGCAGCGCCTCAATGGAGAGAAAATACCCGCCGCCGGTGTCGCCCAAAATGTGTCCCCAGCCACCCGCTCTCTCAATCCGATCACCTCGCCGGCCAGTCACCGAAGAGCCACTTCCGGCGTTGACGACAATACCGTCTCCATGATCGAGGGCCGCAGCCAAACCGGAATCTCGATCGCTGCCAGTCACGATTTTTGCATTTGGCCAAATGTCTCGGCAGATGAGCGCGAGCGATCGGCGATCTTCCTCAGTGCCGCAACCAGCAAGGAAAACTCCCGCGCGGTCGACTTGTTTTGGCAACCCGGCGAAAATTTCGCGCAAACGTTCCGGGCTTGTCAGGCGCAAATTAGATGGCGGCAGCTTGCCTCGATCGAGAATTCGAAATTCTGTGCCAGCGTCACCACCAGACGTCCCTGCCTCCACCAACACCCAGGCAGTTTTTGTTCCACCTCCTTCGACGCCGAGGATGCGCTCGACTGGTTCCACGATTGTTTATGCTTAGCCGCTTTTCGGCGAATTTGAAAGCCTTGTCGATCGTTAACGCGGTCATCCTGAGCGAAGCCCATTCGATTCACCTGACTCGCTCAGAGTTACCTTCGCGGAGTCGAAGGATTCCACGAAATTACGCTGGTTCTGCCACGGGATTTGATTCGCTCACTTCCCGTTCGCTTAGCCTGTGGTCTTCCCGTCTACGTCGCGGCTTCCCAGCCGTTCCATTCTCGACTTCGATCGGAATGACGGCGGCGGCATTGCCGAGGATTTGCCCGTTTGTATCGTGTTTCATGGCCAAGGACCAAGCGCAGGCGGCAAAGCGAATGGAGCAGCTGCGAGACGAAATCCGCAGGCATGACCGTCTGTACTACGAGGAAGCTGCGCCAATCATCAGCGACCGCGAATACGACCGCCTCTACAAAGAACTCGTCGATCTGGAGGCGCAGTTGCCCGATCTGCTTACTCCCGATTCACCCACTCAGCGTGTCGGCGGAAAACCCCTCAAAGCGTTCGAGCAGGTGCCCCATCTCATCCCGATGCTCAGCCTCGACAACACATATTCCCAAGAGGAAGTGAAAAATTTTTACGCTCGCATTCAGCGCCTGTTGCCGAACGAAAAAATTCCGGTGGTGATCGAGCCAAAGGTGGACGGCGTTGCGGTTTCGCTCATTTACGAAAACGGCAGGCTGCGTCAGGCAGCAACACGTGGCGATGGAACGGTAGGCGACGATATTACTCAAAATATCCGAACGATCCGTTCGGTGCCGGAACGACTGCGCGGCGCTGCCCCGAAACTTTTGGAGGCGCGCGGCGAAGTCTACATGGATAAACATGGCTTTGAAAAACTAAACGACGAACGGCGAAAAGCCGGCCTGCCGCTATTTGCAAACCCGCGCAACGCCGCGGCCGGTTCACTCAAGCAACTCGATCCGGCGATCGTGGCGAAGCGTCCCCTCGGTGTTGTGTTGTACGGAACTGGGGCGACTGAGGGAGTGGACGTCGACGTTCACTCGGAAATTTTTCCACTGCTAAAGAAGCTGGGCCTGCCAGCCACCGAGCGCTGGTGGATAGCCAAATCGGTCGAAGAAATTCTGGATGCCATTCACGAGTTGGATGGGATCCGTCACAAATTCGCTTATCAAACCGACGGCGCGGTAGTGAAAGTCAATTCATTTGCCCAACGCGAGCATCTCGGGTTCACCGCAAAATCACCAAGGTGGGCCATCGCCTACAAGTACGAGGCCGAACGCGTGGAGACGCGCCTCAACGACATCGTGATTCAAGTCGGGCGCACCGGAATTCTAACGCCGGTAGCGATGCTGGAGCCGGTGGTGGTGAGCGGAAGCACCGTTGGGCGCGCAACGTTGCATAACGAGGATGAAATCAAACGCAAAGACATCCGCATCGGCGACACAGTGGTGATTGAAAAGGCCGGCGAAGTCATCCCCGCCGTTGTTGAAGTTGTTAAATCAAAACGACCGCGGGACGCGAAGCCGTTCGATTTCGCCAAACACATTCACGGCAAGTGCCCTGTGTGTGGCGGCCCGATTCGCCGCGACCCGCAATTTGTAGCGTGGCGCTGCGAAAATCTTCAGTGCCCGGCGCAAACGACGCGGCGGGTCGAATTTCTTGCGGCGCGCAGTGCGCTCGATATCGAAAGCGTCGGCGGCATTGTAGCGGACAAGTTGGTCGAACGTGGACTTGTACGCGAGCCGCTCGATCTTTTTGAGTTAAAGGCGGAACAGCTGGCCAAATTAAATCTCGGGACAGATGAAGAGCCGCGCATTTTCGGAGAGAAAAATGCGACGAAAGCGATCCGCGCGATCGAGCGGTCCCGGACCCTGCCGCTTTCACGATGGCTCTTTGCTCTTGCCATTCCGGACGTGGGAAGAACGACAGCAACACAACTTGCCCATTTCCACGAGACGATTGAAGACGTCGCCGATTCGCCGCTGCTCAATGATGTTTTGCAGTACCACGAGAAGCGGGAAGAAAGGGAAGACACAAAAGAAATTGCCGATCGGCTCATTCAAGCCGGTTTCGCAAAGCCATCCAAAAGCAAAGCCGAAAAAGGCCGCGGAATTACGACGGAAGTAGGCCCTGTAGTCGCACAAAGTGTCCTGGATTTCTTCGCCTCGGCAGCCGGGAAAAAAATTCTGCGCCGGATAAAAGAACTCGGCATTGACCCCAAGACCGAAAAGGTCTCGGCAAAAAAAGCGGCGGGATTGCCGCTGGCCGAAAAAACGTTTGTGCTCACGGGGACGTTGCCGTCGATGACGCGAGAAGAAGCGACAGAAAAGATCGAGGCGCTGGGGGGCCACGTTACGGGCAGCGTAAGCAAGAAAACCGATTACGTCCTCGCAGGCGCAGAGCCAGGAAGCAAATTCGACAAGGCGAAAGAACTTGGCGTCCGCATCATCGATGAACGCGAGTTTCGAAAGATGCTGTGACTCAGCTGCCCGCCATTATCCGAGTGCGCGGGTGAGAGGAATTCTGCAATAGTCAACCTACGGCGTGGGTTGCACGTCGGAACCAAGCGACAGCGGAATCGCCTGCTGATTCATTGCCGGCGTGCCGGGAGAGGCGAGTAACAGCCCGGTCCGGCTGGCCGGATGCATAGTTGCCGGCACGTTGAAAGTCAGTTTTTGATTCCCACGCATCACAGTGATTGGCACGACGTCGCCGGCGGTGATGAAGAACGAGGCATCCAGCACATCTTCTGGCTGAGTTACTTTTTTCCGGCCGACTTGTAACAGAATGTCGCCGGATTTGATTCCAGAACGGGCCGCCGGGGTGTCCTCCATGACTTGCGTCATTTCCGCGAGCGAACCTTCTACCGGCTGACGCGCCATGGAGACATTGATCCCAACCCAGCCATGCCTGGCCTCGCCGAAACGCATAAAATCGCCCCGGATTTTCTCGGCTGCTTCAATTGGCACCGCGTAACACGCAGCGTTGTTCTCAAGACTGCTAACAACGATACCAACGACTTCGCCTTTCATGTTCAAGAGAGGCGCGCCGGCTTCCCCGCGCTGCGACGGCAGATTAAGACGCATGTGGGTCGTAGAAAAATAACGGCCCAGATATTTCCGATCAAATCCCGCCACCATGCCAAAATTGGGTGTCTCCGGCAGATCCAAAGGGAAACCGATCGACACAACGGGTGTTGCGACTTCCAGTTGTTCAGATTTGCCAATCGGCAGGGCCGGAGTGGCCTCATCGATTTTTAACATCGCCGTGCCACTGCGGATGTCCGCCAGAAGCTGGCGCGCCGGGTATTTTTTGCCGCCGAATTCGATTGTGAAGTTTCCCGCTTCACCTCCCACCGTGTATGCGGTGTAAAGGGTCCCGGTGGGATCGATAAAAAATCCAGTGCCGCAAATCTCGCTGTGTTCGTCGACGCCATGAATTTTGACCACCGCTTTGGCGGCGCGCGCGAAGACGTCTTTGATCTGATGGCTAACCGCTGTTGCCGACTCCGCCCGGGCCATGGCGCGCTCAAACGTGTCCCTAACCCGATCGCTACCTTTCTTGGTGGCCTGCTCCTGCGCAAAGAGCAAACTGCTGCCAAAGAAAAAAATCAGCGCGAATGCGGCTTTACGAGACATAATGGGGCGCAGATTCTTAACTTGCGATACTGGGACGCGCAAGCCGCGCGAGGCGCGTTGCGCTATACCGTGCCTAAAATCTGAAAGTCGGCTCATAACTCACAGGGACGCTATCGAGCACGTAGCGCGGCGGGGCTGCGGCTCGGTGAGTCTGGGCGCTTCCATTAAAACTGCGAACCGGCTGCGTCCTGAAAATCTGCGTGGCCACCGGAGAAGTAAGGCTCCATACTCCCTCCGTACTCGCCGGCGCCGACAAAGCTGGCGGACTCTGGAGGGCAACGCGAGCCGTCTCCGGTTGCTGATAAATCTTCAATGAAATCACTGCGGCGCATACCAGGACGGCCGCGATCGCAGCGGGATACGAGGCAAGAGCTCGAGCATCCAAGCGGAGCATGAAACCGTGAGCGCGTTCAAGGCAGATGCGCCACAACGGCTGGCGGAGCATTTCATCGCGCTGCCGGCGATGAAATTCATGCAGGAAATTCTCGAAATAGCCGGGCGGCGGCTGTTCGTACCGCTTCAGTCGAAGCAGCCTCGCGATTTCGTTATCGTCAAACTCGTTCATTTTTCAGCGCGGATTAGGAAACAGGATTTTTCCGAAATTCGTCCAGATAATTCTGTAGCTGTCGATTCGCGTAGAAGAGCCTCGAACGTACCGTGCCTTCCGAGACTCGCAAGATTTTACTGATCTCTGCGTGGGGCATCCCCTGGATATGGAACATGGTAACCACGGCTCTGTGTTCATCAGACAATTTCATCATGGCCTCGTTCAATCTTCGCTGCAGCTCGGACAAGTCCGCTTCGCGCACCGGGCTGCTCGTGGCTGTGCTTTCTAGGAATTCCTTGTCGTTCTGAATACTGGCATCGACGTCATCCAGGCTCAGCTGAAAACGCCGGCCGCGTTTCTTGAGAAAATTAAGCGTCATGTTCACAGCAATGGAATGAACCCATGTGTAAAACGACGATTTGCCACGGAACCCGCGGATCGCGCGGTAGGCTTTGGCGAAAATGTCCTGCAAAAGATCGTTCGTGTCCTCGTGGTTCGAGGTCATGTTGTACACCAGGCCGTAAAGACGCGGGGTGTATTTGATCACCAGTTCATCGAAGGCGCCGGCATCGCCCGATTGGGTACGTTTTACCAACTCCTGATCTGGATCGACCCGCGGCTGGTCCATTGTCTCGCCCCTAGACTTAGCACGAGCCCCGAGACCAGACGACAACAAATCAGAAATCCGTCGAGCAGGTAAGGCGAGAGCGGGATCCATAGTACAGTCGATCACCGCCGATCGCGGATCGACATCAGCCAGAGCAAGTTCCCAAGCGCAGCGATGAACGCCGCCACGTACGTAAGCGCAGCCGCGTTGAGGACCTTGTTCACGCCCACTACTTCCTCCCCGGGTTGAACGATGCCCATCTGTTGCAAAATAATTTTGGCCCGTCGCGAGGCGTCGAATTCCACCGGCAGCGTGATCAATTGAAAGACCAGCAGGACCAGATAGCAATAGATGCCGAGCGTGATCAGACCGGTGATGTGAAAGAACAATCCACCAAGGATCACAAATGGCAGCATTCGCGACGCGACCATTGTCACCGGCACGATCGCCATTCGCGCTTTCAGCGGGGCGTACGCTTTCGCGTGCTGAATGGCGTGACCGGTCTCGTGCGCAGCAATCCCCAACGCCGCTACTGAAGGCGTGTTGTAAACGCTGCTAGAGAGGTGCAGCTTCTTGTCTCTCGGGTCGTAGTGGTCCCCAAGAAAATCGTTCGTCTCCACAACCTCCACATCCGGAATCTGGGCAGCCTGCAGAATTTCCCGCGCGCATTCCGCGCCGGTGATGTTCGAGCTCGCCCGCACCTCGCCCCACTTACGGAACGCGCTCGTGACTCGGATTTGTGCCCAAATCCCGAGGACCAACGGGACGCCTATATAAAATAGCCAACCAGATCCAAGACCGAAACCGTATGGATAAAACATACCGACCTTAATTTAATGCATCGAAATCAGTTGTCACTTTACTGGCTGGAACAAATTAGACGCGAAATTGTGCTGTGCGTTCATTCTCTCAAATTGTCATTCCGACCCAGCTACTT
>Ga0193723_1000993_pt1 | contig 11109 bp, 5 predicted proteins | sample H2m2metaG_FD_143042 | JGI IMG/M metagenome (GOLD analysis project Ga0193723, IMG submission 143042) | Soil microbial communities from a riparian zone of the East river system, Colorado, United States - H2m2 | ecosystem: Environmental > Terrestrial > Soil > Riparian zone | place: USA: East River... | reverse complement strand
TTTCCCCCCATCGCCGACTATGCCTTCCTGTCCGACTGCGAGATCAACGCTCTGGTCGCGCCGAGCGGCAGGGTCGAGTGGATGTGCCTGCCGCGGCCTGACAGCCCAAGCGTCTTCGCAGGAGTCCTCGACCGCGCCGCGGGGAGCTTTCGGTTCGGTCCCACGGATGTTGGCGTTCCGGCCGGCCGCCGATACCTGCCCGGCACCCTTGTGCTCGAGACGACGTGGAGGACCAGGACCGGCTGGCTGATCGTGCGCGACGCCTTGTGCATCGGCCCTTGGTACCACGAGCAGCGCCGCTCCGGAACGCACCGCAGGCCCCCTACCGATTACGAGGCGGAGCACATCCTGCTGCGGACTGCAAAGTGCGTGGTCGGGAGCGTGGAGCTGAGCCTCGACTGCAGCCCTGTCTTCGACTACGGCCGGACCGCTGCCAAGTGGGAGTACTCGGGATCGGGTTACGGCGAGGCAGTCGCAACGGGTGTCAAGGAGGACATCCCTCTCCGCCTGATCACCGACCTCAGGATGGGCTTCGAGGGGCCTGGTGCGCATGCGACGAAGACGCTAAGGCAGGGCGAGAAGGCTTACGTCGCGCTCTGCTGGCCCCGATCGCAGTACTCGGCTTCAAAGGAACTTTGGGCCGAGCACCCGGCTCCGGCGACAGCCGATGAAGCGTTCGAACGGGTCGAGAGGACTGCCGACTTCTGGCGGGAGTGGATCAACCATGGTGAGTTTCCCGAGCACCCGTGGCAGAGCTACCTGCAGCGAAGCGCGCTCACCCTAAAGGGGCTCACCTACAGCCCGACGGGAGCGCTCCTGGCCGCCGCCACCACCTCGTTGCCCGAGACAATCGGCGGCGAGCGCAACTGGGACTACCGGTACACCTGGATTCGCGACGGCACCTTCATGCTCTGGGGTCTTTACACGCTTGGATTCGCACGAGAGGCCAACGACTTCTTCTATTTCATCGCCGACGTCGCGACCGGCCAGAAAGACCTGCAGATCATGTACGGCATCGGCGGGGAGCACGAGCTGGCGGAGAAGACGCTCGACCACCTGAGCGGCTACGAGGGATCCCGCCCGGTGCGCATCGGCAACAGTGCTTACAACCAGAAGCAGCACGATGTGTGGGGCGCTGTGCTCGACTCCGTCTACCTCCACACCAAATCGCGCGACTACCTGCCCGAGGTGGTCTGGCCCATCCTCAAGCACGCAGTTGAGTGCGCGATCGCCAACTGGAAGCAGCCGGATAGTGGGGTCTGGGAGGTACGAGGCGAGCCGCAGCACTTCACCTCTTCCAAGCTGATGTGCTGGGTCGCCTGTGATCGTGGCGCTCGCCTCGCCGAGCTTCATGGGGACCGCGACCTGGCAGTTTCCTGGCAGCGGGTCGCCGACGAGATCAAGTCCGACATCTGTCTGAACGGCGTCGACTCTCGAGGTGTTTTCGTCCAGCATTACGGGTCGACCGCGCTCGACGCGTCCGTGCTGCTCATTCCGCTCGTCAGGTTCCTGCCTCCCGACGATCCGCGGGTGCGAGCCACCGTCCTTGCCATCCAGCAGGAGCTCACCGAGGACGGGATGGTCCTGCGGTACCGAACTGAGGAGACAGATGACGGGCTCAAGGGCGAGGAGGGAACCTTCACGATCTGCTCGTTCTGGCTGGTGTCGGCGCTGGCAGAGATAGGAGAGGTGACCAAAGCCCGGCAGCTCTGCGAGAAGATGTTGTCTTACGCAAGCCCGCTCCAGCTGTATGCGGAGGAGATCGACCCGCGGAGCGGGAGGCACCTTGGCAACTTCCCGCAGGCGTTCTCACACCTGGCCCTGATCAACGCGGTGATGCACGTGATCAACGCGGAGAGCGGGGCGACCAACGAGTTCGTCGCGACCGACCCGGCCTCAAGCTAGCCGCGGGGCGGATACTTTCCGGCTATCGGCCTCGCTACTTCTCCGGCTTTAAGAAGATCGCTCCTAGCGGAGGGAGCGTGAGGGTCAGGCTGTGCAGGTGTCCGTGGCGGCCCACGGGTCGCGTGTCGACGCCGCCCAGGTTGCCCTGACCGCTGCCGCCGTACATCGGTGCGTCGCTGTTGAGCAGCTCGCGCCAATGACCCGACATCGGCGCCCCGATCTGGTAGTTGTGGCGCGGCACAGGCGTGAAGTTGAAGGCGGCCATGACCACATCGTCGGGCGCCACGCCGCGCCTGAGCAGGCACACAACACTCTGCTCGTTGTCGCTGGCATCGATCCAGCTGAAACCGGCAGGGTCGAAGTCGATCTCGTGAAGTGCGTTCTCCTCGCGAAGTATCCGGTTGAGGTCGCCGACCCAATGGCTGAGGCCCGCATGGGGCGCGTGGTTCAACAGGTGCCAGTCGAGGCTTGCCTCGACGTCCCATTCGTCACGCTGCCCAAACTCGCTCCCCATAAAGAGAAGCTTCTTACCGGGCTGCGCGAACATCCACCCGAACAGAAGACGCAGGTTGGCGAACTTCTGCCAGTCATCCCCCGGCATCTTCGCGATGAGCGATCCCTTCCCGTGGACCACCTCGTCGTGCGACAAGGGCAGCATGAAGTTCTCGTTGAAGGCGTAGAGCATCCGGAACGTAAGGTCGTTGTGGTGGAACTTGCGGTGAACGGGGTCTTCCGACATGTACTTCAGCGTGTCGTGCATCCAGCCCATGTCCCACTTCATGCCGAAACCAAGCCCACCAAGGTAGGTTGGACGCGAGACCATCGGCCACGACGTCGATTCCTCGGCGACCGTCTGCGTGTCAGGCCGCTCCTTGAACACCTCGATGTTGAACCGGCGCAGAAAATCGACAGCCTCGAGGTTCTCACGGCCGCCGAACTTGTTGGGGATCCATTGGCCTTCCTTTCGTGAGTAGTCGAGGTAGAGCATCGAGGCAACGCCATCCACGCGCAGCCCGTCCGCGTGGTAGCGGTTGAGCCAGGACAACGCGCTGCTCATCAGGAAGCCGCGGACCTCGTTGCGCCCGTAGTTGAAGATCGAGCTGCCCCAGTCTGGGTGCAGCCCCAGGCGCGGGTCTGCATGCTCGAAAAGGTGAGTGCCGTCAAAGTTTTGCAGCCCGAACTCGTCGGTCGGGAAGTGCGAAGGCACCCAGTCGAGGATCACGCCGACGCCGCGCTGATGCAGGTGATCGACCAGGTACATGAAGTCCTGCGGCGTGCCATACCTGCTCGAGGGGGCGAAGTAGCCCTCCACCTGGTAGCCCCACGACTGGTAGAGGGGATGCTCCATCACCGGCATGAGCTCTACATGTGTGAAGCCCAGGCTCAGCACGTAGTCGGCGAGCTTGGGGGCGAGCTCGCGGTAGGTGAGCCACCTGTTGTTGTCTTCAGGCACGCGCATCCACGATCCGATATGCAGCTCGTATACGGACCAGGGCGCCGAGCGCCCGTTGGCCCGCGAGCGCTCTGCCATCCACTGGCCGTCGGCCCAGTCGTAGGCCAGATCCCAAACGATCGACGCCTGTCGCGGTGGCGCCTCGGCGAACGCGGCAAAAGGATCCGCCTTGTCCATGCCGGTGCGCGTCACGCGCGAATGAACGTGGTACTTGTAAAGCGCGCCGTGGCCCACTCCGGGTACGAAGCCTTCCCAGATCCCCGACTGCTCCCGGGGGTGCAGCTGGTTCGCCGACTTGTCCCAGAAGTTGAAATCGCCGATGACGCTGACCGAGTCGGCGTTCGGCGCCCAGACCGCGAACAAAGCTCCTTCAGGATCGCTCGACAGGTGGGCGCCCATCTTGTCGTAGAGGTGGCCATGAGTTCCCTCGTTGAAGAGGTGGAGGTCGAAGGGCGTCAGCAGTGAGGGCGCGACAAGCTCGCTCATGTCGTTGTCATCAGCTCAAGGATGCCACGCAAGGGGATGCGCACCCAATCCGGACGTGCGTTGAGCTCGTATCGCAGCTCGTACAAAGCCTTCTCGAGCAGCATCGTCCTCAGCTGCATTTCCAGGTCCTCCGCGCCGTGAGGGACGAACGATGCGGTGCCTGCGGTGCCCATATAACTCCGCAAGAAGGTGGCGGACACGGATTCGACCCAGAGCCTCGACCATGCCTGCGACCGCGTGGTTGACTCTGCAGGGATGTTCTCGGACTTCAAGGCGGTCTCGCTTGCGTAGTGGAACGATCGCAGCATTCCTGCAACGTCCCTCAGGGCGAGCCGCTTGAGACGGCGCTCGTACAGCGTGCGGGTGGGCTCCCCCTCGAAGTCGATGATCACGAAATCGCTGCCGGTATATAGCACCTGGCCGAGGTGGTAGTCGCCATGCACCCGGATTCGCGTCGTGGTCAGCCGCCGGCCCAGGAATCCGCGGAGCGTGGACATGATCCGCGGCTCGAGCTCCAGCACCAGCCGTGCCTCCTCGCGCGCATCCTCCGGCAGTTTCTTGAGCTGGGAGCGGAGCAACTCGAACGACCTCAGGGCGACGCCGTTCAGCGACTGATAGATGGAGCGCTGATCCTGCTGCGAGATGTGCTCCGGTGCGAAAGCGGGATCGTCTGGGTCGCAGGCGAGCGCCGCGTGCAACTCGGCGGTGCGCTGCCCTAGCAGTCGCGCCGATTCGATGTAGGCGCCGACTGTACGCGTCGCGACCTCCGGCAAATCGCTCGTGCTCGCCTGCACCAGGCTCCGGCGAACCATTGGCGGCGCCTCGGTTGATGCCACCTCGGCCCCCGTGAGGAAGTGGGCGAGCGTTGTCAGCGTGTACTGCCAGGCGTCGCCCTGGTTGGGAACATATCCCTGCAAGATCGAAAGCGTCAGGGGCTCGCCTTTGTCTCGTCGGAACTCCAGGCTGCCGGCGATCGGCGCGACCTGGGTGAAGCTGGTGTTCTCGGTCAGGAAACGGCCGACCTCGAGCTCCGGATTCAGTCCCTCCTCGAGCCGGCGCGAGACCTTGAGGATCAATCGCTCGCCGAACACGACAGAGTTGTTGCTCTGCTCGGCCACCGATAGCGCGGCTTCGAGCTTGATGGTCTCAGGCCCGCGCAGGCGTGTGAAGACCTTTGTGGTGGATCCGATGAGCGTCCCGGTGGGACCGCTTGACCGGCGGCGCCGCGCGATGAGGGCCAGCAGCGCCTCCGAAAAACCCGGCGGCCCCAAGGCGTCGTACAGGAGCCCGCGCTCGCTTTCAGCTCGCAACCAGGCGATCGCCGCATGCGGCCAGCGCTCGAGGATCTGTGGCGCTTCGGCCGCGCTCGCGTACGTCATCGGAACCAGGTAGGTGTCGGGGTCGCCTTCCGCGTACGAGACGAGAACAGTGACCAGGTAGGCGGACCGCACCCCTGAATCTGACTTCCGCCGCTCCCCGTTCACGCTTGGGACGTTGATCACGTCCTGGAGCTGGGCGGATTTCAGGCGGCGCGCCTTACCGGCGAACCAGCGGCGCTGTTTGATGTAGCCCAGAAGTATCGATTCCAGACGTTCACGGGCCGAGCCCAGCAGTACTGACTCCCACCCAGCGGTGACCTTGATCTCCGGCACCACGGCTGTCGCAGGCCCCTGTCCATCGCCCTGGAGCTGCGCGGTGGCTTTCGGTTGAAGGCTGAACCAGAAGAAGGAGTGCGGCCCCAGGGTCAAGAAGTACGGAACATCGCCGATCACCGGCAGCTCGGTGGACCCGAACAGCTCCATCGGCACCATTCCTTTCCACTGCGACAGGTCGAGCTCAACGGTCTGGAGGAAGCGCGACAGGTTGGCGATGACCAGGATCTGCTCGGATTCGTATCGCCGGATGAACGCAAGGATCTTCCGGTTATCGGGTCGCAGAAGTTCCAGCGTGCCGCGCCCGAAAGCGCGGTGGCGCTTGCGCAGGGCAATGACCCGTTTCATCCACGAGAGCAGCGAATGAGGGTTCTGGTGCTGCGTCTCGACGTTGACAGTCTCGTAGTGGTACTCGGGATCAGTGATCACCGGCAGGTATAGGCGCTGCCGGTTGGCGTCCGAGAATCCGGCGTTGCGGTCGCCGCTCCACTGCATCGGCGTGCGCACGCCGTTGCGGTCGCCGAGAAAGATGTTGTCGCCCATCCCGATCTCGTCCCCGTAGTAGATGACAGGCGTTCCAGGGAGCGAGAAGAGCAGGCCGTTCATGAGCTCGATGCGGCGCCGCTCATTCCCCAGCAGAGGGGCAAGACGGCGGCGTATGCCGAGGTTGATGCGCGCCGCGCGATCCTGCGTGTAGGCGCGATACATGTAGTCGCGCTCCTCGTCGGTGACCATCTCGAGCGTGAGCTCGTCGTGGTTCCTGAGAAACAATGCCCACTGCGAGTTGTCGGGAATGGCAGGCGTCTGGGCCAGGATGTCGACGATCGGGAACCGGTCCTCCATGCGGATCGACATGAACAGCCGGGGCATCAGGGGGAAGTGGAACCCCATGTTGCATTCGTCGCCCTGGCCGAAGTAGGCGACAGCGTCCTCCGGCCACTGGTTGGCCTCCGACAGCAGCATCCGGTTTGGGTAGCCCTTGTCGATGTGCTGTCGGAGCTCACGCAGGAACTGGTGCGTGTCGGGGAGGTTCTCGCAGTTCGTGCCCTCTCGCTCGAAGAGGTAAGGAACCGCATCGAGGCGCATGCCGTCCATCCCCATGTCGAGCCAGAAATCGCAGACCTTGAACAGCGCTTCCTTGACTCGAGGGTTGTCGTAGTTCAGGTCAGGTTGATGAGAGAAGAAGCGGTGCCAGTAGTACGCGCCGGCGACGTGGTCCCAGGTCCAGTTGGAAACTTCGAAGTCCTTGAAGATGATCCGGGCGTCCTGGTATTTCTGGTTGGTCTCGCTCCAGACGTAGAGATCTCGCAGCGCACTGCCTGGCCGCGCTCGCCGGGCGCGCTGGAACCACGGATGCTGGTCCGAGGTGTGGTTGCAGACCAGCTCGTTGATCACCCTGATGCCGCGCCGGTGTGCCTCTGAGACGAACTGGCGGGCGTCCGCCAACCGGCCGTACATCGGGTTGACGTCCGTGTAATCCGCGATGTCGTATCCATCGTCTCGAAGCGGGGAGGGGTAGAAGGGCAGGAGCCAGATCGTGGTCACGCCGAGCTCTTGCAGGTAGGGCAGCTTGTCGATCAGCCCTTTGAAATCGCCGCTCCCGTCCCCATCGGTGTCATAGAAAGCCCGAACGTGGACCTCGTAGATGATCGCGTCCTTGTACCAGAGCGGATCGTCGTCGAGCTGATACGGCTCTAGCTTGCGCCGCCTGGACGAGGACTGGATCACAAGAAATACTCGAAGTCGTGTTCGCTGCGGATGCGGCGGCGGAACCTGAAGATCTGAGCCGGTGCCGCATGTGGGTTGATCTCGACGTAGTTACGCGGCCCGTTCCACAGGTAGCGCGCGCCGCTCAGCAGCTCATGCGCCTGGTAGCTCTTGTCGCCGTCCAGGCCCAGCGCCTCCAGCGGCAGAGTGACCATTCCCGATTGCGTGTGATGAGGGTCCAGGTTGATCACTGTCAGCACAACGTCGGCCAGGTCAGAGGTGCTCTTGGTATAGGCAAGCAGGCTTTCGTTCTCGGTCGTGTGAAACCGCAGGCCACGATCGCTCTGCAGTGCCAGGTTCTCGTGGCGGATCTCGTTGACCAGCGTGATCAGCTCTTTGAGACTGTCGGGCGAATCGATGGGCCAGCTGCGCAGCTGGTACTTCTCCGAGTCAAGGTATTCCTCCGAGCCAGGTTCCTTGGCACGGACCTGACAAAGCTCGAACGCGGGCCCGTAGATGCCATAGCTTGCGCCAAGCGTGGCTGCCAGCACCAACCGCGCGGCGAACGCTGGACGGCCGCCGTTTTGCAAGTACTCCGTAAGGATGTCGGGGGTGTTCGGCCATAGGTTCGGCCTGAAGAAATCACTCACCGGCGGCTGGTGAAGCTCTTTGAAATATTGCGTCAGGTCCCAAACGGTGTTGCGCCATGCGAAGTAGGTGTAGGACTGCGTGAAGCCGGCCTTGGCCAGGCGGTACATGATTTTGGGCCGTGTGAAAGCCTCCGACAGAAAGATGGCGTCAGGGTGGTCGCGCTTCACCTCGCCGATCAGCCATTCCCAGAATGCGAAGGGCTTGGTGTGCGGATTGTCGACGCGGAAGATGCGCACGCCCTGGTCGATCCAGTACGACACGATCGACAACAGCTCGGCCCACAGCTCCCGCCACGCCTCGCATTCGAAATCGAAGGGGACGATATCCTCGTACTTCTTCGGTGGGTTCTCCGCGTATTGGATCGAGCCGTCGGGGCGGTGCCGGAACCACTCGGGGTGCTCCCGTATGTAGGGGTGGTCTGGCGAGGGCCAGGGCCAGGCCGTGCTCTTCGGCAGCTCGCAACAGATGCCTGAAGTCGTCAAGGGTTCCCAGCTCGGTGTGGATCGATTTGTGCCCCCCGTCCTCTGAGCCGATCGCCCAGGGGCTGCCGGGCTCGCCAGGCAATGCTTTGACGCTGTTGTTCGCACCCTTGCGATTGGTGCGGCCGATCGGGTGGATAGGCGGAAGGTAGAGCACGTCGAATCCCATCGAGGCGACGTAGGGAAGTCGCCGTTCCACGTCACGGAACGTGCCGTGGCGGCCGGGCTCGCCGGCGGATCTCGGAAACAGCTCGTACCAAGAGCTGAATCGCGCGCGCACGGGATCGACCAAAACCTCGAGCTCACGCGGGTACGTGACGTGTTCGCTCTTATCCGGATATCTGTCAATCAGCTCGATGAGCTCCCTGGAAACTATCTCCGCTCCAGGGACAGGGGTGGCCAGCAGCGATTGCGCGTGCTTCTGCAGGGCGGCCGAATCTGCACCCTGTGCCCGGCCTGCAGCGGATTCGACAAGCTTCGCGCCAACTTTCAGCTCCGAAGCGACGTCCTGGCCCGCCGCCATGCGCTTGGCGAGCTGCAGGCGCCAGGTCAGGAACCTGTCGACCCATGCCTCGAACGTATAGACGTATCGACCGAGCTCGGTCACGGTGAACTCCGCCCGCCACCTGTCGTTCCCGAGCGCGCTCATACGCTCCTCGGTCCACGTGGATCCTGCATGGTGCCGGTAGCGCATGACACAGGCGAGAGCGTCATGGCCGTCGGCGAAAATGTCGGCCTCGACGGCCACCTTCTCTCCCAGGGAGCGGTTGCTGGGAAGCCTCCCGCCATCGACCTCAGGCGAAACTGCTTCGATGACCACGCGGCGCCGGCCGTCCAGAAGAGGCGCCTCCGGTCGGGTGGGCTGGACGGGAGGGCTGCTGAGCCGCCGTTTGACCGGAGCGCGAGCCACCAGCAAATCGTAGCGATCTGCATTCGGGGCACGGACGCTGCGGGGGCCCAGGCCCTTCCGGAATAGGGGCTAATCTGATGGGGTGCTGAGATCGATTGATCCCTCCAGCGGCGATGAGCTGGCGACCTACCCGGAGCTCGACGCGGCGGGAGTCGATGCGGCCGTTGAACGAGCCTGGGCTTCGCGCCACGCGTGGCGCGACGCCGGCCTAGATCTGCGAGCTGCCATTCTCCGCTCGGTGGCCGGCGTTCTGAGAGCCGAAAAGCCTCGTTTCGCTGCGCTCATGACGTCCGAGATGGGCAAGCCCATCGTGGAGGCCGAGGCGGAGGTCGAGAAGTGCGCGTGGACAGCCACGTGGATCGCCGACAACGCTGCGCGACTGCTGGCTGACGAGCCAGTCGAGAGCACCGCCACGAAGAGCTATGTGAGGTTTCAGCCTCTTGGCGTGATCCTCGCGGTCATGCCCTGGAACTTCCCCTTCTGGCAGGCATTCCGTGCCGCGCTTCCGGCTCTTGCGGCCGGCAACACGATGCTTTTGAAGCACTCCTCCAACGTCCCCCAGTGCGCCCTCGCGATCGAGGACGTTTTCCACGAGGCGGGTGTGCCCAAGGGCGTCTTCCAAACCCTCTTGATCGGCCCGGGCGCGATCGAGGGCATCGTCGCCGACCACCGAGTCGCCGGCGTCACCCTCACCGGCTCGGAGGCCGCGGGGATGCAGGTCGCTGCCGCTGCGGGAAAAGCCCTCAAGAAATCAGTCCTCGAGCTGGGCGGCTCGGATCCGTTCATCGTCCTGGAGGACGCTGACGTGAAGGCAGCAGCCACCGTGGCCTGCCGCGCGCGCAACCAGAACAACGGCCAGAGCTGCATCGCCGCGAAGCGATTCATCGTCGCCGAGCCCATCGCCACAGAGTTCGAGGAGAGGTTCACGGCGGCGGTCGCGGCGCTCAAGGTGGGGAACCCCAAGGATCGCGCCAACCAGGTCGTGCCGCTGGCCCGCGCCGACCTGGTCGACGATCTCGAGCGCCAGGTGAAGGAGTCGGTGAAGAAGGGCGCCAGGGTGCTGACCGGCGGCAAGCGGCTCGACGGCAACGGCGGATATTTCTTCGAGCCGACGGTTCTCACCGACGTCCGGCCGGGGATGCCCGTCTACAACGAGGAGACCTTCGGGCCGGTGGCGGCGGTGATCCGGGTGCGCGATGCAGAGGAAGCGCTCCGCGTCGCCAATGACACCGAGTTCGGGCTCGGTTCGAGCGTCTGGACCAAGGACGTCGAGCGCGGCGAGATGATGGCCGAGCGGATCGAGGCAGGCCTTGTGTTCGTCAACGGAATGGTGGCCTCGGACGCCCGCCTTCCGTTCGGTGGTGTGAAGCGGTCGGGATATGGCCGGGAGCTGTCGTCATACGGAATCCGAGAGTTCACGAACATCCAGACCGTCTGGGTGGGCCCCGCGAAGACCTGACCCCGGGCGCTTTGCGCGCCAATGTCAGGGTCTCGATCAAAATGGGACCCCTGCAATGACAACGAAGGTCACTCGGGGGCACGGCCTCCTCGAAGGATTCCTGGCTCGTCAGAGGACCAGACAAGCGCAGAAGTTGATTGGCGTCGACCGGCGTCACGGAAGGGTGCTTGACATCGGCTGCGGCTCTTTCCCGCTGTTCCTGGCCAGCACCAGCTTCGCCGAAAAATTCGGCCTCGATCGAGTTGCTGTCGGGGTATCCGATGATGTGCGAGCTCAGGACGTCAAGTTGATCGAACATGACTTGGCCTCGGGGCGGGAGTTGCCCTTCCCTCCCGACTTCTTTGACGTCGTGACAATGCTGGCTGTGTTCGAGCATGTTGACCCAGACCTCATTACAAACCTTGTAA
>Ga0193723_1000992_pt1 | contig 11111 bp, 8 predicted proteins | sample H2m2metaG_FD_143042 | JGI IMG/M metagenome (GOLD analysis project Ga0193723, IMG submission 143042) | Soil microbial communities from a riparian zone of the East river system, Colorado, United States - H2m2 | ecosystem: Environmental > Terrestrial > Soil > Riparian zone | place: USA: East River... | reverse complement strand
GGCGAATGTCGCATCGCTCCGCCCGCGTCACGTGCCGCTCGCCGTCACGCTGCGCAATCCCGAGCTCGATGCCGTCGCCGCGTTGCGGCCCACGAGTCCCCGGGATGCGTTCCGGAAGGCGGCCGCCGAGGAGCTGCTCAACGCGCGCGAGGAAGCGCTCGCCCACATGCGGCGAGCGGGCGTCTTGGTGATCGACGTCACACCCCAGCGCGCGGCGCAGGCCGTTGTATCGAAGTACATCGATCTCAAGCGCCGCGGCGTGGTGTAACTGACTGTCTGGCCCACGGATGCGTGAAATAGTATCTTCGAGCACCTCTTCGATTGGCCGCCACCTGATGCGTCACCACCACAGGTTTATCTGGGTCTTGGGGCTCGCTGCCGGGCTCGCCGTCGCCACATGCCAGTTCCCCACGGACAAGAGCGACGAGGTGTACGTCACCATTGAGGCCCCGGCGCAGGTGGTGCTGGATGGGGACGAGATGACCGTTCGGGCGCGAGCATGGCGGACCATAGGGGCCGCGCGCGACTCGGGGACCGTCGACGACGTCGCGATCGAGAACGTGGACTTCCAGTGGACCGCGAGCAACGGTACGGTGGTCCGCATCCTCCCAGATGTGCAGGGGTATGCGACGCTCGAGGGTCTGAATCCCGGTCTGACCGACATCAGTGCTCGCGCAACGACGTTCGAGCTATCGGACGACGCGTCGTTCCCGCTCCGCGTGTCCAACTTCCTCGAGATCGACAGCGTCACGCCTTCGTTCGTCAAATGGGGCGACAAACTGACCCTGTGGGGTGTGGGCGTGCGGTTTGCGTTCTCTGTAAGCCTTCCGGGCCAGCTGCTGATCCCCGACACTGCGTCGTACGTCGAGACAAACGGCTTCAGTCACATGGATTTCTGGGTCCCGCAGCCCGCCTTCACGGGGAACCTGTTCGTCGTGGGTCCGGGGATCTTCTTCAGCCCGCCTGGAAACGTCGACGTAGATACGGTCGACCTGTACGAGCCGAATACAGCAGCGTTCAGCGCGATCGACCTGGACGGACCGCCGCCTTATCCCGCGGTGCCACAGGTATTGTTCTTCAACCCGGCTCTGGCATTCGAGCAGCTCGACCGCGACAGCAGCCGGGGCGGAGATGACTGGTACCGTTTCTCACGGGCTGACACGGCGTCGCCGCTCACGTTCATCATGCGGCCCGAGGGTCTGACGGACAGCTCAGGACTGTTCATGGTTTACTCGGATTCGATCTTCTATACGGGCAGCGGGTTCATTCCCTACGCTCCCGGAGGAACGTCTTGGTTCATCACCAGTCAGGCTGGAAGCCATTGTGTCAGAGGATCGTTCTTCCCGAGCGTCCAGCCCTCGGATTCCATGATCGTCGCGCTCAAGACGCGGCCGCGGTACGTACCGGGCAACAATGGTCTGCACTTCTTTGCGGGGTACCAAAAGCGCTTCAACTACACGATGGTCATGGTCAACGCGTACCTCACCTCCGACCCGCGGATACAGCCCGATCGGTTCGAGGAGAACGACATCTGCGACCTGGCAGACGCGCCCAGCAAGATCATCTCGGTGAGCCCGGCGGCGGCGTTCAGCGATACGTTGAACATCGACAATCCGCACGACATCGACTTCCTGCACTTCAGTGTGACCGCGCCGCTGGCCAGCGACAGCACGATGATTCGAGTCCACAGTCGGCCGTTTGGGGCGAGCGATCGGTCCGATATCGACGTGTACATCGTCCGTGTCAGCCCCTTCGGCCAAATCGCATCCATTTCGGCGACCGGGTCCGATGACTCAATGCGTGTGCAGCTTCCCACGGGCGACTACTACATAACGGTTGTGGATTTCGCGGGCGAAGCAACCAGGTACTCGATTTGCGTGGCGGTGCGTTTCGCGTGTACGCCGCCCGCCGCGTCGAGCAGCCCACGGTCCCCGGGGCGCGTTCGGTTCCGCACCGGGCCGGGGGAAAACCTGCCGGACGGGCATCCGTTTGCGGCGCCCGCGGGCACGCCACTCGATCCGTCGAGGTCCCCATTCCGGCGTCCCTGATGGAATGTCTCAAGTGCCACACCCCACTGCCCGATAACAGCAAGTTCTGTTTCGCTTGCGGGGCGGATCAGACGGGGGGCGGCACGGCCACGAGCACGAGCGCCGAGCTGCAGGGACTCCAGGTTCGGCTGCAGCGCATCGTCGAGGGCAAGTACAAGATCGAGCGCATGGTGGGGAAGGGCGGCATGGGCGCCGTGTTCCTCGCCCAGGATCTGACGCTCGACCGCGAAGTCGCCATCAAGGTCCTGCCGCCCGACATCTCGCAGGATCCCAAAGTCATTCAGCGCTTCCAGCAGGAAGCGAAGACGGCGGCCAAGCTCGACCACACCAACATCATTCCGATCTACCGCGTCGAGAGCGAAGGCGGTCTCAACTACTTCGTGATGAAGTACATCGCCGGCACGTCGCTCGAAGACGTGCTCGAGCGCAAGGAACCGCTCTCCGCCGAGTACATCCAGCGGGTGTTGTGGGAAGCGTCATGCGCGTTGGGGCACGCGCACCAGCGCGGCATCGTACACCGCGACGTGAAGCCCGCGAACATCATGTTCGACCACGACGGCCGCGTGATGCTCACGGACTTCGGCATCTCCAAAGCGCTGCAGGCCGCCAGCGGCTTCACCGGCACCGGCATGATCATCGGGACGCCGCACTACATGGCCCCCGAGCAGGCCAAGGGCCAACAGGTGGACGGCAGGGCAGACCAGTACTCGATGGGTGTCGTCGGCTACCGCATGATCACCGCGCAGCTGCCCTTCGGCGGCGATTCGGTGCACACCATCCTCTATAAGCACATCTTCGAGCCCGCCCCGCGGACCAGCAGCATCCGGGCGGACATGCCCCCGCACCTCTCCGAGGCGATCTCGCGCGCCCTCGCCAAGGAAGTCGACCAGCGCTACGCGACGATGGAAGAGTTCGCCACGGCGGTGTGGCCGGAGCAGCCGGTCTCGGCGCCGACCAAGGGGGGCAAGGCGGCCTCGACGCTGCGCCGGCCGCCGCCCCGCGGCAAGGGACCGGTCACCGCCGACACGCCCACGGAGGTCACGAGCGCGCCGACGACGCCGATTCCCAGGGCGGGGATGAAGGTCGGCGCCACCGGGGGGGGACCGAAAAAGTCGCGCACGGGACTGTTCGTGGGCGTTGCCGTCGTGGCCGTGGCAGGTGTCGGTGGCTATCTCGCGCTGGCGAACAAGCCCGCGCCGCCCCCGGTGACGCCGCCGCAGCAGACGACGCGCGCGCCCGTCGAGACGGTGCGCGTGGCGACACCGACGCCGCCCGTCACACAACAGCAGACACCGCGGCAGACGCCGCGCCAAACCACGCCACGCCAGACCACGCCGCCGCCGCAGACGGCCGCGACAGGTTTCATCACGGTGAACTCCGACCCGCCGGGGACCGTGTTCATCGACGGTCGCGAGGTCGGCTCGACGCCCGTGGTGGAGTTTACGGTCTCCACGGGGCGCCACACGGTTCGCGTCGAACGTCCCGGCTTCAAGACGAAGAGTGAGAGCGTCGACGTCGGCGCCAATGCCACCGTCCGCAAGCGTTGGGTCCTGGACCCGGAAGGATCGGACTGATGCGTCACCACGTCGCACTGCTCGCTGTCTTGTTGGTGCCTTCCGCGCTCGCTGCACAGCAGGTGCAGAACGCCACGCTGCGGCGGGCGCAGTCGGCATACGACAACCTCGACTATCGCGGGGCCCTGGCCCTCGCGAATACGGCACAGCGAGAGCGCCTCAACGGGTTCGACCGCGCGCGCGCCTACGAGCTGCTCGCGCTCACCTACAGCGCGATGGACTCGATCCTGAAAGCGGTGGCCGCGTTCAAGGAGGTCATCCTGCTCGAGCCCGAGCGGGAGCTCGACCCCAATCGCACGTCACCCAAGGTGCTGAGCGCGTTCTCGGTCGCGCTGACGCAGGTCCTCGTCGTGCGGCAGTTGAAGGTGGACAGCACGGACTTCGTCGGCGGACAGGGGGACGTCGCGATCCACTTCAGCGTGACGCAGCCGGCGCGCGTTGTCACGCGCATCACGGGCGGCGCCGCGCCGATCAAGATCGACTCGTCTGTCGCCAACGGCGGGGTGAACCTGCGCTGGCCGGCGCGACTCGCGAGCGGCGATCCGGTTCCCGCGGGCACCTACACCGTCGTTGTGGAAGCGACGATCGGGCAGAACAGTTTTTCGGCATCGCAGCCGATTCGCGTGACACAAGGCGCCGTGGACACGCTCCCCCATCTCCTCAGCCTTCCCGGCTACGACTATCTGCCGGAGACGGAGATTCCGCCCAAGAGCTGGAAGCCGATGGGGCTCGCCCTCGTGTACTCGGGGATCGCGATCGCCGGCACCTCGGCGCTGAGTTCGGGAGATCTCGGCTCGGCGTCGTTCCGTGAGGCGGGGGTGATTGGCGGAGGGCTGATGGCGGCGGGCTTCGTCGTCATGCTGCGCAAACCCGCACCGCAGCCGGCACGCGGCAACATCCTGTACAACCGGCTGCTGCGCGAGCAGCTCGCGCGGCGCAACACCGAAATCGCCCAGGACAATATGCGGCGGCGCCAGCAGGTGGCGTTGCGCGTCGTGCCGCTGCCGCGGACGGGAGGCGGGCGATGACTGCGAGTCGGTTGGCCGGTTGGTCGGTTAGCCTGGCGGTGCTCGTAACCGTCTATCCGGCTAACCGTCTATCCGCTCAGCACGCGTCCATCGGCGGACAGATCGTGTTCGGCGATTATCGAGAGGTGTCGTCGGACCTGCACTATCGGGGCAGCGGCGGCGGCGTCTCCGCGTCGTTCACGTACAAGAAACTCGGCATCGAAGGATCGCTGGCGAGCATCAGCTATGACCCGGTGGCCGGGAGCACCGCGACGGTGTCGTTCAAGGCGACGCAGCTGGATATCCGCGCGCGCTACTACATCACGGGACCCGTGAGCGCCGAGGTGGGCATCGTCAATCGCAAGGCGAAGCCCGAGTTCGAAGCGCAGTCGGTCGGCGCGGTGCGGGCCGGCGTGCGGATGTCGTACCCGCTCGGCGTCGGCGTGAACATGGGACTCCGCGGTGGCATGTTGTTCGGGTCGAAGTTCTCGGGGGGCGGGACCGTATCCGGCGTGGGCGCGCTCGAGTTGGGGTTGAACATGGCGGTGGATGCGATGAAGGGCCGGCTGCGCCTGACGGGGGATTATGACTTCCAACGCATTGCGCGCACCACGGGGAGCGGACCTGGCAAGGCCGACGTGCCGATCCAGCAGGCTCTTGCTCGCGTGGGTCTGGCTGTGGCTTTCTAGCACACCGCTCGCCGCGCAGGTCGTAACGGGTCAAGTCGTGGACGCGGCCACGGCCGCGCCGGTGGGCGAGGGGTTCGTCGTACTCCTCGACGAGCGGGGCAGGGAGGTCGGGCGGACCCTCACGCCGACTGATGGGCGATACCTCCTCAACGCTCGCGCGTCCGGCCGTTACCGGCTCCGGTCGGAACGCATCGGTTACGTCGCTTTCGTCAGCCCTCCCTTTACCCTCGATGCCGGTCAGACCCTCACGCAGCAGTTGACTGTCTCGGCGCTCGCGGTGCAGCTCGCCGTGGTGGAAGTCACCGGTCGCACGACGTGTCGCCTCGAGACCGAGGGTGCGGAAGGGACCGCGGCGGTGTGGGAGGAAGTGCGCAAGGCGCTCGCGGCGGCCGTGTGGACCGAACGGCAACGGACCTATCGGTATCGCACGGTCGCGTTCGTGCGGGAGTGGGACGAAAGCCGGCGTGAGCTGCTCGCGGAGGTGAGCGACACGCTGGTGGGCCACGCCCCCGCGCCCTTCGCGAGTGTACCCGCGGCCGAGCTCGCCAGTCACGGCTACATCGTCGCCGCAGCCGAGTCGATCGCGTACTACGGACCCGACGGCGTCGTGCTGCAGGACAGCTCGTTTCTCGAGAGCCACTGTTTCGGGCTGGCGCGCCGGTCGCAGCACGGCGTTGGGCAGATCGGGCTCTCGTTTCGCCCCGAGCCGGGGCGGCACTTGCCGGACGTGCGGGGTGTGTTGTGGCTCGACGAGGCGAGCGCCGAGCTGCGCGCGCTGGAGTTCAGCTACACCGAGGTGCCGGAGGGTGTGCGCGACGGTCGCATCGGCGGGACGGTGGAGTTCCTGCGGCTCCCGTCCGGAGCGTGGATCATCCGCCGCTGGGAGCTGCGCATGCCGCAGCTGGCGGCTCAGAACATCAGCGTGTACGGCGGTGTCACCGAGCGTCGCGTGACGGTGAAGGGGTTCCGAGACCACGGTGGGGAAGTGCTGGAGATCCACGCGCTCGACGGGGGGGGCAGGCGAATCTATCCGCCATGAGCGGTGGAATAGGCTTAAGGCGTCCAGTCCAACGTCAGGAGATCGAGCGGATCTACCAGAATCGCCCCGTAGCGTGCCAGCCAGTGGAGGTGGGCACCGGTCACGCGCCCGCTCGCGCCCACCCTCCCGATCAGCTGGCCGCGTTGTACGGTGTCGCCTTCGGACACCAGCGCGCGGTCGAGATGCAGATACCCGGTCAGCAAGCCGGCGCCGTGGTCTACGTAAATCGTCCGTCCGGAGTAGAACAGCGTGTCCACCATGACTACGATGCCGCGATTGGTGACGCGCACCGGCGCGCCGCGTCGCCCGGCGAAGTCCGTTCCCCAGTGACGGCTCTCCAGTACACCGTTGTACTCACGCTCGATGCCGAAGCCGCTGCGGACCCTTCCCGGTCGCGGGCGCACGAAGGGCGGGGACCAAATCCGGGGCGTCGCGTGGCTGCGCGCCACGACGTCACGCACGCGCAGCCGCTCCCGTTCCAGTCGCGCCGCGAGCGCCGAATCAGGCGGGCGCGCGAAGCGTGCCGCGATGCGCAGCTCCTCGCGGGAGACGACGCGACCCGCGACCGGCAGGGGCGTCTCGAACTCGACGTCGTTCACCGCCACGTGGAGTGGAATCGTGTCGCCCACAACGAGGGGCACGCCGGCCAGCGAGATGAAGGCGCCCCGACCGTCGGGCTCGAAGTGCAGCGATTCGCCGGCGAGGGCACCCGCGACGCGGAGGGTCGAATCCGCGCCGCGTGGCCGGACGACGACACGGATCAGGGTGCCCTGGCGCGGTGGATCGGGCGTCCAGCGGACCTCGGGTGGCTCAGGGGACGGCAGCGGCCCCGCCGAGAGCAGGAGGGGAATCGTCACGGCCATGCATCGCGCGATGAGGTGCATGTCGTCCGATACCCTCTTGCTAGCCGTGATGTTCAGGGGAGGGAGGATGCGCCAGCCGCGATTCGAACGCGGGACCTTCGGCTCCGGAGGCCGACGCTCTATCCAGCTGAGCTACTGGCGCTTGAACGAGCGCGTAATCTAACCCGGTCACTGCACCGTGAGCAGCCCCCGCAGCCGGATGTCCTTGGACGACGCACCCACCATCACCCGCACCTGCCTCGGCTCCAGCACCCAATGCAGGTCCCGATCCAGGAGGCGCAGTTCGTCGGGGCCGAGACGGAACGTCACGACCCGCTCCTCGCCTGGCCCGAGATGGATCCGCGTGAACCCCTTGAGGGCAATCACCGGCTGCGCCACCGACGCCAGCTCGTTGTGCAGGTAGAGCTGGACGACTTCGTCCCCCGCACGCGCACCCACGTTCTTCACGCGGCACCGCACGAAACCGAGCTCGATCTCGAGGTTTGCATACTCGAACTTCGTGTAGCTCAGTCCGAATCCGAACGGGAAGAGCGCCTGACCTGTCAGGTCGAGATAATCGTCCCCACGACCCGTGGGCTTGTGGTTGTAGTACAGCGGCAGCTGCCCCTCGGCCATCGGAAACGTGATCGGGAGGCGTCCCGCGGGGTTGTCGTCGCCGAAGAGGACATCGGCCACCGCGGAACCGCCCTCTTCACCGGGATACCAAACGTCGAGCACCGCAGCCACGCGCGCGAGCCACGGCATCGTGATGGCGCTGCCACCGACGAGCACGACGACGACGCGCGTCCCCGTGGCTGCGACCGCTTCGATCAACTCCGCCTGATGGCCGGGAAGTCCGAGGAAGGCGCGGTCGCGGAATTCGCCCTCTTCGATCCCGGCGACGATCACGGCCACGGCGCTGGCGCGCGCCGCGGCGACGGCGCTGTCGATCTGCGCCCGCCAGTCGCCGGACACGCCCGGGCCAGCGTCCCAAACCAGCTTTACGCGCGCATTGCCCGTGGCCTCGAAGTACTCGAGTCGGATCGCGTGCGTGCTGCCGGGTGCGACGTTCACGTCGGCGAGGCGCGTGCCGTACGACCGCTTGGTCCAGTTGTCGATGAGAAGATGGTCATCGAGGTAGAGCCGATAGCCGTCGTTCCCCTCGACGCCGAGTCGGTGGACGCCGCCGGTGGGCGCCACGATGGTTCCCGCCCAGCGGATCGAATACCAGTCGTACGGGATCTCGCGCGCCGGCGAGTTGAGGGTCCAGCCGAAGTCGACGCGCGAGTCAGTGCGCGTCACTCGGGGCGGTCCCTCGAGACGCGGGTTGTCGAAGTACTCGCCCTTCAGACCGCTCGGAAACTGCTCCGCAGGCACGACGACGTACTCCCGGCTGATGCGCCCCGGTCCAGGCGCGTAGCGCACCGTGGCCCTCGAGCCCACCGCAGCGCGAACCCCGTCCAGGATCGACGTCGTACGAACGCCGGGACCACTGTAGCCGCCGAGGCGTGCCTCGCTCGCATCAACGCCGATTACCGCGATGGACCCAATCGTCTTCATGAGCGGGAGCGTCTCACCGTCGTTCTTCAGCAAGACGATCCCGGCGCGCGCCGCTTCGCGCGCCAGCGCTCGGTGTGCAGCGCTGCCGTTCGTGGCAGCCGCGCTGTCCGCGTTCACGTAGGGGTGCTCGAAGAGACCCAGCTCGAACTTGGCGCGTAACACGCGCGCGACCGACGAGTCCCGGACCGCATCGGGCACCAGTCCTCGCCGAAATGCATCGAGGTAGGGGCGATGCTGCTCGTACGACGACTGGAACACGACGTCGAGACCAGCCGCGAAGGCATCCTGCGTCGCCGCCCTGGTGCTCGCGGCGGTGAGGTGGAGGACCGTCGCGCCGCCCGTGGCCGCGGCGTCCGAGATGACGAACCCCGAGAATCCCCAATCGTGCTTGAGAATGCCGTTCAGCAGCCAGCGATTCTGCGTTGCCGGCGACCCATCGACCGAGTTATACGCCGTCATGACCGATCGCGCGTGTCCTCGGTCGATGGCGGCCCGGAACGGGGGAAAGAACCGCTCCTCGAGACTGCGTTGATCGACCTCGATCGGGTAGCTGTCTCGGCCGCCCTCACCCACGTTCGCGACGAAGTGTTTGGGCGTCGTCACGATGCCGTGACGCTCGAACGCAGCGACGAACGCGACGCCCATCGCAGACGCGAGCAGCGGGTCCTCGCCGTAGGTCTCTTCCACCCGCCCCCAGCGGACGTCGCTCGCGATGTTCACGACCGGCGAGAGCACCTGCCGGATGCCGCGACTGCGCGTCTCGAGTGCGATCGCGTCGGACACGCGGGCAACGAGTCCCGTGTCCCAGCTTGCGGCTAGCGAAATTGCCTGCGGAAAAACCGTAGCGCCCGGTCGCGCGAGGCCGTGCACGGCTTCTTCGAACGGGATGATGGGGATGCCGAGTCGGGTCCGCTCGACGAAGTACCGCTGGATCGCGTTGATGCGCGTCGCGTGGGCGCGCGCGGCGCGACTGGGCGTGGTGTCCGGCACGTCGATTTGCAGACCGAAGATCCCGCGCGAGTAGTCGTGCGATGAATCGTCCAAATCGCCGGGGATCATGAACAGCTGCCAGAACTTCTCGTCCGGCGTCATGCGACCGAGCAGGTCGCGGACCCGGGTTTCGGTGGGGAGGCGGGGGTCCTTGTAGGGAGGGGGTGTGGGACCCTGGGCTGAGGCGCTGCCGATGCCGGCGCATAGCAGGAAGACGCCTTGCGTCCATCGTACTATCGCCCGCCACGACTTGCGCGCATGTTGGAGATGCATCGACATACTAGTGCAGCGTTGCCCCCTTATCCGCCGAGGTCTTAATGCTCCGTCCCACCCTCTCTTGCGCGCTGCTCGTGTTTGCCAGCAGCGCCCTCATGGGCCAAGCCACGCCCGCGGCCCAATCGACTGACCTCCAGTGGGGGCCGGCGCCCGCGGTATTCCCCAAGGGCGCGGAGATGGCTGTCGTCAGAGGAGATCCCGGCAAGGCGGCCCCCTTCACGGTCGAACTCAGGTTGCCGGACGGCTACCGTTTTCCGCCGCATTTCCATCCCACCGCCGAGAGGGTTGAAGTCAAGCAGGGCACGTTCCTGTACGGCATGGGCGATGTGTTCGATGTCGCGAAGACCAAACCCATGCACGTCGGCGACCAAGGGGCCATTCCCGCCGCCATGCATCACTTCGCCGTTGCGCGGGGAGTCACGATCGTGGCGGTGACCGCGATGGGTCCGTTCGCCATGACGTACGTCAATCCCGCGGACGATCCGACGCACGCACCGAAGCCGTAACGGGGAGGTCTTGCGACGCAAAATGCTCGGCAGCGCGGACTGGCTGTCGAGCATTCTTGTTAATCGGGGCGAGAGGATTTGAACCTCCGACCTCCTGGTCCCGAACCAGGCGCGCTAACCGGACTGCGCTACGCCCCGTCACTACGAGTTGGTAATGCGCCCAGAGGGAGTTGAACCCCCAACCTCTTGATCCGTAGTCAAGCGCTCTATCCAGTTGAGCTATGGGCGCCTAAAGCTGGTCAACAGCAAGCGGGTTGCGGTCATCGGACGCACAGCGGTGAACAGGTTTCACGAAACAGGTTCGCCCTGATTACGCGACCCTACGGCCCGCCGCCGCGTCTGTTGACCTGCGCCTGTCGCCAGTTGACCAGTCTCAAGATGGGCGGTACAAGACTCGAACTTGTGACCTCCACGATGTCAACGTGGCGCTCTAACCAACTGAGCTAACCGCCCAAACTTCTAGACGCCGAGACGCCTAGATGCGTAGACGCCTAGGCCGCCCTGCCACCCCTCGGCGTCTAGGCGTCTAGGCGTCTTTTTTATTCAATAGCGGGGGTGGGATTTGAACCCACGACCTCCG
>Ga0193723_1000991_pt1 | contig 11116 bp, 10 predicted proteins | sample H2m2metaG_FD_143042 | JGI IMG/M metagenome (GOLD analysis project Ga0193723, IMG submission 143042) | Soil microbial communities from a riparian zone of the East river system, Colorado, United States - H2m2 | ecosystem: Environmental > Terrestrial > Soil > Riparian zone | place: USA: East River... | reverse complement strand
CTATCTATGACACAGCGCTCCGGATTGCCGCCTATCGGCGTCTGTCGCCCGCCCGCGTGTACCTGCACGCCGGCACGCGGGAGGGTGCCCGCGCGCTAGGGATCTCGAAGGAGCGGCCGTGGGTGTCCCCCAAGGACCTGCCGGCGCCACTTCGACGTTTGCGGGCGGGGGAGATCGAGGATTGCCTCTGCATCTACAAGGCGGACCTGCAGCGACTGAATGGAGGTCCAGCTTCCAAGCGTCGAAGGGCTGGTCGCAACATCTGCTAGCGCGATGCTAGGACTCCCCTGATCCAGAGCCGAGCGGGTTTGTTTGGAGGACACCATGTCCGACAGTGGTTGCCCGCGAAGCATCGGTGCCCGCAGGCTCGGAAGGTAATGCTCGGCCTGGACCGGAGAAACGCTTGTGAAATGCTTGCAAGGGTTCTGGTGACACTCTGCTGAGACGTGGGTCAGGAAAGCGGTCCGGCTCGCATTGCCCGCGCAAAGGTTTTGCGCTCAATCCGAGCGGCCTCCTCGCCGCACGGTGCCAGGCCGGCTAGACTGGGGGAGTCCAGTTCTCTCGCCACTCCGGAGTTCCCTTGGACAAGATCAAGTCGAAACCCGGCTTGTTGAAGCACTTCAACGCGTCCTCGGACGACGTGCGCTGGTATTTCGAGCACCTGCCGCGCCTAGTCGACGACTTTCCTCTCGACGTGGCATTGGCGTATGTCTTCTCTCAAGTCGAACAAGCCCAAGTCATGGCGCTCTATTGCGGGGTCGCCAAGCTTCATCGCGCTGATGCGAACGTGGCCCGCCGCGCTATTAGCTCATACCGACTCAAGCGCGCAGACTTTCGGTCCAAATACGAGATGATTTATGGGAAGTCCATCCCCGATCCGACTGCTCGCCTTCTTGTCTATGCCGAAGCCGTCCGCGACCAAGTTATGCACGGCAAGGGCGCTTCTGACGATGATAAGCGCAACGCCATCGCGCATGTGCTTGCTTATGCTCAGGAGTTGAACAATCTGACCGACCAGCTGGGGGGTCCTCGGCCATTTGGAGACCTGCGCGGTTTCAAAGGTGCTGGCCAGGCGTTGGATAAGGCGACGACGCAATGGGTCCTGAAGGGAATGGGGTTCATCGCTTGACCTTCCGAGGGCTCGTGCAGTCTGCACATTACGGCTCGTCGACGCCCAGACCACTCTCTCCGAGAGGTCGAATGAAGAAGCCACAGGCCTTTCTTGTTGTCGGTCACTCTAATTGGGGCAAGTCAAGAACCGTTCGCGCTTTGACCGGTGATCGCTGGGGGCGGGTGTCGCTGATCGGGCATACCTTCTTCGTTCGACTCATGTCGAACGACGACCTTCCGCTCGCTCGATACCAGTCGTTTATCAGGCGCCTGCGGCCGGCGCGAGACCCTCTCGTCGTGGCTCCGTACTGTCCTGAGCAGTCTAGAAACAATCCGCTGCTGCGGACATGGGCAGAGAGGTACTCCCTTCGATTCTGGGTTTTGGAACACAGTTACGTTGGAGACCGACGCATCACAGCGGAAGAGATCGCACAACTGAGGAGGTACGGGAGCGTTGATGTGTTTCCTCGCTGCGGCGCCGAGGCGACCGACCGGGCTCGAGCGCTAACTCGCTTCATTGCAAGTCACGTCTGAACACCCAGTCGGGTTCCGCAGGAAGGGCGACCCGAACTGGGTGACGACATCTGAGAGGCCGTTGCGCCGCCTCCGATCTAGCCACAAGCTTGATCTGCTCTCGCCAAGCGACTCGGCCGTTGGACACTCTCTCTCCTGATTTCGAACAGCTGCCCGACCCCAAGGCCGCTGACTATGGCGCCCTGGTGACTCGGTGGCTTGCCGGCACCTACGCAGCGGCGTGGGATCGACTGAAGGAGGCGGTGTACTCAGCGACCGTCGCGGCAGCGCACGGCGTATCCACAGCGTACGACACTTGGGAGCGGATCAGGCAAAGACAGGCCCACCCCGCCGAGCTCGATTTCCTCACGGACATGAATCACATGTCGGCTGTTCACGGCCCGGCACTCGGTGCGGTCATCTCCGCAGCATTCGCTGTGGAGAGTTTCCTCCGGCTTGGCTACGCTGTTGCCCTTGATCTCCCACGACCCAGGAACCAGCGCGCTGGGGGATTGAACGAGCTGCTTCGCAAACAGCTCGAAGAGTTCGATTCAGCCAAACTCAGGGATCGATTTGGCATTCTGCGTGGAGTCGCAGCGTTCACTTACTCCAAGTCACGTGAAGCCGCCTTGCTTGATCTGATTCAGTACCGCAACGAGATCGCTCATGATTCACCGGTGCTTCACTTATCGTCCGGGCAAAGACTCGCGGTCTTCCGACATCGGCCGCGCAGGGGAAGCGTTTTCGAGCCCCTGGTAGCGTCCCATCGTCCAGTGAGGCTCAAGCACACAATCGCGGCGATTCGGGCACATGACGACTTCGTTCTCGACGCAACCAAGAGCGCTCAGTTGAGCGGCTGGGCAAACGAAATGGACCGGCTTGGTGGGCCGTACCTTTGTATATCCGAGTATCTGCCATGGCTCGCCATGGTGGCGACAGGCTCGTGAACTGTCGAAAGCCTGGGAGAAAGGCCCGCAGAGCTCGCGTGCGTCGGCGGAGGACATGTATTACTTCCGCGCCGACCTTGTTCGGCGGATGAAGCTCAAGGTTGAGCCCAATCGCCACTAAATGATGGACCGCTCTCAACGACATTGCGCCGCCCTGCTCGTGCCGCCAGCTTAGCCGCGAGACGTTCCCCAAGGCACTTGAGCTTTCTCCTACCCTGAGGCCTCGGCGCGCCATGGCTGAAATCACCCGGCGGCGAACTGGTGAACTACTGACGAAGCTGTTCGAGATACTACTCAAGCATCCGGAGGGCCTTCAGGCGCGAACGGCCCTCGAGGAGCTTGCCGGGTCAATCCAGCTGACTCCGTATGAGGCCGGGAGCTACGAATCCGGCGGTCGACGGTTTGACAAGATCGTACGGTTCGCCACGGTTGATTGTGTAAAGGCCGGTTGGCTAGTCAAGCAGAAGGGCCAGTGGTTCGTAACCGACGCAGGCAAGAAGGCTCTCGCTGGCTATCCCGATGCGGAAGCGTTCTACAAGGAAGCTGTCCGTCTCTATCACGTGTGGAAGAGGGGGCAACCTCTCGACCCTGAGGGCGACGAGGGCGTGGAGCCTGCCAAGGAGACCAGTATCACCTACGAGGAGGCTGAAGAGATGGCGTGGCGAGAGATACAGTCTCATCTCCTAGCCATGGGACCCTATGAGTTCCAAGACCTGGTTGCGGCGCTTCTCAAGGCGATGGGCTACCACGTCTCGTGGGTCGCGCCTCCCGGAAAGGATGGGGGCGTCGACATCATCGCATGGTCCGACCCGCTGGGTACCAGACCCCCCCGCATTAAGGCTCAGGTTAAGAGACACACGAGCGCCGTGCCGGTTGGCGATGTGCGCTCATTCATGGCGATGCTCGGCGATGAGGACGTGGGGATCTTCGTTACTACGAGCACATTCACGAGAGACGCGCAAGACGAGGCTCGCACACAGCAAAATCGAAAGGTCAGCCTGCTCGACATAGAAAACCTCGTCGAACTTTGGATCGAGTACTACGAAAAACTCGATGATTCTGCGCGCCGGCGTCTGCCTCTCAAACCGATCTACTTCCTCGCACCAGACGTGTGATCCTTGAGATCCAGCGCCTTTGCGCGTTCCGCTTGGTAGGAGGACCGACGTTTCGACGAGGAATCGCCACTAAACAGTAGCTAAGAGATAGGTCAGGATTCGTGAAGGAAGGCCGCCTCGAGCTCTCGGGTAGCGGTCCCACGAGACCGAGGCTGACCACATTGAAGAACTTCCCACACCAAGTGAGCAACCTGCAGAAGCTACGCGCCGCGCTGTCCGTATTCGGCATCGCGGACGCCGCGGGCTCAGACTTGGATGACGATGCTGTTATAGGTGGCGCGATGGCTCGTGCGGGCGTCTACACCTTTCGAAACAAGGCCCTCTCGGTTAGACAGGCGCTGGTGCAAGAACGGAGAAAAACATCGAGTAGGCAGGGGACCAGAACCGTTGCACGTGACCTGCGTCGTTTCTTCGCACTCGCGGGACTGCTCGAGCGAGGAACCACGGGAAAGCTCGCGGTAGCCAGTCTCGGTAGACACCTGCTGAGCCTGGAGCCCGGCTCTGAAGCGGCCAACCATGCTTGGCGTGAGGCGCTAGGGCGGATTGCCCTCCCCGAGGGAAACCGAATCTCACACCCGTACCTCGCCCTCTTGCGACTCATCGCGGCCCTGCCAGGCATCGAGGCCCGACGCCTCGCCCTGGCGCTGGAGGCCCAGGACGATACAGAACGTGAGTTTGCACGAATCCTAGGACTCGCCAGGGTAGGTGCCTGGACGAGCGTACTCCGCGCCCTACGGGTCAGTAAACACATGGCCAGGAACGCGATCAAGATTCTGCCCGCCATCGCGAAGCAACTTGGTGACGTACACGAGGAGAATGGGTGCTACTATCCGGTCGCCCAAGACCCAGCCGTGCGGGCGCGGCGGCGCAGGCGACGACCCCAAGCTCGCCGAGTCGTCTCGAGACATCGAACGGTCACGCCAGCCACGATCGCGACCTCGCCGTCTCGCTCGGATCGCTCCCTGAAGGAAGAGGAATACGCCGATCCGGAGGTAAGTGCAGAGCTCCGGCGTGATCGTCTAGTCCGGCATCAAGCGCTTGTGCATCAGTTCGGAAGCCTTGTCGCCGCGCAACAGTACGAGCTGCATGAGGACCCTTATGACCTGCTGGCCACGCACCCCCAGAGACTCTCGATCTTGGCAGAGGCAAAGACGCTTGACGGTTCCCCGGCTGATGAGAATGCACAGGTGCGTGCGGCGATCGGCCAGCTATTCTACTACAAGGGCTTCGATGTGCCTCCGGCGATGAGGGAGAACGGACTGCTTGTCGTTGCCGTCTTTGAAGGAAGGCCGAGTGAAGAGCACATCGCGTTTCTCGAGTCTCTGGAAGTTGTCACCACTTGGCGAGCCGGTGACGCCTTCGACGCAGCTCCGTGGTCACGCGAACGTTTGGGGATGATCGGTTTGCCGTAGACCGGGCTGCGTGCACCGGTTGGAAAAGCCCCCGCGGACAGACGCGGGGGCATTCTCTTCTAGGGGATTCCGCAAGGCGGAAGTGTGGGCCCTTAGTATGAAAACAGATCCAAGCCTGCGGGGGCTCCTGAATCCTCGGTTCCCAGGTCACTGGCACCCTTTTTAGCGGCCCTCAGCCGTTCTTGGGCCAGCTTCACGTACTTGGGCGTCAGCTCAAACCCAATAAACTCTCTCTCGTTCTTCACGCAGCTCACACACTCGGTTCCAGAGCCTGCAAACGGCACTAGGACCAGGTCGCCCTTGTTGGAGAAATGGCGTACAATCCGGTCCGTTAGGTTTAGCGGCTTCTGAGTCGGATGATCCACTCGCTCTGCAGCGAACCTCTTTCCCGCGAGAACCGGGAAGTACCAGACGTCTCCGGCCAGTCGGCCCTCGGGATTCGGCGTCCACACCTTTCCATTCTTCGTGATCTTATGTTTGAGCCGTTCTGTGCTCTTGTAGGGCTCTCGGATGACGTGGTAGGTGAAGTCCTCACCCTTGGAGAACCACAGGATGGGCTCGTAGAATGCGCTCGGAAGCCTCGCGAATCCGGAGAAGTTGTTCTCATAGGACCAGATGAACTGGCGGCGATATGTCATCCCAATGTCCATCAAGTACGTGTGTAAGTACGCTAGGTACTTGTGAATGCCGTACACAAAAACAGAACCATCGGCCTTTAACACACGCTTGCATTCAGGCAACCAGGACTTGCACCAGTCAAACCAATCCCGATCACCATCCCAGATTCTACCGCTCTCGAAATCCTTTCGAATGTTGTACGGCGGGTCGGCGATGATCAGGTTCACCGACGAGTCAGGAACTTGCCCGACTAGCTCGACAGCGTCCCCGCAATAGATGTGGTTCCTTTCCAGCTGCGGAACGGATCGCTTCCGCTTTCCATTCGATTTGGGTGGCTCCGGTCTCCTGAGGATCAGGATGTACTGATGGTGGACGTTTGGGACATAGGAAAACGGGTATCCGTACGGAAGCAGAGTCTTGTGCGTCTGCTCGAGAATCGTAACGCCTTGCAGTTTGACGGCAGGCCCGTCAAGGGCGGTGTACAGATCGGAGTGGAATGGGTAGAAGCGATCGCCGTGCTTGAAATCACTCACTATCACGGCCATGTACTTGCTGGGTTTCAGCTTCTGCGCACACAGGTACAGAATCCTCGACAGTTCACGGACGAACTCTTCGTACGTGGATATGTGTCCCAAATCTCCCGGCTCGGCGGGACTGTAGTTGTGGTCTAGGCCCTTTCTGATGCGCGCCCGAGCTTTGTGGTCCTTGGTCTTGTTCAGGATACTCCAGTAGGGAGGGCTCGTTACGATAAGGTCGAAACTCTCATCGGTAAGGGAGCCTAACGCGTCGCGAATGTCCGCTTGGATCAGACGCTGAGTTTCAGGGCAGTCTGTCTCTTCTTTCAGTCGCTTGTGGGCCAACTCATACCACTTCTTGGAGAGTTCTACTCCGGTCCCAGCCCTATCTAGGAGGGCGCATGCCTTGAGGGTGGACCCAACACCGACGAAGGGGTCGAGCACCTTTCCGCCGGTCTTGGTGAAGAACCTGACCAGTCGCGCTACGTCCTGGAAAGAAAATGGAGCTGGGTGAAGTTTCTCGTACTTCGTGTGGTTGTGGTCAGACCCGAGCCCCTTCTGACGCCAGACAGACTTGGTCTCTTGAATCCATATTTTGCCCGGCAGCTCGTTCAGCTTGTTGCGAGGGTCCAGTTTTGCTCGCAGCGAGCTGTCTAGTTCGAATAGCTTGCGCATCGCCTGAATCTCTTCGTCCCGCTGAGGCACCCGCTTCATGAGGCGTCAGCTCCTGTTGGTAAGTCAGATCCGGGTCGCGGCATTGCCCAGATACGTTCTAGCGTGCTGGCACAATCGGCCAGCTTTCATTGCGGCTAGCCGAGCGAGGGCCTTGGCGTGCTAACCATAGTATGTAGACCAATGGTATGCAACGACAAACCATTACTACGCGACAAATGGCTAAGAAAGCGCCGGCAGGATCCAAGAAGAAGCCCCCCGTGCTCCTTAGGTTCGGAAACAGGGTGCGGGCTCTGCGCCTGGACAAGAATCTAACGCAGGAAGCGCTCGCCGAAAGAGCCGGCCTCCACCGCACGTACATCGGGATGATAGAACGGGCGGAGAAAAACATCACCCTAACAAATGTCGAGAAGCTAGCAGCGGCACTCGGCCGTCCCACGTCAGATCTCTTCTAGAGAGTGGCGATACTCCGATTTCCCAACCCAGGGTCTGATTTCGCCAAACTGGTCAAGACGTTTCAAATCCTTTACATGGGTGCGCACAAGGAAACAAGCTTTGACCTCGACTTTGCTGTTCGCGTTCTGATTGAACAGGGGCAGGTCTCTTCAAGCGGGGCCGTCGGCAAAGAAGCGCTAAAGAGGTCTACTCGCAAAGATCGGTCTCGTGACCCGCTGTACAACCAGCTGAAGATGTACTCGGAGCTCTTCCGAATGCTGGGATGGATCCACCCTGGTGCCAAAAAGCTCGATTTTCATGCAACGATGCTTGGAAAGTATGTGGGTGAAGGTCGCCTTTCAGACCCTAACCTACGAAGCCTCGTTCAAGAGTGTCTAATGTCTATCACGTTTCCGAACCCGAACACAGAGAACGTCGGCATCGTGAGGCTGAGGCCGTTCTTGCAGTTGTTGCGCCTGATGAAGAAGCTGGACGGTTTCATGGCACGTGATGAGATAATCGTGAGTCTCTACACACTCATCGACGACAGCCAGGAGGACGAGTTCGACAAGAGGGTCAACGTGGTCAAGAACCTGCGCGGCAACATCCCACTGCTCAAGAAGGCGTTGAAGGTGGTAGCGGGTTCAATCCAAGTGAACACTCTCCACAACTACACTCGATTCCCACTTGGAGTGCTCAAATCGCCAATAGTAGGTTGGGCCCTGGACGAGTCACGCGAGGACATCTACGGAGAGCCGCTGGTTTTCTACAAGCTCACAAATCACGGTGCAGCGACCGTTGAGGCCTTCGAGACGCTTGTAGACATCAGGGCCTCCCAACTTGAAGGCTTCACACTGGAGGAGCGGGCGCATTTCTTGAGTCTGGGTTACTACGCCATGCTGAAAAGGGCCGGCTACTCTCTCAAGCCAGTGGAGTCTGCGATCACTAGACACGCTAGAAACGCAGAGCGCGTCCTTGCCGCACTCAAGGTGCCAAAGTACGAAAGTATCTACTTCTCGCCCTATCAACAGGCCGCCCATGGCGACTTGGCCGCTGCTGAAAGGTTGGGCTGACCAACACAGTGAAATTCGTCCACGAGCCTTCTGAAAGAGGCTATCCGAGGATACCGGCGAACAACCAGCGAGCGCTCGTGCAGGTGTCCTTAAGACAACCCGGGCAGTTCACATCGCCGGACGGCAACGGGATTACATCCACATGTCTGAATTGCCCCGACCAACCTTGTATTCAGTTCACCGACACAGAGATGGGCTACGCGGCTCGCTTGCGTCAACCAGACGTTTGTCCAGTCTCAGCGATCTCCTTCAGCTCGAGAAACACTAAGCTTCACGTCACCGATGACTGTATCCACTGCGGCCTCTGCGTGGCGCGCTGTCCCTACGGATGCCTCTTTCTTGACGATTCGTTGACACCGCGGATGAATGATCCTGCCGCTGGAGGCTTCGCAGAGGCTAACGAAACAGAGTTTGAGGCTTTCGACGAGCAGCTGAAAAGGGCGGGCACGCTGTCTAAGGCCGAACGAGAGCGAACGGTGGGTCAGGTTCTCCCCAAACTGCGCGACTTGGAGCAAATGCAGTTCTATCCCCTAGTCGCGAATCTCCTGACCGCCATTGGCCTCCCGTCCATCCTTGTGCGAAAGGGCGACACCAGCAATCGGATGGACGTTCTGATACCCCACACGAGGGATTCAATCCCGGTTGAGATAAAGTCTCCGGCAGAGTCGGAAGCCGCGAACATCAAGTCGGTCCAGCAGGCACTCGAGAACAAGGTTGTATTGCAGTCACGGCATGAAGAATCGTTCCCCACATCTGCGGACACTACATCACTAGTGGTCGCGTTCACCTACCCCAGCGAGCGTAGTGATGTCCTCGAACTCACGACAGACATCAACAAGGCTTACGGGGTCCGCATCGGGTTGATAGACGCTGAAGCGCTTCTTCAGCTCGCCCTCGATTTGCCAGGTGACGCCGAGCTCAAGGAAATCGCCCATCTGCTGGGGCCTTTATGAAGTTCATTAGCGATACAGCATTGCCGCCCTTCAGTACCCTCGTTCGCGGTAACGGGATAAACAAGGTGCGCCGCGGACCCTTCATGCCAGCACAGGTCTTGGCTTCGGACGGGTCCGAGGACATTGGCGTGTGTTTGCACTGCCCTGACATGCCGTGCATGACACTCTCCTCCATGGAGCTCGAGTTCTCAAGCAAGAACGAGATTACCTACCTAAAGGACGATCAGGTCTGCGTATTTGATGCCATGCGCGTCAGGGCAGATGCGCCAGTCGTCGAGGCAAGCAAGTGTACGGGGTGCGGCCTCTGCATGGCTCGATGCCCAGTTGGTGCAATCTTCCTGGGCGACGACGGTAAGGCGCGGGTGAATACTGCTCCCAATCGGCTGTTCGCGCAGCGTGCCGATGCAACGCTGGCAGAGTTTGACTACACCATCGAACAGCTCAAGCAAGCCCGCACGGATTGGATTGTCGATGAGGCATCAGTTTCAGCGCACATCGATCAGGTGATGAAGAGAGTACTCAAGGCCCTCGGCGCATCTGGCCCTTCCAAGAACCAGTTCAGTCTCTTCGTGCGGAATCTCTTTGATGCCATTGGACTCCCGGCCAAGGCCGGAGTTCAAGGAGATACGAGCAGCCGCACAGACATGGTCTTCGTGCACGGCCCCATGGAGGGCATCGCGGAACTCGAGATGAGCGATGACCTATTGGATTCCGCCAGAAGGCTCATGGCAGACGTCGCGATCGCGCGAGGCCGTTACAGTGTCCCCGCCAAGCGGATCCTACCGACACTGGTCTGCTCAACACTCCCCAACGCGCGATCGGATATCTACGAGGTACTGGGAGACATCAACAAGGTCCTCGGTGTTCAGGTGCGCGTCGTACCTGTCGCGGCGCTGGTTCTTTGGCTGCTGTACGGCATCCGACCCGGGGCTATTGACCTCACTTCTGGTTTCATTCTTGACAAGACCAAGAAGGACCTGATCCCCGACGTGGTGCGACCCCTTCCTGCAAAGGTTGCTCTGCCGGAGTCTGCGTATTTCAAGGCAATGAAGTAGCGGATCCGATTGAAGGCTCGTGGAACGCGTGGTGATAACCGCCAAGCACCAACCGACACCACCGGTATAGGGAACGTCCTTTTCTCGGGAATGCCGTCCCGTGCAAACGGTTTTCTGGCTCGTCGCGAGCGCATGCTCCAGCAGCCGCTCACGGGACAAGGGCAGCGCCCGCGAGCCCCACGAGCTATCGAATACTCGAACTTCTACACACTCCGCGCGACGATCCAACGCGACGCGAGCTACGCAGCGCAGCGAGGCGTCAAGGGAGCAGGAGGAACCCGCAGAAAAAACTACGGCCCCGCACCGCGGAGCCGTAGTTGGAGGAGCCGGCGCCTCCATCACGCCGCCTTCGGCTGATCACCAGCCTTGGGCTTGAACGGCCCCAACACATTCCGGGCGCTAGCCCACGCCCACAAGAACAAAACCGTCAAGCAAAGGCGTCGAATAGAGACGTCGAGGTGACGACGTCCAACAAACAACGTCGAACGAGTCCTCGAATCTAGACGACTCTGTTTGACGCGTTCGCTCGACGACTCTCTTCGACGCTTCCTTTCGACGTCGTTGTTTCGGCTGACATCCCACGGTTCACGAGCACGTCCTTGTGCAGGGTGGCCTTCTCCAACATCCCCCGCGCCATCGTCAGCAACGCCTCGTGGCTGGCGTTGGAGGGCGGCACCTGGAACTGCACCGCCAGCTCC
>Ga0193723_1000989_pt1 | contig 11120 bp, 9 predicted proteins | sample H2m2metaG_FD_143042 | JGI IMG/M metagenome (GOLD analysis project Ga0193723, IMG submission 143042) | Soil microbial communities from a riparian zone of the East river system, Colorado, United States - H2m2 | ecosystem: Environmental > Terrestrial > Soil > Riparian zone | place: USA: East River... | reverse complement strand
TGACGACCGCTGCCGGCGTGGTCGTGCTAATTGTTTTGCGCTAAGGAGGGCTTGCGCTGCGCGCCGATGAGGCGATGGCATTGCGATATCGTCGATGGATTCAAACCAGTTCTGCGCTGGAGTAATTCTGTCTGGCGTTGCACGACGGTACACAACAAATGCTATCCGATGATGAGTGAACGGAAATGTCGACCTGTAGAGCGGCTGGTCAGAAGGTCTTGTTTCAAACCGCGGCAAAATCCACATCCCACGCCAGCGTACGGATGATTGCTCGAGCAGGATCCTGCCGTTACTAACGACAAATGCGTGTCTTTCGATAAGTCGCTTTGTGCGCGGTTTGGATTTCTTGATGGGCAGCACTCCGGGATTTCTTGCGCGGCAGAATTTCTTCACCGGGCAGACGCTGCATTTCGGTCTATCCGGCAGGCAAACAAGGGCACCCAGATCGATAATCGCTGAATTGAAACGCGCCGCATTGCGCTTCGGGACAAGTTGCGCGGCATACGCCCAGAGTTTTTCGCGGCCGATTGCAGAATCGATCGGGGCGCGCATGTCGAGCAATCGGGCCAGAACACGCGAGCTATTCGCTTCGACGATTGGGACCGGTTGATTGAAAGCAAAGGTTGCGACTGCGTTCGCGATATAGCGGCCAGCGCCCGGCAATTTGCGAATCGCAGCGATGTTGCCGGGCAAGGTCCCGCGGTGCCGATCCCGCACAATCCTGGCGGCGGCACGAAGGTTTCGCGCGCGGTTGTAATAGCCGAGCCCCTGCCAGGCGTGGAGGACGTCGTTTTGCGAAGCGCGCGCGACTGAAGCGAAATCGGGAAATCGGCGGAGCCATTTATTGTAATAAGGGATTACTGTGGCGACCTGCGTTTGTTGAAGCATGAACTCGGAGACCAGAATCGCATAGGGATCAGGGGTCTTGCGCCAGGGCAGATCCCGGCCACGGCGGCGAAACCAGTGGAGAAGAGAACGGCGAAAAGCGCGGATGTTTCCAACTGAACTCACACTTCGCACCACACGCTTCTAGCTTGTCATGTCGAGCGGAGTCGAGACATCTCTAAATGTTCCAGAGATTTGATTCGCTCACTTCCCGATCGCTCAGCCTCCGGCCTTCCCGTCCATGTCGCGGCTTCCCCAGCCGCTCCATTCTCGTCTTCGCTCGGAATGACAAAACGGTTGAGCGTTGAGCGTTGAGCGTTGAGCGTTGGGCGTTGAATTCCTACACCCACGCACTCACGCAGGAACAGGCCACAAAGCTGAGGGCTTTGCTCGAAGAACTCGGCTTCAAGTTCGCGCCGAAGGAATGGACGATTTTCTTCGGGCAAAAGAACAAATTGAGCGTGGCGGTTTACGAGAAGGGACCAAAGGTGCTGGTGCAGGGAAAAGGCGTGGAGGAATTCGTACAATTTGAGCTGGAGCCGAAGATTCTCGGCGAGGCGAAGCTGGGCTACGAAGAAGTGCATTCGCCGGAAATGTTCCAGCCGCACTTTGGTGTGGACGAAAGCGGTAAGGGGGATTTTTTCGGCCCGCTGGTAATCGCAGGCGCGTACGTCGACCAGGGGATCGCGCGCAAACTTCTCGACGCCGGTGTGGTGGACAGCAAACGGATCAGCTCGGATGCGCGGATTCGCGCTTTGGCAGACACGATCCGAAAGAGTTCACTGGGCCTCATGGAAACCGTGTTGATTGGGCCGACGAAGTACAACGAGCTTTATGAGAAATTTGGCAATTTGAACAAACTGCTTGGCTGGGGGCACGCGCGGGTGATTGAGAATTTGCTGGCGAAAAAGCCGGACTGCCCAAGGGCGCTATCGGATCAATTTGCGGACGCGCGTGTGGTGGAGCAATCGTTGTTGCGGCATGGGAGAAAGATCAACATCGAACAGCGGCCAAGGGCGGAATCAGATATCGCAGTTGCCGCCGCATCGATCCTCGCCCGCGAGGCATTCATTAATTGGCTGGAGCGTAAAGGGAAGGAAATCGGTTTGCGGTTGGACCGGGGAGTGTCGGCGGGAGTGAAAGAAAGCGCCAAAAAACTGGTTCAAATGAATGGGCCAGATGCATTGCGCGCGGTGGCTAAAGTGCACTTCCGCACCGCCCACGAAACGGCGCCGGACTATTATCCCGCTCCACCTCCGCGCGAGAATTGGACCGCTCCGCGCCTGGCTCGCCGCAGCCCCGGCCGGGGTGAGTGATTGGTTAACGCGTTAAAACATCAGACCGGTGATCGGGTGACGTATTGGCGCATGATGGCCCTTATCCGGAACCGTTTGGCCTTCTGGTCGAAGACGTTACCCGGTTTTAAAATCGCGTTTTTGTGCTTAATTGAGCCACCACAAGAGCAACACGGAACGAATACTACAATAGATATGGCAAAGTTAACCAAGCGCGACATCGTCGTCGCCATTAGCAACCAAACCGGTATGGTCCAGCATCAAGTCTTCGATGTAGTCCAGCGGACGCTTGATAAAATTACCGACAGTCTCGCTAACAATATCCCGGTTGAACTGCGCAATTTTGGCGTTTTTCAGCCGCGTCTGACCAAGCCGCGCGTCGGTCGAAACCCAAATCAGCCCGGTAGCAGTTTTGTTATTCCGCCACGCGCCACGGTGAAATTCAAAGCTGGCAAGATTATGCGTCAGCGCGTTGAGAAGCTTTCACGGGAATTAAAGGAAGCGGCAGAGCGCAGGACTGAGACGGAAACGACCGCACCGAACGGCGAATAGGGAAACGCTAAGGGCTTCAGCTCCACAGAAGCGCTAAGAGAGCAGATTCTGAATCGTCTTTTCCAAGCGCTCAAAATTGATCGGCTTGGTGAGATGCTCGGAGAATCCTGCCGCTCTGGCTTGGTTTACGTCTTGTTCTGTTCCAAAGCCGCTAAGTGCGATTCCGGGCAAGTCTTTGTTGAGACGCACTTCACGCATTAATTCGTAACCGCTGCGGTCAGGCAATCCGATGTCGCTGATGAGCAGATCGAAATCCTGTGTACGCACTTTCTCCACGGCCTGGTCAGCGGAATGCGCTACCGTAATTTCGTAACCACGCCGCTCCAGCATCCGTTTCATTCCGATGCAAGTGTCATGATGATCGTCTACCAGCAGCACGCGTCGATGTCTTGTAACAGCCAATTCTCGTTCCGGGCCTACGGGTTGATCTTTTCTCTCGCCGTCGATGCCGGCCGGCGTGACCACCGTGTTTAGTTCCAGCGAAAACGTGGCGCCCTGATCCTTGCCAGCACTTTCGACTCGGATTTTTCCGTCATGCGCGTCGATCAGCGCCTTTGAAATCGCGAGGCCGAGTCCGAGCCCTCCAAAACGCCGGGTGATCTCCGCCCCCTGCTCGAACGCGTTAAAGATTTTATCGATTTTTTCCGGCTCGATGCCGATGCCCGTGTCGATAACGCGAACCTCAATTTTTCCCGGCGTGGGGTTAAGCGTCTCGATAGTGATTCGGCCTTTTTCGGGCGTAAATTTCACACTGTTCTTGATCAAATTCCAAAAGACTTGTTGCAGTCGCGCCGGGTCCCCTTCCACGTGGGTTTGAGTAGCGCGAAGATGAAATTCCGCTTCGAGATTCTTGGCAGCGATTTCCTCCCGGCATATTTCATAAGCGCGCTGTAGGATTTGATGCACGCAAATCGGTTCAAAGCTTAATTGCAACTTGCCCTTGGCAATTCGGGTCACGTCGAGCAAATCGTCAATGAGCCGTGCTTCCAGTTCGACGTTACGCCGAACGACCTCAAGTGCTTCCCTGACGGGCCGGGAATCTGGCAACTCGGCTTCCAACTCACCCACCATCGCAATTACCGGCGAGAGTGGACTTCGCAGCTCATGTGACAGCAATGCCAGGAATTGATCCTTTGCGGCATTCGCGCCAATCAATTCCTGCCGCAGCGTGACATCCCTTGTCTTGTCTTCGACTAGATAGAGCACGCCTTGAATGGTTTCCTGCGAGCCTTGCAGCCGGAGCAAATTGACATTCAAAAAATGCGTCATACCCGTCTTATCTTTCAGCGGGTGTTCAATCAGCTGAAATGGCGTTCCAAATGTGAGTACCCTCTCGATCGCCCCGGGCGGCGCGATCTTCACATCGTCGTAGATAGTTTCGGTGATGTCACGACCGGGTGGGACGTCGCCAAAACGTTCCGCCATCTGGGCAAACGCATGGTTGGCGTGGAGAAAACGGCGAGAAGCCGGATCGATGAAAGCGATACCGCCGGGCATGTTCGCAAGCATTTTCTCGTTGAAGATCACTTCGCGCTCCAGCTGCTGCTTGGCTTCCAGTTGACGCTGGTAATACGCACTGCCCAGCCATGCCAAGACCGCGGTGAGCACGATCAACCAGGCTGCCAGTACTGTCATTCGACCCAAAAGATCATGAACCGGTTTGTAAGCCAGGGTCCTCGGCTGCTCCACTACGGCCACCCAACCGCTGGATTCAATCGGACTGAAAGAGTAAAGATTACCGTTTCGCTCGAAATGTCCGCTCTTGCTCTGGTTGATCTCTTTGATTAGTCCTTCGTTCGCCTTCGGCGTGGGTGTTACGGGATTTGGCTTGAAATCGCTGGCAAAAAGCGCGACCCCGTTTTGATCGAGAACCTCAAAAACAAGCCGATCCGAAAACTCAATCGTGGACAGGCGCCGGCCAATTCTTTCCACCAAGACCGAGACTCCGACGTAACCAAGGATGGTCCGGTCCGGCGCGCGCACCGCGCCGACGATATCAGTGACGAGCCGGTTGTCCGACAACCTGGGATGAATTGCTGAGACAAAGGTTGCGTCCGCCGCCGTCGTTTGCTCGCGCCAGTACTCGGAGCCAAAATCCTTTCCGATCATCTCCGCGGCCGTGGGAATCGATGCGATAAGGTCGCCGTTCGCAGCGGTGATGAACATTCCATCGATCTGCGGATGGGAATAGAACGCCGAGTTGAGCCACTGTTGAGTAAGCTGCGGATCTGGCGCGCTCAGATTTTTCACCATTTCCGGCAGCGTTTGATAATATTCAATGACGCTGCTGCTGCGGTTTAGGTCGTGGGCCACCAGGTGCCCCACCAATTGAATTAGAGTCTGCCGGTCGCGCAGGATTCTAGATTCCAGGGTGTCACGCAGGATTGTGTAGGAGACAATAAGCGTCAAGATCGACGGAATCCATCCTGCCAGGAGGATAGGAAAGATGATCTTGAATCGTTCGAAACGGTCGCGCCTTCGTTTCGTCATGGTGGTTCCCAACTGATGCCTGCCGGTTGCGAAAATTGGCCCATCACCGTTACTCTGCTCGCTGCTTCAGGCAAGGGTGAATGTCTCGAGCGAAAGGTGGATCGAAATAATCGGGTCAGTCCAATCCATGCGAAAAAATCGCCCGGCCTTTGACAATCAAAGAGATTGTCAGACCGTTCGCCCTCCCAATTACGAAATCGAGAGGAGATTGTTGTGTATCAACGGAATGCGCCGGCGATTTTCAGAGGCAAAACTACGATTTTTGAATTGACGCACATGGTGAAAGCGGCATCATGTCGAGCTTACCCCGAAAAACTTTCGGGGCTGTAGAACTCCCATGCAAGGAAGCCTCGGACACATTATCTGGTCGATTTGTTATCTGGGTGTGCTCATCGGCCTGTCCGCTTATGGGGTACATCGCTATTTCATCATCTATCTGTATCTCAAGAACCGGAAGCGGATGCCTGTCCCGGCACGTCATTTTGAAAAGTTGCCAAAGGTCACGGTGCAACTTCCGATCTTTAACGAAGTGTACGTAGCCGAGCGTTTGATGCGTTCCGTGAGTGAACTGGATTACCCGCGGGAGCTTTTGCAAATCCAGGTCCTGGACGATTCAACCGACGAAACCCGCGAGATCACCGCGGCGTGCGCGAAGGAACTACTACAGCGTGGCTTCAATGTTCAACGTATTCATCGAGTCGATCGCACTGGTTTCAAAGCCGGTGCGCTGGCGATAGGGCTCGAGGCTGCTGAAGGCGAATTCGTTTGTATCCTGGACGCCGATTTTGTTCCGCAAAAGGATTTACTGAAGCGAACGATCCATTACTTCACCGACCCGAAAGTGGGAATGATCCAGACCCGCTGGGGACATTTAAATCGCGGTTATTCGTTGCTCACGCGCATGCAGGCCATCTTTTTGGACGGACACCTTTTGCTGGAGCAAACCGCTCGCAGCCGCAGCGGCCGGTTTTTCAACTTCAATGGAACGGCCGGACTCTGGCGGCGTTCTTGTATCGAGCAAAGCGGAGGCTGGCAATATGATACGCTGTGCGAGGATCTCGATCTCAGCTATCGTGCCCAGCTCGCAGGCTGGAAATTTATTTATCTTTCGGACGTTGTGACTCCGGCCGAGCTGCCGGTGGATATGAATGGCTTCAAGTCTCAGCAGCATCGCTGGACCAAAGGCTCTGTTCAAACTTGTAAGAAATTATTGCCCACGATTTGGCGCAGCCGCCTTCCGTTCCCGATCAAGCTCGAAGCGACTGGGCATTTGATGTCGAACTTCGCCTACCTGCTGCTTGCTTGTCTTTGTGTGCTTTTGCACCCCTCGTCCGGAGGGCCTCAGGGTGGGTGGCTGCGTACGTTGCTGATTGACATTCCGATCTTTCTCGCAGCATCGGCTTCGGTGGCGGTTTTTTATATTTGTGCCCAACGCGAGCTGTACCCACGGACATGGATGAAAGAGATTCTCTTTTTGCCATGCCTGCTTGCGTTGGGAATTGGTCTTTCGCTCAATAACGCTCGAGCAGTTCTGGAAGCGCTCGTCAACCACAAATCCGACTTCACGCGCACACCCAAGTATGGCATTGAACGAAGGTCGCAGGCATGGCGCAGCTGCAAATACCGGCCGCTCAAATCAGCCCTTCCGCTGGCCGAACTGGGTTTCGCAATCTATTTCACGTACTTTGTAATATTCGCGATCGCGCATGGCCAGTTTTTCTCAGTGCCGTTCCTGCTGATGTTCCAGAGCGGTTTCCTTTACGTCTGCATCTCTTCCTTCAGCAGTCGCTGGTCTAAGATTAATTTTGGCAGATCAGGTGCGGGCGATGCAATTCCCGCGTGACAAATCCAAATTTGTCGAGTAAGAAGTTGCCCATGTTTCGGCCCCTGGCAGTACTTTTTAGTTTCATTTCAATTGCGCCTGCCTTCGCTCTTACACCGGTCGATACATCGAACCAGGTGATCATCAGCGTGCGTGATCAGAAGCTGATGCTTGTGCAGAACGGCGGGAAAGTGGCGACTTACCCAGTGTCCACCTCCATGTTCGGCCTTGGCGATTACTGGGGACGAATGACGACCCCTCTGGGTTACCTTGCCGTCGAGAAAAAAATCGGTGACAACGCCCCCACCGGCGCGGTCTTCCATAATCGGCGATTTACTGGCGAAGTTCTTCAACCCAATGCTCCCGGGCGCGACCCGGTTACCACGCGTATCATCTGGTTGCGCGGACTCGAAGCGCAAAACGCCCATGCCTTTCAGCGTTGCATTTACATTCATGGCACGCCGCAGGAGAAGACCATCGGCCACCCGGCCAGTTACGGCTGCATCCGAATGAAGTCCAGCGATGTTGCCGTACTTTATGATCGCGTCCCGCTTGGGGCACTCGTACAGATTACCCCTGAGCACTTGCCGAAAGTCGCAAAGGCGCCGCGATCGCAACCTACCAATACTTTCGTAACCGCGAGTGCAAAATCTCAGAACCAGGACCAGACAATTTCTGCTCCAGCTTCCAACGCTACGCTCTCGGTCGAACAAATGCGAAAGGGTGGAGCAGTTGCTGCTCAGCGGCAAAAAGCGAAGCTCGAATTGAACAAACGATTGTAGCGCTTCGGCCCTTGGACGGATGGGCCGCTTGCATGCCGGCCGCGTGAACGCAGGCTTGGAATACCTTCAGGGTTGACAATCGCAATTCGCTGGCGAGCGTGCAGGTCCATATTTTTTTTGATTACAATGGCAAACACCAAGTCAGCCGCCAAACGCGCTCGCCAGACAGTGAAACGATCGCTACGCAATCGCAGCGTCGTGACGCATCTGCGAACGATGCAGAAGACAGTGCGCTCCGTGCAAACGCCGAGTCCGGAGCAAGTCCGCACACTAATCTCCGCTATCGATAAAGCTGCCAAGCGCGGGATCATTCACGAAAATGCTGCGAATCGCCGCAAGGCGCGGCTCAACAAGGCACTAGCAGGCGCAGCGAAATAATTCGCTGTAATCGTTACGCTGCGCGAGGCGTTGGTGAGGGCGTTTGCAGGCCGCGCGCCGATGCGTCTCACAGAGACGCGGCCATAGTAAATGCCCTTTGCATATCTCGCCGGACAGATAGATTCTTCCGAATGATTCCCGCTCTTCTCCTCATTTTTTCTGCCATCGCCTATCGAATCGTGACAGGGCTTTTCGTCGAGTCGGGCTCGATCGGGTTGCTCAACTTCGCGCCTATGGCCGCGATTGCGCTTTGCGCGGCAGCGTATTTCCCCGCGAAATACAAGTTCACCGTGCCGATAATCGCGCTTCTGATCTCGGATCTGGTGCTCAACATTCACTACGGCTTTTCATTGCTCAGCCCGTTTGTTCTCTCGCACTACCTCGGATTCGCGATCGTCGGCTGTCTTGGCTTGCTCTTGCAAAAGCGCAGGTCAATGCAAACTCTGCTCCCGGCTTCGATTGTTGCCTCCCTGATCTTCTACCTCGTCACTAACTCCATCTCGTGGCTTTACGATCCGGGCTACGCGAAGAATTTCGCTGGTCTCGCCCAGGCGCTGACTCTCGGTTTGCCGGCCTACAGCGCCACGCCGACCTGGATGTTTTTCCGTAACACTCTGTTGGGCGATCTTTTTTTTACTCTTCTTTTTGTAGTTTGCATGAACTTCGGGCGTAATTCCGAACGTTCTCGCGCAGGAGCCGCGGTGCCGCGCACCACGTAAACCGGCATGCAGCGGCCGGAGCAACGCGACGAGGTCGAAATGCTCTCGCTGATGCTGTTGATCCGGCGTTTCGAAGAGCGCGCCAGTCAGCAGTACCAAGCGCAGAAGATCGGCGGTTTTTGTCACCTTTATATCGGTCAGGAAGCGGTCGTGACCGGCGCTATCGCGGCTGTGCGCGACGATGATTACGTCATCACCGCTTACCGCGATCATGCCCACGCTCTTGCTCGCGGCACCAGCGCGGACGCCTGTATGGCGGAGCTTTTTGGAAAAGAAACAGGCTGTTCGCGCGGCCTGGGCGGCTCAATGCATTTCTTCGACCGAAAAAATCACATGTATGGCGGCCACGCCATTGTCGCCGCTCACGTTCCCCTGGCGGTTGGAATGGCCTTTGCCATCAAGTACCGGGGCGAAGATCGTGTAACGCTCTGCTTCTTCGGTGATGGAGCGATCAATCAAGGCGCCTTCCACGAAGCGTTGAATCTGGCCGCTCTTTATAAATTGCCGATCGTTTTCATTTGTGAAAACAACCTTTTCGCCATGGGTACTTCCGTGAAGCGATCAACCTCGCTCGGGCAAATTGTCGATCGCGCGGAAGGCTATGACATTCCCGGAGAAATCATCGATGGAATGAACTTTCGCGAAGTCCGCGACAAGGTTGCCGAGATTGTAGATTCCATCCGGAAGGAACCGCATCCGGCGTTCCTGGAAATGCGGACCTATCGTTATCGAGGCCACTCGATGTCGGACCCGGCAAGTTACCGGACGAAACAGGAACTGGAAAAATATCGGCTCGACGATCCGATCACGCGTTTGCGCGCGCAGCTCACGCGCGAGGGAAAATTGACTAATGAACAATTCGATCTGCTCGACAAACGGGCGAAAGAAACGGCCCTGGCCGCCGTCAAGTTTGCCGAGAAAAGTCCCCAGCCCCCGCTCGACACGCTTTACGATTATACGTATGCCGATGGGGCGATGGAGCCGGGCCGCCCTCGGCCCGGGGAACCAGTACCGGAGCAGCGCGCAGGCGCGCCATCTCCAAATACGAATTCGCCGTGAGAGAAATCACGTATCGTCAGGCGCTCAATGAAGCGCTCTCGGAAGAATTGGAGCGCGATCCGAATGTTTTTCTCATGGGCGAGGAAGTAGCGGAATACCAGGGCGCCTATAAGGTCAGCCATGGTTTGCTTCAGCGTTTTGGCCCGCGGCGGATCATCGACACTCCAATCAGTGAGAATGGATTTGCCGGCCTGGGAGTTGGCGCGGCAATGGTCGGGCTGCGGCCGATCATTGAATTTATGACGTTCAGCTTTTCGCTCGTGGCATTCGATCAGGTCGTGAACAACGCCCCGAATATGTACACGATGTCTGGCGGGCAATTTAATATTCCCATCACCTTTCGTGGACCAAACGGACCGGCCCATCAACTCGGCGCTACGCATTCGCATGCAACGGAGAATTTTTACGCCAGCGTCCCGGGCCTGAAAGTTTGCACGCCTGCCACACCACGCGACGCGAAAGGATTGCTTAAAACAGCTGTGCGCGACGACAACCCTGTTCTGGTTCTCGAGGCGGAGTTGCTCTACAGCTCAAAGGGAATGGTGGAGCCCCCGGACGAAGAGCTGCTCATCCCACTCGGGAAAGCGGAAGTGAAGCGTGAAGGCAGCGATGTCTCGATCATTTGTTATGCACAAACTGTCCCGCTGGCGCTCAAGGTTGCAGACCAGCTGGAGGAAGAAGACATCTCCGCGGAGATTGTCGATCTGCGTTCGATCAAGCCACTCGATGAGAAGGCAATTTTCGATTCGGTCGCAAAAACACATCGCGTGGTGATCGTCGAACAGGATCATCCGTTCTGCGGTGTCGGTGCCGAAGTTTGCTACAGGATTCAGAAAAACATTTTTGATGCGCTCGACGCGCCCATTATTCGCGTATCACAAGAAGACGTACCAATGCCCTACAACGAACGTCTTGAGAAAGCCGTGCTCCCAAATGCGGACAAACTCGTCGCCGCTGTGAAACAAGTTTGCTACGCATGAGCGTTTAAAAGAGTTACAAAGTTAAAAGGATCACCATTGTAACGTTTCGACTCTTTTAAACCCTTTACTTTTTAACCTCTTAACTTTTTCGCCATGCCAGAAATTCAGATGCCCAAATTGAGCGACACGATGACGGAGGGCACTCTCGTCGCGTGGAA
>Ga0193723_1000988_pt1 | contig 11120 bp, 9 predicted proteins | sample H2m2metaG_FD_143042 | JGI IMG/M metagenome (GOLD analysis project Ga0193723, IMG submission 143042) | Soil microbial communities from a riparian zone of the East river system, Colorado, United States - H2m2 | ecosystem: Environmental > Terrestrial > Soil > Riparian zone | place: USA: East River... | reverse complement strand
GCATTGGCACTTCGACCATACCGGCGGCAACGAGAACTTCGGCAAGAGCGGCGTGGTGATCGTGGCGCACGAGAACGTGCGCCGTCGCATGAGCGTCGAGCAGTTCGTGACCACGTTCCCGCAAGCCGTGCCGGCGTCGCCGTCGGGTGCCCTGCCGGTGGTCACGTTCACCGACGCGGTGACGTTCTACTACAACGGCGACTCCATCTCCGCCTTCCACGTCCCGCCCGCGCACACCGACGGTGACGTGATCGTGTGGTTCCGCCATGCGAAGGTCATTCACATGGGCGATACGTTCTTCAACGGCCGCTACCCACTCGTCGACCTTGCCAGCGGCGGTTCGTCGGACGGGTTCATCACGGCGGCCGATCGCGTTCTCGGCCTGGCGGATGCCAACACGAAGATCATTCCGGGACACGGGCCCCTCGGCGACCGCGTGGCGCTCCAGGCGTTCCGCACGATGATGGCGACGGTGCGCGACCGTATCAAACAGGCCATCGCCGCCGGGCGCACCCTCGATCAGGTCAAAGCCGCCAAGCCGACCGCGGACTTCGATGCGGTCTGGGGCAACGGTCGCATCACGCCGACGATGTTCGTGGAGATTCTCTATCAAGACTTGAGCCGGCGGTGACCCCCGCCGCGTGGCTGTTGCTGGCGGCCATCGCACAAAACCCGACTGATACAGCCAGGGCTGCGCAGGACTCTGCGCTCCGCGTCTTCCTCGACTGCCCCAACTCCTTTTGCGATTTCGATTACTACCGCACCGAGATCACGTTCGTGAACTGGGTGCGGGACCGCCAGTTCGCGCAGATGCACGTGCTCGTCACCACACAGCAGACCGGCGGCGGCCAGGCATACACGCTCGCGTTCATCGGGCTGGAGCGATTTGCGGGCACGGAGGACACCCTTCACTACGTCTCTCACACCGGGGACACGCAAGATGACCTGCGCAAGGGGCTGGCCCAGGTCTTGAGACTCGGGTTGGTGCGTTTCGCGGCCCGAACGCCGGTCGCGTCGCACATCGAAGTCACGTACAGCGCGCCCGCCGGTACCGCGGCGAAGGTGCGCGACCCCTGGAACTATTGGGTATTCAACGCGCGCGTGAACACCAACTTCAACGGTGAGCACAGCTACAAGAACATCTACCTGTCCGCCGGGGTGTCGGCGAGCCGCATCACGGAGGCCTGGAAGATCGATCTGTCGACGAACCAGAACTACCAGCAGAATGACTACCTCGTCCCCGTGTACGACTCGACGACGGGCGCCCTGATCCGGGAGGATCTCTCCCGAAACATCACGCGGAGTTACGGGGGCGATCTGCTGATCGTGCGGAGCATGGGTCCGCATTGGTCCGCAGGGGCGCTCGGATCCGTGTTCTCATCCACGTATTCGAACCAGGATCTCGTGATGAAGCTCGGTCCCGCCGTTGAGTACAACATCTTTCCGTACTCGCAGTCCACGCGGAAGCTGCTTTCGCTTCGCTACAACCTCAGCCTTGCTTCCTTCAACTACCGGGACACGACCATTTTCAACCGCCTCTCAGAGATTCGAGCGACCCAGAGCCTCACCGTCTCTCTCGACGTGAAGCAGCCGTGGGGGAACGCCGGCTTATCAGTCGAGGGCAGCAACTACCTATACGACTTCAGCAAGAACCACGTGCAGATCTTCGGAAACGGGAGCTTCCGGCTGCTCAAAGGCTTGTCGTTCGACTTCTTCAGCTTCGTGAACTTGATCCACGACCAGCTGTCGATCGAAAAGGGCGGCGCGACGCCGCAAGAGGTGCTATTGCGACGCCGCCAGCTCGCGACGTCGTACAGCTACTCGGGGTTTGTCGGGCTGCGCTACACATTCGGATCCAAATTCGCCAACGTCGTCAACCCGCGCTTCGGTAGTGGCGGAGGATTCATCTTCTTTAACTAGAGACCCAAAAAACCGAACCCGGAGCCACGCGCTGCACTCCGGGTCGGTTAGATCGGGCGAAGTGGCCGTCTAGCACTCCCACCACGACCTGCTTGCAATCTGACGTCCCCAGGTGCTCTTGCACGTGAGAGGCTTGTCAGAGCGGCGCGCTTTGTCAGGGAACCGTCAAGCGGCGAGCGGAGCCCGTTGCCGCGTGGAGCACCGGGAAGGATTCTTCAAGCCATGAACGTGCGGGTCACGAAGGGCGGAGGCCGCGTCGTCACGGCACTGTTGGTGCTGGCCTTCGGCGTTGCCGTCATCCTCGCCCGCCAGACGTACGGCGTGGCGAAATCCCACCGCGCGCAGGCCGACCGCGTGCTGCGCGACTACGCGGCCCTCGCCGCCTCGCGCGTCGCCCAGCGCAGCGCATACCAGATCTATTATTACGGGCTCATCCCCTCGCTCAAGGCGCTGCAGCGCGCCCACGAGCTCGCGCCGCAGCGTCCCCTCCCGACCCCGGCGGCGCTCCACACCGATGTCTGGGAAATGGAGGCCGAGAGCAAGCTCGCGCTCCCGATTCGGTTCACGTTCCGGCTCGACTTGGCGAGCGGCAGGCTCGAGACATCGGGCGAGCCGGTGCCGGCCGCGACGCGCGCGTGGCTCCTCGACTCGCTGCCGGCGCATTTGCGCACCGTCTACGACACGTCGTGGCACCAGGGCGCTATCCTCGGTCCTCCCTCGCCGGCTGGCGAGCGGCAGTACGTCGCGTACACGGTGCTACGTGACCGATCGAAGACCCTGCGCACCGCACTCGGGTTCGACGCGAATCCGAACGGCCTGGCGCCGTATTTTGCGACCGCGACCGACAGGTTCCCGCTGCTGCCCCGTCCCCTCACCTCGGGCGTGCAGTACGACTCGATGGGGTCGTTCATCATCACCGACAAGTTCGGCGTGGAACTGTATCGGTCCGCCGCCCAGTACACGTCGCCGTTCACCGCGCGCGATACGATCGGCACGGACATGGGGAACCTGTTCGTGACGGCGACGCTGCGCCCCGAGGTCGCCGATCAGCTCATCATCGGCGGCCTCCCCCGCTCGCGGCTGCCGCTCATCCTCGCCTTGCTGGGGCTGACCGCCGCGCTCATCGGTACGGCCTTGGTGCAGCTGCGCCGCGAGTACGAATTGGCGCGGCTCCGCAGCGATTTCATTTCCGGTGTCTCCCACGAGCTGCGCACGCCACTCGCGCAGATTCGCATGTTCTCGGAAACCCTGGTTCTGGGACGCGTCCGCTCGGAGGAGGAGGAACGCCGCTCGCTCGGGATCATCGACCAGGAGGCGCGGCGGCTCACGCACCTCGTCGAGAACCTGCTGCACTTCTCGCGGTCGGAGCGTCAAGTGACGCGGATCGCGCCGGAGCCGACGTCGATCGCGCCGCTTGTGCAGGAGGTCATCGAGGGCTTCGCGCCCCTCGCCGCGGCCCGCGGCGTGACGCTGCAGGCGGCCGTCACCGACGGCCTCGTCGCGCCCGTGGACCCCGGGGCGATGCGGCAGATGCTCCTCAACCTGCTCGACAACGCCGTGAAGTACGGACCGGCGGGACAAACCGTGACCGTCGGGGCGACGCGGGAGAACGGCACCGCGCGTGTGTGGGTCGACGACTGCGGACCGGGCGTCCCGAGCGCCGATCGCGAGCACGTGTGGGACCGCTTCTGGCGTCTCGAGCGCGACCGGGGGTCGGCCGTCGCCGGTAGCGGGATCGGTCTGGCGGTGGTACGCGAGCTCGCCGGTCTGCATCACGGCCGCACCTGGGTCGAGGACGCGCAGACCGGTGGATCGCGCTTCGTCGTCGAGTTGCCGGCATGAAACGCATCCTCCTCATCGAGGACAACGCCGATCTCGCCTACGGGTTGCGCAACAACCTCGAGATCGAGGGCTATCAGGTGGAGGTCGCGGCCGACGGCACGAAAGGCCTGCATCGCGCGCGCGCCGCGAAGCCGGACCTCGTCATCCTCGATCTCATGCTCCCGGGGATGGACGGATTCCGCGTGCTGCGCACGCTGCGCGACGACGGCCACGGGTTCCCCGTCCTGATTCTCACGGCCCGCGGCGAAGAATCCGACAAGGTCCGCGGCCTCCGGCTCGGCGCCGACGATTACGTCACGAAACCGTTCGGCGTGCTCGAGCTGCTGGCGCGCGTCGAGGCCTTGTTCCGGCGCGCCACCTCCCCGCGCCACAACGGCAGCGGCCCCGAAACCACGACCCTGCGCTTCGGTGAAGTCGAGGTGCATACCGCGTCGCGGACGGTGCTGCGTCGCGGTGAGACGGTGCTGCTCACACCCAAGGAATACGACCTCCTCGTCGCCCTGCTGCGCCGCAACGGCGCCTGCGTGACCCGGGTCGAGCTGCTCACCGAGGTGTGGGGGTACAGCGCCGAGGTCATGAGTCGCACCGTCGATACGCACGTCGCCGAGCTGCGCCGCAAGCTCGAGCGCGATCCCGCGAACCCCGCGCACATCGTCACCGTCCGGAAGACGGGCTATCGCTTGGAGGCTTCGTGACTCACACGCTCGTTCTGTTCGTGGCGTTGCTGCAGACCACACCCCGCGGCGTGGTGGAAGCCATGCACGCCCGCTACGACGGGAAGTGGTATCGCACGCTCACCTTCGTGCAGCACAACACCGCGTACCACCCCGACAGCACGGTGGAGCACTCTGTCTGGCGCGAGTGGCTGATGGCGCCCGGCAAGCTGCGGATCGAATTCCAGCCCGCGGACTCTGGCAACGGCATGATCTTCACCGCCGACTCGCAGTTCGCCTTCACCAAGGACTCGCTCACGATGGCGCGGGGCTTCGTGCACCCGCTGCTCGTGCTTGGATTCGACGTCTACGCGCAGCCCGTCGACCGGACGATCGCGCTCCTGACGCAGCGTCGCATCGATATGTCGGTGCTGTCCGAGACCACGTGGCAGGGCCGCCCCGTCTGGGTGATCGGCGCGAAAGCGGGTGACGTGCACAGCCGCCAGTTCTGGGTGGACAAGGAGCGGCTGGTGTTCGTCCGCTTGCTCGGTCCGGCGGGACAGGACACGAGCAAGACGTCCGATACGCGCTTCAACAAGTACGCGCCGCTCGCGGGCGGCTGGATCTCAGCGGAGGTCGAGTTCCTCGTCGACGGGCAACGCCAGTTCCTCGAAGAGTACGTGGACATTCAGGCGAATGTCCCGATGCCCGCCACGCTGTGGGACGCCCGCCAATGGAAGGCGACCCGGGGCAAATCCTAGCGTTTCGGGACTGCCGCGACGGAGTCGAACACCGCCCGGATCTCACGCGCGGGGTCCAGGTCGGCCTCAGTGAGGTTCGTGACGAGCGCGAAGACCACGCGGGAATCGCGGTCGACACCGAACGCGGTCGTGCCGCCGATCGACCCACCGCCGTGGTAGACGTAGCGGTGGCCGAGACTGTCCTTGGCCACGAACCAGCCGATGCCGTACGGCGTCTCCTCACCCGCCGTCGTATGCTGGGCGGTGAAGAGCAGCTCGAGCGTCGCGCCCTTCAAGAGACCCGGTCCGAGGAGCGCCGACCCGAATTTCACGAGGTCTTCCGCGGTCGAGAGAAACCCGCCACCACCCCACTTGTAGCTGTTGTCCACGACGGGCGAGACGGTGAAGCCACCTCCCAACAACCGGCGACGGGCGTCGTAGAACTGCGTACGGTTGGGGATGAGGCTGTCGTTCTTGTCGGGCGCGGTCGCCGTCATCCGAAGCGGCTTGAAGACGTGGCGGCTCATGTACGCCAGGAACTCCTCCCCCGACGCCCCTTCGACGACGGCGCCGAGCAGGTTGAAGCCGTAGCTCGAATACGAGAACCGCGTTCCGGGCGGGAACAGCAACGTATCGTTCGCAAAAATCGACAGTCCTGCCGTCACCGTCGCGAAATGGCGATTGAGCGTGAACTCATCGCCCTGATAGTGGCGAATCCCGGCCAGATGTCCGCCGACGAGGCGCGTCGTGATCAGCGCGCCCTTCTCAGGGAAACTGGGCACGTAGCGCTGCACCGGCGCGTCGAGGTCGAGCTTCCCGGTCTCGAACAGCTGCGCGATGGCCGTCGCGGTCAGCGGCTTCGAGACGCTCCCGATGCGGAACTGCGTCGCCGGTGTCGCCTGGCGGCGCGTCGCGAGATCGGCGTATCCGAATGCTTCGGACCAGACAATGCGTCCGTCCACCGCTACGGCGATGGCGAAGCCCGGGATGTTGGGAGCGAGTTTTTCGCACGCGATCGCGTGGGCCCGCGCCGCCGCGGCGGCCCATTGCTGCGCGACGGGCGCCGCGGGTCGCGATACGCAGGTGGCCTGAGCCTGATAGACGAGGGCGACGAGGGAAAGGATCATCAGTTAAGATATCCGCTTATGGATAAAGCCGTCACACTCGCCAAACTCCACACGAGCGGCCCCATGCTCGTGCTCCCCAACGCGTGGGACGCGGGCTCGGCACGCATCTTCGTCGAAGCGGGATTCCCGGCGCTCGCAACCACGAGCGCGGGCATCGCGTTCAGCCTGGGCTACGCGGACGGCGAGGTCATCAGTCGCGCCGAGATGCTGGCGGCCGTCGCGCGCATCACCGCACGTGTGACGGTTCCCGTGACGGCCGACATGGAAGCGGGCTTCGGCCGCACGGCCGAGGCGGTCGCCGAGACGGTGCGCGGCGTGCTCGCCGCCGGCGCGGTCGGAATGAACCTGGAGGATTCGATCGACGGACGCCTGCTCGATTTTGACCTCGCCGTCGATCGCGTCCGCGCCGCGCGCGAGGCGGCGGGGGAAACCGGGGTCTCGCTCGTGATCAACGCGCGCACCGACGCATTCCACCCGGGCACGTTGCCGCCTGATCGACAGTTCGCCGAGGCCGTACGCCGAGGCAACGCCTACCGCGAGGCGAGCGCCGACTGCGTCTTCGTGCCGTTCGTCGGTGACTCGGCCACGATCGAGCGGCTCGTCAAAGCGATTGACGCGCCCGTGAACATCCTCGGCGCTCCCGATGCGCCGCCGCTCCAGGCGCTCGAGGCCATGGGCGTGCGGCGCGTGACGTTCGGGTCAGCCCCGATGCGCGCCACGCTCGGTCTGGTGCGCCGCATGGCGCGGGAGTGGAAGGACAAAGGGACGTATGGGACGCTCGCGGCCTACGGCATCCCGTTCAAGGAGCTGCAGCAGCTCTTCGGCTAGCGGAGATCGACGTGCAGGTGATCGGCCGTCCCCACGTGCCGCAGCGTGTTGAAGCCCATCGCCCAAAAGTACAGCTGCAACAACCGGTTCCTGAACCAACCCCGGTTCGAGATGCGCAGGTCGACGGCGTGCACCCAGCCATCTGCTTGGGCGTAGTGCAGCGACGTCTCGTTCACCGGCAGGCCCATCTTCGCGTAATCCTCACGGGCGCGGCGCATGTCGGTGACGACGAGCCTGTCGTCCACCAGGATCCAGGTCGAGAGCGCGAGACGGAGCAGCGGGTGCACCTTCGTGTAGTAGGCGCGCACCTCGCCGGCCTTGGCGTTGACCTCTGAGAGATACAGCAGCGAGAACCCGCAGTAGAACACGACGAGGGGCAGCGCCACCCACTTGGCGAGTACGAGGAACCGGGGACGCCCCTTGAACTTCCGCAGCAATGACGACGCGTAGAGGGTCACCAGGCCGACGGTGAGGAGCGCGGACACGGCGAGCGCCAGCCACACGGGGACGTTGCCGTACTCGTAGAAGAAGACGCTGCCGCGCACCAGCACCACGAAGGGGAGCGCCACGATCGCGGCGAGGCGGAGCAAACCCTGAAGCAGCTCCGCGCCGAGCACGTGCCAGTCGAGCGGTTTGCGCGGTTTGTTTGGCCGCTTGGCGCGCTGCGCGAATTCCTGGTTGGCTTCTCGCCGCAGCTTGGCGAGGCGCTCGGCGTTGTTGCCCGTTACCATGCCCAAACCTACGGCGTCCTTGACGGCCCGGTTCCCCCGGGCCATACGTACGTCAACGGCGTACTGGAGGCAGCCATGGCTGATGCAACGCGCGTAGTCGACTACTACTACACAATGATCTCCGACAAGCCGGGGGAGGGCGCGCGGATCCTGCGGACCCTGCGCGATGCGCGGGTGAACCTGCTGGCGCTCTCGGCGTTCCCGAGCCAGCGCAAGGCGCAGGCCGTTTTCATCCCTGAGGACGCGGTCGCCTTCGTCGCGGCCGCGAAGGCCGCCAAGATCAAGCTCAAGGGCCCGAAGAAGGTGTTCTTGATCGACGGGGACGACCGCGTGGGAGCGCTGTCGGATGTCCTGGCCAAGCTCGGCACCGCCAAGGTGAACGTCACAGCCTTGGACGCCACGTGCTCGGGGATGGGCCGCTACGGCGCGATTCTCTGGGTGAAGGCGAAGGACATGAAGAAGGCCGCCGCCGCCCTGGGCGTCATGATGTAGTGCAAGTGTCGGCCTGACCGTCGTCTCTCTGGGGCAGTCCCCTCACAGGAGCTGCCCCGTGAAACGACGTTCGCTGCTCTCCTTCGTATCGCTCGCACTGCTCGCCTGCGGCGATCCCGCAACTCGAATGGCCGCCGATTCGGCGGCCACCAATAGCGACTACCTGTTCCGCAGCTCCGCGAGTGCCGGCTCGGTGCCGCGCAGGATTGGGTACGACGCCGCCGGCCGCCCGGCTCGGGCAATGCTCAGCGAGGTCGTCGTGACCGGCGTAGCCGACGCCCTGCCGATGCCGACCGAGGCCAACATGGTGATCCGCACCGCCACAGCATCGGTCAAGGTGGAGTCGCTCGAACCTGCGGTCGCCGCCGTGCGCGAGCTGGCGGTTCGCGTGGGTGGCTTCGTCGCGAACACCGACGTGCAAACGGGAGAGGGCCAGCTGCGCAGTGCGACGATCGAGTTGAAGGTCCCTGCCACGAGGTTCGACGAGGCCCTCTCGGGTCTCACGCCGATCGGCAAGCTCGAGTCGGCAAACGTAGAGACCGAAGATGTAGGCGAGGAGTACGTGGACGTCACTGCGCGGATGGACAACGCGCACCGGCTCGAGCGGCGGCTGATCGATCTCCTCGCCACCCGCACCGGCAAACTGAAGGACGTGCTCGACGTCGAGCAGTCGTTAGCGCGAGTTCGCGAGGAGATCGAGCGCTACGAGGGCCGGCTGCGCTATCTCAAGGCTCATACCGCGATGAGCACGCTGACGGTGACGGTCCACGAGCCGCTGCCGGTCGTGGGGAGCGCCGGGAGAAGCGTCATGGGCGAGGCGTTCCGCGGCGCCTGGCGCAACTTCGTGACGTTCCTCGCCGTGTTCGTCCAGGCCCTCGGCATCATCATCCCACTCGGCGCGATCGCCGGCGCGGTGTGGCTCGTGGTGCGCGCTAGGGAACGGGCTTCGTCCCGAGCGGCGGCTTGATCCGCACGATCCACAGGCCGTTGAACATGTCGTTGACGTAGGCGAGGCCGTCGCGCACCACCACGCCCCACGTCATCGGCGTGTTCTTGACGTTCCCGTCCATGTCGCCGGTGTGGACGTGCACGATCTCGCGCTGCTGCGCTCGCAGGTCGCCGAGCAGCTCGCCGGAGATGTCGAAGGCGTGGAAGCCGCCGTTGTACGCGCCGAGGTAGAGCGTGTCGCCGGCGGCCCACACGTTGTGGACGCCGCCGTACTCGGGCTCGTACCATGCGACCGACTTCGGGTGTCTGATGTCGGTCACGTCGAGGACCTGTAGCCGTCCGAAGGCGCGGAACGCGGCCGCGTCTTTCGCGCCTTCGACGGCGCCCGCCGGGAAGACCTCGTCCGCGATGAACACGTAGTTCTTGTGGCGCCACGCGGTGTGCGTGCCGCGAATGAATCCGGGCCCCTGGCGCAGCTCCACATCACGATACAGCTCGTTCAGGTCGTACTTGTATTGCGTGACGAGCCGCGGGTTGGAGGGACTGCCCCCCGCCATGCCGTTGCCGACGTCGAGGATCACCAGGCCGTCGTTCCAATACGACAGATAGGCGAGACCGTCCTGCACGTCCACGTCATGCAGCGTACGGCCCGCGTCGGCGCGCGGCGTGCGCCACTGCGCGACTTCCTTGGGATGATACGGATCGCTGATGTCGAGAATGTGGAGCGCGCCGGTGCCGTCGTTGGTGAGGTACACGTGCGTGCCGTACTTCTCCTGGCGATGCACGAACGCGGAGTGCACGCCGCCGGTGACGCCATCGGTGAATTCGGCGATCGGCTTGGGGTGTGCCGGATCCTCGAGCTGGGCGATGACGAGGCCGTTCTTGCGGTCGGAGGCGCCCTCGCGTGTGAAGACGAGGAACTTGCCGTCGGGCGTGGTCATGATGTCATTGACGCGCCGCGTGTTCGCGACGATCGAGTCCGTCACGACCGGCTTCGCCGGATCGGTGATGTCGATCGCGTACATGCGGTCGCCACCCGAGCCGCTCCCCAGGTAGGCGATGCGGCCGTTGGGATGGACCCACACCTCTTCGGTCGTGAACAGTGAGCGCGGCAAACGCCCCACGATTTCCACGGGACGACGGGCGTTGCGCGGCCCCAGGGTGACCGGCGCCTCCGCCGAGCGCGTGCCGAAACTCGCTGTGACGACGTAGTCACCGGTCTCGTAGCCGACGAAGCTGCCGTCGTCCGTGATCATTCCCTCGCCCGGCGAGAAACTCCATGCCGGCGTCAGACCCGTGATCTCACGGCCCGCGGCGTTGAGCGCGCGCGCTGTGAACTGGACGACATCGCCCTGGCGAACCTTGGCGCTGGCGGGGAGGATGTCCACGCGAGTGATCGTGTTCGCCACGACTTCGACGGGCACACGCTCCGTGACGCTGCCCACGGCCGCGGTGACGGTGGCGCGCCCCGGCCCGGCGGCGGTCACGATGCCGTTCGCATCGACCCGAACGATCGCGCGGTTCGAGCTGCGCCACGCGACCGTATCCTGCCGCGCATCGCCATCGTCGCTGGTGACGCTGGCGCTCAGCCGCATCCGCTGACCCGCCACGAGCCTCGTCACCCGCGGCGCCACGGCGATCTTGGCCGCCGGCCCCGCTACGATGCGAACTTCCGTGCGTTTGATGAACGGCTTGGTGCCGGTGACGAGTGCGACGACCGCGACCGGAATCGTTCCGGTCGAGCCCGCGGTCACGAGTCCCGTACTGTCCACACTCCCCTCGAAGCGTCCGCCGGCGGCGCGGAACAGGAGCCGCACGTTGGCCACCGGTTGGCCCGCC
>Ga0193723_1000987_pt1 | contig 11124 bp, 11 predicted proteins | sample H2m2metaG_FD_143042 | JGI IMG/M metagenome (GOLD analysis project Ga0193723, IMG submission 143042) | Soil microbial communities from a riparian zone of the East river system, Colorado, United States - H2m2 | ecosystem: Environmental > Terrestrial > Soil > Riparian zone | place: USA: East River... | reverse complement strand
CAGCCGCGAACGTAATTTCGTCAATTGTCCTTCAGCCTCGCCGCCAAAATGGCGAAAGAGATACTCGGTGATAACGAGCTGGAGGACGGCGTCACCGAGAAATTCCAGGCGCTGATTATCAAAATGATAACGTTGGGTTTCGTGGCCGAGACTAGGGTGAGTGAGCGCCTCCGCCAGCAACAGCGAATTGCGAAACTTGTAACCGATGCGTTCCTCCAGCGGACTCACCTTATCGCTTTTGATAAATCTCGAGCGATGTAACCACGTCCAGCGCGCGCTGCAAGACGGGATCGTGGGCCAGCGGCTTTTCCGGAGTACGCCCCCGGCGTTGCTGCGCCGCTTCGGCTGCCTCAAGCTCGGGATTTGTTCCGGCCAAAAGGGCGGCTTCGTTCATGTGCGGTCGTCCCGCTTGATAAACAAATGGGCCCATTCCTTTTTCACCGCTCAATTGAAAAATCTGTAGCTTATCCGCAACCGACATTTCGACTGGCAGGTCTGGTTTTACTCCGTCCGGAAATAATGAACGACCTTCCAGCGAAACCATCTCCGCCACGGCTACACGCAAAATCTTCCCGCCTGGCAATGCCAAATCGGAGTATTCCGCAGCGCGACCGGCGCTTGGCTGACCCACGAGTAAAGCTTTATCGTAAACGCGCAGCGCGGCCGCAACTGCTTCGGCGCCGCCGGCTGTGTCGTCATCGGCGAGCACCATGATCAGACCATGAAACGCCGGATCGCGATCTGAATTAAACACGCGGTCCTGGCGCGCGGCAGGTTTGCGCAAGGTGAAAAGAGGTTTGCCTTTCGGACAAAATCGTTTCGCAAATTCGGCGGCGGCGGCAAAATCATTCGTTCCTGAACTGGCGCGAAGATCGACAACTAGAGCGTCCAGTTTTTTTTCGGTAAAATTGTTCAGGCTCTTATCCATGGCCTGAAGATTAGCGCTGTTTAGCGACCCGAGACGCAGATACCCGATGTGTCCATCCAAAATCTCACTGTAAAGGGGAGTTGGCGCCTCCGTCGGGGCGCTTTCCCGGTTCGGCAAAAGCTTCACGCCATTCGGCAGCCGGGTCATCAGACCCTGAACAGTCGCGCGGTTCAATTCCGTCTCGGTAATCGCATCCGGATTTGTGAAATTGCTTTTCAAGAGCGTGATCGCTGCCTGAAAATCCGCCGCTCCTAACGAATTGATCAGGTCGGCAGCGGTAGGAGTGGCCGACGGTGAAGGAGATGAGATCGCGGAGGTCTTGGATGCAGTCGGAGAGTTGCCCGGAGCTGACGGTGCAAGTGATTGCGCAAAGAGATTCGCCGCCAGGATCGGCATCGTAAAATGCGCCAGCAAAAATCGGGACATCAGCGTAAGTTTTGGATGTTATCCGTAACGGCAGTAAGAGCAATATCGCGCCGGTAATGGCAGTTCTCGAAATGAATGCACGCAACAGCCTCATATGCGCGCGAGCGCGCCTCTGTGATGGTTGATCCAAGCGCTGTGACTGCCAGTACCCTGCCACCCGCAGTCACAATTTCGCCATTCAGCTGCTTGGTTCCAGCGTGAAAAATCTGCAGTCCATCGAGCTTGGCCGCTTCATCCAAACCGGAAATGTTTTTTCCCGTTTCGTATTTGCCCGGGTAACCGCCCGATGCGAGCACAACTGTCACGGCCGGCCGCTGCTCCCATTCGATTGAGTAATTGTCGATCTTTCCGTCGATCGTCGCTTCCAGTAACGGCAGTACGTCTGACTTCATTCGGGGCAAAAGTACCTGTGTCTCTGGATCGCCGAAACGGCAATTGAACTCGAGCACACGCGCGCCATCCTCAGTGATCATCAATCCGGGATACAGCAAACCGCGAAATGTGATTCCTTCTGCGAGCAAACCGCCCAGGACGGGGCGCATGATCTCTTTTTCGAATTGTGATTGGAGTTTTCTACTCCAGTTGTTGGCCGGACTGAAGGCGCCCATCCCACCCGTATTCGGCCCCACGTCACCGTCGAGCGCGCGCTTGTGATCACGCGCCGACTCGAGCAGTCGATAATCTTTTCCGTCCACCAATGCGTGAAGCGAACATTCCGTGCCGCGCAAAAATTCTTCGACTACGACACGTCGGCCTGCCTCTCCAAAGCGGCCTTGATTCATCATGTCGCCGATTGTCGATCTTGCCGATTCGGCATTGGGCGCAATAACAACGCCTTTGCCGAGCGCAAGTCCGTCAGCCTTGATGACAATCGGAAATCGCAACTCATCGCAAAACCGGATCGCGTCATCGCTGCGATCGAACATCCCCGCTCGCGCGGTCGGAATCCCTTCTTTGTGCATCAGTTCTTTTGCAAAAATCTTCGATGACTCGATCCGCGCGGCCGCTTTGCTCGGCCCGAAAATGCGCAAGCCCTCTGCGATAAAAAGATCGACAATCCCGGCAGCTAGCGGATCGTCCGGACCGACCACCGTCAGATCGACACGATTCTCTTTCGCGAAGCGAACGAGCGCCGGCAAGTCACTGACGGAAATAGCGACATTCTCTGCGAGCTGCGCAGTGCCCGCGTTGCCCGGTGCGCAAAAGATTCGATCGACGCCTGACGATTGTTTCAATTTCCAGGCAAGCGCGTGTTCGCGACCGCCGCTACCGATGACAAGAATTTTCACAGTTAGAGTAGCGTAACCGTCCCGGTTGCGTTGGCGAATTAGCGAGCCAGAGGCTCGCGCTACATTGCGCGCGACTCCGCGGGCAAAATCGACAGCTCCAATTTCTCCGTGCGCCGAATGATCAGCAACCGGGCGGTAACGCCAATTTGTTCGCTGACGAGCATCTTGTGAAGGTCGTGAATTGTGCCAATCGGTCGCTCGTTGAAAGCAACAATAATGTCGCCCTCCCTCAGACCGGCGCGCTGTGCCGGGCTGTCTTTTTCGACCGACGCAACCAGCACTCCGGTTTCGAGCGGCAAATTGTAAAATCGGACCACGCGCCGATGCAGCGGCACATTTTGACCGGCAACACCAATGTAACTGCGCCGAATCCGCCCGTCACGAATTAACCAGCCGGCAACCAGCTTGGCGGTGTTGCTGGCGATCGCAAAGCAGATGCCTTGTGCCGGGCGAATCATTGCCGTGTTTACACCGATCACTTCACCGGCTGAATTGACGAGCGGCCCCCCAGAGTTGCCGGGATTTAGCGCCGCATCAGTTTGAATGATGTTGTCGATCAAGCGACCAGACTGCGAATACATCGAGCGGCCGAGCGCGCTGATCACGCCCGCGGTCACGCTTGCCTGGAAACCGAGCGGATTACCGATCGCAATCGCTATTTGTCCGACGCGCAAACTTTCGGAATCAGCCAGGCGCACGTGGGTAAGCTGGGACGCATCGATTCGGATGACTGCGAGATCGGTCTCGGGATCATCGCCGATGAGTTGCGCGGGATACTCGCGGCCGTCCGAGAGGTTCACCACAATTCGGGTGGCATGATGGACGACATGGCTGTTCGTCAAAATGAACCCGTCGGGCGTAATCATAAATCCCGATCCGCTTCCGGCAGCCTCGTGCGGTCCACCGTTAGCCCGCTGTTGGATTTCGATGTTTACAACCGCAGGCGCAACGCGACTGACTGCGCTTACCACCGAACGCGAATATTCGTCGAGTAACGAATCATCGGCGGAAACGTCGCTTCTACCTATTGAGCTGGCGTCATCTCGCGGCTGCGACTCATTCAAGAGGCTTACGGCGGCTGGTTCGTCTTGTTCTGATACGGCAAATTTTCTCGTCATAAGTTCTATTTAAAAGATCGACGAACCTAACCGACCGTCAACTACAGTCGATTTGGTTCTATACGGTCCATTTGGATTGCTACTCTCTGCTTGCGCCTGAGATGGTAAACGTCTAAAAAAAGCCATGCGAAAGTCTTCTTCCGGCGGATCAGTCATGGATGCGCAATGCCCTTCCCGGCTCGTGCTGGATCGCATCGCAGATAAATGGACCGCGCTCATCATCCAGGTGTTGGCTCACGGTACCAAGCGTTATGCGGCGCTTCAGCGTGAGATCGGCGGCATTTCGCAAAAGATGTTAACGCAAACGCTGCGCAGCCTCGAACGCGATGGTCTTGTCCAGCGCAGAGTCCATCCAGTTGTTCCGCCAAAGGTGGAGTACTCGCTGACGCGCCTGGGCCGCACTTTGATAGAGCCGCTGCATGCCCTGTGTCGGAGTTGCAGGCAAACCGTGCCCGAGCGACCGCAAAAAAAGCAACGGAGCAATGAAGTGCTGGCGTAGTGGAATGATCATTTTCGCATCACTCCGAAGCTCCACCGCTCCATTGCGCCGGTAACGCTTTGATCTTGCGATGCGTCAGGCCGAAATCATTGTTCTTCTATTCGCGACGGCGGCGGCTCTTGCAGTAATCGCGCGCAAGGTTGCATTGCCATATCCAATCGTGCTGGTCATCAGCGGGCTGGCATTGAGCTTTATTCCGCGTTTGCCGGAAGTGAAACTCAATCCTGAAATCGTATTCTATTTTTTTCTGCCGCCGCTGCTCTATCCGGCAGCGCTGTTTACTTCCTGGCGCGATTTCAAGCGAAATCTGCGCCCGATTCTTTTGCTCGCGATCGGATTGGTGCTGGTGACAACAGTCACCATCGCATGGGTTGCGCACGCGATTCTGCCTGACCTTCCCTGGGCGGCTGCGTTCGCGCTTGGGGCAATTGTTTCGCCTCCGGATGCGGTCTCGGCTACCGCCGTCCTCCGCCGGCTTCCAGTTCCGCATCCCATCGAAACAATTCTCGAAGGCGAAAGTCTGGTGAACGACGCAACTGCCTTGGTCGCTCTGCAATTCGCAGTTGCCGCATTGATGACAGGCACTTTCTCTTTGGGACACGCAACGCTCCGGTTCGCTTGGGTGGCAACCGGCGGCATTGCATTTGGGTTGCTCGTGGGTTTTGCGATGCGCTGGGTGCACCGGCATCTCGATGATCCACCCGTTCAGATCACAATCTCATTACTCACACCCTTTGCCGCTTATCTGCCTGCCGAGCGACTTCATGTTTCCGGCGTCCTGGCCACCGTGACCGCGGGCATTTTTCTCGGCTGGCATTCGCCGCTCGTCGTGAGCGCGCGCTATCGGCTCCAGGCATTCGCATTTTGGGAAATGGTCGTTTTTCTGCTCAATGGATTCGTTTTCATCGTAATTGGGCTGCAGCTCCCGGGAATCTTGCGCGGGTTGCACGCCGAATCGCTATTCAGCCCGATCCAAAACGCGCTTATTATCAGCGCTGCGGTTATTTTGATCCGCATCGCGTGGGTGTTACCGGCCACGTATCTGTCGCGTCTGCTCAGCAAAAAACTGCGCCGGAGGGACCCAATTCCGCCGTGGCAACAGGTCACTGTTGTCGCCTGGTCGGGCATGCGCGGTGTTGTTTCGCTCGCCGCGGCGTTCGCGCTGCCCTTGGCGCTGACTGATGGGACGGCGTTCCCCGGACGAAATTACATTCTGTTTCTCACCTTCTCGGTCATTCTCGCGACGCTTGTGCTTCAAGGCCTGACGTTGCCTCTCTTAATTCGGAAGCTACGAATAAGAGGTGACAATGTAACTGACGAAGAGGAGCGAAAGGCACGACTTGAAGCTAATCAGGCCGCGCTCGCCTTAATCGGAACAGTGGCTGAAAACCATGACTTCGCGTCCGATGTCATCGATCGCTTGCGCGCGGAATATGACGAGCGCATAGAGCAATTGCAGCTTTGTGCTGAAAATCCAGAAGATTGCAGCGGTGAGATCGCCACGCCGCAATACCAGCGACTGCAGCATGACGCCCTGCGAATCGAACGCCAAACGATCATTCGCCTGCGAAATGAACACGTCATCAATGACGAGGCGTTGCGGCGCATCCAGCGTGATCTCGACCTCGCCGAAGCGCGTTTGACGGGAGATTGACGGCAAGCTCGGCTACGCGCACCCGGCAGAAATCATATTTAATGCAGCCTCTGCGACGCCGGCATATTTCTCTGACCGCGAGAATTGTTTTGCATCGGATGACGGTGCTAGCCTATTCTAAAATTCTTTCGGCTTCAGTAGCCAAATCTTTTGGACGATATGGATGTTAGTGGCACCATCGACGCGATCCTGAATCAGAAAAGCGGCGAAATCTTTTCGATATCGCCTGACGCGACCGTCTTTGAGGCGATTGAAATGATGGACAATAAAAACGTCGGCGCACTGCTGGTCATGGAATGGGATCGCTTGGTCGGAATGATTTCCGAACGCGACTACACCCGCAAAGTTATGCTGCACGGTAAGCGTTCGCGGGAAACAAAAGTCGCCGAGATCATGTCAACCAATTTGACCGTCGCGCATCCGCATGAGCCGGTCGAAAAATGCTTGCGCCTTATGACCGAGAAGCGTTTCCGCCATTTGCCCGTCCTTGAAGGTGATAAGGTGCGCGGTGTCATCTCAATCGGCGACTTGGTGAAATGGGTGATTTCATGCCAGAGCGCCACCATCGCTCATCTAGAGAGTTACATCCACGGCGGATACACGGGGTGATATTATAGGCGGCGTGGTTGTCGCCAAGCCGTTCCCGCAACCGCGGCTACAGTTCCCAAACCGTCTTGCCGTCCACAATCGTCCGTACCGCTCGGCCTTTCAGTTTCCAGCCATCGAAGGGTGAATTACGCGACGCCGATTCGAACTTGTCGATCTTGACTGTCCACTCCAAGTCCGGATCAATCAGGGTCACATCCGCTGGTGCGTCGATCGATAGCGTGCCGGCATTAATCTTCAATAAACGCGCGGGCTCGACGGTGTACATCTCGATCAAACGCGCGATGTCGATCTTGCGCTGTTTGTGCACCAGCAGATCAAGAAACAAGCCGAGTTCGGTCTCCAGTCCAATGATCCCAAACGGCGCGGCATCAAACTCCACTTCCTTTTCAAAATCCGCATGCGGCGCGTGATCGGACGCCAGGATTGACAATGTCCCGTCGGCGATTCCTTCGAGCAGCGCATCGACATCAGCCTGCGCTCGCAGCGGCGGATTCATCTTATAGTTGGTGTTAAAGTTCTGGATCGCCTCGTCGGTCAGCGCGATGTGATGCGGACAAACTTCGCCAGTGATCTTCACACCGCGCGATCGCGCTTCGCGAAGCAACCGCACGCTTCCAGCGGTGCTTACATGCTGGCAATGAATCTGATGATCGCAAAGTTCTGCGAGCAAAATGTTGCGCATCACGATTGCTTCCTCGCCTGCGGCAGGCCAGCCCGGCAATCCGAGTAACGTGCTCCAATAACCCTCATGCACAACGCCGTTGCCGACTAGATTGTAATCCTGGCAGTGATCAAGGACCGGCACGCCAACCATACGGGCGTACTCAACTGCGCGCCGCATCAGCTCGTTGTTTTGAATGCAATGGCCATCGTCTGTAATCGCGACCACGCCTGCCTGCGCGAGTGATCCGATCGGGCCCAATTCTTCGCCTGAAATGTTCTTTGAAATCGCGCCGGTTGGCAAAACATTCACGCAGGCCGCAGCGGCCGCGCGCTCTTTGATCCACGCGATTGTGCTCGGCGTGTCCGCGACTGGCGAAGTGTTTGGCATGCAAACAATTGTTGTAAATCCGCCGGCAGCAGCAGCGCGCGCGCCAGACTCAATCGTTTCCTTATGACTGAATCCTGGCTCGCGCAGATGCACGTGCATGTCGATCAAGCCGGGCGCGACAATGAGATGGCTTGCATCAATTTCTTCGGATTGAGAGTTGAACTCTGAGAGCTGAGAGAGGGGAGCGATTTTTCCGTCGATAATCAAGAGATCGACAATCTCATCCCGCTTATTCGCGGGATCGATCACATGACCGTTGCGGATGATAATCGCGCTCACGTAGTTGCGATCCCTCCGCAGAGGTAGAGAACGGCCATACGCACGGCGAGGCCATTGGTGACTTGGTCGAGAATGACACTCTGCAATCCATCGGCTACTTCGCTGTCGATCTCGACGCCGCGATTGATCGGCCCGGGATGCATGATCAGACAATCCGGTTTCAAAAGTTTCGCGCGCTCTTTCGTCAGGCCGAAGAACCGAGTGTATTCACCGATTCCGGGGAAATATTCCTTGCGCTGGCGTTCGTGCTGAATCCGCAACAGGTTCACGACATCGGCATTTGGAAGTACATTGTCGATCTTGTGCGAAACTTCGACGCCGAGTTTTTCGAACTCGCGCGGCACCAGCGTGCTCGGCCCGACCAGCGTGACGCGCGCGCCGAGCTTGACCAAACCGAAAATGTTCGAACGCGCGACACGACTAAACAAAATGTCGCCGATGATCACGACATGCAGCCCGGCGATTTTTCCCCTCTTCTCGCGGATTGTGTAAAGATCGAGAAGCGCTTGAGTGGGATGCTCGTGCGCGCCATCGCCGGCATTGATCACACTCGCTTTGAGCCGATTGCCCAAAAACTGCGACGCGCCGGCGGAACTGTGACGCAGCACGAGAATATCGGCGTGCAATGCCTCAAGATTTCGCGCGGTGTCCTTGAGCGTTTCGCCTTTCGTCAGGCTGGAAGTTGTTGCCGAGATGTTAATCACGTCCGCGCTTAACCGGAATGCCGCCAGTTCAAATGACGTTCGTGTGCGTGTGCTGGGCTCGACGAAAAAGTTTACCAGCGTTTTCCCGCGTAGGGCCGGGACTTTCTTAATTTCCCGAGTCCCGACCTGTTTGAATGCGTCGGTGGTTTCGAGAATGAAATTGATTTCTTCGTCCGACAATTCGCGCAGGCCAAGCAGATCTTTGCGGCTCCAGCGTGTCGTCATGAAATTCGCGTTTGCGTTTTCATTCTTTGATAAGCCAAACGCCGTCCGGCTCGTTGATGCTGCCGATCCGCACCCGCACTTTTTCATTCGCCGCCGTCGGCAAATTTTTTCCGACGTAATCGGCGCGAATTGGCAGTTCGCGATGTCCGCGATCGATCAGCGCGGCGAGTTGAATCTGGGCAGGCCGTCCAAACGAATTGATTGCGTCCATCGCCGCGCGCACGGTGCGCCCAGTATAGAGAACGTCATCGACAATGATGACTGTGCGCTCTTCCAGCGGCACTGGAAGTTTTGACGCGCGGACGACGGGCAGTTCCGGGCGCGTCCCGACGTCGTCGCGATGCATCGCCACGTCGATGATTCCAGTGTCGATGTCGATCTTTTCAATCCCGCGGATGAAACCCGCGATCCGCTTCGCGATCTCCACGCCACGTGAAGGAATTCCCGCGAGGACGACCTGGGCGAGCTGCGGATCGCGCTCGATAATTTCATGGGCGATTCGCTGTAGCGCGCGACGAATCCCGTCCGCGTCCATGATTGGGACGCCGGGAGATAAACTCTGTTTTTCGTTCTTCATGCGTTTCCTTGGCGACCTCGCAGGATCGCTTTAAAGGACACGATTATGGATCAGCCGGTCATTTTACCTCGGTTTTGGCTTCGCGCATCCGTTTTTCACGCCAATTGGAGCGGTGCTTCACGATCCAATCGAGCAATGCTTTTTCGAAGCCGATATCTTTGCCGGCCTTTTCGCTCTCGATCCACTTGTGCTTCAAGATTTCTGCGCGCTCCGCGAGGAATTCCTTGTAGAGAACAGAATTCTTAACGAATTGAGATCGATCTTCTTCTGAAGACGGCATCTCTCGACTCTCTTTCATAAAATTTCGAATCAGTCAACAAAATCGAACCAACTGGAAATTCGACGTGGCAAGCTGCTATTTATTTACACTCGTTTGCGCTCACTGCCGCGGATGCCTCACTAAGGCAGAGTCTTACGAAGATTTTCGGCAATTCTCCTAAACTCAGCGGCAACAGGCGATTGACGATCTTCGCCCACGATCGGCATGCCGCGGTCGCCTGCTTCGCGCGTGGCGATGTCGATCGGGATTTGACCGAGCAACGGGACACGCAGCCGTTTCGCTTCGCGCTCGCCGCCGCCGCTTCCAAAGATATCGTAGCGTTTGCCGTCGGATGGAGAGACGAAGTAACTCATGTTCTCAACGAGGCCCAGCACCGGCACGTTGACCTTGTCGAACATGGTAGCGGCTTTGCGCGCATCTATCAGCGCAACTTCCTGAGGGGTGGTTACGATGATCGCTCCCGAAAGCGCGACCGTTTGCACGATCGTGAGCTGGATGTCGCCGGTGCCAGGCGGAAGATCGAGAACCAGGTAATCGAGTTCGCCCCACTCCACTTGCAGCAGAAATTGCTGGGTGTAACGCGTCACCATTGGCCCGCGCAAAATAGCGGGCGAGGTGTCATCGAGCAGAAATCCCATCGACATCAGGCGCAATCCGTATTGTTCGATTGGAACGATCTTGTTTTCCTCCGTTGCCATGGGCCGTTCGCGCGTGCCGAACATGAGCGAAATGCTCGGGCCATAGATGTCGCAGTCACACAAGCCTACGCGCACTTTCGTTTGCTCGAGCGCGAGGGCGAGATTCGCTGCAACAGTCGATTTGCCGACGCCGCCCTTGCCACTCGCCACCGCGATCGCGTGCTTGATTCCCGGAATGCGTGCCGCACCCACGCCAGCCCCGGCGCCAGCGGGTGGCGCATGAATGTCGATCAAAACTTTCGCATTTCGGACCCCGTCAATCGTCCGCAATACTTTTTCGGCATCACTTTTGATCGCAGCCGGAATATTGGGATCGTTCGTGGCGAGCGCGAGCTGCACTTTGACTTCGCCGTTGTCGATGTTAACCGACTTGACCAAGCCAAACGAAACGATATCTCGCGTGAAGCCCGGATATTTAACCGACTTCAGCGCGTCACGAACTTGTTCTTCTGAAACGGACATCCCAACGCAAATTTACGCGCGGCTTCAGCGGAGTAAAACGCGCAAAGGATTTGATATGAATGTGAGCTTGACCTTCAGTCGCTGCGAGACAGGATGAGCGGCATGAAAACACGATTGTCTCTCCGCATTATTTTTGCAGGCGTTTTGCTCCTGTTAGTGAATGGGTGCGCTACTTCTCCACAGAGTGGTGGAGGGCCCCTGGTCGGTGTTTGGACAAACTCGCTCGGCACTGTCTGGACGCTCAAGGCTGACGGCACGTTCGATGTTGATCGAAATCATGACGGCAAACGAGATATCTGGGGCACCTACACGGTCGCCGCGGATA
>Ga0193723_1000986_pt1 | contig 11125 bp, 9 predicted proteins | sample H2m2metaG_FD_143042 | JGI IMG/M metagenome (GOLD analysis project Ga0193723, IMG submission 143042) | Soil microbial communities from a riparian zone of the East river system, Colorado, United States - H2m2 | ecosystem: Environmental > Terrestrial > Soil > Riparian zone | place: USA: East River... | reverse complement strand
CAATCCAACTATCCGACGGTCCAACATGGCCTTAGTCGAAATCCGCGACGTCTACAAGTCATTTCAGCGCGACACGCAAAAAATCGACGTCTTCACCGGACTGACGCTCGACATCGAAGCGGGAAGTTTCACCGCATTGATGGGACCGTCGGGGTCGGGCAAGTCGACCCTCCTCAACCTCATCGCGGGACTCGACAAGCCGACGCGCGGCTCGGTGCGGGTCGGCGGGGCGGCGGTCAGCGAGATGTCGGCGAGCCAGCTCGCCGGCTGGCGGGCGAGCAACATCGGGTTCGTGTTCCAGTCGTTCAACCTGCTGCCCGTGCTCACCGCCTATCAGAACGTGGAGCTGCCGCTGTTGCTCACCCGGCTGTCGGGGAAGGAACGGAATGAGCGCGTGAAGCTCGCGCTCGACGTCGTCGGGCTTGCCGACCGGGCGAGCCACTATCCGCGCCAGCTCTCCGGTGGTCAGGAGCAGCGCACCGCCATCGCGCGGGCCATCGTCGCCGATCCCACGGTGATGCTGCTCGACGAGCCCACCGGTCAGCTCGATGGCAAAAGCTCCCAGGAAGTGCTGGCGTTGCTGCAGCGCCTCAACAACGAGTTCAACAAGACGGTCATCATCGTGACCCACGACGCGCATGCCGCCGAGCGGGCGAAGACGACGTTGCATCTCGAGAAGGGCGACCTGATCGAGAAGCCGCGCGCGATGGCGGGAGCAGCGCGGTGAAGTACCTGCATCTGGTGGTCGCGAACCTCGGCCGGCACATACTGCGGACCGTCCTCACCGTCGCGAGCGTGGCACTGGCGTTATTCCTGTTTGCGTCGCTCCGCAGCGTCACCACGACCATGGCGGCAGCGGCGCAGTTCGGCGGCGCGCGGCGCCTGGTCACCCTCAATGCGACCGGACTCGTGTTTCCGCTGCCGCTCGCGTACACCAACCGCATCAAGGCGCTCCCCGGGGTCACCGGCCTCTCGTGGGCCAACTGGTTTGGCGGCCGCTACGGCGACGGCAAGAACTTCTTCGCCAACTTCGCGGTCGATGCCGAGTCCTACCTCGCCCTCTATCCCGAGATCGTGATGCCGGCCGATCAGAAGCAGGCGTTCGTGCAGGACCGCACCGGCGCGATCATCGGCGACCGCTTGATCAGTCAGTTCGGCTGGAAGCTGGGGCAGAATGTCACGCTGCAGGGCACGATCTTCCCGGGTGACTGGACCTTCAAGATCGACGGCGTCTACCACCCCACCGATCCGGCGATCGGGGACAACGTGCTGATCTTCCATCACGACTATTTCGACGAGCGGATCGGCCGCGCCGGCATCGCCGGGTGGTACATCGTCGAGATCGATGACCCGTCGCGCGGGCCGGCCATCGCGAAGACGATCGACGACCTGTTCCGCAACTCCAGCTCCCCGACCAAGACCGGCACCGAGCGCGAGTTCCAGGCGAGCTTCGCGACGATGTGGGGCAACGTGAGCTTTCTGATGAGCACGATCGGCCTGGCCGTCGTATTTGCGATTCTCCTCGTGACCGCAAACGCGATGATGATGAGCGCGCGGGAGCGCACCGGTGAGATCGCCGTCCTCAAGACCGTCGGATTCTCCGACAAGCTTCTGTTTACCCTCGTGATGGTCGAAGCCGGCGCCATGGCGCTCACCGGCGCGGCGATCGGACTTGGTGCCGCGACGCTGCTCTATCCGGCCATCCACTTCAACGGCGCGGGTTTCCTGCCGGGATTCAAGGTCGCGACCAGTACGCTGATCTTCGGTGTGCTCGTCGCCCTCGGCCTCATGCTGGCGAGCGGCTTGGTGCCCGCGCTTCGCGCGGCGCGGCTGCCGATCGTGCAAGCGCTCCGGAAGGTCGAATGATCCCGATCGTGTACAACGTTCGCAGTGTCGTGCAGCGACCCGTGTCGACCGCGCTCACCGCACTTGGCGTCGGGCTGGTCGTCGCGGTGTTCATCGGCATGCTGGCGCTCGCGAACGGTTTCCGCTCGGCGCTCGCCCGCACGGGCTCGGAGACCAACGCGATGGTGCTGCGAAAGGGGGCTGACTCGGAGCTGTCGAGCGGTCTGGGCCGAGACGTTGCGAGCATCATTGCGGCCGATCCACACGTCGCGACCGGCGCCGACGGCCGCCCGCTCGTGTCGCCCGAGGTCTACGTGCTGATTCCCCTCGGGAAATCGTTCGATACGACGCAAGTCGCCAACGTGGTCGTGCGCGGCGTGAGCGATCAGGCATGGCAGGTGCGGAATAACGTGAAGGTCACGGCGGGGCAGCGCCCCACATCGGGGAGAGCGGAAGTGTGCGTCGGGAGCCGGCTGACGCAGCGCTTCCCGCACACCCAGGTCGGCCAGACGCTGCGATTCGCGGGGCGCGACTGGAATGTGGTCTGCAATTTCAGCGCTGCCGGCTCGGCATTCGAGTCGGAGATCTGGGGCGAGAACGAGCAATTCATGCCCGTGTTCCGCGGCGAAGTGTTTCAATCGATCACGTTCCGGCTGAAGGATCCCGCGGCATTCGAAGAGGCGCAGCGCTCGCTGCAGGCGGACAAGCGTATGACGGTGGACGTCCATCGTGAGTCCGCGTTCTACGCGCAGCAATCGCAGCTCCTCAGCAACATCCTGAGCTTTCTCGCGATCGTGATCACCGCGATCATGGCGGTCGGCGCGGTGTTCGGCGCGATCAACACGATGTACGCCGCGGTGGCCTCCCGTGCACCAGAGATCGGCGTGCTGCTGACGCTGGGATTCAAGCCGTGGACTGTGCTCGTGAGCTTCCTCGCCGAGTCCGCTTTCATCGCGCTGATCGGCGGAATCCTCGGCTGCCTGTTCGCGCTGCCCATCAACGGCATCGTGACCGGTACCACGAACTGGTCGAGCTTCAGCGAGATCGCTTTCAGTTTTCGTATCACGCCGCTCCTGCTGGGCGTGGGAATCGCCTTCGCGGTCGTGATGGGTGTGATCGGCGGTTTCTTCCCGGCGCTGCGCGCGGCCCGTCTCCAGGTGGTGCAGGCGCTCAGGTGAGAGTCACCGCGCTCGCCGCGCAGACACCGGAAGCGGTGCGCGCGGCGCTCGCGGCCCGCGGATGGGAAGCGCAGCCGGCCTGGTTCGCCGCGACCGGGATCCAGTCCCTCGTCGTGCTCATCGAAGACATCAGCGAACCCGAGCGCGAGGCTCTCGTGCATTGGGGGACCAAGTCCGGCGCAGATGTGTTGACGGGCGAGAGCTGGGCGCTCGTGGCGGGCGCCGCCAGCCGCATCGCGCCGCTCGCGCGCTACGACCGCGCCCCAGCCGAGCTCGCGCGCCTTGCGTCGCCCCTCGGCCGGCTGCTCGCCACGCGCGCCGAACCGCCGCGCACCTGGGCGATTCGTGGCGCCGAGGTGTCGCTCGACAAGCCTGTGATTATCGGCATCGTCAACGTGACACCTGACTCGTTTTCTGATGGTGGCCAGCTGCCGTCCGCCGACGCCGCGATCGCGCACGGCGAAAGGCTGATGGCTGATGGCAGTCGGCTGTTAGATGTGGGCGGTGAATCCACCCGTCCTGGTGCGGCCGCGGTGCCGATCGCAGAAGAGATCGCGCGCGTCGTCCCGGTGATCGCGGGGCTCGTCCGGCGGGGAATCGGCCCCGTATCGGTCGATACGCGGAAGGCCGACGTCGCGCGGGCGGCCCTGGATGCCGGTGCCGCGATCGTCAACGACGTCTCCGCGCTGCGGTCCGACGCGGCACTGGCGGGCGTCGTGGGGGAGGCCCAGGCCGGCGTGATCCTCATGCATATGCGCGGGACGCCGGCGAGCATGGATGACCTGGCGACGTACGACCATGTCGCCTCGCAGGTCGCCGCGGAGCTGGCGGCACTGGCGGACAAGGCCGAGCGGGCGGGGATCGCGCGGGAGCGGATCGTGGTCGATCCGGGATTCGGGTTTGCCAAGACCGCCAGCCAGAATCTCCGGCTGCTCGATGAACTGGCATCGGTTGTCGCGCTGGGCTATCCTGTAGCCGTCGGCCCGTCACGCAAACGGTTTTTGGGTGCGGCGACTGGCCGGCCCGTGGAAGACCGCGATCGCGCCACGGCCGTTGCCTGCGCCCTCGCCTGGGAGCGGGGGGCGCGGCTGTTCCGGGTGCACGACGCCCGGCTGACACACGAAGCCCTTGCACTGGCGAGCGCTACGACCAATCCACCGTGAACGTCGACGCCTTTAAGTTCCTATCGCCCAGGCTTTGGCCGGATCTCTTCGAGATCCTGCTCGTGTCGTTCGTCGTCTACCGGTTCCTGCTCTTCCTCGTCGGGACCCGCGCGCTCCAGATCGTCATCGGTCTCGTGATTCTGTCGCTGACCTATTTCGTGGCCGTGTTCCTGAAGTTCACGATGATCAGTACGCTGCTGGGCGTCGTGTTCACGTACGGTGCCTTCGCGGCGGTCGTCGTCTTCCAGCCGGAGCTGCGCAACGCGCTCGCGCGGCTCGGCCAGTCGCAGTTCATGCGCGCGTTCTCGCGCGGCGACCGGCAGTCGGTGGCCGAAGAGATCGCGGAGGCGCTGGACCGGCTGTCGCGCGCCGGCACCGGCGCGATCATCGCGGTCGAAGGCGACATCGGACTGGAAGAGTTCATCACCACCGGCGTGCCGATGGAAGCGAAGGTCTCGGCCGACCTCCTGACGACGATCTTCACGCCCTACTCGCCGCTGCACGACGGCGCGATCCTGATCCGCGGCGATCAGATCATCGGCGCAGGCTGCGTGCTGCCGCTCACGCAGTTCAAAGTCGCCGACAAATCCCTCGGCACGCGTCACCGCGCGGCGCTCGGGCTCTCCGAAGAGACCGACGCGACGGTGCTCGTCGTCTCGGAAGAAACCTCGACGATCTCCGTCGCCAGCCACGGCCTGCTGTATCGCCACCTGACGCCACAACAGGTACGCGATCTGCTCTCCGGCGCCGTCTCGCATCTCGAAGGCGGCGAGCGCGTGACCCAGCCTGCCACCTAACCCCCCGTACCGGGAGGCGGCCGCGGTCGCGCTCCTGGTCCTCATCGGATATGTGATCACCCTCGCGCCCACCGTCACGCTGTGGGATGCAGGGGAATTCATCACTGCCGCAAAGGTGCTCGGCATTCCGCATCCGCCAGGAACGCCGCTGTTCGTGTTGTTGGGAAATGTCTGGGGTGGCGTGGCCAGACTCGGCAGCTACGCGTGGCGGTTGAATCTGCTGAGCGCCTGTTTCTCCGCGGCCGGGTCCGGCTGCCTGTTTCTCGTTGCGCACCGGCTGCTCGCGGGCGAAGCGCCGTGGCTCAGGACGGGCGGCGCCGCCGCGGCCGCGATCCTGTCGGCGTTCACGTTCACCGGGTGGCAGAACAGCAACGAGACCGAAGTCTATACGGTCGCGACATTCAGTATCGCCGCGATCTGCTGGCTGTGCGTGAGATGGCGCGATGTCCGGGGCACCCCGCGCGCGCCGCACATCCTGTTGCTCATCGTCTACGTCGCCGCGTTGTCGATCGGCAATCACCTCCTGGCATTGCTCGTCGGACCGGCTGTCTCGGTGTTCATCGCGCTGACGCTGCGTGCCGCGCCGGCGATCGATCGCGGCGAGCGACGGATGGAGTGGGCCGAGTGGGCGACGCTCACCGCGTTGTGGATCGTGCTGGTTGGCGTGGGGCTCGGCAACCTGCTGCTGCTCGTTGTCGGTGGGCTGCTGCTCCTGGCGGCAGCGGCGGCTTGCCTGGTGAGCGGCTCGCGCGCCTTCCCGGTCCTGGCGATTGGCATCGCGGCCGTCGGGATTTCGATCTACGCGTTCCTCTACATCCGGGCGGGTCTGCATCCGCTGCTCAACGAGGCAGACCCCGAGCACTGGCAGCCCCTCCTCGCCGTCATCCGGCGCGAGCAGTTCGGCAGCCGCGGCCTGCTGGACAATCCCATGGTGCCGGGCGAAGCCCGAACCCTCAAGATCTTCGGCCAGCAGTTCGTCAACTTCTTTCAGTACTGCTCATGGCAGTGGGGCCGCTCGCTGCCGGCCGTGGCGATGGTGGTGGTGGCGTTGGTGTTCGTCACACTGGGAATGTTGGGATTCGAATTCGCGCGGCGGCAGGACAGGGGCATCGTGGTGCTGCTTGGCGTGCTGTGGCTCGTCACCGGCGTCGGCCTCGTGATCTACATGAACTTCAAAGCGGGATTCTCACTGTATTGGAATGAGTACACGACGATCGGGCAGCACGAGGTGCGCGAGCGCGACTACTTCTTCGTCGTGAGCTTCCAGGTCTGGGGCCTGTTCGCCGCCTTCGGACTCGTGCGCCTGGTGCGCGCGCTGTCCGTGGTCGCGCCGTCGCGCTGGGGAATCGCGGCCGCCTCGCTCCTCACGCTGCTCCCCTTCGGCGCCAACTTCACGGCGGCCTCGCGTCGTGGAGCGGACGCGACCGCGGCGCGCGACTTCGCCTACAACCTGCTGCAGTCAGTCGAGCCGTATGGCGTGCTGTTCGGCTTCGGCGACAACGACACCTTCCCGGTCTGGTACCTGCAGGAGGTCGAGGGCGTGCGGCAGGATGTGACCCTCATCAATCTTTCGCTCGCCAATCTCGACTGGTATCTGCGCCAGCTGGCGGAGCGGCCGGTCCGGCCGTTCGACCCGGCACGCGCGCCGGCGCTCTATCGCGCGTTGGCGCCTCCCCAGCCTCCGCCCGGCCCGGCGTTGCGCCTCACGGCGCAGGACATCGAAGGCATGGTACCGGTCCAGATGCGCGATGACGGTGTGTTCCGCGCGGGCAACTTCGCGCTGCCGGTGCGGAAGGGACAGGTGCTCAACACGGCCGATCAGGTGATCCTCTATACCATCGCCGCCTATCTGCCCACGAGACCGGTGGCGTTCGGCGTGGCGTCCGGCCGCGGCTCGTGGCTCGGCATGGATCCTCATCTCGTGTTCCAGGGACTGGCCTTCAAGGTCGTCCCACGCCCCGACACCGTGCGCCGCTTCGTCCGCGGCATTCAGGGGACGATGGTCGACTCCACGCGCACCCGGCTGCTCGTCGATTCCGTGTTCACGTGGGGCAACATGTTCGGGCGGGATTCGCTCGAGCTCGAGCCGGCGGCTGAGCAGGTGGCCGTGTCGTTCTCGGTTCCCTTTCTCGAGCTGGGCAACATGGCGGCATCCCGTGGCGACCAGCGGCAGGCGCTGGCCTACCTGCGCCGGGCCTACCATCTCAATCCCAGCAAGGCGCTTGCGGACGTGATCACCCGAATCGAGACCCAGGGGGTACAGAGCCTCTTTAGGCGTTAAATTGATCGGCTATGGGTTTCGAGGCCCTGCCCGAGCGGCTGGCACAGGTGAGGGCGGTATTGGCGCAGCGTGCCGCGCAGCCTGTTACGATTGTCGCCGTGACGAAGGGATTCGGGACGGACGCGGTCCGCGCGGCACTCGCCGCCGGCATCGCGGACATCGGTGAGAACCGAGTCCAGGAAGCGGTGCAGAAGCAGGACGAGTTAGGGGCTGGGGGGACGGGACTGGGGATTCGGTGGCACCTCATTGGCCACCTCCAGCGCAACAAGGCCCGCCTCGTCGTTGGCCGGTTCGACATAGTGCACTCGCTCGACGCGCTGGAGTTGGCCACCGAGCTGAATCGACGATTGCAGGCACCGCTGCGGGTGTTGCTGCAGGTGAATGTGGCCGGCGAGTCGCAAAAGAGCGGCTGCGCACCCGACGAGACGCCGGCGCTGGCGCGACAGGTCGCCGCAATGGAGCATCTGCAGTTGGAAGGCTTGATGACGATGGCACCACTGACCGACGACGAAGACGCGCAGCGCCGGACCTTCCGGGGACTGCGGGTCTTGCGCGATAGGATCAAGGAGGAGGAAGGGCTATGGCTGCCGACCCTCTCGATGGGGATGTCCGGCGACTACGCTTCAGCGGTCCAAGAGGGAGCGACGGTGATCCGATTGGGTACCGTCCTGTTCGGACCGAGGACATGAACGACGAAGCGTTCAACCTGACACCGCACGATATCCGCAAGCAGGAGTTTCGCAAAAGCCTGCGCGGGTACGACACGCTGGCCGTGGACGATTTCCGCGCGCGCGTCGGCGACGCGCTCGAGCGCGCGATTCGCGAGCGCTCGATCCTGGAAGAGCGCGTCAACGCCCTGACCGAGCAGCTGCGTGTCTTTCGCGAGCGCGAGAAAGCGATGAACGAGGCGCTCGTCGCGGCGCAGCAGCTGCGCCAGGACTCGCGCGCGACGGCCGAGCGCGAGGGGCAGGTCATCTTGCGCGAGGCCGAGGCGGCGGCGAAGCGGCTGGTCGACGAGGCGAAGAACGCCGAGAGCGCCGTGAAGACGCGCATGGCCGAGACCGAGCGTCAGTTCCAGCAGTACGTCGGCGGCTTCCGCGCGCTGCTCGAGCGCCAGCTCGCGGAGCTGCGCGCCCTCGACGGTCACCGCGGGTGACACAGGTCGCCGAAGCGGTTCGCGCCGTCAAGGCGCGGACTGCCGTCGTTCCGGACGTCGCGATCATTCTCGGAACGGGACTCGGGGCGTTGGCCGACCAGCTGAAGGCCGAGACGACGCTGCCCTATGCCGATGTTCCCGGATTTCCGCGTCCGACCGTCGAGACCCATGCGGGCCGGTTGCTGCTCGGGACGCTCGGCGGCCGCCGCGTCGCGATGATGCAGGGCCGCTTCCATCGCTACGAAGGGTACACGCTGCAGCAGGTCGCGTTTCCGGTGCGCGTGCTGCGCGCCCTGGGAGCAAAGACGCTGATCGTCTCCAACGTCTCGGGCGGGATGCATCCGCTCTGGGCAACAGGCGACCTCGTGCTGCTCTCCGATCACATCAACCTGCTTGGCGACAACCCGCTGGCGGGGCCGAATGTCGACGCCGAGGGGCCGCGGTTTCCCGATATGTCCGCCGCATACGATCCGGAGCTGCGCACACTCGCGCGCGAGGTCGCGCTCGAACATCAGATCGTGTTGCGCGAGGGTGTCTACGTCGCGGTGCCGGGGCCGAACCTCGAGACGCGAGCTGAGTACCGGATGCTGCGCGCCCTGGGCGCCGACGTCGTCGGGATGAGCACCGTGCCCGAAGTGATCACGGCGGTCCATCAGGGCATGCGGGTCCTGGGGCTCTCGATCATCACCGACAACTGCCTCCCCGACGCGCTCGAGCCGACCTCGGTCGAGAAAATCATTGCCGTCGCCCGCGGTGCCGAGCCGAAGCTGGCGACGGTCGTGCGCGGCGTGCTGGAGCGTCTCGCCTAGATGCCGTATCCGCCCTCGGACCCGACCCAGGCGACCGACGAGCTGGAGAAGCAGCTGCTCGCGAAGTGGAAGCACGAGCGGCTGTTCACGCGCGTCAGCGACGCGACCCGCTACGGTCCGCCGTTCGTCTTCTTCGAAGGTCCGCCGACCGCGAACGGTCGGCCCGGCATCCATCACGTCTTTTCGCGCACGCTCAAGGACCTGATCTGCCGCTATCACACGATGCTGGGGCAGGGCGTGACGCGCATCGCGGGCTGGGACACCCACGGGCTGCCGGTCGAGATCGAGGTCGAGAAGGCGCTGAAGATCAACGGCAAACGCGAGATCGAGGCCTACGGCATCGAGCGCTTCAACACGCTGTGCCGCGACAGCGTGTTCAAGTACAAGACCGACTGGGAGTCGTTGTCCGACCGCATCGGCTACTGGCTCGACTACGAGCATCCGTATGCCACGTACACGAATCAGTACATCGAGACGGTCTGGTGGCTGCTCAAACGGCTGCACGAAAAAGCGCTGCTCTACCGCGGGCACAAGGTCCTGCCGTACTGCCCGCGCTGCGGCACCGCGCTGTCGTCACACGAAGTGGCGCAGGGGTACGAGACCGTCCAGACGAACTCGGTCTACGTGACGTTCCCGCTCGTGTCGCGTGACGGCGACGCGCCGCGCGAGCTGGTCATCTGGACGACGACGCCCTGGACGCTGGTCTCGAACGTCGCGGTTGCCGTCCACCCCGACATCGAATACGGCGAGTACGCCGTCCCGGACAGCACGAGCGGCAAGATCACGCGCTACATCGCGGCGACGGCGCGCGCCGGCGACGTGCACGTCCACGGCCATCCGCTGATCCAGGGGGACCGCGTCGCCACGTACCTCGGCCGCGACCTGGTGGGCCGGAAGTACGTTCGCCCGCTGGACGTTGTCGCGCTGCCGCGCGAGGGCCAGCACAGCGTCATCGTCGCCGGCGGGTTCGTCACCGTCGACGAGGGAACCGGGCTCGTCCACATGGCGCCCGCCTTCGGGGCCGACGACTACGCCGCGGGTCAGCAGAACGGGCTCGCGTTCGTGAATCCCGTCGCGCCCGACGGCACGTTCAAAGACATTCGCTGGCCGGAGCTCGAGGGCAAGCTCGTCACCGACAAGGAAACGAACCGGCTGATCATCGAGCGGCTGAAGCAGAGCGGGCGGTGGCTCGAAACCAGGCCCTACACCCACAGCTATCCGCACTGCTGGCGCTGCGACTCGGCGCTCATCTACTACGCGCGGAGCTCGTGGTTCGTCCGCACCACCGCGGTGAAAGCGCGGATGCTCGAGATCAACGCCGAGATCGACTGGCATCCGCCCGAGACGGGTGCCGGCCGCTTCGGCGCATGGCTCGAGAACAACGTCGACTGGGCGCTGTCGCGCGACCGCTACTGGGGCACGCCGCTCAACGTGTGGGAGTGCGATGTCGACCGTGAGCATCGCGAGGTGATCGGCTCGTACGCCGAGCTGGAGCAACGCTGGGCCAAGCCGCTGCCGGAGAACTTCGATCCCCACAAGCCGTACATCGATGCCTACACGTGGCGGTGCAACGACTGCTCAGGAACGATGCGGCGCGCGCCGGAAGTGATCGACGCCTGGTTCGACTCGGGTTCCATGCCGTACGCGCAGTGGCATTATCCGTTCGAGCACGAGGCCGACTTCAAGGCGCACTTCCCGGCGGACTACATCTGCGAAGGTGTGGACCAGACCCGCGGCTGGTTCTACTCGTTGCTCGCGATCGGCGTGACCGCCTTCGACGCGCCCGTCTACAAGCACGTGATCGTGAACGAGCACGTGCTCGATGTGCACGGCCAGAAAATGTCGAAGAGCCGCGGCAACGTCGTCGATCCGTGGAAGGTGATCGGCGAGCACGGC
>Ga0193723_1000985_pt1 | contig 11125 bp, 8 predicted proteins | sample H2m2metaG_FD_143042 | JGI IMG/M metagenome (GOLD analysis project Ga0193723, IMG submission 143042) | Soil microbial communities from a riparian zone of the East river system, Colorado, United States - H2m2 | ecosystem: Environmental > Terrestrial > Soil > Riparian zone | place: USA: East River... | reverse complement strand
AATGTCATCAAGCGGCTGCTCTCGGGCCTCGACAAGTTCATCGAAGAGCATGCGAAGGACGGCTGGAAGAGCGTCGAGGATTTCCGCGGCATCCGGCGCGACCGGATCGTGCTGCAGTCGGAAATCAGGCGTCCCGAGTCCGCCGAATACTACTCCGGCTACGAGAACGTCGAAGGCTATGCGGCTCCGCAGCCTGAAGAAGTTGTAAGGGCATAGAGATGACGATCGCCTCGACTTCGACTCCGGTGGATCGCACCACCACCGCCAGGGGACCGGCATCACGCACGCGTGTTGAGATGCCGCCGTGCGATCACAAGCCGAAGCCCTACACCGGACCTTCGCGCGAAGAGCTGGTTGCGATGCGCCGCCGATATACAAATCCGGCGGTCTTCACACTCTACGGCGAGCCGCTCCTCATCGTCGAGGGATACATGCAGTGGCTGTTCGACGAGACGGGGAAACGGTATCTGGACATGTTCGCCGGCATCGTCACGGTCTCATGCGGACACTGCCACCCGAAGATCGTGGCGGCGATAGAGAAACAGACCGAGACGCTTCAGCACGCGACCACGATCTACCTGCATCCGAACTTGCCGCTGCTGGCGAAGAAGCTCGCGTCGAAGATGCCGAAAGGACTCGATGTCACTTACTTCGTGAACGACGGCAGCGAGGCCAATGATCTCGCGGTCACGATGGCGCGGTTGTACACCGGCAACACCGACGTCATCGCCCTGCGCAACGGATATCACGGCGGATCGCCGAGCGCGATGGGACTGACCTCGCACAACACGTGGAAGTATCCGCTGCCGAGCGCGCTCGGAGTGCACCACGCGGTCTCTCCGGATCCGTACCGGAGTCCGTACTCCGGCACGCCGGAAGAAATTGCGAGCAAGAGCGCGGAGGACATCCTTGGAATCATCCGCTATTCTACGCCCGGCAAAATCGCAGCGTTCATCGCCGAGCCGATCCAGGGCGTGGGCGGGGCGACGTACGGCGCGAAGAATTATCTGAAAGAAGCGTACAAGATCACGCGTGACAACGGCGGCCTCTGCATCGCCGACGAAGTTCAGACGGGCTTCGGCAGAACGGGCGACCACTACTGGGGCTTCGAGAACTTCGACGTCGTGCCGGATTTCGTCACGATGGCGAAGGGAATCGGCAACGGGGTCCCGCTCGCGGCGGTCACGACACGCATGGAAATAGCGCAGGCCCTGACGCAGCGCATCCACTTCAATACGTTCGGCGGGAACCCGGTGTGCATGGCAGCAGGGTTGGCCGTGCTCGATGTGATCGATGAGGATGGACTGCAGGAGAACTCCCGCGTGATCGGCAAACGGCTCAAGGACGGCTTCCGTGAGCTGGCGAAGACCCATCAGCTCATCGGCGATGTTCGCGGAATGGGCCTCATGCTTGGCGTCGAGCTGGTGCGCGATCGAAAGACAAAGGAGCCGGCGAAGAAGGAGACCCTGGCGCTGCTCGAAGCAGCCCGACTCCCGCGTGATCGGCAAACGGCTCAAGGACGGCTTCCGTGAGCTGGCGAAGACCCATCAGCTCATCGGCGATGTTCGCGGAATGGGCCTCATGCTTGGCGTCGAGCTGGTGCGCGATCGAAAGACGAAGGAGCCGGCGAAGAAGGAGACGCTGGCTTTGCTCGAGGCCGCGCGCGAGATGGGAGTTCTTGTCGGAAAGGGCGGCCTCGACGGCAACGTACTTCGCATCAAGCCGCCGATGTGCATCACCAAGGCCGATGCTGATTTCACTCTGGACGTGCTCGATCAAGCGCTTGGGATGGTCAAGGGCTGATGGCGGGAAAGAAAAAAGACACGCCGCCCGCTACCCGCGGAACGCGACCAGCTTCCAGCTCAGTACGCGCCTCTGCGAAATTCGACACGGTCGTCAAGGGTGGGAACGTCGTGACGCCGGCGGGCATTTTCACGGGTGACGTCGGAATCAGCGGCGAAAAGATCTCGGCGCTCGGCATCAATCTGGAGGCGGATAAGGGCACCAAGGTCATTGACGCCAGCGGTCATCACGTTATTCCCGGCGTTCTCGACGTGCACGTGCACCTCGAGCTGCCCTTCATGGGAGCTGTTTCGGCTGATGATTACCGGACGGGCACCAGAGCCGGGGCTCGCGGTGGTGTGACGACGCTGATCGACTTCGCAATTCCGTACGCCGGCCAATCCCTCAATGATGCGGCCGACAACTGGATGAAAAAAGCAGAGGGCAAGTCGCTCATCGACTACACCTTCCACATCTGCATCACCCGCTGGAACGAGCACAAGGATCAGATCAAGGGCATGGTCGATCGCGGCTTCACCACCTTCAAGGAGTTCATGATCTATGAATCCGAAGGCTGGCAGTCGGACGACAGGGCGATGTTCGGCACGCTGGAGAAAATGAAGGAATACGGCACGATGCTTCTCGTGCACGCCGAGTCGGCGCGCGTCCTCGACGAGCTGATTGCGCGGCACCATACGGCGGAGCTGATGAAGAAGTACGGCGCTCGTCTCCATCCGATGACGCGCCCGAATTTCATCGAGGCGGAAGCGATCCAGCGAGCGGTGCAGTGGTGCGAGGCAACCTGCGGGCAGCTCTACATCGTGCACATGTCGACGGGCGAAGGCGCGGACATCATTCGCGCGGCGCAGGCGCGCGGGGTGCCGGTGCTGGCAGAGACCTGTGTCCAGTATCTCGTGCTCGACGACTCGGTGTTCGAGAGAGAGGACGGTCACCTGTTCGCATGTTGCCCGCAACTCAAGAAGCCGAAGGATGTCGAGCGCCTCTGGAAGGGTCTGAAAGGCGGAGAAGTCTCGGTGATCTCCACCGATACGTGCACCTTCGACCGCGAGCAGAAGGCGATGTGGAATGGGGACTGGACCAAGATTCCAATGGGGATGCCGGGCCTCGAGACGTTGATGCCTCTCACGTACACGCGCGGCGTGCTCGATGGGAGAATGACGCTGGAAGAGATGTGCACCAAGCTCTCCACCAATCCGGCCAGGATCATGGGACTCTATCCGCGCAAGGGCGCGATCCAGGTTGGCGCCGACGCTGACATTGCGATCATCCATCCGAAGAAGACCCACAAGGTCGATCCGGAATCCATGGAGACAAATGCCGACTGGTCGCCATACGAGGGCTGGGATCTGGCGGGCTTCGCGCGCACGACGCTGTCGCGCGGCGAGGTGATCGTGGACGACTACCAGGTTGTCGGCAAGGAAGGGCGTGGCCAGTGGCTGCCGCGCAAGACCGCCGGCCTTGCCTCGTGACGAGCGCAGCTACCGGGGCGAACTACACGGCGGGCTCGACGCAAATCTCTGACGACATTAGAAACAGTCCGCTCTGGAATCCGGATCTGTCGCCCACCGAGCCCGCGAGAAGGACGTGGTCCACCTACAACATCGCCGCTCCACCTACAACATCGCCGCGCTCTGGATAGGCATGAGCGTCGTCATCACCACCTATACCCTCGCGTCGGGATTGATGGACCAGGGGATGACGTGGTGGCAGGCGATGACGGTGATCCTGCTGGGCAACGTCATCGTGCTCATTCCGATGATTCTGAATGCGCATGCCGGGACGAAGTACGGCATCTCCTTCCCAGTGCTGTGCCGAGCGAGCTTCGGCGTGCGCGGTGCGAACGTGGCCGCAATGCTGCGGGCGATTGTGGCGTGCGGATGGTTCGGAATACAGACGTGGATCGGAGCGCTCGCCCTCGACGCCCTCCTCAAGGCGGCGTGGCCGGGTTGGGCGCAGATTCCCGGGAGTATCGCGATCGCGTTTGCAATCTTCTGGGGGATCCAGGTTGCGATCATCCTCAAAGGCACCGAAGGCATCAAGATTCTCGAGAGTTGGTCCGCCCCGCTGCTTCTTGGCGGAGGCGCGTTGCTGCTGTGGTGGGCGATTCGAAACGGCGGCGGACTCGCGAACATCCTCAGCGAGTCGCAGAAGCTCCAGAAGGGTCATGGCGAGTTCTGGGCGATTTTTCCCGCCGCGCTCACCGCCAACGTCGGCTACTGGGCGACTCTGAGTCTCAACATTCCTGATTTCACGCGCTACGCGAAGAGCCAGCGCTCGCAGGCATTAGGTCAGGCGCTGGGCCTCCCGACGACGATGACAGCATTTGCGTTCATCGGCGTCGCCGTCACGAGTGCGACGATCGTCATCTTCGGCAAAGCGATCTGGGATCCGATTGAGCTCGTGAGCCGGATCGGCCGCGCGCCCGTCATCATTTTCGCCGCCCTGGTGGTGCTCGCCGCGCAGCTCACGACGAACATGGCCGCGAATGTCGTCTCGCCCTCCAACGACTTCTCGAACCTCAGTCCCCGCCGGATCAGCTATGTAACCGGCGGACTGATCACCGCGGTGCTCGGAATTGTCATGATGCCGTGGAAGCTCTATTCTGACGCCGCCGCCTACATTTTCACGTGGCTGTTGGGATATTCGAGCCTCATGGGTGCACTGGGCGGCATCCTGATCGCCGATTACTGGATCATCAGAAAGCAGCAGCTCGATGTGGACGATCTGTTCAGGCTGCGCGGTCGCTACACGTACGCGAACGGGATCAACCCGAAAGCGATCATCGCACTGGTGCTCTCCATCGCTCCAGTGGTCCCCGGTGCTCTCCATCGCTCCAGTAGTCCCCGGTTTCATTCGCGCCGTGTCGACGCCGGGAGGTACTGTTGCGAATCCGACATTCTTCGACAAGCTCTATTCGTACGCCTGGTTTGTCACGTTTTTTCTCAGCTTCGTCATCTATTGGCTGTTGATGCGTGGCGACACGGGAGCTCGCGAGCCAGTGTCGAACAAAAACTTCGAAGTGCTCTAGGAGAAAGGCATGGCAAGAGTCGTAAAGTGTGGCTTGATCCAGGCAACGCACGCGGGCCCGACTGACGCGCCGCTCAAACAAATCCGCGAAGCCAATATCGAGAAGCATCTCAAGTTCCTCGATCAGGCCGGGAAGGAAGGCGTGCAGATCGTCTGCATGCAGGAGATTTTCACCGGACCTTACTTCTGCGCCGAGCAGAATACGAAGTGGTACGACGCAACCGAGAAGATTCCCGACGGCCCAACCACTCGCCTGATGCAGGAAGTGGCAAAGAAGCACTCGATGGCAATCGTGGTTCCCATCTATGAAGAAGATGAGACGGGCGTCTATTACAATACCGCTGCAGTGATCGATGCCGACGGAACGTATCTGGGGAAGTACAGGAAGAGCCACATCCCCCACACCGCGCCCGGTTTCTGGGAGAAATTCTATTTCAAGCCCGGCAATCTCGGATACCCGGTGTTCAAGACGAAGTACGCGGACATCGGCGTCTACATCTGCTACGACAGACACTTCCCGGAGGGCGCGCGCGAACGCGGTGGCGAACGCGTTCTTCGTCGGCGCGATCAATCGCGTCGGGTACGAGAAGCCCTGGAACATCGGCGAGTTCTACGGACAGAGCTACTTCTGCGATCCGCGCGGGCAGATTGTGGCGCAGGCGAGCCGTGACAAGGACGAGCTGATCACGGCGGATTTGGATCTGGACAAGATCCGAGAAGTCAGAAACGTCTGGCAGTTCTTTCGGGATCGCCGGCCGGAGACGTACACGGGGATCTGCAAACTGTAGCTCGCAACTGCGTAACTACAACTGATGACTACCGGGTGAGTGCTATCGGCCGTCCCGCGGGTGGCTTCGGGCTGCAGCTAGATGCGTTTTAGCTGGCCCGCAGCCATCAGCGGGCCCGCAGACAGCCGTCACCCGGTACTCTTCAGTTGTTTTTAGTTTGGAGGACGGTATCTGGCGGTCGCACACACCAAACGTAGATTCGCGAGAATGAGCGAGCTTGATTTCGGGATCGACAAGGATATTCGCCGCGCCTCGACACTTCCCGCGCGGGTGTACTCCGATCCCGAGTATTTCGAGCTGCAGAAGGATCGCGTGTTCGCGCGCAGCTGGCAGTGGGTCGGCGATTCCGCTCGCGTAAAGGCGCCGGGCCGGGTCCTTCCCTTCACGCTGCTCGACGGCTGTCTCAACGAGCCGCTGGTCCTTACCTCGGATGACGAGGGCGTTGTTCGATGTCTCTCGAATGTGTGCACGCATCGGGGGGCCATTGTGGTAGAAGGTGAGGGACACGCGCGCTCGCTGCGCTGCCGGTACCACGGGCGGAAGTACGCGCTCGACGGAAAGTTCGTCTCGATGCCGGAGTTCGACACGACGGTGGGATTTCCCTCCGAGAAGGACAATCTTCCGAAGCTGCCGCTCGAGCGCCTCGGCCCGCTTCTCTTCAGCGGACTCGCACCGGAGATGCCATTCGACGAGTGGATCGCGCCGGTGAGGGAGCGTGTCTCGTTCATGCCGCTCGACGAGTTCAGTCGCGACAACGCGACGTCGCAGGATTATCTCATCAACGCCAACTGGGCGCTCTACTGCGACAACTATCTGGAAGAGTTCCACATCCCATACGTGCACGCGGGATTGGCGGAGAAGCTCGACTACTCCGGCTACCGGACCGAGAGATTCCGCTATGGCAACCTGCAGCTGGGAATCGCCAAGGCTGGCGAGCCGGCGTTCGAGCTACCGAAAGATCATCCCAACGCCGGCGAACGCGTTGGCGCCTTCTATTTCTGGCTCTTCCCCAACATCATGTTCAACTTCTACCCGTGGGGACTGTCGCTCAACGTTGTGACTCCTCTCGCGGTAGATCGCACCAAGGTCGCCTTCCATTCGTATGTGTGGAATTCCTCGATGCGCGACAGCGGCATGGGAGCGGGTCTGCACCGTGTCGAGATGGAGGATGAAGAGGTAGTCGAATCGGTTCAGCGCGGAGTTCGCTCACGCCTCTACGATCGGGGCCGCTACTCGGAGCGTCGCGAAGTGGGGACGCACCACTTCCACGAGCTGCTCGCGGATTTCATGCGCCGGCCCGTCACGACCAACGTAGATTCGCGACCCAACTCTCGCGCGTGACGGAGGCTGCAGAAGCGCGAGGGGCAACAGTCACGCCGCCTCCCGCGCGGCCAAACATGGGCCTGCTCGCCGTGCTCGGAGTCCTCTTCGGTCTCTCCGTGACGGTGGGAAACACGATCGGCTCCGGGATTCTACGCACCCCCGGGCTGGTGGCCCAGCTCCTTCCCACTCCATGGCTCTTTATCGGTGTCTGGATCATCGGAGCCCTCTACGCCGCGCTCGGCGCCAACGCTCTTGCCGAGCTGGCGACGATGATGCCCGAGTCGGGCGGATACACGGTGTTTCTCCGCCGCTCAATGGGTCCGTACGCTGGCTTCGTCATCGGCTGGAGTGACTGGCTTTCGACCTGTAGCAGTGCAGCACTCGCGGCGCTCGTCATCGGGGAATACGTCGCCATCCTCGCCGGGATCTCCAAAGGATTCACGGCGGCCATCGCCAGTGCGGTGATCGTGGCGTTTGCGTTGATTCAGTGGCGCGGAATAAGAACCGGCAGCGCGGCGCAGAATCTTACCAGAATCTTACGTCGTTTCTCAAGACGCTCGCCTTCGCGATTCTTATCGGCGCCTGTTTCGTACTCGGGCGCGGAATATCCGGTGCCGGGGTTATAGGGCCTCCTTCCGGATTCGCTTTCCTCGCGGCGTTCGTGCTCGCAATGCAAGCAGTCATTTTCACATACGACGGCTACAACGGGATCGTGTATTTCTCCGGCGAGCTGCGAAATCCCGCGCGCGACATTCCGCGGTCGATGTTCGGCGGTGTGTTGTCGGTCGCGATCATCTACCTGCTGGTTAACGTGGGATTTCTCTACGTGCTGCCATTGGAGAGGATGGCAGGCGAGCCGCTGGTGGCGGCGACCGCCGCGAACGAAATCTTCGGCGGCAAAGGCGACGCGGTGATTCGGATTCTCACGATCGTGTCGCTGCTCAGTGCTGTCAACGCCTATCAGCTGATGACGTCGCGGGTGTTGCACCGCCTCAGCGTGTTCGGGTTTATTCCAGGCGCGGATTATGTGAATCGCGGCGGTACACCTGTGATTGCGCTTTTTCTCAGCGCAGCCGTGTGCCTGGCGATGGTCATCACCGGCACGCTGGAGATAGTGCTGGCAGTGACGGCCTTCTTTTTCGTCGCCCAGTACGCGCTGATTTTTCTGAGCGTCTTCATTTTGCGGCAGCGAGAGCCGGGAGCACCGCGGCCGTTTCGCGCCGTCGGCCATCCCTGGACGACCGGGCTCGTGCTCGTCCTCTCCGTCGGTTTCCTGGTGGGCGCATTCCTGGCCGATACGCGAAACAGCATCTACTCGCTGATCCTGCTCGCTCTCAGTTGGCCGCTCTATTTGGTGCTGAGGCCAAAACCTGCGGCGTGATTCCGCACGCGGTGGCTCAATCGAGGCTCGCGGGAGGAACGCGGCGAGGACAAGGCGGTCTTTCCACACCACGTAACGCGCGATCCGCCGCGGCCACGCTGCGGTTCCACTCGAACCAGCGGGTTTCCGCCGGCAATTGCACACACCCGAGCTGCATCATGACGCTATCACGCTGCACGACCGGAATCTCGGACCGTCGCTCGACCAGCGTCGGAATCGCGTCGCGGGAGAGTTGTCTCACGTACCGGGCGTCGAACTTTCCGGTGGTGGCCGCTCGATCGATGTTCCTGTTGACGATCCAGGCCTCGAAGTTCCAGAAGACGAGAACGGTAAAGGCCCCGAGGGCGATCTCGGCAACGCGTCGGCCAAAAGCGATCGAGATGCGGTCGCTGGTGATTTCGAGCGCGAGGGCCGCGAGGGCGAGCGCCATCACGATCATGTATGCCTGTGCGAACACCCGGGCGGTCGTGTAGCCATAGGCTTGCTCGTACAGAATCACCCGGCGGAAAGCCGAGATGAGGACGATCTCGAGCGCGATGACCAGGGCGAGCCCCAGCCGGCGCTGGATAGCTCGGTCGCGCTCAGTTGCATCGACAGGCCGCGTGTACTCGAGAACCAGAATGATCGCGCCGACGAGGGTGGCGGCAAATGAGAGCTCGCCGAAGCCTCGCCGGGCGAAATCAGCGAACGTGACACCGGTACCGACGGCGGCCGGCGGTGGATGTATGAGGTAGGACGCCTGTAGCAACACGAAGAGCCAAAGCACTACTGCCGCGCTCCACAGCACCATACGCTGCTCCGTCACGCCAACCGTGGGCGTGGCGCCGAAAGGCGGATACTGCGGAAACTTCGCCGCAAGCTGGCGCCGAGCGATCGAGTTTGCGCCGAGAGTGAGTGCGAGCAGGAAGGCGAAGAACAGTACTCGTGGCCCAAACGACCAGTCGGGTAGCCAGGCTGTCATGTGATCCGTGGTCCAGCGAATGACCGGATCGGCGCTGCCGAGCAGGGCGACGAGCACAATGACCAGTGGGATGGAAAGCAGAGTGCCCTTGATGATCGACCGCGAGCGGGACGACGAAACCGAGCTGGGTGCGTCGGCCACTTCGTGAGCGGTAGTGGTGACGACGCGGAACGGAGCGAGGAAGGGAACGGCGACGAGCAGCTTTGCCGAAAGATCGCTCCACCTTTCCGCGCCCAGCGTGATCGTGGCGAGGCCCAACAGCATGGCGTCGCTCACGACGATCAGTCCATAGAAGGGCTTGTCGGTAAGCGCAAACCCCAGGCTCAGCACGGTGGCCCAGGCGACGAGCACGAGGAGCGGGGTTTCCACTCGGCGCACCGCGACCAGCCGTGACAGGATTAGAGAGACCGACGCGGCGGCAACCCAGATGGGCCAGTTGATGCCCGGCTCGGCAGAAAACAGGATTGCAGCGCCAAGCGCTGAGGTGCAGCGCCAAGCGCTGAGGTAAGGAGTGCGGCGGCCCAGGCTACGGCGGAGGCGGAAGATCTCATCGGTTCGGTTAGTCTTGAGTGGATAGAGTACTTTACACTACAAAGTAAGACGCCGCAAGGACTATAATGTCACATCCACCGGGCGTCGGTTCCCGCAATACGACCATAAGAGACGCTCAGCACTCGCGATTCGCTTCATTAGAAATCGGATAGCGGTCCCATTGACTTAGCCTCGTTCCGGAATACCTTTACAAGGCTATGGCGGAACGCGGTTTACCGCGCCCGCAGAACACCAAAAATTAATCGCCGATTCTGCTTCTTCGGCGCGCCTTGAGTCCCCACCTGCGAACCAGTTGCAGGTGCACCCGGCGGCAGCGGATGGATACCGGTCCCGTTCAGGGGCGCATGGTCCACCCGCGTTTTTGTTGAATTGAGACCACCGGCTCCAGCTGTTTGGGGCCGCATCTATAGAGAGAGCTTCCAGAGATCATGGCACGACACACCCCGCTCGACCGCTATCGTAACATCGGCATCATGGCCCACATCGATGCCGGGAAGACGACTATGACCGAGCGCGTCCTCTACTATACCGGCAAGACCCACAAAATCGGCGAGGTGCATGAAGGCACCGCGACGATGGACTGGATGGAGCAGGAGCAGGAGCGCGGCATCACGATTACGTCCGCCGCGACCACCGCGTTCTGGACGCGTAACGGGATCGAGTATCGCATCAACATCATCGACACCCCGGGCCACGTCGATTTCACCGTTGAAGTCGAGCGATCGCTTCGAGTGCTCGATGGCGCCGTGACGCTGCTGGACTCAGTCGCCGGCGTCGAGCCACAGACCGAAACGGTCTGGCGCCAGGCCGACCGCTACAAGGTTCCGCGGCTGGTCTTCGCCAACAAGATGGACCGTGTCGGTGCCGATTTCGATCGCTGCATGCGCATGATTCGCGATCGACTTACGAAGAACGCCTACCCGATTCAGCTTCCCGTTGGCTCCGGTGAGCTCTTCACCGGCCACATCGATGTCATCGAGCGCAAGCAGTACATCTTCGACGACGAGTCGCTGGGCAAGAAGTTCGAGATCACCGAAGTCCCCGAGGAGTATCGGGAAGCGATGGAGAAGGCCCGTCACGACGTGATCGAGGCCGCCGTTTCGCACGACGAAGCTCTGATCGAGAAGTATTTCAGGCACGAGGAGCTGACGATCGAGGAGATTCGCCACGCCATTCGCAGCTCCACCGTCGGCGGATTCATCGTGCCCGTTCTCTGCGGCGCCGCGTTCAAGAACAAGGGCGTTCAGGCGATGCTTGACGCCGTGGTCGACTTCCTTCCGTCACCGGAAG
>Ga0193723_1000984_pt1 | contig 11125 bp, 14 predicted proteins | sample H2m2metaG_FD_143042 | JGI IMG/M metagenome (GOLD analysis project Ga0193723, IMG submission 143042) | Soil microbial communities from a riparian zone of the East river system, Colorado, United States - H2m2 | ecosystem: Environmental > Terrestrial > Soil > Riparian zone | place: USA: East River... | reverse complement strand
CGACATGATTGGTGCTCTCCGTTTCACGGCTGGCCTCCCAGCCTTGATTCGTTGTTCAGACTACTCGATCAATCCGCCGCCTAACGGATCGCGCTTAAGCTGCGGCGCGCTAAAGGAAGATTCATTCCCTAATCTACGCGCGCCGCCAGCTTCAAGCGCTTGTTAGGCCGGCCCTAGCGCCGAAACTCAATTGTCGCTGGTCCTTCGTGGGTGTCGAACTTGAGCATCGACTTGCTAGTCTTGTCGATCCAGAATGTGGTGCCGCCGCTCGGCGTAGCGGCCAGAACGCGCCACGCATCGCGTGACCGTCCGAGCCTATCGACGACTCGCTCGCTCCCATCGACGCTAATGCGAGTACTCACGATTCCAAGCGTGGAAGGCGGCGCGTAGTAGAAGCGAACCTCCTGCTGATATCCCTCGCCAAGGGGTGCCGCGGCAGCCAGGCCGTCAAGGATCGCCGAGGAGAAGACGGAGGTTGCGGCCAGTTCAGATTGCCGGCGCGCAGGAGCGCCCCGGGGGCGTGTGGCAACCAGAATGCTGTCGTTCGTGTAGGTCACCTCAATCACAGTGTCGCTCACAACGCGAACCTCTCGTTGTGACCGTAGTGTGCGCAGATCGGAGTACAGCGAGTCGAGCGTCGAGTCCCCTTGAGCGCTCTTCCAGCGGTACACTTGGAGCATCCGAGAGCCGGAAACAGAGCGAGCCATGATGCCCCGTCCTATGACCGTTCCACCGTAAGACACGATGAATGTGTCGGTCCCCGACGGGAGGAGCCGACCATCCACGGTTGGAGCCGGACCCTGAGCTGAAGGCGACGCGGATGCTGTAGTGAGGGTCAGGGCGAGCCAGGCTATGAAGAATTGGTGAGCGCGCATTGGCACTCGGCAGTAATGAGAAGGGTAAGGGCTCGGCCTAACGGATCGCGCTTAACCTGCGGCGCGCTGAAGAAAAAGGTGTCATTCAATATCCTACGCGCGCCGCCAGCTTCAGGCGCATGTTAGGCAGCGGCTCCTCGATAAGGGTGTTCGATGGCCTGACGAAGCAAACGTGTGAGCTCTTGCGCCTGCAGTCCTGTAAGCCGCACAGGCAACATCCGATAACTACCGAACGTCCAGCTAACGATTTCCAGGCCAACCATCGACTCTCCATCCGAGCCGGGCTCAAGTTGATGAACCTTGATCTTTGTGTTGACGATGCCCCGACTGCCCAGAGGAAGCTCGCCAATGGTAGCGCCGAGCGGCGCCCCGAACATCATCCCTCGAAAACCGCGATTCTTGACCACGCCGAAGAGCATTCTTGCGACGATGAGGGCAAAGACAACGAAGAAGATGATCTGAAAGTCCATCGAGGTCTCCTCCGCTGCCTAACGGATCGCGCTTAAGCTGCGGCGCGCCGAAGAACGATCAATCTTGACACCGCTGCCTGATGTCGCGCCGGCGGTTCGGCTCAGCGTTCGCGCAGGGAGCGGCGGGAGGTCGGCATAGCGCACGAATGAGGAGAATGGCATGAAGAGCTGGCTCCCGTCGGGCGTCGCAAACAGACGTGGCGGAGGATTCCCCACGGTTAATAGGTCATAACCGACGCCATCGCGTACGCGAACCCGCAGAATTCCCTGCGCCGTGGAAGCAAAGAGTGTGTTGCCATCCTGGCTCAAGGCCGTCGGGCCGAGGCCCGGGACGTGAAACCGCGCCGTCTCGCTGAGCGCGGGAAGCGCCAGAAGGGTATTGCCGACCAGAACCTGCGAGCCCTCGGCGTTGATTGTGACGCCTGTGGTAGACGTCGCGCCGATCACGACGGGGGCGGCAAACGACGCCGTCGTAGCGCTGTAAACCTGCCCGTGACCGCCGCAGCACGTGGCGAGATCCCAGGCGATCACGTGAGCACGGTTCGCCGTGCGCTCCAGCCCGCCGTGGACACTGGTCGCGGGAAGCAGCCGCTGCTCGCCAGTGCCGATATCCCAATTGACATATGACCCGATGGCCGTGTCAGTGCGGTCGCGGCGATAGACGATGGCGTGACCACCGCTCACGACGCGCAGACCCCAAGGGTCGTGCGCGGCCGCGGTTACCGTGTCTGCAACGGTCGTCAGCGTCGGGTAGGCAGTCGTGAGATCGATGATGGCGTATGCCCGTGCCGCTGGCATCGAAACGACCAGGGAGTCCTTGCTGAGTGTGAAGTCCATGTCGCGCCCCGGGCTGGGGAGATCGATCGTCGTCGACCGCCCCCCGTCCTCGAACACCCCAACGGAGCCGGATCCGTTGACCCAGTAGAAACGCCGCGCTCCGGGCGCCCCGTCCATCACAAAGCCACCGGCGACGTCGAATCCAATCTGGGGCACGAACGTGCCGACCGACGCCACAAAAGACGCGGGACTCCCGGCCAACCCGAGTTCGGCGATATTGCCAGCGGAGTCTCTCGCAAAAGCGCGCACGGTGAGGAGCCCGGATACAGTTCCAGCAGGGATCAGGGCTACGCCAACTCCGACCGACACATGACGAAGCGAGTCTGGTATCTGCAGGGAGTCTCTTAACGCGAAGACCCCGTCGAGTTGAAACCCAATCCACGTTAGACTCACATCATCCTGGGACCGGATCTCGAACTTCAGCGTGTCGCCAGGGAGGAAGATGTGCGACCCGAGAGCGCTCGTGATGGAATCGTCGAAAGACAGGACATCGCCGACCACGATCGGTGGGGTGGTGTCGCCGGGCGGGGGCGCCCCTGGGGACGAGCACGCCACTAGGTGAGCGGTGAGGAGCCCCACGAGCAATGGTCGCATGGCGGTCGCCCTGTGGTGATTGGCCTCTCAGACTACCAAGGCCCGGCAACGCCCGCCAGCGAGGCCGCCCCAAACGTCATAACGCCGCCGGCCCTATCCCCCCCGCGTATGCATCTCCCGCCGCGGATCCGCCCGTAACGCATCGATCTGATAGAGGGCTCCGCGATTCGCAACCGCCAGCCGCTCCTCGGCCCCTCGGTCGGTCCGCCCCTCCCACGCGTTCGTGATGATCCCGCGCAGTTTGTCGTCCGACGCCCCAGCCCGCAGCGGCTCTCGCAGGTCAATGCCCCGCTCCGCGTACAGACACAGAAACCAGACGCCGTCCGCCGTGAGGCGACTGCGGTCGCACGACCGGCAGAACGGCGCCGTGGTCGAGGCGATGATCCCGAACATCGTGCCGTCTGACAACTGGAACTGCTCCGCCGGCGCCGACAGGTCGTCACTCTGGATCGCCGCGATCGGTCCATAGCGGGCAATCAGTCGCTGCAGCATCTCGGCCTGCGACACGACCTGCGCCGCCGACCAATCCGTCGCCCCGCCCACGTCCATGTACTCGATGAACCGCACCTCGGCGCTCTGCCACTTCGCGAAGTCGATCAACTCGGCCAGCTCGTCGTCGTTCACGCCCCGGATCACGACCGTGTTGAGCTTCACGCGTGTGAAACCGGCAGCGCGCGCGGCAACGATCCCCGCCAACACGTCGGCGTGACGATCGCTGCGCGCCAGCATTTTCATCCGGTCGGGACGCAGTGTGTCCAGACTCACCGTCACGCGCTTGAGCCCGGCGCGATGCAGCGCCTCGGCTTGCTTCTCGAGGAGCAGCCCGTTGGTCGTCATCGCGAGATCGCGCACACCGGGGATCGCCGCGAGCATCGTGGTCAACGCGGGCAGGTCGTGCCGCAGCAGCGGCTCGCCACCGGTGAGACGCAGCTTCGTCACGCCGAGGGAGACGAACACGCGCGCCAGGCGCGTGATCTCTTCGAACGTCAGAATGGATTCCTTGGGGAGCCAAACGTATTCCTGCTCCGGCATGCAGTACCGGCACCGCAAGTTGCAGCGATCGGTGACCGAGATCCGCAGGGACCCGAGGGGCCGAGCGAGGGTGTCACGGACCATGGGCGACCCCGCGCAGCTCCTTCTTCCAGACCGGCAAGCGCTTCTTCACCTCTTCGATTACGAAACGACATGCCGCAAATGCCTCGGCGCGATGCGGCGCGGCGGCCGCGATTGCGATGCTCGCTTCCCCGACGGGAATGAGGCCCAGGCGGTGTTGCAACATCACGCGCACGTCGGGCCACTGCGCCTCTGCGTCGCTCACGATGCGCGCGATCTCCTCGATGGCCATCGCCTCGTACGCCGAGTACTCGATCCCGGTGACGTCGCCGTCGTTGCGCACGGTCCCCACGAACACGCAGGTGCCCCCACGCTCTGGACTCTGGACTTCCGCCAGGAGCTCACCGACGTCGAGTGGATGCCGCGTGAGGTTCACCGTCAACCGCCGGCGAATGGCGGGAGCAATGCCACCTCATCTCCTTCGTTCACCGGCGCGTCGAGCTGCACGTGACGTTGATTCAACGCCGCGAGCGGTCGCGCGGGCAAGGCTCGCGTGCCGGGAAAGACTTCACGCACCCGCGTGATCACGTCCGCGACCGTCGCGGGCGTCTCGAGATTGACGGCCGACGACGTACAGCCCGCCAGCTCGGCGTAACCCGCGAAGAATCGCACCGATACCTTGCCCATGACTCGATTATAGCCGGAAACAGCGCGGCCCCGACAGCAGTGCCGGGGCCACGGGGCAAGTCTTGCGAGCGTAGCGGGTTACGACGAGACCTTCTCGCTCGCGTCCGCGACCATCGCACGCAACTCCTTGCTGGGCTTGAAGACAGGCACCGGACGCGCCGCGACTTCGACGGGGTCACCGGTACGCGGATTGCGCGCCATGCGCGTTTTCCGCTGGCGGATTTTGAACGTCCCAAATCCGCGTATCTCAATGTTATGCTGCTCCGATAGCGCCGCTTTCACCGCGTCCAAAAACGAATCGACCACCCGGGCGCAGTCCTTCTTCGAAATGAGGGGACCGGCAGTTCGAGCGATTTGAGCGGTGACTTTTTCGACCAGATCGGCCTTCGTCATTGGTCCCCCCGAGAACGTCTGCCGGGCAGCAAAAGTCGGGGGCTATCATACGAGCTTACTTATTGACTGTCAAGCGCTTGTAGGAATTGTTGAAAGTGCCCCTGGGCGTCATGTGGCCCCGGCGAGGCCTCCGGGTGGTACTGCACAGCAAAAATCGGGTACTCCCGGTGCTTCACGCCTTCGACGGTCCCGTCGTTGAGGTTAAGGTGCGTGACCTCAAGCGACTTCGCACCGGGAACGCCGCTCGTATCGCCGTTCACCGCGAATCCCGTATTGAGATCCCGCACTGGGTGATTTCCCCCCCGATGACCGTACGGGAGCTTCACCGTCTCGCCCCCCAACGCCAGTCCCAGCAGTTGATGCCCGAGGCAGATCCCGAAAATCGGCAGCGACCCGTCGGACAGCTCGCGGATTGTCGTGATCGCGTAGTCGACCGCGGCGGGGTCGCCGGGACCGTTCGAGAGGAAAACGCCGTCGGGTTCGAGCTCGCGCACACGCTCCGCCGACGTGCTCGCCGGTACAACCGTCACGCGGCAGCCGTGCTGCCCAAACAGTCGCAGGATGTTGCGCTTCATCCCGAAGTCGAAGGCCACCACATGATGCGCGGCGTCCTTCGGTCCCTCGCTGTACTCCTCGGCGATGGTCGCCTTGGTCGCGAGGTCGAGCCCATCCATCGACGGGGACGCGGCGAGCGCGGCCTTGACGACGTCTGAAGGCTCGTCGCCGAGCGCCACCGCGCCGCGCATCGCGCCTTTGGAGCGGATGTGACGCGTCAGCTGTCGCGTGTCGACGTCCGAGACGAGCGGCACGCGCGCCTCGGATAACCAGTCGATCAAATTGCCTGTCGAGCGCCAATTCGACGCGTGCGTCGACAACTCGCGCACCACGACGCCGGCGACGCGCGGGCGATCCGATTCGACGTCCTCAGGATTAATTCCGTAGTTGCCGATCATCGGTGCCGTCATCACCACGATTTGGCCGAGGTAGGAGGGGTCGGTGAAGACCTCCTGATATCCGCTCAGATTCGTGGTGAAGACGACCTCGGCGTACGCGGGCTCGAATGGCAGGGGCGCGGTTCCGGGGAACCAGGCTCCATCTTCGAGCAGGACGTAGGCGGCGGGACGGTCAGCGATTGGGCGGAGGCGGTGTCTTGGCCGGCGGCGTGGTGTTCTCGAGCGGCAGCGGCGTCGACTGCACCGGCTGCGGCGCCGCGACCTGGCCCTCGAGGACCGAGCGCGCCTGCGTGCCCTGCTGCGACATGAACGTCAGGACCATCGCGATGAACAAGAAGATCCCGGCGGTCCACCAGGTGACCTTGGTGAGGAGCGTCGTGGCCTGACGCCCGCCCATGATCGATTCGGTCCCGGCCCCACCGCCGAGCGACGCGAGTCCGCCCCCCTGCCCCGCCTGCAGCAGCACGGCGGTCGCCAGGATCAGGGCGTCGAACAGCAGGATGAACTTGAGAACGGTGTACATGTCGGCGGGGATAATACCTAGGCGGCGGCGGTCCGCACAAGTTCGGCCCAGCCGACAGGTTCGAGCGACGCGCCACCCACGAGCACGCCGTCCAAGTCGCGTTCCGCCAGCAATTCCGCCGCGTTTTTCAGATTGACACTGCCGCCGTACAGGATCCGCATTGTCCCAGCCTTGTGGGCCTTGAGCCATTTGCGGATCTCGGCGTGCACCTGGGCGGCGTCCTTGGGCGTGGCGTTCCGGCCCGTGCCGATGGCCCATACTGGCTCGTAGGCGATCGTCACCTTGGCCAGGGTCTCGGGCGTCAACGTGGCGAGCGCGGCCTCGAGCTGACGAGTCACGACGGCCACGGTCTCGTCCGCTTCCCGCTGCGCCAGCGTCTCACCGACGCACAGCACCGGCAGCAGTTCGCCCGCGAGGGCGGCCGCGACCTTCTTGCCGGTCTCCGTGTCGGTCTCCCCAAACACGTGGCGGCGCTCCGAATGGCCAATGAGCACGGCGCGCGCGCCCGCCTGAACCGCGAGGGGCGCCGAGATCGCGCCCGTGAAGGCCCCTTTCGGCTCCCAATGGATATCCTGCACGCCGGCGGCGAGATCCTCGCGGTGCTGCAGGCCCTCGGCGACGGCCTCGAGCGACACGGCCGGCGGGAAAAACCACACCTGGCGGTTGGGCAGCGGCGCGTAGGCGTGGCGGAAGGTCGCGAGGTACTCGCGCGCGTCCCGCGGCCCCAGGTTCATTTTCCAGTTGGCCGCGAACAGCAGGTCCCTCACGCATCCTCCAATGCCGCGACGCCCGGCAACACTTTTCCTTCGAGGAACTCGAGCGTGGCGCCGCCGCCGGTCGAGACGTGCGTGATCTTGTCCTCGAGCCCGGCGACCGCTGCCGCGGAATCCCCGCCCCCAACGACCGTGATGGCGCCCTTGGCGCCCGCGTCCACGAGGGCCTGCGCCACCGCTCGTGTCCCGGCGTCGAACGGGGGCGTCTCGAACACGCCCATCGGGCCGTTCCAGATGATCGTCTTGGCGTGCAGCAACCGGGCGCGGAAGTCATGACGGGTCTTCTGGTCGATGTCGTAGATCGCCCAGCCGTGTGGGATCGCGTCGACCGAGACTTCCTTGGCCTCGGCGCCCTTGTCGAGCGAGGGGGCCACCACCGCGCCCCGCGGCAGAATCAACTTCTTGCCGCTCCGCTCGAGCAACGTCTTCGCCATCGCGACGCGATCGGTTTCGACGAGCGAGCTGCCGACCGAGAGTCCCATCGCGACGAGGAACGTGCACGCCATCGCGCCGCCGATGAGGATCTCGTCCACGCGCGGCAGCAGCGCCTCGAGCACGTCGATCTTCCCCGAGATCTTGGCGCCGCCCACGACCGCGATGAACGGGCGTTTGGGCTGGTGGATCGCCTCGCCCAGGAACTTGAGCTCCTTTTCCATCAGGAATCCGGCGACGGCCGGCTTCAGGATGTGCGCTACTCCTTCCGTGGACGCGTGCGCCCGGTGCGCGGAGCCGAAGGCGTCGTTCACGTAGATGTCGCCGAGCGCGGCGAATGTGCGCGCGAGCTCCGGGTCGTTCTTCTCTTCGCCCGGCCAGAACCGCGTGTTTTCCACCAGGGCCACGGCGCCGCGCGGCAGCTGGCGCGTCGCCGCCACGCCCTGCGCGGGATCGGGAATGAACTCGATGGGCGCGCCGAGCAGGCGCTCCAGGTCGCGGACGATCTGCTTGAGCGAGTACTTGGGCTCGGGCCCCCCTTTGGGGCGGCCCAGGTGCGACAGGATGACGACGCGGGCGCCCTTGTCGCGCAGGTAATTGATCGTCGGCAGGGCGGCGCGCAGCCGGCCGTCGTCGGTCACGACGCCGTCCTTCAGCGGGACGTTGAAGTCCTCGCGCACGAGTGCGCGCTTGCCGTCGAGCGCTTCCGCCGGCAGATCGCGGAGACTGCGCTTCTTCACCTCGTGCGACCGATGTGCGCCAGCAGGTCGACGCAGCGCGCCGAGTAGCCCATCTCGTTGTCGTACCACGAGGAGACATGCACGAGGGTGCCGTCGATCACGTTGGTCGACATCGAGTCCACCACGCTCGAGTAGAGGCTGCCGATGTAGTCGACGGAAACGAGCGGCTCGTCGGAGACGTCGAGGATGCCCTTGAGTGCGCCCTGCGCCGCCTTCTTGAACGCGGCGTTCACCTCTTCGATCGTCGTCTTCTTCTCGACCTCAGCGGTCAAATCCACGAGGGAGACGTCCGGTGTGGGGACGCGCAGCGACACGCCGTCGATCTTGCCCTTCACCTCGGGCAACACGAGGCCCGTCGCCTTCGCCGCGCCGGTCGTCGTGGGGATGATGCTCAGCGCCGCCGCGCGCGCCCGGCGCAGGTCCTTGTGCGGCAGATCGAGGATCTGCTGGTCGTTGGTGTAGCTGTGCACCGTCGTCATGAAGCCGTGCGTGAACCCGAAGTTGTCCATCACGACCTTCACGACCGGCACGAGACAGTTCGTCGTGCAGCTGGCGTTCGAGATGACGTGGTGTTTCGCCGGGTCGTACTTCAGGTGGTTCACGCCCATCACGATCGTGATGTCCTCGCCCTTGGCGGGCGCCGAGATCACGACTTTCTTTGCCCCCGCCGTCAGATGCTTCGCGGCCGCGTCGCGGTCGGTGAAGCGGCCGGTGCTCTCGAGCACCAGCTCCACGCCCAGGTCCTTCCAGGGAAGTTTCTCGGGCTCTTTGATCGCCGAGACTTTGATCTCGCGGCCGTTCACGATCAGCGCGTCGCCTTTGGCTTCGACGCTACCCGGAAAGCGACCGTGGACCGAGTCGTACTTGAGGAGGTGCGCCAGCGTTTTCGTATCGGTGATGTCGTTCACCGCGACGAACTCGAGGCTCGACTCTTTGGCCATCGTCGCGGCCCGGAGCACGTTGCGCCCGATCCGCCCGAAGCCGTTGATCCCCACCCGTACGGCCATGTCTCCTCGCTTCCCTAGGTAAAGTCCGGAATGACGGCGCGTCCAAAGGTTACGCCGTAAATCGTTCGCGCCCCTGCTTGCTCCAGGGCCCGGGCCGCTTCAGCCAAGGTCGCCCCGGTAGTGAACACATCGTCAACGAGCACGAGACTCGTGGCGGGTGAGTTAACCCCGGGGCCATGCCCCGGGGTAAACGCCCCCGCCACGTTCGCCAGGCGAGTCTCCGGTGTCAACGCCGTCTGCGTGGCCGTCTCGCGCGTGCGGGTGAGGAGGTCGCGCGACACCGGCAGGCGCCACAACCGGCCCAACGACGCCGCCAAAACGTCACTCTGGTTGTAGCCCCGCTGTCGCAGGCGCTTGGGCGCCAGGGGGATCGGCACGAGCACCGACGCTTCGTCCGTCGGGAGGCTCAAGGTGGCGATCGCCGTCGCCAGGTCGTCGGCGATGCGGGGCAAGCCGCCGTACTTGAGGGCGTGCACCGCCTCCCGCGCCCCGTCCGAGAGCCACACGGCAGACCGCACGAGCGTGAGCGCGGCAGGCCACTCGGCGCACAGACGGCACGGTCCGAAGTGGGGCTCGGGCTGACCGCAGCGCTCGCACCACGGGGGGCGCACGGAACGCCAACGGTGGCGGCAGACGGGACAGACGATGCGGGTGGTGTCGCGCTCGGCGAGGAGGGCGTGGCACAGCAGGCACTCCGCCGGCAGCAGCAGCTGCTCGAGTGCGCTACGCACGCAGCGCGCGCTCGACGGCAGCGCGCATCACGTCGACGGGCGCCGCGATCCCCGGGAAAAACCGGCTGAACGCCGCGGCGCCCTGTTGCACGAGCACGTCCCGTCCGTCGGTCGCCGCGACGTCCTTCACGCGCTCCCGCAGCGTGCGCACCCAGCGGGTGCCTCCAGCCGTGTAGACGAGATCGAGGGCCGTACGGACTCCCTTCAAATCCTTGGGTTCGATGGGCAGCGGATCGCGCTCACCCAAACCCAGGGGCGTCGCGTTGATCGCCGTGTCGACCTCGACCGGGCCGTGCGCCGCCTCGGCGCGCACGCCGATCTGGCTCGCCCACGTGGTGAAGGCGCGCGCCCGATCGGGGTGCCGGGACCGCACCCACAGCGCGGCGCCCGCATCGGCCGCCGCCACGGCGACGGCGCGCGCCGATCCTCCCGTCCCGATCACCAGCCAGCGGCCCCCCCCCCCGCCCCCATTGGAGGCGCCGAGCGTCGTGAGCGCGCCGCGTACACCCGCCACATCGGTGTTGTCCCCCACGAGCACGCCATCTTCAGTCCAGAACGTATTGCACGCGCCGGCCCGGGCGCAGACATCCGTTTTCCGCGCGACGGATCGTTCCGCCGCCTCTTTGTGCGGCACGGTGATGTTCCCGGCGCCCCCGGTCGCCGCGAGCGACTGAAACACGGTCGACACGTCGTTCGCGGGGACGCGCAGCGCGACGTAGACCGCATCGAGCCCCAGGGCGCGGCAGGCGGCGTTGTACATCAGCGGGGAAAGCGAATGCGCGACCGGATCCCCGACGAGCGTCAGGAGACGGGTGCTAGCGCCGATCTCCACGCGGTTCCTCGGTGGCGACGCGCTCCGCCGTCGTGCCGACGAGCGCTTCGAGCTCCACGCACGTGTTGCGGTAGACGTCCAGATCGCCGCCGAAGGGATCGCTCACCTCGGCGGTGTCGCCTTCGCGTCCGGCGTACTCGCCCAACACGAACACGCGTCCCTCGCCGCCCAGCTCATCGACGCGCGCACGGTGGTGGCGCGCCATCGTGAGAATCAGGTCGGCCT
>Ga0193723_1000983_pt1 | contig 11138 bp, 7 predicted proteins | sample H2m2metaG_FD_143042 | JGI IMG/M metagenome (GOLD analysis project Ga0193723, IMG submission 143042) | Soil microbial communities from a riparian zone of the East river system, Colorado, United States - H2m2 | ecosystem: Environmental > Terrestrial > Soil > Riparian zone | place: USA: East River... | reverse complement strand
TCCCCAGGGATGATTCCGTCTCGCGTCCGTAGTTATTGTTGACGAAGAGAATCTGCGCGAGGCTGTCGGTGCAGCCCAGAGCCGGATTGGTGGCCGTCTTCAGCGGGAGGATCGAGGCCGAGAAGTATGTCTGGGTCGACGGCGCGCTCTTCGGCAGATACCCGACCGAGTCGGCGCTGTCGGTGACGGCGAAGTAGTACTGGAGATTCGTCCCGGCGGCGTATGCGATAGGCGGAACGTCGCCGTAGCGATAGGTCGGTAACGATGGAGCCGACTGCTGAAGCGCCACGGAGTTCCACGAGCCGTTGTTGAAGCGGTAATACATGAAGCCGTTCTTGTAGCCGCGGCTCGTGGTGACCTGCACCACCGCGCTGTCGCCGAGAGGGGTGTTGAAATTGTCATTGCCGAAGAACGGCGTCGTCCGGAACGTATCGTTGAAGAGGTCGAGATCCCGCTGGACGAAGATCGGCGGCGCGACCTGCTTGATTCCGATCGCGACGTTGTCGAAGAGCGGATAGACGTTCGAGGCCGTGACCGAGCCGCCGCAGTAGATCTGCCCGTAGTCCTTCACGATGAACATGACCTGGACGGTATCCTTGCCCGCCGCTTCCGGCAGGATGATCTTTTGGCGAATCCAATCCTTGCTCGACCCGTAGTAGAGGAGCCCGGTCGGGTCCCTCCATAGACCCCAGACCGCCCCGGCGTTCTTGTATCGGTAATTGACGCTGTAGTAGAAGCAATCCTCGAGCGGGAGATTCCGGTAGACGTCGAACGCGACCAGGACCTCGGAGGACCGGTTTACGAAGACAGGGGGCGTGAGAAGCCGGTCGTCCAGCCGCGGCACGAGCGAGAAGACGACCGGATCCCAATCGACCCAGAGGTTCGTCCGATTGTCGGTGCAGAGATCCTCGGTGATGACGTTGCTGGCGAGGTTGTAATAGTCCCCGACCGGCGGGAGCGTCGTCCGGGTCCACGCTCCCATCCCGCTCTCCATGTCATCGAAGAACTTGACCGTGGCGCCGGCGGTGATCTGGACGTTGTCGACGACAAATCCGTCGCCTTGGTAGAGGCCGTCCGCGGACGAGTATGCGATGTCGCTGGTGAACGAGAAGCGGAACGGCATCGGCACCGGGCCGTTCGGTCCGTTGTTCCAAGCCATCCAGGTCGATTCGGGGATCACGGCCGAGAAGAAGCCGCAGCCTCCGCCGGCCGGCATTTCTCCGGTGAACGTGGAGCTGGCGCCGCCGATCCCAACCCAGTCATCCACTTGATCCTGCACCTGGACGCGGCCGAAATCGAAATTCGGCTCGGCTTTGAATCGATAGGTAAAGGACAGGGTGACGGTCGTCCCTGTCGGGACGCCGGACAGGTTGACCGAGTTCTGGAGGTATTGGGTCCAGCTGTTGTCGTATCCGGCCCGGTTCGAATCGTAGATCCAGGAAGAGTCCACCATGCCGCACCACCACGAGTGCCCCGAGCACCCCAGGACGGTATCGATGTGCCAGGCGGTCGGCCCCCCCGAGTTGTCGTAGTGCGTCCACCCTCCTTCGTCGTCGAGAGTGTGGCCGTCGAGGCTGTCTTGGAAGACGTAGACCTCATCGACCGGGGGCGCCGGGAAATGCGGGCGGCGGGACGATCGGGAAACACGGCCGGTCGGCGTCTCACCCGTGGCCTCGGTGCGGTAGACGCCGGGCGCCGGCTGGTCTGTCTTCTGGGTAGCGCCGCCCGCGAGCGGGGCTGCCGACGCGGAGACGGCCAAGGCCAGGACGCCTACGGAGAGGCAAAGAACCGCGGCCGAGGCGAGCCGGGGAAGGCCCGAGGACCGCAGTCTGGGATCGGGATGAGCGGTAATGGGCGCGGGTCTCCGCACGTTGTCTGACAAAGCTGGGGAATGCTCCGATCCGCGAATGGTGCTGGGCTCGTTCCCGGCCCACACCACAACGCCAGTAGTATAGCATAATCCGATGCCCCGTACCAGGCGGAACCGCAAGCCGTTACCGGCACAAGCGATGGGGAGGGCATCGGAGTCGAAAGGCAGGGGACCCGCAGGGGTCCCAACCCGGCGCCCGCTTCTGTACGGCTGCTTCTTCGCCTCCGGGGCGGCGGGTTTGATCCTGGAAGTCGTCTGGTCGAAGTACCTTTCCTTCCTCCTCGGGAACTCGATCTACGGCGTCTCCACCGTCGTTGCCGCGTTCCTCGGAGGACTCGGGATCGGCGCCTCGCTGGGCGGGCGCCTTGCCGCGCGCACGAGGGAGCCGCTCCTCCTCTACGCGCGGCTCGAGCTGATCGTGGCGGTGATGGGGCTCTTGAGCCCGGTCGCCTATCTTGCCGCCCGTCCCATCTTCGCTTCGTTGAACGCCCTCTTCCTCGGGCACGGCGCGGCGTTCCTGTTCCTCCGTTTCCTGGTCCTCTTCGCGGCGCTCCTCGTGCCCACCATCGCGATGGGCGCGAGCTTGCCGCTTCTTGTCTCCGATTTCTCGCGACGCGACGCGAAGGGCTCGTCGCCGGCCGTGGCCCGCCTCTACGCCGTGAACACGGCGGGCGCGGTCGCGGGCGTGGCGGCCGCTGGCTTTCTCGCGATCCCCGCGCTGGGTTTGTGGAAGACGGCGGCCCTCGCCGCCGGCATCGATCTGGCGGTCGTGCTCGCGATCCTCCTCGCCCGCCCTCCGGCGCCCGTCGCCGCGGCGGGGGAGGGAGTCGCGGCGGCGCCCGCGCCGGACGCACGGGGGCCGAAATCTTTGGGCGCCCCGCTCCAGGCGCCCGCGTTCGCGGGGTGGATCCTCCCCATCTTCGCGATTTCCGGATTCACCGCGATCCTCTACGAGGTCGCCTGGACGCGCATCCTCGCCGTTCCATTCGGCGGGATGGTCTACGCATTCTCGGCGATCCTCGCGATCTACCTGGTCGGCATCGCGCTGGGCGCCTCCGCGGCCGCGCGGCTTCTCCGGCACGTCAAGGCGCCCGTCGCGCTGTTTGGAGTGCTCCAGGGGATCTTAGCGGCCGCGGTCGCGTTGGGCAGCCGCCTCTTCGAGCGCATCCCGCACTGGGAGGCGACCGCGATCGCGGCGTCGATGGGGAGCACGTGGCGGCTTCTTCTGGGCGAGGTGGGGATCGCCGCGCGGATCATCCTCCCGGCTTCGCTCGCGCTCGGCGCTCTCTTCCCGACGGCGGTCGCGGTCTACCAGCTCAAGCGTCGAGAAGCCGGGGCATCGGTCGGCACGATCTACGCGGCGAACACGATCGGGTCGATCGCGGGCTCGCTCCTCACCGCGTTCCTCCTGATCCCGTGGATCGGGACCCTTCGGTCGATCCTCCTCGCGGCGGGGCTCAACGCCGCGATCGGGATCGCGGCACTCCTGGCCGGCGAGGGACGTCCGATTCTCCGACGATCCGCCGCGGCCGTGCTCGCGGCGTCCGCCGTGGCGTTCGCGGCGCTGGCGATGCCGACGTGGGACGCGGAGCGGATGAGCCTGGGCTTGATTCGGCTCCTGAGATCGCACTGGTACGGGGGCGAGTCGCTGACGCACCGGACGATCGACGCGATCGGGAGATCCACGAAGCTCGAGCGCCTCCTCTTCTATAAGGAGGGGCGGGCCGCCGCGGTCACCGTCATCGAGAGCGGCGGACGGCGCGCGCTCCTAATCAACGGCAAGACGGACGCCACGACCGGAGTCGGGGAAGACATGGCGCAGCAGGTGCTCGTCGGCCAGCTCCCGTTATTGATGTTGCGGGACGACGGAAAGGACGTCTGCGTGGTGGGCTACGGGAGCGGGGTCACGACCCACGCCGTGCTCACGCATCCGGTTCACGAAGTGCTGACGATCGAGCTGGAGGATGCGGTGATCGAGGCCGCGCCCCAGTTCCGGGCGGACGCGGGGGAACCGTTGGCGGACCCGAGGAGCCGTCTCCTGATCGAGGACGCGGGCACCTACCTCCGCTCCACGCGGCGCGCGTACGACGTGATCATCTCGGAGCCGTCGAACCTCTGGATCGCGGGGATGGCGGACCTCTTCACACGGGATTTCTACCGTACCGCCGCCTCGAAGCTCCGGCCCGGGGGAATCTTCTGCCAGTGGGTGCAGTGCTACCAGACTTCGCCCGCGACGCTCCGGACCATCTTCCGCACCCTCGCGGTCTGCTTTCCCCACGGCCAGCTCTTCTTCGTCGACAAATCCGCCGATCTCATCATCCTCGCCTCGCCCGATCGGGATGTCCCTCTCGATCTCGATCGCCTGGCGGAAGCTTGGGCGCGCCCGGACGTAGCGCGGGACTTCGCCCGCGTGGGCGTGGAGTCGCTGGCCGACCTGCTGCGCTACTACCGAGGCCGGCTCGACCGCGTCGCGGCGGAGGTCGGGCCGGGACCGATCAACACGGACGACAACGGGTGGCTGGAGCACCGCGCCCCGTTCGACCTTCTCGCGGGAGCCACCTCGGAGCACGAAATGGCGTGGTCCCCGGATGTCGCCGCCGATCTGGCGGCGTCGATCGTCTCGGATCGGGATCGCGCGGCGGCGCTTCTGGACGATGCCGCCCGGCGCGCCAAGGCCGCGGGAAACGAGGGGGCGGTTCTGGGGCTCAAGATGGCGCGGGAGCGGCTGGCGGGGGGGAAGTAGAGCGTGAGTCTGGTTGGCGCGGGGAAAGTAGCTCCTACCGACGAAGGCCCCGGTACTCCGCGGCGTCGAAGGCATCGACCTGGATCGCGTCGCGTCGTGCCGCGGCCGCCTCGCGCGCCTGGCAACGCTCGGCTTCCGTGATCACCCCGGCGCGCAGCGCGGCGTCGTAGAGCGCGTCGCCTTCCACCTCCGCGATGGTCTTCGCCCTAACCGCCTGCTTGATCTTCCGTTCGATCGGGGACGCGGCCGCGACCTTCCGGTAGGCGGCTTCGAGCCTACCGAGCCCCTCCTCTTCCGGCGGCGGAAAGAAGATGTCCGCGGTCAAATGCTCGAGCGCGTCCCGGTCGGTGAGCAAGCTCTGCGCGACGGCCGCGCTCAGGCGATCGTCCGGCCCGCGTCGCCTCATGCCCGGCGGAAATAACATCAGTCTCAGGAGCCACGCGGCGGGGCGATGTGGAAAGTTGTCGAGAACGCCGCGGAGGGCGGTCTCGATCTCGTAGAGCGCGTGCGCCGCGGACCACCGCGCGAAGGGAAGGTCCCGCGCGGGCTGGCCGTCGTCCACGAATCGCTTGAGCGCCGCGGACCCGAGGTACATCCACGCGAGGGCGTCCGCGAGGCGCCCGCTCAATCGCTCGCGGCGCTTGAGCGTTCCGCCGAGCGTGGCCATGGCGGCGTCGGAGATGAGCGCGAAGGCGGCGCTGTACCGCGAGAGCTTCGCGAAGAGCGGGCCGGCCGGGCCGCTCACCGGGCGCGACGCGAACAGGCTCCCGGTCCACGCGAGCCACTTCGCGCGGATCGCGGTGCCCAGGACGTGCCCCACATGTCCGAAGAAGGCCCGGTCGAACGCGACGAGATCCCGAGCCGCGATCGCGCGCATCTCCTCCTGGACGAAGGGATGACAGCGGATCGCGCCCTGACCGTAGATGATGAGCGTGCGCGTGAGGATGTTCGCGCCCTCGACGGTGATCCCGACCGGGACCGAAGCGTAGGCTCCCGCTAGGATATTCCGGGGGCCCCGGCAAACGGCCGCGCCCGCCAGAATATCCATGGCGTCGTTCACGACGGAGCGCATGCCTTCGGTCAGGTAGCGTTTCACGATCGCAGAGACGACCGCGGGCTTCTGTTCGGAGTCGATCGCACCGAGCGTAAGCTTGCGCGCGGCGTCCATCATGTAGGTCTGCCCCCCGATCCGCGCGAGCGGCTCTTCGATCCCCTCGAAGCGCCCGATCGGGAGGCCGAACTGCTCCCTCACGCTCGCGTAGTCGCTCGTGGTGCGCGCCGCCAGCTCCGATGCACCGACCGCGAGGGAGGGGAGCGAGATTCCCCGGCCCGCGGCCAGGCAGTCCATGAGCATCCGCCATCCCTTGCCGGCCATCGCGGAGCCGCCGATGATGAAATCGAGCGGCGCGAACACGTTCTCTCCGTGGGTGGGACCGTTCTGGAACGGCACGCCGAGCGGATCGTGGCGCTCCCCGATCCGGATTCCGGGCAGGTGCGTGGGAAGGAGAGCGCACGTGATTCCCAGATCCTCGCTTCCTCCCAACAGGCGATCGGGATCGTGGAGCCGAAAGGCGAGACCGAGGACCGTGGCGACCGGGGCGAGCGTGATGTACCGCTTGCTCCAGTTGAGGCGCATGCCTAGGACCTCGCGCCCTTCGTAGGTTCCGCGGGTGACAATTCCGGTGCTCTGGAGTGCCGTGGCGTCGCTTCCTGCCTCGGGCTCTGTTAAGGCGAAGCACGGAATCTCGTCTCCCGAAGCGAGCCGTGGGAGGTAGTGACGCTTCTGCGCGTCGGTCCCGTACCGGAGGAGCAGCTCGGCGGGCCCGAGCGAGTTGGGCACCATCGCGGTGACGGCCGCCGTGACGCTCCGGCTGGAGAGCTTCGCGATCACCGCCGAATGCGCCGCGGCTGAAAAGCCGAGGCCGCCGAACTCTTCCGGAATGATCATGCCGAAGAACCGCTGCTTCTTGAGGAACTCCCACGCCTGAGGCGACAAGTCGCCTCCGCGGATCACGTCCCAATCCTTGACCATCGCGCAGAGCTCGTTGACCGGACCGTCGAGAAACGCCCGCTCCCTCTCGGTCAGCGCCTTGGGGCGAAAATCGAGCAGCTTCCGCCACCGCGGGCGCCCCGAGAAGAGCTCTGCCTCCCACCAGACGGTGCCCGCTTCAAGCGCGATCCGCTCGGTCTCGCCCATCCGGGGCAGGGCCCCCGCGACCATGGGCATGAGCCAGCCGGTTACCACTCTCAGCCGGAGCGGCGGGACGGCGAAGACGAGCGCCAGCGCGATCAGGATCAGAATCAGCCAAAGCATGTGTTGATCCCGGAAAGGGTCGAGGAAGACCGGAAAGCCGACTACGAACCCTGAGTATACAGTTCATCGTCACAAGAGGCGTACTTCGCGAGAGGTTACTTACTGGATCGCGATCTGGAGCCGGGTCGCTTGCGGGAGGGGGCGGCCGGTCGCGTCTGACTCCACTCCTCGCGCAGCAGCCCCATCACGATCACGTCCCAATATTTCCCCTCGCGGAAGCAGTGCTTTCGCAGGGTTCCCTCGAGGCGGAACCCGACCTTCTCGTAGGCCCGCCGCCCTCTCGAGTTGTATTCGTAGACGTGGAGCCACACGCGGTTCAGGTTGAGGGTCGTGAAGCCGTACTCGACCATGAGGGCCGTCGCTTCGGTCCCATAGCCGCGATCCCACTCCGTCTTGTCCCCGATCAAGATCCCGAATCCGGCGTGCCGGTCTTTCCCGTGGACCGCGTGGAGCGCGGTGTTGCCGATCAGGCGGTCGTCCTTCTTGAGCGCGATGCCGAGGACGATTCCTCCCTGTTCCTTGGAGGCGCGCGCGATAAACTCCTCCTCCATGTCCCGGTTCATCGGACGGTAGAGGATGAGGTTTCGCGTGATTTCCTGATCGTTGATCCACGGGACGAAGGTCGCCGCGTCGTCGCGCTCCAAGGGGCGGAGGTAAATTCGCTCGCCGATCAGGAACGGATTCTTCAAGGGCGCCGGCTAGGCGGCGCCCTTTCTCAGTGAATCGCGGATCTGGCGCAGCAGAATCGCGATCACGAAGATCATGAGGAGTCCCGCCAACTCGAGTATGCGGCCGGATGTATAGCCTCCCCGAAGGATCGTGTAACCGGAGATATTCAGGACGCGCTCGACGAGTGCCAGCGCGATCAGAACGAACGAGATGAAGAAGAAGATCCGGCTGATGAGGCTGGTGATAGGATTCACGTTCCTACCCTTTCTCTCGACGGCGGCCAGGCTCAGGGCCAGGCGCCCGAGACCAAGGTTACCGGCGCGGGATGGTCAAACGGTGATCCAGCATCTTGCCGGTGTTCCCGTTGATCAAGACCACGACAATGGACTTGTCCGGCTTCATGAACCAAGCCTGGACCCAGGCCGGATGATCCGCCATCGACGTCACGCTGATCAGGTCCCCATACTCAAGCGGAATCGCATCCAAGTACGTGGCCTTCTCGAATGGTAGCTGCCCAACTGCCTCCGTGAGCGGCTGCCAATCGTCCATCCTCTGGCACGCCGACGCCCCGAAGCAGAGTCCGACCCCACAGAGAAGCAGAACGCACCTTCGCACCATGACCTCCCCTTTCCGCCGCGACAGACCGCTACGCGGCAACGGTCCGAGACCGTTTCCATTCCCGCACGACGACCGGCACCCCCGTGTCGATCGTGCGGTAGACAGGTCTCCAACCCAGGACATCCCGGGCTTTGGATGAGTCGACTTTCGGGCAGAAAGTATAGGCGTCCACCTTCCACGCACCGAGGATCGGGATCACCGTCTCCTCGGGCACGGAAACGGGCTCGGGGGCGCGCATCTCCTTCGCGACGAGCCGCGTGAACTCGCCGAGCGTCGAGGGACGGTCGTCGGCGAGGAGGTAGTCGTCGCCGTCGAGCCCTTTCTCGATCGCCAGGCGGTAGCCGACCGCGGCATCGCTCGCCGCGACGTAGTGCATCGTCTGGGTCCCGTCGCCAATGAAGCTCGACTGCCCGCGGCTCATCGGCTCGAGCACGCCGTGCTCGAACCATCCGCCCGACCCGTAGATGAACGTCGGGTTCACGCTGATCGCGCGGAGGCCCTTTTTCCGGTGTCTGGCGAACACGGGGTAGGTCTTGCGGTGGCGGATCCCGAAGCCGCGCCCTGAGGAGATCGGCGACGAGTCGCGGACCCAGCCGTCGGGGCCAGGCTCGTATAGGAGTGATCCGAAGGTATTCACGAGACGCTTTTTGTAGCGGCGCACGAACACGCAGAGCCGGTCGAGGACCGCGGCGAGCTCCTCGGCGTCGCGCTCGGCGTCCTCGCGCTCCTCTTTCCCCTGGCCGATGTCCGCAGGCACCGCTAGGTGAATCACGACGTCCGACCGCTCGATCGCCGATTCCCACGGAGCGGGATCGCGAATGTCGCCGACGACGGCGACGACGCCGTATTCGAGACGTGCCTTCGCCTCGGCGTTTCGCGCGAGGCCCAGGACCCGGTACCCGTGCGTGACCAGCTCGCGGCAGACCGCGCGGCCGATCGCGCCCGTTGCCCCGGTGACGAGCACCGCGGTGGCGTAGTCCTCGGCCGGATCGTAGTAAGGCGTTATCGGCCGGCCTCCCGGCCGAGCCACTTCCACGCGAGCGGAAGCGCGGCTGCGGCCAGACCGATCTTCACGACGTCACCGGGCACGAACGGCCAAAATCCCATCGCCCACACGTTCGAAGAGCCCACGTAGCGCGCGAGCCATGGGAGCGCGACCGCGAAGATCGCGACGTTTCCCAGGATCATGGAGAGGATCGTGGTTCCGGCCCGGCGATCCCAGCCGCGCTCGGCAAGGAGGCCGCAGAGCCATGCGCCCGGGATGAATCCGAAGAGGTAGCCGCCCGTCGGACCGACCAGAGCGGCGGGCCCCGCGTTGAGGCCCGCGAAAACGGGGATACCGGCGGCGCCCTCGGCGAGGTAGGCGATCACGGCCGCGGCGCCCCGCCAGCGGCCAAGCGCGGCGCCGACCAAGAGCACCGCGAAGGTCTGGCCTGTTACAGGCACCGGGGAGAACGGAAGCGGGATCGCGATTCGGGCCGAGAGCGCGATCAAGGCGCTTCCCACGAGCGTGAGCGCGAGGTCGAAGGCGAGTGAGAGGGCGCGGGGTCCGGCGGCCCTTGGTTCCGCCGGTGACGGGCGCCATACGTCGGCAAGCGTCAGCATGGCGGCAGTGTAGCCCCCGGGCCCGCCCCGCTCAAGCCGGGACTGCGGTGCCGCCTACGTCTTCTTTTCCTTCTTCTCGGCGGCCGGGAAGAGGACGTTGTTCAGGATCAGCCGGTAGCCGGGGGAGTGCTTGTGGAGCGCGAGATCGGTCGGGGGATCGCCGACGGCGTGCTGGTAATCCTCGGGGTCATGCCCGCCGTAGAACGTGAACGTCCCCTGCCCGAAGTGGCCGTGGATGTACTTCGCGTCGTCGGCACCGGGAGTCTCGGCGAGCACGGTGACCCCCGGCTTCAGAAGCCGCTTCTCGAAGCCGGTCGTCTGCCCCATGAAACCTGGGACGTTGGCCACGTGGTCCTGCACGAGCATCGACGGCACCGGATCCTGCTTCGCCGAGAAATCGAACAGCGTGAAGTAGTCGTTCCGCTGGCCGCGCAAGGATGCGCGATTGGTCGTATCGATGTTCGAGAACTCGTAGACGAGCGGGTTCTCCTCCAGCTCGAAATCCCGGAAGGCCAGGGTCTTCGAAAAATCGAGCTTCGCGTCCGCGTCGGGGTCGGCCGGATCGTGATCGTACTCGGGGCCGACGATGTCGACCCGCTCGGCGGCGAGCGCGATGTCGAACGTATCGGTGGCCGAGCACATCGCGAACAGAAATCCGCCCTGCGCCACGTAGAGCTTGATCGCCCGCGCCACGGCCTTCTTCATCTCCGAGACCTTGGCGAACCCGTACCGTTTCGCCATCGCCTCGTTCTCGGCCACCTGGCGGCGGTACCAGTCGGTCGCCGCGAAGGCCGCGAAGAACTTCCCGTACTGCCCGGTGAAATCCTCGTGATGCAGATGGATCCAGTCGTACTCGGAGAGCTTGCCGTCCAGAACCTCGGCGTCCCAGAGCTTCGTGTACGGGATCTGCGCGTAGTCGAGGGCGAGCTGGACCGCGTCGTCCCAGGGCGGCGCGCTGGGAGGGACGTAGACCGCGATGCGCGGCGCCGTCTCGAGCTTCATGACCTCCATGTTGTTGTCGGCGATCTCCGCGTAAATCTGCGCGACCGCGCTTTCGGGGATCGACTGGGCCGACACGCCCCGGATCACCGCCTCGCCCGCGACGGCCGGGTCGTCGGGCAGAAGGAATGATCCGCCGCGGTAGTTGAGCAGCCATTCTCCGTGGAGCCCCCGCGCCAGGGCCCAGTACATGAGGCCGTAGGCCCGGAGATGGTCGGTCTGGGTCTCGTCCATCGGAACCAGGACCTTGGCCCACGCGATCCCGGGCGACAGGGCGACCAGGAGCGCGAGCACCGAGAGAAGAGGCCCGCGGGCGCGAT